>Ga0207646_10000045_pt1 | contig 178695 bp, 166 predicted proteins | sample KBSK5502metaG_FD_184343 | JGI IMG/M metagenome (GOLD analysis project Ga0207646, IMG submission 184343) | Corn, switchgrass and miscanthus rhizosphere microbial communities from Kellogg Biological Station, Michigan, USA - KBS K5-50-2 metaG... | ecosystem: Host-associated > Plants > Roots >...
GTCGCCGCGCAGATGAACCGCCGACCACGCGAAACCCTGGGCTGGATGCGTCCCGCGCAGGCTCTGGGCCGCTTACTCTCAACAGCGTCGGATTCCCCGGGTGTTGCGACGACCAATTGAATTCACCCGGGCTGATGCGTGTGTTTTGCGCAAAGCGGTGCTAGAGGGCGAGCGCCAACTGCTCGTTGGCCTCAAGCGCCCAGGCCTTGACACCCTTGCGTCGAAGCGAGCGCGCGAAATCCTCGGTGAAACCGTGGACGGTGTAGACCTGCTCCGCGCCTGAACGCTCGACCACCTCCATCAGCTCGTCGAAGTCGCAGTGGTCGGAAAGGTCGAAGGTCGCGTCGGCGCCGAACAACCTCGCGAAGTCAGGATCTTTCGCCCAGCCAGAGATCAGGGCAGTGCGATAGCGGCCCAGGCGCCGGATGTCGTCCTTGCCCGCCGGCGGCGCGATGACGACGCGGTCCGACACCGGCTCGCCGTTGAGCTCGATCCAGTCGGGCAGCGAACGGCCCGCGGCGGCGTACTGACGCGCGCACGGCGCGCACCGCTTCTCCAGCGCGAACCCGAATCCAAACCGCGCCAGCTGAAGCATCATCTCTTCCGTCTTGCCGAGCGCGTGGCACAGCAGGACCGGCGTCACGTGGCTGTCCAGCGCCCGCCGGCACCACCTCGCGATCAGCTCCAGCGTCTCGTCCGGGTCGCCGAAACGAAAGTGCGGACGGCCGTATGTTGTCTCGAGGATGAGGACGTCCGCGCGCGGGACGAACGTCTCGACACGCCCCGGCTGCCGAAGCTTGACGTCGCCCGTGTAGAGGACCGACCAGCCGTCGTGCTCGAAGTGCAGCTGTGCCGAGCCCAGCATGTGGCCGGCCGAATGGAGCGTGACAGTGCCGTCGCCGCGGCGCATCGTCTCGCCAAACCCGAGCATCCGCCAGCCGCGCGGCCGGCGCGCCTCGGGGATCAGGGCCAGCGTTTGGGGCGTGAGCAGCGCCTCCTTGTGCCGGCGCGCATGGTCGGTGTGCGCGTGTGAGATGAACGCGAAGCTGCGCACGACCAGGGGGTCCAGCCACAGCCGGTGACCGGGCAGCGCGACACCGTGGTCCCAGACGACCTCGCGCGTCATCGCCGGATCAGCTCGTAAGCCTGCGCCGGAAGCTCGATGCCCAGCGCGGCGAACGCCTCGGAGGGGATCCCGATGTCGACCACCACGACGTTGCCTTCCAGCCCGCGTTTGGGCAGTCCGAGGGTGATCGTGATGTCGGCGTGCACGATTGGAGAGTAGGCGAGTCCGGACTCCGCGTCGAGCCCGGACGGGACGTCCACGGAGATGACTTCTCTGCCCGACGCGTTGATCGCCTCGATCCACTCCGCGAACTTTCCCTCGGGCGCCCGTGATAGACCGGTGCCGAAGATGGCGTCGACGACGACGTCCGCATCGCCGAAGTCCAGCTCGGCGGAAGGCTCCACGCCGTGCTTGCGCAGTGCGACGAGCTCAGCGCCGGCCGGCCCCCGAAGCCGCGAGGTGTCGACGCAGCTCACGCCGGCAAGCAGGCCCCACCCGTGAAGGTGGCGAGCGGCCGCCAGGCCGTCACCCGCGTTGTTGCCCACCCCGCACACGACGAGCGCGTTGGGGCCGACGAAGCGAGCGATCTGCCACCCGGCGGCTTCCATCAACCACTCGGTCGGAATGCCGAAACGTTCGGCACACAGCGCGTCGACCTGCTTGACCTGGGAGCTGCTAAGCGTCGGTAGGTCGCTGGACGACAAAGGAGCAGTAGGGGTCTCGGCGGTGGATGGAGGCCGACTGCGAAACGGCCGCGCCTGTGAGCCGGGAGATTAGCTGCGGGGTGATCGTGCACACCTGCGGAAACTTCAGCGCCGTGTTCCGGAAGGGGCAGTTGTGGATGGTCACCTGGATCCCCTCTGGGCCGTCGGACTGCTCGACCAGCGTGCCCGCGCGCCCGATCCAGGCGACGACGCGCCTCATCCTGTCGTCGAACTCGAGTCCCTCGAGGTCGCGTTCGATGGCCGCGGCATGCCGGGCGGCGACGCGGGCGAATATCTCGTCGAGCGCGTCCGGCCCGCCCATCTCCTGGACCTCCTGCAGGACCATGGTCGCGAGCTGCCCGTAGCGCTTCGGGAATACGGCGTCCGCCCGTTCGGTGAGGACGAAGAGCAGCGAGGGCCGGCCCCGGCCGGCGCGCTCCGGCTGGCTGACCACCAGGCCGTCGCGCTCGAGGTTGGTGAGGTGCTGGCGGATGGCGTTGGCGGTCACGCCAAGGTCCCCGGCGATGGTTTCCGCGCTGGATCGGCCCCTGCGCCGAAGCAGCTCGAGGATCTCCATGCGAGTCGAACGGCCGGCAATCATCAGGCCTTCATCCGGTCGCCTGCAGCGACTCTAGCACAGGCCCAAATGGGTAAAACGATTTATTACAGACGGTTCTTGACAAAAGGCGCTCGCGCCCTAAACTTGGTACCCGGAGGAGATAGAAAGGGAATGCCCATGATCAAGCAGGCGAGCCGCGCGATCGAGCACATGACCGCTCGGGAGCGCCGGATCCAGCGGGCCAAGTACGCCCGCCGGAACAAGATGCACTACATCGACAAGCTCCTGAACGAGCTGGAAATGCTGAACCTTGCCGACCAGCGGCAGATGCCGCCTGTCCTCTCGGTGGCGATCAACAAGGTCATCGAGGAGTCGCCGGAGGTCACCGTGCTGGCCCAGGCCAAGCCGGCCTCGGTGATGGAGGCGATGGATGCTCTCTACGAGATCCAGGACAGCCTCATGTACAACCAGATCGAGGACGAATAACCCAGCTCAAGAAGACAACCCAAGGGCCGGGCTCGGAGTGAGCCCGGCCTTCTCGTTTTCCGCCGAGGACGAGAGCGCACTGATCATTCCGGCGCTCGAGGTGGCTTCTCTTGTCGAGCACTTTCGTATGCGCCACGATCCGAGTGCGCGCGCGGGCGTCCCGCCCCACATCACCGTGATGTATCCATTCCTCGAGCCCGGCCGGCTCACCGCCAATGTCGTGTTCGAGCTCGACCGGGTTCTGGCGACGACTGGTGCGTTCGAGTACGAGCTGACCGAGGTGCGCGAGTTCGCAGGAGGCGTCCTGTACCTTGCGCCGGAGCCACCCGAACCGTTCATCTCATTGACTCGGCGTGTGGGGGAGGCTTTCGACGTTACCCCGCATCGCGGGGCGTACGCGGTTGTTGTGCCGCACCTGACAATCGCCCAGACCGCCACCGGCCTTGAGCGAAAGCAAATCGCCGAGGTCATGAAGCGCTCGCTCCCGCACCGCGGCCTTGCCTCAGTGGCATGGCTGATGGTCGGCAACAACGAATCTGGATGGGGGAAGAGCCGAGCGATGAATTTTCGGAGGGCTGCCACGTCTACGTAGGCATGAACAAGACTGCCGCCAGACAGTCGTCTCAGGCGAAACCGCGCCGCTCTAAACGCCTAGTCGATCCGGTCGCCGCGCGGCTGCCATGCCGGCACGATTTGCGGTCCCGGTCCAGGGTGCACGGCGTGCTTTCCGGTTCCGTCCGCGTTGATCACGTAGATCGTTCGTCCGCCCGGGTTTCCGAGCGGGAATGAGACGAATGCGATCTGGTCTCCGACCGGTGACCAGGCCGGTCCGAACTCGACCGTGGTCGGATCGACGAAGAGGGGATGCTGATCGCTGCCGTTCGCGTTCATGATCCAGATGTCATCGCCGCTGTTGTAAGCGATCTTGCTACTGTCCGGCGACCAGTCCGGAACCTGCCCCTTCACCGCGTGGTCGAAGGTCAATTGAGTCGCACCGCTACCGTCAGCGCTGATCGTCCAGACCTGGCCGTTCCTGATGATGACGATCTTGCTTCCGTCTGGCGACCAGGCCGGGAAGACGTCCACGTCGGGGCCCGAGGTCAGGCGGGTGGCGCCGCTCCCGTCGCTGTTCACGGTCCAGAGATCGGGGTTGGAGCCGCCGGCGCTCCCGCCGAAAGCGATCCTGCTTCCGTCCGGTGAGAAATCGGGGAAGGTGACGTTGCCGCCCAGGTGCGTGACCTGCTCCTGCTGTGTGCCGTTCTGCTTCATCTTCCAGATCTCGCTGGCGCCGCTGCGGGTGCTGCAGAAGGCGATTTCCTTGCCGTCGGGTGAGTACGATGCACAAGCGTCGAAGCTCGCATCTGTCGTCAGCCGGCGCAGGTCGTTTCCGTTTGGAAGCACGCTGTAAACGTCGACGTTGCCGCCGACGATCATCCCGAAAGCGAGCCTTCCGTCGTTGGTGCCTGGATAGGTGGCTTGGACAGGCACGCTCGCGCCCACCACCAGAAGTCCCGAGAGGGAAAGGATGAGCGCTAGTCTCCGTCGCATGGAGTCTCCTAATTGAAATTCACCTCGCTCGCAGAACGGCGGGCAGCCCGGTCGATTTCACGTCGCGAGTGCCACCGTCGCGCGGGTTTTCAGGCTGAGTCTCTGCTGATCTGAGCTCTAATGTCAAGGGAGGGCGGACCCATGAAGATCGCTGTCATCGGCGCAGGCAAGATCGGCGGAACGCTCGGAGGCAAGTGGCAGACCGCGGGCCACGAGGTCGTCTATGGCCTTCGCGATCCGTCGGGCAAGCCGGGGGCGAAGTCCATCGCGGACGCGCTCGGGTCGGCAGGCACGGCGCTGCTGGCGATTCCCGGCAACGCGGTCGTTCAGTTCGCGCGCCAGCACGCGAAAGAGCTCGACGGAAAGGTCGTGATCGACGCGAGCAACAACTTCGGCGGCGCGTCGATGAACTCGTGGTCGGAGATCTCGGCGATCCTGTCGAAGGCGAAGCTCTATCGCGCGTTCAACACCTACGGCTGGGACGTGTTCGCCGATCCGTCGGTTGGCAGCGAGCGACCCGACCTCTTCTATGCCGGCCCCGAAGGAGAGAGCCAGAGACACGTGGAGCAGCTCATCTCAGACGTTGGGCTCAGGCCGGTCTGGGTCGGCGGGACCGACGCCGTTGACGTCGTCGACGGCGTGCTCAGGCTGTGGTTCACGCTTTCGCGGCACCGCGGCCGCCGCATCGCCTTCAGGCTCATCGCCGACTGAATCAGCGGCGGGGCGGGCTCGGGTGCCTCGGCTCGTATATGGAAAGCTCGCCGCCTCCGGGTAGGGTCATCGTGGCGAGCTTGCCCCAGGGCTCGTCGTGGATCTCGTCGCCAAGGCGGACTCCTTTGCGACGGAGCTCGGCCAGCGTGGCGTCGAGGTTGGCGCACATCAGGTAAAGCTCGTGGTTTCCGTCCTTGCCAGGGTGCACTGCGAGCTCGCCCGGCGGGAGGGCGAAGATCAGCCAGCCGCCGCCGACGTCAACCGATTCGAGACCGAGAACATCGCGAAAGAAGGCACGGTCGGCCTCCGCGTCCGAGCTTTCGATGATCGTGTGCGCGCCAGTGAACACCTGGAGTCAAGCCTAGGCCGGAGCGTACCTGGCCTGAAAGACGATCTGGTCGAACAGGACCAGGTTGGAGTCCCGCGCGGACGGGGTCGCGCCGGCGAACTTGAAGTAAAGGCAGGCCCCGCCGGCTTGCTTCGTGCCGAAGTACTCCGAGCCCGCGAAGGGCTGGCGGCCGACCGGTCCGCGGTCGAGGAAGTAGAAGTGGGCCATCCCTTGCGGCGTGTTGAAGAAGCTCGCCTCCGCGCTCGCTCCAATGGTCCTCAGAGGGAAGCAAGCGCCTCCCAGCTCCTGGACGATGAGCAAGACGCCATGGGCGTCGAGGCTCAACGGACTCTGCACGTTCTCGCTGACGAAGTAGTAAGGCAGGTATGAGCCCGGCTGAGCTGCTTGATGGATCTCGTTCCAACCGGTCGGCATGTCCAGTCGGATCACGCTGTTGGTGTAGTAGTACGAGGCCAGGTTGAGCGCCTCAGGAAGAGGCGGCGTCGGTCCCTGCGGTCGCTTGCGGACCGGAAGCGGGCTCGGCGACTCCGTCGATGCGGGCGACGGCGTGGCGCTGGACAGCGACAGCGGCGAACCGAAGGTGTCGATCCGCCACAGGACGTCGGCGGCAGCGAGAGATCCCCAGTCGGAGATGTCGATGTGCGCTTTGCTCTGCGTTGCCTCGACGCGAACCGGGTCCGGATAGCCCGCGGCGCTCAGAGGGTCCGAGTCGAGCCGGGCCACGACCGTGTAGTCACCGGGCGGTACGTAGAGCTGATAGGTCGTCGCCGGCGCCGTCACACGGGCCATCACGTAGTACGCCGTGTCGAGGTAAGAGCGGTCGTGGTTCCACGCATAGACGGCAAGCGAAGACGGCGCCATCCCCGATGGAAACTGGAGCTGGCCGGATATGTCACCAGGCGGCCCCGCCTGCGGGGCAGGGGTGCCGCCGCAGCAGCAGGCCGGCGTTGTCAAACCAAGGCAGACAACCGCGAGGGCCGAAGCGATCGCGGCGGCGAGTGTTCGGATGGCGCCGGAGCTTACGCCCCGGGGTTCAAACTTGAACGGCCTTAGCGCCCCATAGCTGTTGGGCGCGTACGCCCAGCCCGTGGACCACGGCCGTGAACGCGTCGCGCTGCTCGAGCTTGTCTTCGCCGAACACCGCGGCGAGGTCGCGGCGGAAGGCGGGGATGTAGCCGGAGCCGCCGGTGATGAGAACTCGGTCGACGTCAGCCGGCCGCAGGCCGGCCTCGTGGAGGGCCCGCGTCACCGTGGCGGCGATGAGGTCGAGCTCCGGTCGGATCATCGACTCGAACGTCGACCGCCTTACCTCGACCGCCAGGCCGAGAGGGCCGAACTCGAGCGGTGCCGATCCGTCCGTCGACAGCGCTATCTTGGCCGACTCGACCGCGCGGTAGAACTCGTACGCGTGGCCTCCGTAGAGGAGGGCGTTCACGGCGTCCGCCGGCCCCCCGCCGACGCGGGCCAGGATGGCCGGGATGCCCGGGTCGGCCATCAGCAGCCGCACCGAGCTCACCGTGCGCAGCTCGTTGAAGAGCCAGCTCGGCAGCGAGTCCAGGCCGAGCGCCGGTCCGACGATGGTCTCGAAGAGGATGCCGTCGAGCGTCTCGCCCCCGATGGCGATGCCGGCGACGCCCGCGACGTGCGGCTTGCCGGACCGCGAGTCGAGGACGGCGACGTCGAACGTGCCGCCGCCAAAGTCGACCGCCACCTCGACACCGCTGTTCGCACGCTCGCCGATGACCGCGGCCGTGGGCTCGGGCAGAAACGCGATCTCGGCGAAACCGGCCTCGCGCGCCGCCGCCTCCAGGCGTCGAAAGGCCTCCGCGTCGGAAGCTTCGCGGTTGGAGGGATCGGCTCCCGCGAAGACGACGGGATGGCCGAGAACCAGCGAACGGACCGTGCGGTCGGTTGCCCGGTCGGCGTCGCGCTTGAGGCGCGCGAGGACGACGCCGACCAGCGAGCCGACGGTAAAATCGGTCGCCCACGAATTCGTGCCCGCGAACCCCAGCTTGGCCAGTTCGTGCTTGACCCCCGACAGCAGGCGGGCGTCGTTGCAGCCGCCACCCTTGCGGTACTGGCGGCAGTCGGTGTCCCAGCCGTAGGGTGCGAGCGGGCAGTTCCAGCAGTCGGTCTTCTCATGCCCGGAGACGAGAAAGGTGCGCAGCGCCTCGTCGCCGGCGGCCCGGCTGCCCGCCCGGTGCAGGTAGACGAAGGACGGCAGGGTGCGGGCGCCCGACCGGGCGAGGGCGAGGACCTCGACTCGGTCCGGATACGCGATGGCGATCGAGCTGTTGCTCGTGCCGAAATCGATCCCGTACCCGACTGGTTGAGTGGGCGCGGCTAGTCTTCGGCTTCCGCCTGCCGGATCCGCCTCGACATGGTCTGCAGGAGGCGGTACGCGACCTCCGGATGCTCCTTCAGAAAAGGCTTGAAGTTCCACTCCGGGATGCTCGCGAGAGTGACGTCCGTGTCGGCGGTGATGGTCGCGCTGCGGCCTTCGTGGTCGAGCAGCGCCATCTCGCCGAAAGAGTCGCCTGGACCGAGCTTGCGCGTCCTGCCGGTGACGGTTTTGACGCTCACGTTCCCGTCGGTGATGATCATGAAGCCGACTCCGCCCTCGCCCCGGACGACGATCTCGTGCCCGGCGGGGTGTTTCACCACCTTTACCTGCTTTTCGATCGAGCGCAGCTCGGAGTCGGGGATGCCGTGGAGCAGCTTGGCGTCTTTGAGCTCGGCCACTGGCAAATACTAATTCCCGGCGAGGAATCGGTTTTCAGGCTCTTTTCTTGCCGGTCTTCTTGTCGTCCAGGAACTCCTGGTAAAGCCGGTAGGCCTCCTGCTTGCGGCTGTCGACGATCTTCGTATAGCCCTGCAGGGTGTTGAGGTTGGCGTGGCCGAGGACCTCCTGGACCAGGCGCACGTCACCGCCGGTCACCTCGAGCAGCGTCGTCGCGGCCGTGTGGCGCGCGACGTGCGGTGACTTGAACGACCAGGCGCCGACCGCCTTGCGGATCTGCTTGACGATGTAGCGCGCCCCGGCCGCCGTCAGCCGGCGCTCGCGGTCGTCACCCGCTGACCGGTCGAAGTTGATGAACATCGCGAGGCACGCGTCCTCGCGCAAGGTCAGGTACTCCTCCATGGCGGCACGCGCGTCGGCGGTCAGGTAGACGCTGCGCTGCTTGGAGCCTTTGCCCGTGACGACAAGCCGATTGCCGGAGCGCGGAAAATCGGTGCGGTCGAGGGCGAGCGCCTCGGAGATCCGGCATCCGGTGCTGATGAGGAACTGGACGAGCGCACGGTCGCGTTTCTCGAGTAGCGTCCCGGTGGGCAGGGCACTCAGCAACCGCGTGAGCTCGTCGGGGTCGATCGGTTTCGGCAGGCGCTGCTCGAGCTTCGGCAGCGTGATGCCGTTGGAGAGGTCGTGTTCGATCAGGCCCTCGCGCGCGATCCAGCGCAGCCACGACCGGATTGCGACCAGGGCCCGAGCGCGCGACGCGGGGCTCTTCAACCGGCCAGCCAGGAAGCGTTGATACGCGCGCAGGTCGTCGTGGCGGAGCTTTTCGGCCTCGAGCGAGTGTCCGTGGTCGGCGAGAAATCCGAGGAGCCTGCGGATCTCTCCGTCGTAGGCACGGACCGTGTTCGGGCTGCGATTGGCTTCGAGCTGAAGCCAGCCGATGTATTCGTGCGCAGCGGCCTGCAGGGCGAGTGGCATGTCGAGGCCGGTGCTGATGATAATGGACGGCGTTGGGAGCTCTCCGCGTGATGAGTCCCAGCGATGAGCTGGAGCTCAAAGAAGATATCGGCTTCGGCTTCGATTCCGAATTCACCGAGCGCGTGACGAAGTTCGCGCTCTGGTTGTATCGCAACTACTGGCGGGTCGAGGTCGACGGAGTGACGAATGTTCCGGGCCGCGGGCGCGCACTTCTGGTCGCGAACCACGCGGGCATCGTTCCTTACGACGGCGCGATGATCCGGACGGCGATCGTCGCCGAGCATCCGCAGCCGCGGCACGCCCGCATGCTGGTCGTCGACTGGGCGTTCGCCGTCCCGTTCACCAACATGCTCCTGGTCAAGACGGGGAACGTGCTCGCGCATCCCGACAACGCCACCGCGCTGCTCGAGCGCGACGAGCTGGTCGGCGTGTTCCCGGAGGGCGTGAAGGGCGCGGCCAAGCGCTACCGCGACCGCTACCAGATCCGCCGCCTCGGCCGTGGCGGGTTCGTCCAGGTAGCCCTGCGCACGGGCGCGCCGATAATTCCGGTCGCTGTCGTCGGCTCCGAGGAGGTGCACCCCGTGCTCGCCGACCTCCAGCCGGTCGCCCGGCTGCTCGGCCTGCCCAGCCTGCCCATCACCCCGACGTTCCCGTGGCTCGGGCTCGCCGGGCTGCTGCCGCTGCCTTCGAAGTGGTTCATCGCCTTCGGCAAGCCGATCGAGGTCGCGCAGTTCGGGCCCGATGCCGCCGGCGACGCCCGCCTGGTGCTCGAGATCAGCGAGCAGGTGCGGGAGTGGATCCAGTCGGCGGTCAACGAGCTCCGGCCACGGCGCCGGACGATCTTTTCCTAAGTAGGAAGCACTTCCGGGCCCCGCTGGTAGCCTGAGCCCGCGATGCCCAGAACCCTGGTCGCGGTGCTGCTTTTGACGGTCGTCGCCGCCTGCGGCGGAAGCCCGGGAGCGTCCGCGCCCACGGCCTCCAGCGTCTCGGTCCAGCCTGGCGACCTCCCCACGGGAATGGCGAAATGCGACCTGACCGGTGACATCGACAGCTTCCTGAACAAGGAGAAGACCGCCGACGTCTCGACCTACCAGTCGACGAAGAGCGAGTGGGACGACGCGAAGTCGAAGGGGGCCACCGCCGCCTACACCGCCTTCTACACCGACAGCGCCGCGCACTGCGACGCGATCAAGGCCCAGGGCTCATCAATCGGATCCGCCAACTACAAGCTGGTGGTCAACTTCGTCATCCAGTTCAAGGACGAAGCGAGCGCCGCCAAGGGCTACGGGAGCGAGCAGGTGTTCAACGTCAGCCCGTCCTCGCTGCGCACGAGCGGCCAGCCTGTGATCGAGGGCACGAACACCGGCCTCACCAAGAACTCCATCGTCCTGAACAGCCCGATCGCCAACCAGACCTACTTCATCGCCGTCTGGCAGAACAAGACGTTTCTCGTGATCCTGGCGATCATTAACGTCGACGCGGCCGCGAGCAAGAAGGTCGCGACGTCGGAGAACAGCCGGATCAAGTAGCCGCGCGGTCGCCCCCGGTTTCCGGTTAAGTTGCACTCGTGGCCGACCGGCTGACGATCCCGTTTCGCGGCGAAGCGGGCGATGTCTACGCCGTCTACTTCAGCCCGGCGGCGCACGCGGTGCCCGAGGACGACCAGGTCCGCAACGCCGCGCGGCACTGGCAGGAGCGCCACCTCGAAGACCCCTTGAAACAGGCCGTGGCAGCCTTCGTGAAACGCGCCCTGGTGACCATGAGGGTGCAGCCGGTCGCTTCGCTGCCCGAGCTGCCTCTCAGCTTGCTGCGCTACGTGGGCCTCGGCGAGCTCGAAGACCGCGTCGTGCGCTCGGCCACGCACGCAGTGGTCGTGCTGACGCAGGACCTGAACATCCCGCCGCGGGCGGGAATGTGGAGCGCGCTGTCGGCGGCGCTGGGGATCGCCGGGATGCTGGATGGCGTGATCTTCGATCCGGACGCGCTGCGCATCGTCGATCGATCCGCCGCAGCGGGGTGGTTCAGTCCGATGGGCGTCGTTGCGGCGGCGCGGCACATCATCGTGCCGTTCTCCGTCGGCGAGAGCGGGCTTGGCTGGATGACGACGCGCGGGCTGCAGAAGTTCGGGCTGCCAGACCTGCAGCTGACCGAGGTGCCGCCGAACCTCGACCGCCTGAGCGTGCTTCTCAACTCTGTTGCTCAGTACCTGATCGACTCGGGGTTCAAGGCCGCGCTCGAGCGGCACGGCGAGATCGACTCGCTCGAGCTCGACGCCGAGGTGGCGATTGATCCTCATGTCGTCGCCCGCGCCCTGGCACGCGCGGGCGCGGCCGATGGCCTCCGTGGGGTTCGCGTCGGTCTGCGGTTCGACGCGGATGCACAGCCGCCAACGATCACGATCGTCCGCCCGTCGGGCGTGGCGTCGTCTCAGGCGGAATGGCTGTACACGGTCGTGGAGGCGCTGAGTGAGCAGAAGACCGAGACGCCGATCATGGCCAAGACCGACAGCGATGAGATGACGGCGGCTCACCAGCGTGCGATGTCCGAGATGCCCGGGGTGAAGCAACGCTTCGGAGGGGGGCTGCGACCGGGCGAGGTGCTGTTCATGAAGTACGGGTTCCCCACGCCGGACGGCGACCGGGAATTCATGTGGTTCGCGGTCACGGGGTGGGCGGGGCCGATGCTGGCGGGCCAGCTGGCGAACGAGCCGCGGCAGATCCCGTCCCTGCGGCTGGGTCAGGAGGTCTCGATCCCGGAGGTCGATGTGTTCGACTGGATGGTGCAGCGACCGGACGGCGGCCACGACGGGGGCTACACGAGCGACGTGGCGATGAGGTACGGAAAGCTCTCGTAGCGCTCATCGGTAATGGGCGCACAACCGCGAAGGACGCCCCCTCCCAGCTCGCTGGAACCTGTGCCGGAATGGAGCTCGGCCCCGACGTCCTTCGCGGAGAAGCACAACGCCGACTGGCCGTGAAGTAACCAGAGCGACAGCAAGATGGTGCGCCTGGCAAGAATCGAACTTGCCGCGCCTTACTCGACACGAGGACGACTTTTCAGCGTTGACGGCCAGAACTGCGCCATGGCGCTTGCGATACTGATAGCGCCCAACAAGATGGCGCGCGTGAATCGGTTCCTCGGCCCCGTCGCGCTGTGTGTCTTCGCCCTCGCGCCGCTTGCCGTGTTCGCCGCGTCGCCCTCGCCGTCACCCGGCCTCGACACGGTGTTGGCGCCGGCCCCGAGCGGTTACGCCGAGCTGACGACGGCTCCGCTGCGTGGGGAGTTCACGGCCCACGACTGGGCGGTGAACGCGTCCGGCGCGAGCCAGCAGCAGACCGAGTCGACCCTCAACCACCTTGGGTTCGTCGAGGGATACGGCAAGGCGTGGAGCTCGGGGTCGCTCCGCCACGACCTGGTCGAGGCGGTAATGGCGTTCAGCGGTGCAAGGGGCGCGAAGACGATGTTGACCGCGGTCGAGTCCACTGACAAAGCCGACTCGCACTATTCGCATCCCGACACGATCACGGGGATCGACCCCTATTACGGGGCCCACTTCACGCTCAACGGCGCGTTCGAGGACGAGTTCGTGTTCGTGAAGGGCAACGACCTCTTCTTTGTTGTCATGGGCGGTGCGCAGGACGACGTCCTGGCCGCGGCCATCGACCAGGCACAGGCGCAGTTCGACTCGGCGCCGGCAGAGACGATCCCGTCGTCGCAGTGGCCGGAGAACGCCAACAATTCCTCTGAAGGTCCCGACTGGGGCACTTTGTCAGCGGACGTTGTCGCGGGAATTTTCGTCCTCGGTGTCATCGTGTTCGTCGTGAGAGGCATTCGACGAGGCCGGCGCATGGCGGTCGCCAGCACCCACGCTCGGCAAGTCATGGCCGGCTCGGGCGACGTCCAGATGTCGCCCGATGGAAACTTCTGGTGGGACGGCCAGGCGTGGAAAGACGCCGCCCACGAAGCTCCGCCGTTCGCGCAGCGGTCGAACGATGGCTCACTCTGGTGGGATGGGAGGACGTGGCGGCCCATTCCGCAGGGACAGCAGCCGCCGGCTGGCTGACGCCTGGGCGCCGGGGCGAAGCAACCGCCGTTCCCGAAAACGAAATTTCGCGATGGTGCGCCTGGCAAGAATCGAACTTGCTGCCTCTTGCTCCGCAGGCAAGCGCTCTGTCCGGTGAGCTACAGGCGCGTCGAAGAACGGGGGTTCAGTTTAGGCGAGGGTCGATTGCCGCCGTCGCGGCGCGGAACGCATTCGGATCTAGGTTGCTGACGACGACGATCGCCACGTAAACCGAACGCCGCCAGCAAGCCAATCGCACCGACGGCCGCTCATAGGTGAACGAGCTGGGACCCAGGCCGGTGTTGGTGCCTAGAGTCAATCCCGGGCTCAGCTGCCCGGGGGGCGGGGGCGCGAAGCCGAAGATGCCCGCCTCCCACGCGCGGTCGGCCTGGCTCGTGTCCGCGAACTCGGCGACAAAGCTCGTCATCGCCTTGACGCTGGTCGTGGCGCCGAGTTCGGACTTGCAAGCGCTGGCGTTGGCGACGAAGACCGAGATCGCGCCTGCGGTGGCGCCGCGATGGAGCATGGCTAGCCACTGGTCGCTCAACACCGACGCCAGAACAGGATCGGAGTTCTGCAGCACCGAGAGATACACGTCCATCGGGCCCGAGCCGAGACAGACGTTGAGGCCGGTCGGAACGTCGGCGGACTGCAGGATCGCCGCGGTCGGCGCCGTGTGCGGCGTTGGGCTGGGCGCGGGGCTGGAAACCGCTTGCGTCTGGTTCTGACACGCGACCAGTAGCCCGCACACAATGAGGAGCGTCAGGAACCGGCTCACGGGGGCCGGAGTTTAGACTGGATCAGACCTATCGCGCCTGTAGCTCACCGGACAGAGCGTTCGGCTCCGGACCGAAAGGCAGCAGGTTCGATTCCTGCCAGGCGCACTTCTCTCGGCGCGTGGAGCCGCCAATCGCCATCTACGGCGTTAGCCGCGATACAGCGGGCGACTCCCGGGCTGACGCGGGCGCCGCAAGACCAAACGCTGCGAAACCAGCTACCGCTCGTTAAGATGTGCACCACCGGCAGCAATGGAGCTGTCGAGATCGAATCGGGCATGGCGCACCGATTGAAGGAGGCACTCGCAATGAGTGTCATAACGAAGTGGACCGAGGAGGTCTTTTCCATGGGTGATTTGGCGCAGGCCATCGTGGCTCTGGCTCGGGCGTCTGAGCGGAGGCAAGGCGCACGTGCCGACCTCATCGAAGCGACCGACACCATAGCCGGGGCGATTCGTGAGCTCTTGCGGTCGGGCGACTCGGTGGAAGTAGAGGGTCACCAGGACCCCTTACTCAACCTTCTCTACACCACGCAGGTGACCTATCGCGCCGTGTCTGTCAGAAAGCGACTGTCAACTGGAACCGGGAAACCGGAAGATGCGCTGCTCCGCGTTGCGGCGAAGAAGGGCGGGCTGTTTGGAACTCAGACTCCAGGCGCGTACCAGATCCTCCCGGGCGACGAAATTGTCTACGCGGCTAGCGACGAAGAGCGCCAGGCCTTCGTCCACGAGGCAGATCGCGTCGTCACCAATTTCCGGCGGATTCTCGACGAACAAGCAGCGAAGAACGAGGCGGCCGCCAAGAAGGCGACCAAGTTGACTCCGCGATGAGGCAACGAATGGAGTTCAAAGCAAAGGAGGTGATAAACGATGGCAGGCAGGACACGCGTAGGAAGTGGCGGATACGAGCATTGGTTCTGGGTGGTGCTGGGCGCAATCGCGTTTAGCGTCGCAGTCCACGAAGGCTCGATCATCGCCGAACACGGCATCGATAACTGGCGTCGCCGTCGGTTCGGCTGGTAGGCCAAGCAGTTCTCAAAGCCGCCCGCGTTTCCTCCCGCCGAAGCCGGGCGGCTCCTACCCTCGTCGACATGTCCGGTAGGTCGCCTGAACTCATCTATCTCGATCAGCTGGACTGGATCAACCTCACCAGGTTCGATTCCTGCCAGGCGCACCAATTTGAACGCCGGTCTAGAAGCTTTTCATCTGTACTGGCTGGTCGCTGCCGCCTTCGGGATCGACGGTGCCGTTGCCGAGCTCCCCGTGGTTGTTGTTGCCCCACGACCAGACCACGCCCTTCGAGGTCACCGCATAACCGTTCTCGATGCCGGTGCCGATGGTGACAACGCCCTTGTCGAGGCCCAGCACAGCGACCGGGTTGTTCGGGCTGTCGTGCCCGCTCCCGTCTCCAAGCGTGTCGAGGTTCTCACCCCAGGCCCAGACCGACCCGTTCGCCTCGAGCGCGACGAAGAAGCTCCACCCGCCGGCGATCTGCTTGACGTTGGTCAGGCCGGGCATCGGCGTCGGCGCATCGGTGCCCATGTAATCGCCCGAAGGCAAGAACTCGCGGCCCCAGCTCCAGAGCGTGCCGCCGGCCTCGATGGCCGCGCTGTGATCGACGACGGCCGCGACCGCCAACGTATGCCCGCTCAATCCTGCCACCCGGACAGGCGTGTTCTGGAACACGTCGCCGGTATCTACCCCGAGCTCACCACCGCCGTTGTCGCCCCACGCCCAGACTGAGCCATCGGCTTCGATGGCAAGGCTGTGAGCTTTGCCAGCGGAGATGGCGACGACCCGGCCCGTCAAACCGTGCACCGCAACGGGCGATGTGGTGTCGGCGTTCTGACCATTCCCCAGCTGACCCTGAAAGTCGTCACCCCAGCCCCACACCGTCCCGTCCGACTTGAGCGTGAGCGCGTACGAGAAGCCCGCCGCGATCGCCGTCACACGGCCGCCGATTCCCGAAACACGCACCGGGACCTGGCTGGCCGCGTGCGAACCGTCGCCGAGCTGGCCGCGGTCGTTCGCTCCCCAGGTCCATACCGAGCCGTCCGATTTCAGGGCCACGGCAGCGTCCCATCCGGCAGCGATTGCGATCACGCCGTGGGCGAGGCTCGGGACTGGGATCGGAACGAGACTTCCGGTTGTGGTTCCATTACCGAGCTGACCGTTGTCGTTGGCGCCCCAGGCCCACACCGACCCGTCCGATTTAAGCGCCAGCGCGTAGTTCCAGCCTCCCGACACGGCCTTGACCACCGCTTTCGCCGACACGGAGCTCGAACCGCATGCGCTGACCACGACGAGCGCCGCCGCAAAGACGGAGAGGGCCTTCATCACCACGCTCGTGCTTCTCACGGCGGCGAGTATGGGTGCGCCGACGTATCACGCGCAGTCTCAGATCCGTCTCAAAATTCGGGCCGCAGGCCGGTGACGCGCGTGATCTTCGACTGGTTGGGCGAATCTCAGCCGAGGGGCTAGCTGACCTCTGGCACGTTCAGGCCGTCGAATGTCTCCTTGTTGATGAATTTGAACAACTGGAGCGGCTTGCCGCCCTCGTTCACCTCGGCGATGGCCGCGTAGCGCTCCTGGCGCTTGCCGCCGCTTGTGGTTCTAACGCTTCGCCGCTTCTTGAGCTGAGCATCGGGGATCTCCACTTTCTGCTTCGTCTTGAGGTTGAAAAATTCCATACAGCCTCCTATTGAATTAGCCGACGGCGCTCCACACTACAGATTCACGCTGGTTCGCCGCTTTCCGCTACTTTTGGCAGATGATCGCCAACGCCGATTTCGGCCGCACCGGTCACAAGAGCACGCGCGTGATCTTTGGCGCGGCCTCGCTCGGCCGCGTGTCGCAGAAAGTCGCCGACGAGACGCTCGAACTCCTTCTTCGCCACGGCGTCAACCACATCGACACCGCCGCGTCCTACGGGAACTCGGAGCTGCGCATCGCGCCATGGCTGAAGCGCGAGCCGGGCCGGTTCTTCATTGCCACCAAGACCGACGGGCGGGATGAGAAGAGCGCCCGCGAGCAGCTCGAGCGCTCGCTCGACCGCCTGGGCGTCGACCACGTCGACCTCTGGCAGCTGCACTCGCTCGCGGATCCCATTGAGTGGGACCAGGCTCTCAGCCCCGGCGGCGCGCTCGACGCTGCGCTGCTAGCCCGCGAGGAAGGCCTGATCAGGTGGATCGGAGTCACCGGTCACGGCACCCAGATCGCGGCCACGCACCGCCGCAGCCTCGACCGGTTCGACTTCGACTCCGTGCTGCTTCCCCATAACTTCATCACGATGCAGAACGACTACTACCGCGCCAACTTCGACGCGCTCGAGGCAACGTGCAAGGAGCGACGCATCGCGGTGCAGACGATCAAGTCGATCGCCCATCGGCCGTGGATGGAGCAAGAGCACACGCGGACGACCTGGTATCAGCCGCTCGAGTCGCCCGACGACATCGACCTCGCGGTCTGGTGGACTCTCGGCCGCCCGGGCGTCTTCCTGGACAGCGTGGGCGACGTCGACCTGCTGCCGCTGGTGCTTGATGCCGCGGAGCGCTTCTCCAAGGCGCCGAGTGACGACAAGATGCGCGAGCTGGTCGACCGTTCGCCCTCGATCCCGCTATTCGTCTAACACCCGCCATACCCGTACGCTGGTGACGCTCATGGCGAGCCCGGAGAACGCCTTTGCGACGGGTCTCTTCGAAGAGTTGCCTTCGCGCTACGACCGCATGGCCGAGGTCCTGTCGTTCGGCCAGAACGGCAAGTGGCGGCGCGAGCTCGTCCGCCACATCGCCCGTCTTCAGCCGTCGCGGGTTCTCGACGTCGCCACCGGCACCGCCGGCGTCGCCATCGCTCTTGCCCGCGCCACCGACGCGGACGTCGTCGGCGTGGACATCAGCGAGCCGATGCTCGAGCGGGGGCGAAAGCGCGTGTACGACGCGGGTCTCGACCAGCGAATCCACCTCCAGCGTGCGCGGGCCGAAGAGCTCCCCTTCGACGACGCGTCCTTCGACGCGGTCTCGTTTACCTACCTGCTCCGCTACGTCGCCGACCCGCCCATGACGGTCCGCGAGATGGCCCGCGTCCTGCGGCCCCACGGAGGGATGGCGAGCCTCGACTTTTTCGTGCCGCCCGACGCGCTCTGGCGCACGAGCTGGCGCCTGTACACGAGACTGCTGATGCCGTCGGCCGGGTTTCTGCTCGCCGGTCGGGCGTGGTGGAGGACGGGCCGGTTCCTCGGCCCGAACATCGAGGAGTTCTACCGGCGCTGGCCGATGCACCGGATCTTCCAGGCCTGGCAGGACGCGGGAATGGTCGACGTCGAGGACCGCGTGATGAGCCTCGGCGGCGGGCTTGTGATGTGGGGTCGCAAGCACCATGCCTGAGCCGGCGGGGCGGGCAACCCCGCTCGCGCCCGCCTATTACGCCACGCGCGCCAAGGGCTGGCGGCGCGACGTGCGGGCGCTGCTGCATCCGCCCTACACCGCGTGGCACCTTTCATACGTGCTGATCGGCGCGGGCCTTGCTCCGAGGGTCGACCTCGCCAGGCTTCTCGCGACGCTGGTCGCGTTCTTTCTCGCCGTCGGCATCTCGGCCCACGCGCTCGACGAGCTGCGCGGCCGCCCGCTCCAGACCGAGATCCCGGATGGTGTCCTGTGGACCGCCGCGATCGCCGGGCTGGGCGGGGCCGTGGCGCTTGGAGTGGCGGGGATCTCGGTGCTCGGGGTGGGGCTGATCCCCTTCATCGCGGCCGGGGTGCTGTTCGTCTTCGCCTACAACCTCGAGCTGCTCGGCGGGCGGCTGCACGGCGACATGTGGTTTGCGCTCTCTTGGGGCGCGTTCCCCGTCCTCACCGCGTACTTCGCCCAGACCGGACGCCTGTCCATCGCCGCGTTGGCCGCCGCGGCCGCCGCTTACGCGACCTCCTTCGGCCAGCGCGCCCTGAGCACGCCGGCGCGCCAGCTTCGCCGGAAGACGCAATCGGTCAGCGGGATCGTGACGCTGCGCGATGGTACCGAGACGCAGCTCGACGAGCGCACGCTGCTGAATCCACTCGAACTGGCGCTGCGCGCATTCGCGTGGGGAACCGTGCTGTTGGGCCTGGGACTGGTCGCGGCGAAGCTGCTCTAGACGGGAAAGACTCCGTGCTTACGGTCCACTCGCGCCGGCACCTTCGTCGTGTAGGCGGTGAAACGGGCGATCAGGGTGTCGCGCAGGTCCTCGGGCTCGACGACGTCGTCCACGATGAGGTTGGAGGCGAGCTTGTACAGGTCGACGTCGTCGCGGTACTCGTCTTCCAGCTCCTTGCGGCGCGCCGCGCGCTGGTCCTCGGGCAGCTCCGCGAGCTTGTTGTAGAAGACCGCGTTGATCGCGGGCTCCGGCCCCATGACCGCGATCTGCGCCGACGGCAGGGCGATGACCGCGTCGGAGTCGAAGGCCGGTCCCGCCATCGCGTAGAGGCCGGCGCCGTAGGCCTTGCGGACGATCACGGAGATCTTCGGCACCGTCGCCTCGGAGACGGCGCTGATCATCTTCGCGCCGTGGCGGATGATGCCGCGGCGCTCGACGTCGGTGCCGATCATGAAGCCGGGCACGTCGGCCAGGAAGAGCAGCGGGATCTCAAAGGCGTCGCAAAGCCAGATGAAGCGCGCCGCCTTGTCCGCCGAGTCATTGAAAAGGACGCCGCCCTTCTGCATCGGCTGGTTGGCGACGACGCCGATGGCGTGCCCGTCGAGCCGGGCGAAGCCGGTAAGGATCTCCCTGGCGAACAGCTTCTTGATCTCGAGCCAGCTGCCTTCGTCGATGATCGCGTCGATCACCTTGCGCATGTCGTAGCCGCGGTTCGGCTCCTCGGGTATCACCTCGCCAAGCGGCTTGCCGCCGCGCGATGGTCGCGTGGCGGCTGACATGACTCCCTGGTACGCGGCGTTCGGCATGTAGCTGAAGTAGCGCTTGGCGAACTCGATCGCCTCCAGGTCGTTCGCGACCAGCGCGTCTCCGAGCCCGCTCTCGGTGTTGTGCATGCGAGCGCCGCCGAGCTCCTCCAGCGTCACCTTCTCGCCGACGACCACCTCGACCATGCGTGGGGAACCGAGGTACATGGACGCGTTGCCCTCAACCATGACCACGACATCGCAGAAGGCGGGGATGTAGGCGCCGCCCGCCGCGGATGGTCCGAAGAGCAGGCAGATCTGCGGCACCAGGCCAGAGAGCTGGACCTCGTTGAAGAAGATGCGGCCGGCGTGCCTGCGGCCGGGAAACATCTCGATCTGGTCCGTGATTCGCGCGCCCGCGGAGTCGACGAGGTAGAACAGCGGCCGCCGCAGGCGGGCCGCCGTCTCCTGGATGCGGATGATCTTCTCCACCGTCCGCGCACCCCAGCTTCCCGCCTTGACGGTGGGGTCGTTGGCCATCACGGCGACACGGCGGCCGTCGACGTTCCCGAGGCCGGTGATGACGCCGTCCGCGGGCAGCTCGTCGGCGAGCACGTTCGCGAAGAGGCCGTCCTCGATGAACGAGTCCCTGTCCAGCAGCAGGTCAAGACGCTCGCGCGCGGTCAGCTTGTGCTGCTCGCGGAGCTTGGGCAGGTAACGCGTTCCGCCTTGGCGCGCCTTCTCGCGCAGCACGCGCGAACGCTCGGTCACTTGCCCTCGGGGACGGCGACCGGCGCCGTCGACGGATCTTTGGGCCCCATGCGGCCACATCCGGGCGTCATCTCCTGCGCTCCTCGCTCACGCACCCACGGGTGCGCTCGCTGCGGTGCTCGTCGATTCCTTCGGCTGCGGCCACCTGGATGCCCAAATCTCTCGTCGCCGGGACCAGTCACCGCCCCTTGAATTCCGGTTCGCGCTTCTCGAAGAACGCCTTGATGCCCTCACGCGAGTCTTCGGTCTGCGACACGAGCAGGAACTGGCCGTGCAGGTAGTGCAGGGCCGCGCGAAAGTCCATGTCCTCCTGGCGGTAGAACGAGTCGCGACCGAGGCGCAGCGCGATCGGCGACTTGCGCGCGAGCTGGCCGGCGATGTCCTTCACGGTCGGGTCGAGCTGCTCGTGCGCGACTACGCGATTGATCACGCCGAAGGTCTGCAGCTGCGCCGCCGTCCAGCGGTCGCCGAGCATCTCCATCTCGAGCAGGACCTTGCGCGGGATGTTGCGGGTCAGGATGGCCTGGATCATCATCGGCCAGATCCCGACGTTGATCTCAGGAGTGCCGAAAGTCGCGGTGTCGACGGCGACGACCAGGTCGCACGCGCAGGCGAGGCCGAGCCCGCCGGCTAGGGCGTGGCCGTTGATCCGGCCGACGATCGGCTTGCCGAGCTCCGCCATGAGGATGAACAGCTCGACGAACAGGTCGCGGCTGCGGAACCGCTCGACCGCGGTCATCTCGCCGTCGAAGCTGGTGAGGTCGGCGCCCGCGCAGAAGACGCGGCCGGCGCCGGTCAGGACGACGACCCGGACCTCGGGCTCGTCGCGGCACCACCGGAGGGCGGAGACGAGGTCGCGAAGCATCGTCGCCGACAGCGGGTTGCGCTGCTCGGGCCGGTTGAGCGTGACCATGGCGACGTGGTCAGCGTCGACATCGAGCAGGACCTGCTCCACCGCCGGCTTTTCCGCCACGGGGACTAGCCTAAAACTCCGACCGCGATCGCGATGCCGACCAGGATCAAGACGCCCCCGCCGATCTCCTCGCTCCATGCCTCCGCCCGCTTGCCGAGCCTGTGGCCGAGCTCCAGGCCGAGCAGGGACATCAGGATGCTGACCACGCCGAAAGTGATGGCCGCCAGCCAGATGTCGACCGGGTACACGGCCAGGGCGAATCCGACCGCCAGGTTGTCGATGCTCAGGGCGAGCGCCGTCACGAGCAGTCCCCCGGTGCGGACGCTGCGCCGCTTCCGCGGCTTTTGCTCGACCACGAGGCGGCGTGCCTGGAAGATCGCGTAGCCGCCGGTCAGGATCAGGATCGCCCCGCCGACGTATTTGCCGTACTGGCCGAAGTAGCCGGCCACGTCGTGACCGACGATCAGGCCGATCACCGGCATGAACGCCTCGAAAAAGCCGAAGGCGATGCCGACGCGAATCCTGGTGCGGACGTTGATCCCGCTGAGGCCGATGCCGATGGCGCCGGCGAAGTTGCTCAGCCCGACGGACACACTGACGAGAAGCAGGCTGAGGATCGCGTGCACTAGGGTGTCCCGCCCCCGACCGCCCTCGCATCTTCGCGCCCTAGGCGGCCGGGCGCCAGCCCACCCCGCGAAATCATCGATTTCGCGGGGGCCCCGGGCAGCGCTGAAGCCGGCGTCAAGGGGCCCGGCGCTGCGTTGTCGCGCACTGCGAGTGCGCTCCTAGCCGCGCCACCCTTTCCTTGGCTCCGGCCGCCGATGTCGCGAATCTGCGTCGGCCGGCGGGAGCGTGACACCCGGTAACCCTAAGCCAGGCGACTAAAAATCGCCTGGCATGCCTGCGTTAGGCGATATGGCGACACTCCTTAACAAAAATACTTTGATTGCCACATTTAGGGCCTGCAGAATTTGCACCGAACCTGCAACCGCCCCTGTCACCCAAAGTTAGGCCCACAATCGCTTAAAGCACACAACCCGCCCGCCCCAGAAAGTCATGAAGGTCAAGTCACGCGAGCCGGCCGCTGTTCTGGCGACCAATCACAACTCCCCGCCGGACCTCGACAAACCCATATTCACGCTGAGTGTGGCCTCGGAGATCCTGGAGGTGCATCCGCGCACTCTGATGATGTACGAGCACTTGCGCATGATTTCCCCCAAGCGGACCGTTACAAATCGCAGGCGCTACTCGCGCAGGGACGTGATGAAGCTACAGGCAATCCAGACACTCACGAGAGAGCACCGCGTCAATCTCGCCGGCGTTCGCTACATCCTCGCGCTGTTGAAAAGGCTTCACAACGCAGGCGTGGAACCCCCGGAGGACCTGAAGAACCTGGACGTTACCCAGCTCGACGTCTAAGCAAGAACCCGGTTTGAGGGAAAGGCAACAAAGAGGCAAATGTCAAAGAAAAGAAGGCGTCTAGAGATAAAGGTCGATCCGATTCCGGCCATGTACATGGAGGAGACCGCCTCCTGCCCGGTCTGCGGCCGCGATGCCCAGGCCATCGGGCGGCGGCACGTGCAGATCGTGTTCCGCTGTGACGGCTGCAAGGTCGTCTTCAAGCGGAACAGGCACTGGCCTTACATCTACTAAGACTTCGGTTTCGGGCCCCGGTCGAGCCGTCCGGCAAGCGTTGCGAGGACCCCGGTGATGACACCGGTCCGCGGCGCGCCCAGGAGTTCCCATGCGCGCCCGAGGCCGATGGCGTACGCGCCCATGAGCACCAGCAACAGGTTGATCAGGGCGCCTTTTCCGGTCGGCTCGCGCCAGATCTGAATGCCCAGCGCGAGCTCGTAGCCATAGACGGCGGCGCTGGCCAGGAACAACAAGAGACCTCTGGCAACGATCCCCGAAAGGCTCCACCTGCGAGCGAGGCCGAGTAGCGCGAGCGTCTGGATGATGGCCGGGATCGAGATGAACGTGACCACAAGCCCGAAAATCACGCCTGGAACCAGGCTCATCAGGGAGATGAAGAACACGTTTGCGAGGGCGCTGAAGGCGCTGAGGGCCTGCGCCTGGCGAACCGCATCGGATTGCGTGCCGAACACGCGCTCAGGTGCGACAGACACCGACACGAAAAGCAACCCGATCAGCCCGGCGCTCGCCCCGACGCTCGCCAGGAAAAATGGCTGGAACTCGGGCGTCACCATCAGGCGCAAGTTTGAGGCCTTTCGACTTGTACCCTTTGGTAGGGGATGAGGCGCTCAGTCGGACGTTCGGCGCTTTACGGAGTGCTGTTCGGGCTGGCGACGGCCGCTGTGGCCGAAGCCGTCAGGCCGCGCGGCGGCACCACCCTGCTCGTCGACTGGGATGATGTTCGGCGGGCGGCGAGATCGCACCTGGACACACCGCACATCGAGGCCGGACGGCTGGTGGCGGTGGCCCTCGGTTATCGGTCCCTGGCGGGCAGGCTCGAGCGCCCACTTCTGAACTTCGTCGGCCCGTTGCCGAAAGGCTCTCAGCTGCCGCAGCTCGAGGCGCTGGACCGCGAGGGTTGGCTCGACCTGAACCTAGGCATCCTTCGCCGGGCGGTCGATCCCGTCGTCGAGAGCGGGCGGGTGCCCAACTCGCTGATCGTCGAGGTCGGGCGCGCGGGCGTCAACCGCTACATCGGCTACATGCTGGCTTTTCTCAGCCGCCGCGTCCTCGGCCAGTACGACCCGCAGCTGATGAGCGCCGAGCCGATGGGAGGCGAGGGGCTCTATCTCGTCGAGACCAACGTGCAAGAGTGGCAGGAGCACGCGCACCTGCCGGACGAGGACCTGCGCCGCTGGCTGATCCTGCACGAGATGACCCACGCGTGGCAGTTCGCCGCGCATCCGTGGCTTCGCCCTCACATGGAGGAGTCGATGCGCGTGCTGATCGATTCGGTGACGCGAAGGGGCCCAGGCGTCGCGCGGTTTGCCGCGTTCGCCGGCGTGCTGCCTGCGCAGTGGCGGATCATGCGCCAGGTCCAGGGGACGATGTCCGTGATCGAGGGCTACAGCAACCTCGTCATGAACCAGCTCGGGTCGAAGCTGCTGCCCGGCTTCGACCAGCTGGAGAGCGCGTACCGCGAGCGGTCGTCGGGTAAGAGCGCCCTCGAGGTGTTGATCTGGAAGCTGACGGGACTCGACCTGAAGCTCCAGCAGTATCAGCGCGGCGAGGCCTTCTGCAAGGCGATTTACGACCAGCACGGGATGTCGGTGCTCAACCGCGTCTGGGACGGGCCGGAGTCGATGCCGACCCTGAAAGAGCTCGGCAGCCCGGCGGCCTGGCACCGACGGATCGACGCGGGTCCCGTTCAGCGCCGCACGAGAGCGTAGTCCTCCCCGTTTACGGGCCCCTCCGGCCGCACAGCGGCGCACGAGCGTAGTCCTCCCCGTTGACGGGGAGGGGTCGGCGAAGCCGACGGAGGGGCTAGCCAAGACTGGCGGTCAATAGCGAAGCGGCCCCTCCGGCGCCTGCGGCGCCACCTCCCCACAAGTGGGGAGGACCTACTCAGTCTCGGAGCTCTTCCTGTGCGGTCTCCTCGCTGATCGGCATCACCGCCACGGGCAGGTCTGAGATGTCGAAGTAGCGCACCGGCTTGTTGAGCCGCTTGGCGATACCGACCTGCACCTTCACGCCAAGCGAGAGCCGGCCGAACACCCAAACCTCGTCCGAGCGCGAAAGCAGGTTGTTCATCGCCTCGCGCACCACGTCCTTGTCGACCGTGTGCATGAGGTAGTAGTCGAACAGCATGAAAGGGCTCACGGGCACCAACCCCGAGTCGAGGACGAACTTCTGGATGTGCGCCCGCCAGTAAAAAGACTTGTTCGACATCGCCACGTAAACCAGACGCTTGGGATGACGAAGCGTCTCCTCGGCCTGGTCGCGCGCGCTCGGTTTGGTGGTCGGCTGGAAGATCCGCTCGAGGATGTCCTCGGCCGCCTTGCCGCTGATCGCCATCTGGTCCGCGCTACCCCTTCGACCGAATTTGAATTAAGCGGCGGTTATCGTATCAGCCGTGCCCGCAACCTCCCGTTTCGACCTTTCCGGAAAGGTTGCGCTGGTCACAGGGGCGAGTCGCGGCATCGGCAGCGCCATCGCCGAGGCCCTCTCCGAGCACGGCGCCGAGGTGGTTCTCTCGAGCCGTAAGCAGGCCGACCTCGACATCGAGGCCGAGCGAATCAACGGGCTCTACCCCGAAAAGGCGACCGCAATCGCCGCCCACGCCGGCCGCGAAGAGGACCTCCAGAAGCTCGTGGACCAGGTCATGGAGCGGTTCTCACGCATCGACATCCTGGTCAACAACGCCGGCACCAACCCCTACTTCGGCCCGGTCCTTGGCGCCGAGCTCTCGGCCTGGGACAAGACCTTCGAGGTCAACCTGCGCGGCTACTTCATCCTGACCAAGCTCGTCTATCAGGCCTCGATGGAGGAGCGCGGGGGCTCGATCGTGAACATCTCGAGCATCGGCGGCCTGCGGCCGGGTCTAGGGTTGGGCGTCTACAACATCACCAAGGCGGGCGTGATCATGCTCACGCGCCAGCTGGCGCGCGAGCTGGGGAGCAAGGTGCGCGTCAACGCGGTGGCGCCAGGCCTCGTCAAGACGCGATTCGCCGAGGCGCTGTGGGGCAACCCCGAGATCCTCGACCGCGTCCTGGCACAGAACCCGATGGGCCGCATCGGCCTGCCCGAGGAAGTGGCGTCGGGGGTGCTGTTCCTCGCCTCCGACGCCGCTAGCTACGTGAACGGGGAAGTGCTTGTGATCGACGGCGGTGGGGGCGAGGTTTAGCGGCCTCCACCTCGGCCTCACCGTTCTCGGACGTCACCTGGCGGCTGTGGATGAAGTCCTCGAGCTCCTTCTCGTACTGATAGGCGTGCCTGTCGGTCTCGTAGCGCAGCACGCGCCGCTGCTGGGTGAAGTCCTCGAAGGCGGCCCGCGTGTCCCGCGCCGCCTTGAAGCCGAGCTCGCGAGCGGCCTTGGTCGTCGATAGTGTGCGGCCCCAGCGAAGCAGGTCGAGTAGCTGCGGCGAGAGGAAGGCGATGCCGGCGCGCCGGATCGCAAACGCGGTGAGGCCGAGACCCACGGGAGGGAGGAGGGGCGCGTGAAGCTTGCCCGCCGAGTCGAGCAATGTCGACAGCGGCACGTTGCCGGCCGGCGCGATGTTGTAGGCGCCGCCCGGCCCTCTGCGCGTGGCGAGCACGACCGCCTCGATGCAGTCGTCTCGGTGGATCAGCTGCAGGGGAGGGTCGTAGCCGATGACGGTCGGCACGACCTCGAGGTCGAGGTAGCGCGCCAGCGGCTGCGGCTCGTCGGGGTTGAGGCTGTTGGCGAAGCGCAGCGTCAGGATCGAGATGTTCGGGTTGCGGACCGCGAAGTCGCTGACGTACGACTCGACCTCGACGATGTCGCGCACGAACTGGTGCCCGGAGTTGACATCGAGCCGGTGGTCTTCGCGCAGCCCCGTGGGGAGGTCGAACTTCGAGCCGTAGACGTGGCCTGACGACTTGAGCACGAACCGCCGCACCGGGCTGCCTTCGCCCGCGCACCCGGCGAGGAGGTTCAGCGTGCCGATGACGTTCATCTCGTGCGCGCGCGCCGGGTCCATGTCGAAGGAGTCGATGCGGGTGAGGGTGTGGACGACAGTGTCGATGCCGACCGCGCGCACGAGCTTGCCGATAAGGGAGTGGCGGATGTCGAGCTTCAAGTAGTCGGCGCGGCCCAGGTCGTGGCGCGGCTCGCGGATGTCGATGCCGATCACCTCGGCGACGTCCGGGTCCTGGACCAGGCGCTGGACGACCAGCGCGCCCCACCAGCGCGCGACGCCTGTCACCAGGATCCGTCTCTTACCCATCGGCATCCCTTCTCAGTATGTCCGCTTGATCACGTCGCGCTCCATGAGCACCACCGCTCGGGACACCGTTTCGAGCAGGGGCGATCGCGCCTGTCGGATCGCGAACTCCAGCTGGCGCAGGAGCGAGTAGAGCGCCTTCATCGCCTTGATGGCGTCGCCGATGTCCACGTTGGGCGGCAGCGGGATCTTGTCCAGCGCCTCACCCGACGACCAGCGGTAGGCGAAGTCGATGTAGTCGTGCGACGGCTGGCGGAGGTTCGGCTCGTCGAGCTCTCGCTCCATGTCGGCGAAGCGAAAGTAGAGCGAGCGGACGAGCCGCGCGGTCTGGGCGATGGCGGGTGTCGGGTAACGGCGCGGTGAGCGCTCCTGCCTGCGGTCGCCTCGCCTCTCGCGGTCTTCGGCGGCCAGCATGACGGTCACCGCGCACAGCTCCTCCGCCGTCAGGCCCTCGAACCAGCCGAGCGAGACCGCCTCGGCGACCAGGATCGTGTTCTCGCCGTACACCCGAGCGGCGAACAGGCCCTTGTCGGTCGGCTTGTCGTCCTTCAGGAAGCCCGCTTCGGCGAGGATCTTCGCCAGCCGGCGCAGCTTGCGCGGGTACTCGTCCATCTGCCCGGTCGCCTCGCTTTGGCCGCGGTCCATCTCCTGCTGCAGGGCGCGGATCTCGCCATATTTCTGCACCAGCTCGCCGAACCGCGGCGAGCGCACGACCTTGAGCTTTCGCTGCCGATCCAGCAGCCCATTGGCCTCGACCTCCAGGCGCTGGGCGAGGCGGCCGGCCTGCCCCGGCGCTCGCGAGTGCCGCTGGCGGCGCGCCCGGCGCTCCGCACCCGCGTCGCGGCGCAGACGGCGAAGCTCGATCCGGATCGCCCGCCGGCGATCCTCGAGCTTGAAGTACTGCGCGACGTCGTCCATCGACACGCCGTCGCCCTCCCACATCCGCCTTGCGTCCTCGAGCTGCTCGCGGACGTTGCCCAGGCGCTCCTCGTTGGCAGAGGCCGCGAGGCGCTTCTGGTACTGGCCGAACGAGCGCTGCATCAGCGCCTCCGCCTCGGCCGGCGTGTAGACGCGCAGCAGGTTGAGGGCCATGTTGTAGCTCGGCAGGAACTTCGACTCGACCACCAGGGTCGGCCCCATCGCGACCTCGTAGATGGTCCCGACCTCGACGTCCGCCTCCTTGAGGATCACGCCGTGGCCGATGACGTCGATGCCGCGCCGCCCCGCGCGGCCCATCAGCTGAGTCAGCTCCCCGGTGGTCAGGTTCGAGAAGTTGACACCGTCGAACTTCGTGAAGGACGAGACGACGACCCCGCGTGCCGGCATGTTGATGCCCAGCGATAGCGTCTCGGTCGCAAACACGACCTTGATCAGGCCGCGCTGGAACAGCTCCTCGACCATCTCCTTGTGGTAGGGCAGCAGTCCCGCGTGGTGCTCGGCCATGCCGCGGCGCAGCAGGCGCGCGTCGACCATGCGCCGAAACAGCGCCTCCTCGTCCCTGTCCTTCAGGCCCTGCAGGCGTTCGGCGGCGACGCGGTCGATCGCCTCCTTCTCTGCTGCGGTCGTGAGGTCGAGCTCGTGGTAGGCGCAGCGCTGCAGCGCCTCGCGGCAGCCGCGCCTGGAGAAGATGAAGTAGATCGCGGGCAGCATCTCCAGCCCGCGCAGCTGCTCGATCACGTGCAGCAGGTCGTTCGAGGGCAGCCCGCGGTAGCCGCCGATCCGGTAGGAGGCCTCCTCCTCCTGCGCCGCCTTGCTCCACGTCCGCTGGTCGATGCCGCCGTCGTCCTTGAACAGCGGGGAGAACCGGTTGTTGACCGCCAGCCACATCTTCAGCTCAACAGGCCGGACGTCGTGGAAGACCGTCTCCATGCCGCCGCGGTTCTCGGCCATCCACTCGGCGATCTCGCGGTAGTTGCCAATCGTCGCCGACAGCCCGACGAGCTTGATCGTCCGCGGCGCCTGGATAACGATCTCCTCCCACACCGAGCCGCGCGGGAAGTCGTCGATGTAGTGGACCTCGTCGAGGACGACGTAGCGGACGAGGTCGAGGCGGGCGGGGTCCTCGTAGATGAGGTTGCGGAGGATCTCCGTCGTCATCACCACGACCGGCGCGTCGTCGTTGATCGTGTTCTCGCCGGTGACCAGGCCGACCGTTGAGGAGCCGTACGCGCGGACGAAGTCGTGGTACTTCTGGTTGCTCAGCGCCTTCAGCGGCGTCGTGTACAGGACCTTGGACCCTTCGCGCAGGGCCCGGAAGATCGCGTACTCGGCGACGATCGTCTTGCCGCTCGAGGTCGGCGCGCTGACGAGCACGCCGCCCTGCCCACGGTCGAGCTTGTCGATCGCCTCTTTCTGAAAGTCGTCGAGCTCGAAGGGAAAGGTGGCCGCGAACTCCTCGACGACCGACTCGACGGTCTTCAAAGGGGCACGAGCTCGGTCGACACGTCGGTGATCTGCGCGCCGTCGGCGTGCGCCTCGATGTAGGACAGCGCGGACGCCAGCACGCGGTCCGCCTGGCGTGCGTCGCCGCTGACCGTCGCCACAGCCAGCTCTGCCAGCTGCCAGCGGTCCATCTCGCCGACCTCGGCCGCGGCCACCTTCAGCTCCTGACGCAGTCTTTGGAGCAGGCCGCTGACCACCTGCCGCTTCGATTTGAGCGATCCGCTCTCCGGCAGGTGAATGACGACGCGCAGCAGCCCGACGGTCAGGTCAGACGACATCCTTAGGCTAGATTAGGGCGGTGAAGGCGGGGGCCATCGAGCTGCGCGATCTCGCGCGCGATCTTGTCGCGGCCTCTTTTCTGCAAGGAGACTTCATCCTCCGTTCAGGCAAGCGCTCGAACCGCTACTTCGACAAGTTCCTGTTCGAGACCGATCCCGCGCTGCTGAAGCGCATCGGTGAGCACCTGGCCGCGCTCGTGCCGAAGGAGACCCAGAGGCTCGCGGCGCCCGAGCTTGGCGCCGTGCTCCTTGGCGGCGCGGTCTCGATGGAGACGGGCCTTCCGCTCGTGGTCGTGCGCAAGGAGCCCAAGGGGTACGGAACCACAAAGCAGCTCGAGGGTCGCTTCGATTCCGGCGACCGCGTCACTGTGATCGAGGACGTCGTCACCACCGGCGGCGACTCGCTGCGCTCGATCGAGGCGCTAACAAACGCCGGGCTCGACGTTATCCATCTCGTGGTCGTGCTGGATCGGGGGGAAGGAGGCGAAGACAAGATCCGCGAGGCGCGGATCCCGTATTCGCCGCTGTTTCGAATTCAAGACCTCGAACTTGACTGAGCTCCTGGTCAAGGACGGCACCGTCTACACGCCCGAGGGTCCGCGCCACGTCGACGTGCACGTCACCGACGGAGTGATCACACGCGTCGAACCTGACCTCGGCGCCCACGGCGCGACAGTCGTCGACGCGGCCGGCATGTACGTGCTCCCCGGCGGGGTCGACGTGCATGTGCACAGCCGCGACCCCGGGTTCCCCGAAAAGGAGGACTTCGCCAGCCTCACCGAGGCGGCGGCCGCAGGCGGCGTGACGGTGGTGATCGACATGCCGAACACGGTCCCCGCGGTAGACAGTGCCGGCGTCCTGGAGTCGAAGGCGGCGCTGGCGCGCAGCAAGGCGCGCGTGGACTTCGGCCTGTGGGGCTTGATTCGCTCGACCACCACCTCGAACGAGCTGGAAGCGATGGCGGCCGCGGGCGCTGTCGGCTTCAAGGCTTATCTCGCGTACTCGTTCAGCCTCAGCCGCAAGCAGGTCCTGTATTCGCCAGGAGTCGACGAACCGGACCTCGAGCCGCCGGCCGACTACGGCACGCTCGCGCGCCTGGCGCCAGCCGTAGCTCGGATTGGGCTGCCGCTTGCGATCCACGCCGAGGACCCGGCGGTGCTGGCGAGCTTCCGCCGGCCCTTGCGGTCCTATGCAGACCTACTCGAGGCCCGGCCGCCCGAGGCTGAAGCTGTGGCGATTGCCGCGGCGGCGGCCGTCGCACGCGACGCGGGCGTGCACCTGCACATCGCGCACCTCTCGAGCGCCCTTGGCCTGCAGGCCGCCGAGGACGCGATGCGGATAGGCACCGATCTCACGCTCGAGACGTGCCCGCAGTTTCTGCTCCTGACCGCCGAGGACTTCGACCGCGTCGGCGCGCACATGAAGATGCTTCCGCCCATCCGCGCCGCTGCCGACCGGGCCGCACTGGTCGACGGCCTCGAGCGCGGCGTCATCACGGTCATCAGCACCGACCACGCCCCGCACACCGACGACGAGAAGGCTCAGCCATTAGAGGACGCCCCGGCGGGCAGCCCTGGCGTGCAGACGCTCTACCTCAGCTGCTTGCAGATCGCCAAGACCCTGGGCGACGTGTGGCTGGCGCCGCGATGGGTGAGCGAGGCGCCGGCGAGGCTGGTCGGCCTCGAGCAGAGCAAGGGCGCGATCGCGCCTGGATTCGACGCCGACGTCGTCATCGTCGACCCGAAGGCGAGGACTCGCGTCGCGCCACAGCAGATGCGGTCGCGCCAGAGGCACAGCGCGCTGGATGACAAGGAGTTCGACTTCGCGATCGAGCAGGTCTACTTGCGGGGGGAACGGGTCGACAGCTCCGGCAAGGCGCGAGGTCGGATGGTTCGCCCCGCGCTGGTGATGCGATGAAGCGCGCCCTCGCGGCGGGAGCGTTTTGCCTGGTGACGGCTGCCTGCAGCCTTTCGCCAGGCTCGTCGTCGAACAGCCCCAGCCCGTCGGGCTCGCCGCTGGCCACGTCGGGACGGCTGGACGCGCAGGTGCCGATGCCGCCCTCGTTCCCGGGCGACGTGCCGATCTACCCCAAGGCGCGGCTGACCGCGGCGGCGGGCTTCCCCTCCAGCGGCCCGACGTCGTGGGGGATGGAGTGGGAGACGCTGGACTCGGTGGCGAAGGTGCAGGCGTACTACGCGCAGAACATGAACAAGGGCGACTGGACGATTACCTTCACGACTCAGTCGAGCGGCTCGTTCGCGGCCACGTTCGCCCGTAAGAGCAACAGTCACATCAACGGCACGCTGTCGTCCAACAGCTCGAACGGCGTCACGAAGATCCTGATGAGCCTGCTCTCGCCGTCGAGCTAGCTACCGCGCCGGTGCGCCTCTGAAGATCGGGTTCTGCGCCACCTCGCGCTCGAGGCTGGTCGCCGGGCCGTGCCCCGGATACAGCGCCGTCGCGGGCGGCAGGCGGAGCAGCTTGGTCCCGATGCTCATCATCTGCCTCCGCAGGTCGGTCTCCGGCATCTGCCGCCCGATCCCGCCGGCGAGGATCGTGTCGCCCACGAACGCGTGGTTGGCGATCAGGAAGCACACGCTGCCCGGCGTGTGGCCCGGTGTGTGCATGACCTCGACCTTGAACTCGCCGAACGGCAGTTCGTCGCCGTCGAGCAGGTAGCGGTCGGCCGAGCGCAGGAACTGCTTGGCGTCGGCGGTGTGGATGCCAGTCTCGCCGCCTGTCAACGCCTTCAGGTCGTCCTTGCCGCCCACGTGGCCGGGATGGCCGTGGGTGGCGAGGATGTGCTTGATGGTCAGTCCCGCCGCCTGCTCGGCGATCTTCTCCGCGGGCATGCCCGGGTCGATGACCACGGCCTCCTTGCTCGTGGCGTCGGAGACGATGTAGCAGTTGACCTCGCGCTCGAGCTTGACTTTGACAATGGCTAGCTTGCCCATTTGCGATCACTCAATATTTACCGCAAATGGAGCGAGCGGCTGTGGTCGGGTTTGCGGTCGTCCTGCTGCTGATCTGCCTGTTCTGGACCTACGGCTACATCCGGCGCCGCTCGAAAAGGCGCTACTAGCTGGGGAAAAGGTCCAGGTACTTTCGGTACGCGAAGCGGCGATTGCGCTTCTGCCCCGTGGTCTCCACCAAAATGTTTTTGCTCACCAGGCGCTCGATGAGCTCGTTGGCCGTCTGGTAGCGGACTTCAAGCCTGTCCCGAACGTACGCGGCTGACACGATCGGTTGGCGAAAGAGAAGATCCAGCAGCCGCATGAGGTTCGTCGCCGCGAGTCCTTCTGATCGGACCTGCGCCCAATCGGCGTCGCGCAGCGCGACGATCGCACGCGCGGTCGCCGTCGCCTCATTGGCAACTTCTTCGACGCCGCGGAGGAAGAACGTCAGCCATTCCTCCCACCGGCCGTCGTCTCGGACGGCCTGCAGCGAGTCGTAGTACACGGCTCGATTTCTCTTCAAGTAGTGCGACAGGTACAGGAGTGGTCGCCGGAGCACGCCCTCGGAGCAGAGCATGAAGGTGATGAGGAGACGGCCGACGCGACCGTTTCCGTCGCGAAATGGATGGATCGTCTCGAACTGAGCGTGCGCCAAGCCCGCCCGCACCAGTGCCGGCAGTTCTCGCTCGTGCCAGAACTTCTCGAGAGCGCCAAGCGAATCCAGCATCAACGCAGGCGGCGGGGGGACGTAGGTGGCGGTGCTCGGAGTCGAACCGGGTGCGCCGACCCAGTTCTGCATCTTTCGGAACTCGCCTGGCTCTCGGTTCCCGCCCCGAACACCCGCCATCAGCCGCTCATGGATCTCGCGTACCAGCCGGAGCGACAGTGGGACGTCGGCGAGACGCTCCAGCCCGTGGTTCATGGCCTCCACGTAGTTGACGACCTCGCGAACGTCAGGCGGCCCGCCCTCGTCCCAGAGCTCGAGCTGCAGCAGGTCGGTGAGCGAAGCCTGGGTGCCTTCGATCTGGGAGCTGAGCACCGCCTCCTGTCGGACGTACATCCCGACGAACAGGTCGGGGTCGGGCAGAGTCAGAGCAGCCCCGTCGAGCCGACCGAGTGCCAAGTCTGCCGCCGACAAGCCCCCAACGAGCGACTGGCTGAGCCGCAAGGGCGGAGAGGGCGGTAGAGGCTCGGGGACGAAGGCGGAGTATCCTCCAGGCTGGGGAACGTAGGTTCCGGCCCGTCCCCGTTGTGGACGCTCACGCTGAACAAGATCGCCCATCGCGCTGACAATATACGCTGAGGGCACCGACTCCGTAAATAAAAGCGATTCTTGCCGCCAACCGGATCGTTTGTTAACATCTTCACGTGGCCGAGACTGACAGCCCGCTCCTCAATCTCACCGACATCGCACGGCTCGCCGCTGTGAGTCGAGTGGTGGTCGCTAACTGGCGCAAGCGTCACTCTGACTTCCCGGCGGCGGCTGCCGAGCCGGCATCTGGGCCCGTGTTCCGGCGGGAAGAGGTCGCCGCCTGGCTGGAACGTCATCGCCCCCGGTCGGCCAAGGCTGTCCAGCCGCTCGGCTTCGAGGCCAAGCTGTGGCAAGCGGCCGATGCCCTGCGCAACAGCATGGACCCAGCCGAGTACAAGCACGTCGTGCTCGGCCTGATCTTCCTGAAGTACATCTCCGACGCGTTCGGGGAACGCCGCTCCGTTATCGAGGCCGCCACCGCAGGCGAGTCTGAAAGCGAACGCCGCCGCGCGCTCGAGGACCGCGATCAGTACACGGCATACAACGTCTTTTGGGTGCCGGAGATCGCTCGCTGGCCATGGCTGCAGCAGAACGCGAAGCAGCCCAACGTGGGGAAGCTGCTCGACGACGCGATGGAGTCAATCGAGCAGGACAACCCGCGGCTCAAAGGCGTGCTGCCACGCGACTACGCGCGCCCCTCGCTCGACTGGCACAGCCTCGGCCAGTTGATCGACCTCATCGGCTCGATTGGACTCGGCGGCGCAGACGCGCAGTCGAAGGATGTGCTTGGACGCGTCTACGAGTACTTCTTGGGCCGATTTGCGAGCGCGGAAGGCAAAGCCGGCGGTGAGTTCTACACACCGCAGCACGTGGTGCGTCTGCTGGTCGAGATGATCGAGCCGTTCGACGGCCGCGTATATGACCCGTGTTGCGGCTCTGGAGGAATGTTCGTGCAGTCGGTGCGTTTTCTCGAAGCGCACGGCGGCCGGCGTGATCGGCTGTCGATCTATGGCCAGGAATCCAATCCCACGACCTGGAAGCTCTGCCAGATGAACCTCGCCATCCGAGGCATCGACGCAAACCTCGGCCCCGAAAACGCCGATTCGTTCCGTCGCGATCTTCACGCCGATCTGCGGGCCGACTTCATCCTCGCGAATCCACCGTTCAACGTGAGCGATTGGAAGGGTGAGCTGCTGCGAGATGACGTGCGCTGGAAGTACGGCGTGCCGCCTGTCGGCAACGCCAACTTCGCCTGGATCCAGCACTTTATCCACCACCTGGCGCCGCACGGAGTTGCGGGCTTTGTCATGGCGAACGGCTCGATGTCATCGCAGCAGAGCGGCGAGGGCGAGATCCGGAAGGCCATCGTGGAGGCGGACCTGGTCGACTGCGTTGTCTCCCTGCCTGGGCAACTCTTCTATACGACGCAAATTCCGGTCTGTCTGTGGTTCCTGGCGAAGGACAGGACGGCAGGCGGCGGATATCGCGACAGGCGCCGCGAGGTGCTATTCATCGACGCGCGATCGATGGGACAGCTCGTGACTCGTGTTCACCGTGTTCTTACGGATCAGGAGATCGAGCGGATCGCTCAGACGTACCACGCATGGCGCGGCGAACCCGAAGCTGGGGACTACGTTGATGTGCCCGGCTTTTGCCGCTCGGCGGTAGCCCCCGACATCTCCACCAACCAGTACTCACTCACGCCGGGACGATTTGTCGGCCCAACCGTTGGTGTCCCCACTGACGCAGCTACGCAGGTAGGGGCTCTGGTGCCGAAGTTGCTCGCGCAACTGGAGGAGTCGGAGCGTCTCGCTTCAGTCATTCGGGCTCATCTCGCCTCAATCAATTGATGAACTGGCCGACAACCCAATTAGCTGAGATTGCGGACCTCCTCTCCGGGGGCACGCCCCCCAAGGCAGACCCGCGAATGTGGGATGGCCAGATTCCGTGGGTCAGCCCCAAAGATATGGATCGATGGCTACTTGACGACGCCGAGGACCATGTTGCTCCCACCGCAATCGGTAACGGAACGCGCATTGCGCCCCTGGGTGCGACGTTAATCGTCGTTCGCAGTATGGGACTGGCCTCGCGCGTTCAGTTGGCATACCCGAGGCGCGACGTAGCTTTCAATCAGGATCTGAAAGCGATTGTGGCCCGGCCAGGCATCCATCCCCGCTTTCTTTTCTACGCTTTGGCGGCAGCTAGGCCGCGAATTCACGAACAAGTCGACGAAGCAAGTCACGGAACTAAGCGAATCCAGACCTACGTGCTCGAAACATTACCTATTCCAGTGCCGCCGGAGGCCAAACAAGCTGCAATTGCCATGGTCCTGGGTGCGCTTGATGACAAGATCGACCTGAATCAGCACACGATCGATAACTGCCTGGCGCTTTGCCACTCGATGTTTGACCTCGCTTCGCGGGATGCCGTCAATTCTGTGCCGCTATTTCGAGTCGCTGCTGTGCACTTCGGGTTCCCTTTTAGGTCGGGGATGTTCAACGCACGAGGCGACGGGATTCCATTGATCCGAATTCGTGATCTTCAGTCGGGCGCTCCGACCGTCTGGACGACAGAAGAGTCACCTCTGGAGACGAATGTCAAACCAGGAGACGTCTTGGTCGGAATGGACGGCGAGTTCCGCTGCTATTACTGGCTCGGAACTTCTGCGCGCATGAATCAGCGCGTTTGCCGCATTCAGCCTATTGGCACGTCTCGCGCTTATCTGGCGGAAGCGCTTCGCGGTCCGTTGGCCGCCTTCGAGGCAGGGAAGACTGGCACGACGGTGATCCATCTGAACAAGGTTGATCTCGAAACTGTTTCGGTGCCAGTCGTACCTGAATCTGCGATGGACGTGTTTTCACGCAAGACGGAGCCGCTTGTTGACCTAGCAGTTGCACTCGCAGGACAGAACCGGAATCTCACGCAACTTCGAGATGCGCTGCTACCCGAGTTGATCTCCGGGCGGATGACCGTTAACTAAGTCCTTCTCGGGCAGTACATTTCCCGCCGTGAAGTTCGACGAGGCGGCCGTCGAGCGGGCATTGATCGAGATGCTCAAGGAAATCGGCTGGTCGCACATCCACGGTGCGGAGATCGCGCCTGAGGGCTCTCGGTCCGAACGGTCTTCCTACGCCGACACCGTCCTAATTGGGCGCCTACGGGCGGCAATCAAGGTCCTGAACCCACAGCTGCCGTCCGAAGCGCATGACGCTGCTTTTCGTGCCGCGCTCCGGCCTCAAGGCACCACCGTCCTGACGCGCAACCGGGCGTTCCACGCGATGCTGACCGATAGCATCGCGGTCGAGTTCAAAGGCAAAGACGGAAAGATCCGAGGTGACCGCGTCCGGCTGTTCGACCTCTACGACTTGAAGCGCAATGACTGGCTGGTCGTCAATCAGTTCACCGTGGCGATCGCCGGTCCAAACGGCGGCACTCGCCGGCCCGACATCGTGCTCTTTGTCAACGGGCTCCCCCTGGTTCTCGTCGAACTCAAGAACCCCGCCGACGCCGACGCCACCATGCATGACGCCTTCAACCAGTTCCGTACCTACCTCGACCAGATCCCGGAAATGTTCAGCCAGAACGAGGTCCTCGTCCTGACCGACGGCATCGAGGCCTCGATGGGCACGATCACCTCCGAGTTCGGAAGGTTCATGGCCTGGAAGACGATCGACGGGCGCAAGGAGCTATCCGGCGCCGGCCAGATGGAAACCTTGGTCCGCGGCGCGCTCGCGCCGGAGCGTCTGCTCGACTTGGTTTCCGGCTTCATCGCGTTCGAGGATGGCGTGTCCGAAACCCAAAAGAAGCTGGCGGCCTACCACCAGTACTGGGCCGTCAAGAAGGCGGTCGAATCGACGGTGGAGGCAGGCGACCGAGGCGATCGCCGCGCAGGCGTCGTTTGGCACACCCAAGGCTCAGGGAAGTCGCTTTCGATGATCTTCTACGCGGCGCATCTCATCCGCGACGCGCGTTTCCGCAACCCGACGATCGTCGTCATCACCGATCGCAACGACCTCGACGGGCAGCTCTTCGGCAACTTCGCGGCGGTGCCGGACTTGATTCCCGCGCCCGAGCAGGCAGAGGACCGCCAGGATCTGCGAACGCGCCTGAAGCGGGCCTCCGGCGGTGTGGTTTTCACCACAATCCAGAAGTTCTCCGCCGAGGAGGGTGAGACCGACTATCCGCTCCTAAGCGAGCGCGACAACATCGTCGTCATCGCCGACGAGGCGCATCGCAGCCAGTACGAGCTCTTGAGACAGGGAGGCTTCGCCCGAAACGTCCGGCGGGCGCTGCCGAACGCATCGTTCATCGGATTTACAGGCACGCCGATCGAGACGGGCGACCGCATAACGCGCGCGGTCTTCGGCGACTACATTGACGTCTACGACATCGAGCAGTCGGTGCGGGACCACGCGACTGTTCCCATCTCGTACGAAGCCCGTATCGCAGAGATCGACCTCGACGCAAAGTACCGCCCACAGATCGACCCAGACTTCGAGGACGTGACTGAAGCTGAGGAGACCGGCGTCAAGAAGAGGCTGGAATCGCGCTGGTCACGAATCGAGGCAGTGGTCGGCACCAGGGAACGCCTCAAGGCGATCGCCGCAGACATCGTCCGGCATTTTGAAAAGCGCGTCGACGCAATGGAAGGCAAGGCCATGGTCGTGTGCATGAGCCGGCGGATAGCCGCCGGCCTCTACGCCGAGATCGTAAAGCTCCGGCCGGACTGGCACGACCAGGACGACAAGAAGGGCGCGATAAAGGTCGTCGTGACCGGCAGCGCTGCCGACCCCGCCGAGCTGCAGCCGCACATCCGCAACAAGAAGCGCAGCGAAGCCGTTCAGGCTCGTTTGAAGGATCCGGCCGACCCGCTGCGGATGGTCATCGTCCGAGACATGTGGCTCACCGGCTTCGACTGCCCGCCGCTTCACACGCTCTATGTCGATAAGCCGATGAAGGGCCACACCCTGATGCAAGCGATAGCCCGCGTTAATCGAGTGTTCAAGACCAAGCCGGGCGGTCTGGTCGTCGACTACATCGGCCTTGGTGAGTGGCTGAAGCAGGCCGTTCGCGACTACACCGATAGCCAGGGCCGCGGGGAGCCGATAGTCGACATCGCCGTCGCCGTAGCGGCATTCAACGAGAAGCTCGGCGTCTGCCGCGACATCTTCCATGGCATCGACTACTCCAAGTTCATCGGAGGCTCCGAGCAGGCGCAGCTCCACGCGCTGATCAGGGCTCTCGAGTTTGTAGAGGCGCGCCAGCTTCGCGATCGAGTGCTGGCGTCGGCCGGAGCGCTGCTTCAGGCCTTCCGCCTGGCCGGCACCGAACCCGAGGTTCTGAACCGGCGCGACGAGGTTGCCTTCTTCCTCGCCGTACGCGGGCGCCTCCTGAAGCTGACCGGCCGGCAGAAGCTCGAGGCGGACGAGCTGAACTTCAGGATCGGCCAGATCGTGTCTCGCGCCGTCGTGTCGGGTGGCGTCAAGGACATCTTTGCCGAGGCTGGACTGGCCCACCCCAATCTGAGCATCGTCGACGAGCAGTTCCTGGCCGAGGTGAGGGAGCTTCCAGAGAAGAACCTCGCAGCCGCCGCCCTGGAACGGCTCCTTCGCGACGAGATCAAGATCCGGCTGAGGCGGAGCGTCGTGGACAGCGCTCGTTTCTCGGAACGTCTCGACGCGACCATGCGCAGGTATCACAACCGCACCATCGAAGCGGCTCAGGTGGTGCTCGAGCTGATCCAGATGGCGAAGGATCTGGAGGCGCGAGTCGAGCGGGGAGAGGAGCTAGGTCTGAACGAGGATGAGCTCGCGTTCTACGACGCCCTCAGCAACAACCAGAGCGCAGTCGAACTGATGGGCGACGAGGTCCTGGGCAAGCTGGCACGCGAGCTCACATCGACGTTGCGCAGGAGCGTATCGATCGACTGGTCGCTGCGAGAGTCGGTGCGGGCCAGGCTGAGAATCGAGGTCAAGCAGCTGCTCAAGAAGTACAAGTACCCGCCCGACGCGCAGGACAGCGCGACCGACCTGGTGTTGAAGCAGGCCGAGGCGCTCGGAGACGAGTGGACTGCAACGGGGCCAGCTCAGCCAATCCTTCGGCTGGTCTCGGAAGCGGAAGCCGAGCCTTATGTCCGGCACCTGCCGCTCGTGACCCTTGCCGCCGCGGCGGGCCACTTCCTGGATAACCGCCCGATTGCGACGGAAGGATGGGTCGAGGTGCAGGGCAAGCTCCGGAGGGGAATGTTCGTGGCCAGGATCGAAGGCCGCTCGATGGAGCCTCGGATCCCGAGCGGCAGCTACTGCATCTTTCGCGCGGAGGCAGATGGAGGACCGCTCGCCGGATCGCGTCAGGGAAAGATCGTACTGGCAGCGCTCCACGACTCAGCCGACCCGGAAGACGGCGGCGCTTACACGGTCAAGGTCTACCGGCGGCTAGGGGCGGTTTCGGTCGCCGGCGAACGTACTCAGCGGGTCCAACTGGAATCGCTGAACCCGGCTTTTGCACCGATTCGACTGCCGCCTGATCAGGATGTGGCGGTGGCGGCCGAATTCATCGGCATTGTCGGACCGGCTGACACGAACTAACTCCTCTCCACTGAGCCCGTCCGCCCCTCCGGCGCTTCGCGCCACCTCCCCGCGAGCGGGGAGGACTAGGACTCCGCCCCTCCGGCGCTTCGCGCCACCTCCCCGCGAGCGGGGAGGACTAAGTATCCACGACGGCCTGGATCTTCTGGCGCAGCGCGTCGAGTGCGTCGAACTTGTCCAGCTGAGGCTTGGGCCGCGGGCGGTCCGGATACTTCGCGATCTGCACAGCGTCCAGCACAAGCTCCAGTTCCTCGGGCGTGAAGTTCAGCGTCTTGAGGATGACCTCCGGCACCTTGCTGCCCGGCCGGTCGACCGCCTCCTTGATCACCTCGTCGGTGCCCTCCACGACCTGCGGCCGCGTCGGACGAAACAGCTCTTCGGAACCGACCAGTGAAACGCGCTTGAAATTAGGCATCCGTTAGACCTCAGTCCTGCACCCGATGATTTTCGATGACCTTCGCTGCGAGCGCCCTGTACGACCTGGCGCCGTCTGACTCGCGTGCGTAGGTCAGGATCGATTGTCCCGCAAGGGGAGTCTCGGCGAAGCGAATCGAGTCGGTGATCCAGAAGTCGTAGACCTTGTCGCCGTACTTCTCGCGCACCGCGGCGAGCACCTCCTGGGAGTGCAAGGCGCGCTGCTTGTACAGCGTTGGCAGAATCCCGATGAGCTCCAGCCGCGGGTTGAGCCGGCGCTTCACGCGCTCCATCGTCACCAGCAGCTCCTGCATGCCTTTCAGCGCGAGGAACTCGGCCTGCAGCGGCACGAGCACCTCGTCCGCCGCGACCAGCGCGTTGATCACGATCAGGTCCAGCGACGGCGGGCAGTCGATGATGATGAAGTCGTAGCGTCGCTGCGCCGGCTCCAGCTTGTCGCGCAGGATGCTCTCCCTGCCGATCTCGTTGATGAGCTGGTTCTCGGCCCCCGCGAGCTCGATGTCGGCCGGGATGTAGTGCACGCCCATCTGGGGCGCCTCCTGGACGACGTCGGTGACCGTGGTGTCCGGGTCCACGAGCAGGTGGTAGATCGTTTTCTCCACCTCGTGGGGCGGCTTCATGTACAGAGTCAGGTGGCCCTGGGCGTCGAGATCGATCAAAAGCACGCGCTGGCCTATCTCGGCGAGAGCGGCGCCCAGGTTGACGGCGGTGGTCGTCTTGCCAACCCCGCCCTTCTGCATCGCTACCGCGATCGTTCGGGCCAAAAGTCGATGCGAGTCTAACTGAAGCTGCGAGTTCTGACTTGGATCGTGGGGCCCAACGACTAGAATCTGCCCGCTTTGATCATCGACATCCTGATCGTCATCGTGCTGGCGATCGCACTGATCACGGGCTTCCAGCGCGGTGTGATCCAGCCCTTGATGGCAGAGATCTTCTTCTTCGGCACTCTGCTGGCCGTGTTCCGGTTCCACGACCAGTACACGAACGAGATGGAGAAGCTCCTGCATCTGACCCCGGTGCTGAGCGTGTTCGTGGCCCTGATCCTCGCCGTCGTGCTCGGCGCGATCGGCGGTGCCATCGGCGGCCAGTTCCACAGAATGCAGGCGATCCGCGGGGTCGACGGCCTGCTCGGGATCTTCGTCCACGGCGTCGTCACGCTGGTGGTCGTGTACCTTGCGATCTCGGCGCTCGTCGTGCTGGACAACGCGTTCAGGCCGGCGGTGCAGAACGCGAACCTGACGCTGTCCCAGGTCAATCAGCTCGAGAGCGAGATCCTCTCGAACCCCATCACCGCCGCGATGGTCTCGAAGTCCGACCTTCAGGCGTTGAAGGACGCGGCCTCCAAGGGCACCGCGAACATCAACAACGTCGGTGGCATTCACCAGCTGGAACAGATCTACACGGGCTTCTTGCAGCCGCAGCTGCACAGCTCGCACCTCGTGCCGTTCATCCTCGGCTTCGGCAAGCACCTGCCGTTCATCGGCCACGTTGGCCCTGACGACCTGAAGGCGTTGCCGTCTCCGAGCCCGACGGGTTGTCCGACGCCGAAGACGTCACCGACGCCGAAGGTGACCCCGAAGCCGACGGCATCGCCCAAGACCACGCCCTCTCCGGCCGCGTGCCCGACCCCTTCGCCGACGCATTAACGTAGTCGCGTGCTGGATCTGGCGCTGACTCCTGACCAGGAGCAGCTGGTCGACGCCGTACGCGATTTCTGCGCCAGGGAGTTCGCGCCCAAGATCGCGGCCAACGACCGCGCAGGTCGCCACGACCCCGAGATCTTCGCCAAGCTCGCGTCGCTCGGCCTCCCCGGAGTGTGCTTTCCGCAGCGCTACGGCGGGCACGGCATGGACTATCTCGCGCTCGGCCTCGTGTGCGAGGAGCTCGAGTACGTCGATACCGTCTACCGGACCGTGCTCTCGGTGCATGTCGGCCTGGTCGGGATGGGCCTGTACACATGGGCCACGGAGGAGCAGAAGCAGCAGTGGCTCGTGCCCATGGCCTCCGGCAAGAAGCTCGCGTGCTACGGCCTGACCGAGCCGAACGCCGGCTCCGACGTGGCCTCGATGCAGTCGACGGCGCGGCGCCGTGGCGATGCTTACGTCCTCAACGGCCAGAAGGTGTGGGTCTCCGACGCCGACACCGCCGATTTCCTTCTCGTCTTCGCCAAGACGGATCCGAAGGCGGGAAGCAAGGGCGTCAGCGCTTTCATGCTCGACCGTACGGCGTCGGGGAAGGCTCTGCGCACGGAGCCCATCGAGGACCGGTTGGGCATTCGCGCCGGCGACGTCGGCTCGATCTTCATGAGCGACCTGGAGGTGCCCGAGGCCAACCGCATTGGCGACGAGGGAGACGGATTCAAGATCGCCATGAGCTGCCTCGACAACGGCCGCTACACGGTCGCCGCAGGCGCGACGGGCACCGTGCGCGCGTGCCTCGACGCCTCGGTGAAGTACGCGCGTGAGCGCAAGACCTTCGGCCAGGAGATCGGGCGCTACCAGCTCGTCCAGCAGATGATCGCCCGCATGTCACGCGACTACGAGATCTGCCGGCTCCTCTACTTCAAGGTCGCGTGGATGAAGAACACCGGCGCGCGACACACGCGCCAGGTGTCGATGGCCAAGCAGTACGCGACGGACGCGGCCTTCAACGCCGCGCATGACGCCATCGAGGTGCACGGCGCGTACGGATACTCGGCCGAGTACCCGGTCGAGCGCTTCTTGCGCAACGCGCGCGCGCCGATCATCTACGAGGGCACTCGCGAGGTGCACACGATCCTGCAGGGCGAGTACGCGCTCGGCTACCGCGAGGACCGCCCGGTCAAGAAATCGCTGCCTCCGTACCGGCCCGACTAGAAACCTCAGCGCCGTCGCGACGCCTGCGACCGCTCGACTTCGTCGTGCTGTCCCTCTACTGGGTCGCGATCGGCTACTGGTCGAACAGCTTCAGCGCGCTGATCCTGCCGCAGATGGTCCTGCAGTTCGTCGGTCAGGCCAACGAGGGGACCGCGGCCAGCCTTCTCAAATCCGTGGGCACGGTCGTCGCCATCTTTTGGCAGCCGATCGTCGGCGGCATCTCGGACCGCACGGTGACGCGCTGGGGCCGGCGGCGGCCGTTCATATTCGCCGGCACGCTGGGAGACCTCGTTTTCCTGACCGCTATCGCGTTCACCGGCAGTTATTGGTGGCTCGTCCTCTTCTACTTCCTGCTCCAGTTCGCCTCCAACACGGCGCAGGCGCCTTACCAGGGCCTGTTGCCCGACATCGTTCCCCAGCTGCAGCGCGGAGAAGCCTCGGGCTACTACGGCGTGGCCAATCTTGTGGGCATCGCGAGCGGCACCGTCGGCGCCGGCCTCCTGCTGGCTCACTATGGTCGCGGCGCGGCGATTCTCTCGATCGCCGTAGTGCTGGTCACGACGATGCTCGTCACCGTTGTGTTGGCACCCGATCGTGCCCCGCGGGTGGAGCGGCAGTTCCAGGGCATCGGCGAGATGTTGCGCAAGACCTTTGGTGTTCCCTTTGGCAACCGTCCGTTCGTCTGGCTGATGATCTCGCGGCTATTGATCTTCATGGGCTTCGGCGGCTTGCAGAACTACTCGTACTTCTACTTCGACAACGTGTTCTTCCACCACAACACCAAAGCGACCGCGATCGCGGCTTCCACGCTGCTCGGAATCGCGATCGGTGTGGCGGCGCTCGTCACCTGGCCGGCGTCTCGCCTATCGGATAGCACCGGTCGCAAGCCTCTGATCTTCGTCGCGGGCCTGTGCGGCGCGGTGGGGAGTCTGGTGCTGGTATTCAGCCACTACCAATGGGTTCCCAGCTCCATCGTCGATCCGCTCGCAACCTTTCTGAAGGTCCCGGGCCTCGCCGCGCAGGCGACGCTCACGGGCCTCGTGATCGGGATTGGCCTCGGCGTTTTCTTCTCGGTCGATTGGGCGTTCATCCAGGACATCATCCCGGCGCACGAGGGCGGGCTGTACATGGGCTTCTCCAACATCGCCACCGCGGGTGCGGGCATCATCGCGGTGGCGGTTGGAGGCCCGCTCCTCGACCTGTTCAATCGCGGCGCTCCGATACTCGGGCTGCCGGGTGGCTTCCCTGTCGTGTTCGGGCTTTTCGTGGTGTGGTTCGTAGTCGGGTCGCTTAGCATCCTCAAGGTGCCGGAACGAGGGAGGGTGTGACCCTTTCCATGAACCTGGACGGCTTGAAGCCGTGGGGTGGCCTCATCGGCGGTTCGCCGCCGGACGTGGTGGTCGCCGGCATCCCGTATGACGGGTCCGCCGTCTACCGCCGGGGCGCCTCGATCGCGCCGCGCACGATTCGCGCGATGTCGCCCGTGATGCCGCCCGTGACGGAGGATGGCCACCTCCTGACCGGGCTCCACGTCGAGGACATCGGCGACCTCGACGCCGGACGCGACATCGAGGGCGGTTGGATGGAGCCGATGCGGCGCCTTGCGGAGATTCCGCCCGACCAGTTCCTCACTGTCCTCGGGGGCGACCACTGCACGGCAATCTCGACCCTCAGCGCGCAGGTGCGCAGGCACCCAGGCCTCCACGTGCTGTGGGTCGACGCGCACCCTGACCTCTGCGACTTCTCGCGCGGCGGACACTGGACGTGCGGCTGCGCGCTGCGCCGCGCCCTCGAGGCCTCAGGCATCGAGCCGACGCGCGTCGTGATAGCGGGCGGGCGCGACTACGACCCTGAGGAGATCGAGTTCATCGCCGCGAACGAGATACTGCTCGTCTCCTCGGCCGAGATCGCGCGCGACCTGCCCGCCGCGGCGGCCCGCATCGCCGGTCGCCTTGCCGGCCAGAAGGTGCACGTGTCCTTTGACATCGACGTCCTCGACCCGGCGTTCGCCCCGGGAACGGAGATCCCGTCCGCCGGCGGGCTGTCGACGCGGCAGGCGCTCGACCTCCTGAAGGCCGCGACCGCCCGGTCGACCCTTGTCGGCTTCGACCTCGTCGAGGTCTCGCCGCCTGCCGATCCGACGGAGATCACCACCCTTGCCGCGCTCAAGCTCATCTTCGAGGTGTGGGGCATGGTGAAGGTCGCGCGCGAATCCGGCCTTTCGGAAATGAGTGGAAAGCGCTGACGTAGTCATCGCCGGCGGCGGCGTGATGGGCTGCGCCCTCGCCTACCAGCTGGCCAGGCGAGACGTCGACGTCATTCTCCTCGAGCGCGAGACGCTGGGTTCTCAGTCCACCGGCAAGTGCGCCGGCGGCGTACGGCAGCAGTTCTCGATGGAGGCCAACGTCCGCCTTCAGCGCATGTCGGTGCGCATGTTCCAGGAGTTCGAGGCGGAGACCGGGCACCCGGCCGACTTCCGCCAGCTCGGCTACCTCTTCGTCCTCACGCTGCCGCAGCATGTCGAGGACTTCCGCCACAACATGGACATGTGGCACCGCGTTGGGCTCACCGAGGCCCGGTGGGTCGACGCCGCGGAAGCGTCGCAAATGGTGCCCGTCCTCAACGTCGACGACGTCCTCGGCTGCACGTTCTGCCCGACCGACGGCATCGCGAGCCCGGCCGACGTGACGATGGGATACGCATCCGCGGCTCGCCGCCACGGCGCGCGGCTGCGCGAGGGCGTCGAGGTGGTCGGGTTGGACGCGGCCGGTGGGCGGGTGCGGGGAGTGCGCACGTCGGAGGGCGAGATCGCGACACGACTCCTGTTCAACTGCGCCGGCGCGTGGTCGTCGTCGATCGGGCGCATGGCGGGCCTGGAGATCCCGGTCCTTCCGTACCGCCGCCACATCGTGGCCACAGGCACCTTTTCCGCGGTGCCGCGTAACACCCCGATGACGGTCGACTTTCAGAGCTCGCTGTACTTCCACCCCGAGGGCGACGGGGTGCTGATCGGCATGAGCGACCGCGCCGAGCCGCCAGGCTACGTCACGGACGTGAACTGGGAGTTCCTCGAGAAGATGTTCGAGCAAGCCGCCATCCGCGCCCCGGCGCTGGCGACTGCCGGGGTGAAGACCGCGTGGGCCGGGCTGTACGAGACGACGCCGGACCACCAGGCGATCCTCGGTCCCGTGCCGGAGGTGGAAGGGTTCTGGTCCGCGGCCGGGTTCAGCGGCCATGGGTTCATGCAAGCGCCGGCGGCGGCGCTGCTGTTGACGCAGCTGCTGCTGGACAAGCAATCCGAGATCGACATCAGCCCGTTCGCGTTCACCCGGTTCGCGAAGGGCTCGCTCGTGCGCGAGCGGAACGTGATTTAGATCTCGAGCTCGCCTGTTGCGCTGCTAGCGCTTGAAGACGAGTGCGAGGACCATCAGCCCGAGTCCTCCGAGCAGCAGCACGACCCCGCAGCCCATCGAGACCGCCGTGTAGATGATCCCCCCCGATGCGGCGTACGTCTCGGGGTATCTCTCCCGGCCCCGGCGCCTCCGCAGGGCCGCGACGATGGCGGCGATCCCGAGCAGGAAGGCGAATATGCCCAGAACAAACCCGCTCGATGTCGCCCCAGCCACGTCCGCCTCAGTATGCCGAGTGCACCGCCGCCGAAGATCCTCGCGTCTTCGCAGGCCTAGGCGGCCGGGCGCCTGGCCGGCGCTGAAGCCGGCGTCGCCTCCTGCGCGCGCTCAGTCGCGCATTACGGATGCGCTTCCTCGCGTGCTCGTCGGCTCCTTGGCTCCGGCCGCCGATGCCGCGAATACGCTTCGGATCTCAGCGTCGGTGCACTCCCCGATACGATTCTCAGCCGTGGCTAGGGTCCTCCTCCTGGGTTCGACTGGTTTTGTCGGCCGCGCCGTGGCTCACAAGTTCCTCGACGCCGGCCACCAGCTCCGCGTGCTCGTCCGCGACCCCATGAAGGCCGCCGCTTTCAAAGTCCGCGGCGCCCAGGTCGTCGTCGGCGACGCTCTCGACCCGAACGGCGTAACCCAGGCGGCGTCGGGGGTCGAGCACGTCGTCAGCCTGGTCGCGGTTCGCCGCAACCGGCCGCAGTCCTATCTCGCCGTCAACGTCGACGGGCCGAAGATCCTGGGCCAGGCCGCGATCGCGGCGCGGGTGCGCTCGGTGCTGCTGGTCAGCGCGATCGGGTCGAAGCTCGACCCGCACTTCAAGTACTGGACGTCGCGGTGGATGGGGGAGCAGGAGCTCGCCAAGACCGGGGTCGCGGGGACGATCCTGCGCTTTTCGATCGTCATCGGCGAGGACGGCGGCATCGTGAAGGACTTTGAGCGGGCGCTCAGGGGCCCATTCGCGATCATCCCCGGCAGCGGACAGAACCAGTACCAGCCCATCCTCCGCGACGACGTCGCCCGCTGCGTCGTCGAGGCGGTGAGCAAGCCCGAGCTGCTGGGCAAGATCATCGAGCTCGGCGGTCCCGAGGTCGTGACCTACGAGACGATCTTCGACTGGTTCCTGCAGGCCCGCCGGATCAAAAAGACAAAGCTCAAGCTGCCGGCCGCGCTGCTGACACCCGGCGCGATCGCGATGGAGGCGTTGATGAAGGATCCGCCCGTCACCGCGGACGAGCTGCGCATGGTCCAGCAGACCAACCTCGCCGCCGGCATCGACTCCGTCAGCTCCCAGTTCGGCTGGCGGCCGAGCCTTCCCGGCGCCTGGGCGCCGACGCACTGGGCGAAGCGCGCGTAGAGCGGGTCCGCGCGTTCTTCGGGCTGCCGCTGCCCGAGGAGCACCGCGAGGAGCTGGGGCGATACCTGGCCACGTGCGCGGGGCTCGCTCCGGAGTTTCGCTGGACGCCCGCCGAGAACCTCCACCTCACGGTCCGGTTTCTGGGCCACGTCGAGCGTGGGCAGGCCGAGGGGATCGCCGAACGCGTCGAGGCCGCGCATCCGTCGGGGTTCGAGCTGGCCCTGGGCGAGGTGGGCTCCTTCAAACGCGGCCGTTTGGCGCGGGTAGTCTGGCTGGGCCTGCGCGAAGGCGCCACCAAGATCGCTCCGCTGGCGGAGCTGGTGGACACTGAGTCCGTGCGCGCCGGACTGGAGCTTGAAGGCCGCCCCTACCACGCCCACCTCACGCTGGCGCGGGCGCGGCCGCGCGACGGCGCCGTCCTGCCTGAGCTGCAGCCACCGCCCTCTCTCGATCCATGGCGCGCCGGCGAGCTGGTCCTCTTCCAGAGCCACCTCGGCCGGGGCGGGTCGGTCTACGAGCCGCTCCGCGCGATCAGCTTGCGATGACGCCCGCCATCGCGCACTCGAGGTCCTGCTCCGGCCGTCCGCCGCTCACGCCGACCGCGCCAACCACCGCGTCACCGTTCTTGACGAGCACCGAGCCGAGCCCCGGGACGATGGGCATGCGGGTGAGCCGGTCGGCGACGCTGAAGAAGCCCGGCCGGTCCTTCGCCAGATCGGCGAGGGCGGCGCCGTCGCGGTGAAGCATCACCGCCCCGACCGCCTTCGATTCCGCGACCTGCGGCGACAGCGGCGTCGCTCCGTCCATTCGCGCCAGGGCGACCAGGAGTCCGCCCGCGTCGACCACCGCGACCGTGACGCGGATGCCGAGATCGCGCGCTTTGGAGTGCGCGCGCTCGATGATTTCCTGCGCCGCCGAGAGCTCCATCCGGCCCGAAGTTTCGGGCTCCCGCGAGGCTACTTGTCATAAGTTGGCGGCGAACTGACTTTTGGACTTGCGCGCGTGATCGCTGGGCCTTACGTTTCTGGACGGCCCCGAGGGAAACGTTCGAGGGGGCGACAACAGGGCCGCAAGGCCGTGTAGTTGCTCCCAAGAGGCGATCCGTCGGGGTCACTTCTTTTCTCAGGCAATTTCCCCCTCGCCTTGGCGATTCTGGGGCAAGGAATCGCTGCCCTCGCGTTACGCTGCACGACCGTGAGCGTCGCCCAGCGCCCCCGCAAGCAAGCGGATCGATCGCAGCCGACCGGGCTCGAGCTCTCGATCGTGATGCCGTGCCTCAACGAGGTCGAGACGCTGGCGACCTGCATCCACAAGGCGCAGTTGGCGATCGCCAGGCACCATCTGGACGCGGAGATCATCGTTGCGGACAACGGCAGCAGCGACGGGTCGCAGGCGGTGGCGCATGAGCTGGGTGTGCGCGTCGTCGAAGTCGCACGCAAGGGCTACGGCAGCGCTCTGATCGGCGGCATCGCGGCCGCGCGCGGGCGCTTCGTGATCATGGGCGACGCCGACGACAGCTACGACTTCACCGCGATCGGAACACTGCTCGACAAGCTGCGTGACGGATACGACCTCGTCATGGGCAACCGCTTCGCCGGCGGCATCCAGGAAGGCGCGATGGTGTGGTCGCACCGCTGGGTCGGTAATCCAGTGCTCACCTTCATAAGCCGCGTCTTCTTCCACACGCCCGTGGGCGACATGCACTGCGGCCTGCGCGGCTTCCGCAAGGACGCGTACGACAGGCTGCGGTTGCGCGCGACCGGCATGGAGTTCGCCAGCGAGATGGTCATCAAGGCATCGCTGCAGCGCATGAAGATCGCCGAGGTCCCGGTGACCCTGAGCCCCGACGGCCGCTCGCGGCCGCCGCACCTGCGCACCTGGCGTGACGGGTGGCGCCACCTCCGGTTCATGCTCCTGTTCAGCCCGCGGTGGCTGTTTCTGTATCCCGGGATCGCGCTCTTCGCCCTTGGACTGCTCGTCGGCGCTCTTCTCGAAACCGGTCCGAAGCAGCTCGGCGCGGTGCAGCTCGACATCCATACGCTGCTTCTCGCGGGGTTCTCGTGCCTCATCGGTTACCAGCTCATTGTGTTCGCCGTCTTCACCAAGGTCTTCGCGATGGAGTACGGCTTCCACCCGCCGAATCCGAGTTACCGCTCGATGTTCCGCTACGTCAGCCTCGAGACAGGCCTGGCGGCAGGCGCGCTGATGCTCGTGCTGGGTGTGGCCGGAATCGCGATCGCCGTGATCAGCTGGCGCTCGGTGGGGTTCGGGTCGCTAGATCCTCGCCTGACCATGCGCGAGGTCATCCCGGCCGCCGTGCTGCTGACGCTCGGCGTGCAGACGATATTCGCCAGCTTTTTCCTGAGCATCCTGGGACTCGAATCCGAGGATCAGTAGCCAGACCAGGTTCCAAGCGAGCTGGGGCGCGGGCTGGCCGAACGTCAGCACCTGCATGGTGACGAAGCCGGCCGCGAGCCAGGCCTTGTGGAACAACGACGGCGCCCCGCGCAGCACCAGCCACGCAGCCAGGACGAGGTTGCTGTAGTCGGGCTGGTGGAGGTGGAAGGACACCATCAGCGAGCCGAGTAGGCCGATGGCGAAAACGAGGTCGAGATCATCGCGGCGCCTCCACGCGACGATCAGGCAGAGCACGCCCTGCACGGCCAGCACCGCGTAAGTCACCGCCCCCATTCCGAAGAGATAGGCGACGGTGAAGAACGAGTGGCCGGCATCGGTCTCGATCCACTGCAGCGTCTGCCAGAACTCGCGCAGGCCGGAGGCGCCGAGCGAGACGGCGCTGATTCCCGCTATCACCGCGCCGCTTGCGGCCCACGCGACGACGGGCCGCCAGCGTCCCGCGACGATGAGGCAGAGCGGGACCATGATCACGACCTGCGGCTTGAGAGCGGTGGCGAGAGCGAGCGTGACTCCCGCGGCCACGGACTTGTCACGTCGCATCAGCCACCACGCGGAGGCGACCAGGGCGAGGACCAGGAAGGTGGGCTGGCCGAAGTAGAACGCCTCCATCACCGGCCACAGAGCAAGGCCTGCCAGCAGCATGGCGACCTTGCCCAGCCCCCGGAACGGCGCGGCGATATACCAGGTCCAGACGAACGCCGCCAGGCCGACGACCGTCCAGATCAGGTAGGCGACCGGTTCCGGGAACGCGACGAGGGGCGCCCAGAGCCATGCCAGCAGAGGCGGGTTGATGAACGTTCCGCCCGGGTGGATCGTGTTCTGCGGCGGCGGAAAGCCAGCCGACAGGGCACGGAGCAGGTCGAGGTCGTAGATGCGCGACCAGCCATAGCGAAGACCGGCCTCCGCGGCGACGTAGTCGTAGCGCACGTCGTCATGGATGGGTAACCGCGCGTACGCGATCACCCACAGCGCCGTGCTGTAGAGCGCGCCCCACGCCGCGGCCAGGGTCGCGGCCGCGAGCGGTAGCGGGGGTCTAGCTGCGGCCGGGTTTCTCGCCAACGTAGAGCGTCTGCTTGCCGAACAGAAGCCAGGCCGGGGGGAAGGCGAGATACGCCCGCACCAGCGCGGGGCTCTGCGGCAGCCGGCTCTTGGTCGTGTACGGCATAAAGCGCGCGATGACCTGCTGCGTGCGGAAACCAGCCATACGCGCGGCCTCGGCCAGGCTCTTCTCGGTTAGGGCGGTCTGGTGGTCGATGAAGTCCCAGTACTGGCCGCCGATCAGGCGGATGTTGGGCTGCAGGATCAGGACGCGGCCGCCCGGCTTGAGGAGCGCATAGGAGACGCGGAGCTGCTCGAGCACCGCTTCGGTCGAGGGCAGGTGCTCGAGGTAGTTGCTGAAGAACGCGAGGTCGAAGTAGTCGTTGGGCACGAAGTCGTCGAGCTCGAGCCCGCTGGCCCGGACGAAGTGCACGTCTCGCGGCAGCTCGTCGCCGACCGGGCGGATGTCTGTCGCCCAGCGCTCGCGGGCGTGGACGTTGCGGATGAAGTAACCGGCGTCGCACGCGATGTCGATGACCCTGGCGTCAGGCCCGATGTAGCGCTGGAAGAACCTGCCCAGCTCGCGCCAGATGGCGTCCTTGGCCGCCTTGTCCTTCTCGTCGAAGCGGAGGTCGTAGACCTCCTTGAGCACGATCGGAGGCGATTCGTGGGCGATTCGGAGTCGTTTTGGAGGCGCAGACATGATTGGTGGCGAAAACCTTAACGCTGGAGGTGCCGAATTCAGGCGCTGTTAGTAAACGGGGGTCTCGACGGTGACCGCCTCCAGCCACTTCCGGCAAGCGGTGAGAAACCGGGCGGCCTGGAGGCCGTCCAGGACCCTGTGGTCGAACGAGAAGCAGAGGTACATCATCGGCTTGATCCCGATCAGCCCTTGCACCGCCACGGGCCGCTCGACGATCGCCTCCATGGTCAGGATTCCGGCCTGGCCGGGGTTGATCACCGAGTAGCTGAAGAGCGTGCCGAACGTGCCGGAGTTGTTGACCGTGAAGGTCGCCCCGGCAAGCTCGTCGGCCTTCAGCTGCTTGTTGCGGGCGCGGCTCGCGAGGTCGTTGACCGCGCGGGCCAGGCCGGCGATCGACAAGCCGTCCGCCTTCCGCACCACCGGCACGAGGAGCGTGTCCTCCATCCCGACCGAGATGCCGAGGTTGATGTCACGGTGGACGATCAGCTCGGTCTCGTTGAAGGTCGCGTTGACGTGCGTGTTCTCGCGCAGCGCGGAGATGGCAGCCGCCATGACGTACGGCAGGTAGGTCAGCGAGAAGCCTTCCTGCTTCTGGAACGCGGCCTTGTTGGCGTTTCGGCTGGCGACCACCCCTGACATGTCGGCTTCCTGGGTCTGCCAGGCATGGGGGATCGTCTGCTTGGCGCGGGTCATATTGTCGGCGATCAGCTTGCGCACGCGGGTGAGCTGGACCACCTCGTCGCCTTCGCCCGCGCTGACCGGAGCGGGCGCAGGGGCTGCAGGCGTGGCCGGCGCGGCGGGGGCGGTTTTGGCCCTGGCCGCGTAGTCCTGGACGTCCTTCTTGGTCACACGGCCCCCCAGGCCGGAGCCCGTGACCCTGGAGAGGTCGACCCGGAGCTCCGAGGCGGCCATCTGCACGCCAGGCGAGTAGCGGTGCGGCTCTTCCTCCTTAAGCCCGTCACCCCGACCCTCTCCCCGAGGAGGAGAGGGAGCTTGCCGGCCCTCTCCCCCTGACCGGGGAGTGGGAGGTTGCGGCCCCTCCGGCGCCTTCGGCGCCACCTCCCCGCGAGCGGGGAGGACTTCCTGCGTCGTGGCCACGGCGCCATCCCCTGTTTCCACGACCGCGATCTCCGCCCCGGCCTGCACCGTCTCGCCCTCCTTGGCCAGGATCTCACGCAGGATCCCCGAGACCGGCGCCGGCACCTCGGCGTTGACCTTGTCCGTGTCGACCTCGAGCATCGGCTCGAACTCGACCACCTTGTCGCCCGGCTTGACCAGCCACTTCGAGATGGTGCCTTCGTGCACAGACTCGCCCAGCTGGGGCATCACGACCCGGGTGGTCTTGCCTGCCATCAGTACGCCGCCAGGTCCTTCAAAACTTTCGTGATCTTGCCTGGCGTAGGCATGAAGTACTCCTCCATCGGCACCGCGTAGGGCATGGACGGCACGTCGAGCCCGCCGAACCGCTTGACCGGCGCGTCGAGCCACCGCCACGCCTCGTCCGCGATCAGAGCCGCGACCTCGGAACCGATGGAGACGCTGAAGTTGTCCTCGTAGAGGACCAGGCACTTGCCCGTCTTGCGCGCCGACGCGATGATGGCCTCCTTGTCGAGCGGGTAGACGGTTCGAAGGTCGACGATCTCGACGCTGACGCCGTCGGCCTCGAGGTTCCTGGCGGCCTCGGCGGCGTAGTGGACCATCAGCCCGTAGCAGAAGACCGAGATGTCGCTGCCTTCGCGGAAGGTGCGCGCCTTCTGCAGCGGGATCAGGTACTCGCCCTTCGGCACCGGCTCTTTGAACATGCGGTAGAGGCGCTTGTGCTCGAAGAAGAGGACCGGGTCGGGGTCGCGGATCGCGGCCAGCAGCAGCCCCTTCGCCTCGTATGGCGTCGAGGGGATGACGATCTTCAAACCTGGTGTCGCAAACCGAGCCTCGATCGACTGCGAGTGATAGAGCGCGCCATGCGCGTGTCCGCCCATCGGGGCGCGCACGACCATCGGCACCGACCAGTCGCCGTCGCTGCGGTAGCGGTACTTGGCCGCCTCGTTGGTGATCGAGTTGAAGGCCATGTGCGCGAAGTCGGTGAACTGGATCTCCGCCACCGGCCGCTTGCCGGCGACCGCCAGGCCGAGGGCGACGCCGACGATCGACGACTCCGCCAGGGGGGTGTCGATGACGCGAGCCTCGCCGTACTTCGCGCGCAGGCCGTCGGTGACCAGGAACACGCCGCCCTTCTTGCCGACGTCCTCGCCGAGAACCATCACCCGCTCGTCGCGCTCCATCTCCTCGGTCAGCGCCGAACGAAGCGCCGCGACCATGTTCATCTCCTCGGTCTCGACGCCGGCGGCGGGCTCGATCGCCTTCGGGAGCTCGACCGCGTAGACGTTGGTCAGCGCGTCCTCGGGCCGCGGGTCGTCCGCCTCCATGCCCTTCTTGGTCGCGGCCGTGACCTCTTCTTTGACCTGCTCCTCGAACTCCGCCACCTGCTTGACGCTCAGCACGCCTTCCTCGACCAGCCGCTTCTTGAAGCGCTCCAGGCCGTCGTTCTGCGCGAGCATGTCGATCTCTTCTTGCGAGCGATACCGGCGCTGGTCGTCTTCGGAGGAGTGGGCACCGAGTCGGTCGACCAGACACTCGATGAGCGTCGGTCCGTTACCCGCGCGGGCGCGGGCAACAGCCTCTTTGGAGACGACGTAGCAGGTCACGGGGTCGCGGCCGTCGACGGTCACGCCCGGGAATCCATACCCCGCCGCCCGATGGGCGACGTGCTCGATCGCGTACTCCTTCGTGAACGGGGTCGAGATCGCGAAACCGTTGTTCTCGCAGACGAACACCTCGGGCAGCCGGTAGATCGCGGCGAAGTTGAAGGCCTCGTGCGCGTCGCCTTCGGCGCCCGCGCCTTCGCCGTAGCAGGTCATGAGGACCTTGTCGGTCCCGTCCATCTTCAACGCGTATGCGACGCCAGCGCCGCGCACCATCTGCGTGGCGACCGGCGATCCGCCGGAGGTGATGTTCAGGCGCGAGTCGGAGAAGTGTCCGGGCGTCTGCTTGCCGCCTGACGAGGGGTCCGCGGCCTTGGCCAGCACCGCCAGCATCAGGTCCAGCGGCGTCATGCCCATGCGCATGCACAGCACGACGTCGCGGTAGTAGGGCGCCAGCCAGTCGTGCTTGGGCTTGAGCGGCCACCCGACGCCGATCTGCGCGGCCTCGTGACCGGCGCACGAGATGATGAACGGCGCCCGCCCCTGGCGGTTCAGGACCTGGAAGCGGTAGTCGATCTGCCGGCCGAGCAGGATGTAGTGGAACCACTCGGTGAGCACGTTCTCGTCGAGGTCCGTGTCGCGCCACGCGACCGGCTCCTGGAATCGCCACTCAGGGGTGAATGCATCTTCGCGAGACTTCGTGGTTTGCACTAGATGTGGATCGCGTGGCCGTCCACGGCCATCGCCGCCTCCATCACCGCCTCGCTGAGGGTCGGATGCGGGTGGATGTTGCGGCCGAGCTCCCAGGCGTCGCCCTGGAACAGCTGCGTCAGCGCGGGCTCGGCGATCAGCTCGGTGGCGCTTGCGCCGACGATGTGCGTGCCGAGCAGCTGACCGGTCTTCGCGTCGGCGACGACCTTGACGAAGCCGCCGGTCTCACCGTTGATCTGCGCCCGGCCGATCGCCGAGAACGGGAACTTCCCGACCTTGACCTCGTGGCCCTTCTCGCGCGCCTGCTTCTCGGTCAAGCCGACCGACGCGATCTGCGGGTGCGAGTAGGTGCAGCGGGTGATGAGGTCCTGGTCCATCGGTGCCAGGCGCTGGCCGGCGATGTCCTCAGCGGCGACGATGCCTTCGTGCGAGGCGGCGTGCGCGAGGAGGAAGCCGCCGATGACGTCGCCGATGGCGTGGATAGAATCCACCGACGTGCGCATCCACTCATCGACCTTGATGAAGCCGTTGGGGTGCGTCTGCACGCCTACCTGCTCCAGGCCAAGGTCTTTCGACAGGGCCGCTCGTCCCACGGCGACGAGCAGCTGGTGGGCCCACACCTCGCCCTGGTCGGTGGCGACGCTGACGCCGCCACGCGCCTTCTTGGCGCCGCTGACCTTGACGCCGAGACGGCAGTCGATGCCGGCCTTCTTGAATGCGCTGAGCATCTCCTTGGAGACGTCCTCATCCTCGAGGGGCACCAGCCGGTCGAGCGCCTCGAGCAGCGTGACCTTGACGCCGAGCTGGTTGTAGAGGGTCGCGAACTCCACACCGACAGCGCCCGCTCCGATGATGCAGATCGACTCGGGGACCTCCTTGGCGAGGACGGCGTTGTCCGAGGAAACCACGAACTGCCCGTCGAGCTCGAGGCCAGGGAGCGTCTTCACCGTCGAGCCGGTGGCGACGATCAGGTCCTTGGCCCGCAGCACACGGCCGTTGGCCTCGATCGTGTTCTTGTCGCGCAGCCGTCCGCGCGCCTGGACGACCTCGATCTTGTTCTTCTTCATCAGGTACTGGACGCCCTTGTAGAGCGTGCCCACCACTGCATCGCGGCGCTCGGCGATCTTCGGGTAGTCGAAGCCGACGACCTCGGCCTTGAGGCCGAACTCGACGCCGCGAGCGGCGACCCGGTGGTACAGCTCGGACGACTCGAGCAGGGCCTTGGTCGGAATGCAGCCGATGTGGAGGCAGGTGCCGCCGAGCTTGTCAGCCTCGACCAGCGCGACCTTCAACCCCAGCTGGGAGGCCCGGATCGCCGCGGGGTAACCACCCATCCCGCCACCGAGGATCGCCACGTCGAAGTCGAAATCAGGCACTGGATTCAAGTGTAGGGATCAGCAGCCTGGCTTCTCCAGACGAGCCTTCGCCGCTTCGAAATCGTCCCTGTCGCGCACCTGCGTGCCCGCGACCGGGTCGCCGTAGCGGTCGACCGCCCGGTAGTAGGCGGGCGGGCCGACCCCCGGCATGATCAGGACGTCGGCGTTGCTCGCTGGGTCGAGGCAGGGGTCGGAGCGCTCGGCGGCGAGGGCCTGCAGGTCGGCCTTGGCTCGCTCCATCTGGGCGGTCTTGGCGGCCGTGTACTCGGCCAGCACCACAGCCCCGTTGAACGCCGCCAGGAACGCGCAGGCAAGGATGGCCGGTCGCCAGGTGCCGCGCCAGGGGAGGTCCCGCGCGGCATCGGCCAGCAGGAGGATCCACAGCAGCGCCGCCACGTACACGTAGCGGGACGCGCCCGACTGCTGCCAGCCGAGCTGCGCCCGGGTCGCGCCGGCGACGAGGAAGAAGCTGATCAACCCGGCCGCGATCCCAACCGCGAACGGGTCCAGTCCGCGCACCCGCCAGCGCCAGGTCAGGACGGCCACCGCCGCGGCCAGCAGCACGTAGCCGATCCAGCCGCTCGTGCCGATGACCCCCGCGATTCCCTGGCTGATCCCCCACACCGTGTAGAGGGGGTCGATCAGCAGGTTGGCGGCGGTCGGCTGGGGGTTCGGGTGCTCGCCGAAGCGGCCGAACGCTGCGTACCAGGCGACCAGGGCCACGCCCGGCGCCGCGAACCATCGCAGCTCACGTCGGCGCCCTGGGGTGAGCAGCAGCTGCCCGACCGCCGCGACGACAAAGACGAGGCCCGTGCCCGCGAAGGTCAGCGAGACGGTGAGCAGGGCCGCGGCCAGCGCCGGCCGATGCCTGTCGAGGGCGACCATCGCCCCGAGGCCGAAGGCCACTGAGGTGAGCCAGCCGATCTGGAACGCCCACAGCAGATCCTCCCAGCCCGCGCCCAGGAGCAGAAAGATGAGCGCGGCCGCGGTCGCGACGAGCTCGCCGGACCGGCGGCGGATGAGCTCGAAGAGAAGCATCACGTTGGCCAGGTGGGCGATGAGCAGCACGGCCATGTAGGGCACGTACGAGCGCAGGCCGACGGTGTTGAGAAGGACGGCGTAGGTGAGCCGGAGCAGCATCACCGGGTGCTCGTTGTGGGGCTCGAAGTAGGTACGGAAGGTCCAGTCCGGCGAGGTGGCTATGAACGTCCACTCGTCGAAGTAGTAGGTGAAGGTGCGGGTGAACCAAAGCAGGACGGCGAACAGCACGACGCCGGCGGCGAGCACGATCCATCGCGCCTGAAGGACGCGAACGCCGGCCGCGGTCATGAGTTCAGGCGGCGACCGTCGACACGCTTCGCGGCGTGGTGAACATCGCCGCGAACCAGATCGCCAATCCGACCAGGATCGGCAGCGGCGTCAGCGGCCAGGCGAACTCGCCGGCGATGGCGATCACGAGCAGGAGCAGCCGCAGCGGAAGCGAAGGGCCCTCGCGCCAGAAGAGCCAGGCGGCCAGGACCAGGATGGTGAAGTCCTGGAGATGCCAGTAAGTTGCGCCCAGCGCGGTGGCGACGATGCCGAGGGCGAAGACGCGCGCGTGGCCGGAGCGCCGATTCGTGTACGCGGCCACGACGGCCGCGGCGACGATGACGCCTTGCGCGACGTAGCTCAGAACGCCCGGTCCAAGCACGAAGGCCAGGGTGAAGTAGCGGTTGTTGGTCACGTGCTGCGCCTCGCCCAACAGGGACAGGTAGTCGTTGAGGCCTTGCTGCCCGATGACGGCGACCGAGGCCGCGGCCAGCACCAGGGCGGTCCCCACCCAGGCCGCGACGATCCTCCACCGGCCCGCGAACAGGAGCACCACGGGCATGACGAGAAGGAGCTGTGGCTTGATCACCGACAGGCCGAGCACGACGCCGGCGACGTAGGGCCGGTTCGCCTCGGCGAGACGCCACGCGATCGCGGCCAGTCCCAGGATCACGAGGTCGGGTTGGGCGAGGCTCAAGCCGTAGAGGAGCGGGTACCAGGCGAGGGCCCCGAGCAGCCACAGCGTGCGAAACGGCATCGCCCCAGGCGCGGTGAGCCACCAGGCCGCGACAAGCGCCGCGAGCGACAGCGCCAGCCAGAGATAAGTCGCGCCGGCCGGGCCGAAGAGGCTGAGCGGGAGGACGATCCACGCGAACGGCGGCGGCGACACGAAGCGTTCGCCGTCGTTGAACGCCGCGTGCGGCCGAAGCTGCGTGAACAGGTCGTGCTGCATGGTCAGCGAGTAGATGTGACTCCACCCGTGCTCGAGACCAATCCGCGCGCCGATGTAGACGAGGGTCAGGTCGTTGTCGAGGATGTCGGCGCGCAGCGGGACCACGACCACGAACCATCCGGTCAGAACGACCGCGATGAGCAAGAACCACCCGAGCGCAGCAGCGCTGAGGTTCGACCAGAAAGCCGAATCCCGCGGGAGGCTTAGCCGCGCTCGGCGAGGGGCACTGGCTTCCGCGGCTCCGGTCCGATGTATTCCGATTGCGGCCGGATTATGCGGTTGTGGGCCGCCTGTTCGAGCACGTGAGCGCTCCAACCGGCGACGCGGGCGGTAGCAAACGTCGGCGTGAAGAACTCCTTGGGCAGGCCGATCGCCTGCAGCACGCCCGCCGAGTAGAACTCGACGTTGGTCGACTGCGGCCGTTCCGGGTGCTCCTCGTGCAGGATCGTCAGCGCCATCTCTTCGACCGCTGAGGCCAGGGCGTAGAACTTCGGGTTCATGCGCTCGCACATCGCCTTGAGGATCTTCGCGCGCGGGTCGTACACCCGGTAGACGCGGTGCCCGAAGCCCATGAACCTGACGCCACGCTTGCGGGCGTCGCGCATCCATCGCTCGGCGTTCTCCGGGGTGCCGATCTGCTCGAGCTGCTCGATCACCGCCGAAGGCGCGCCGCCGTGCGCGGGGCCCTTCAGCGCACCGATGGCCCCGACCAGCGCCGAGGTGAGGTCCGACTCGGTCGAGGCGATGACCCTGGCCGTGAAAGTCGACGCGTTCATGCCGTGGTCCGCGAGCAGCACCAGGTACGTGTTCAGCGCCCGCACGATCTCAGGGCTCGACTCCTTGCCGTTCATCATGTGGAGGTAGTTCGCGGCGTGCCCGAGGTCGGGACGAGGCTTGATCGGTTCGAGCCCCTGCTGCCGGCGGTGGAAGGTGGCGAGGATGGTCGGGAACGACGCTGTCGCGTGCACGGCGAGTGGTCGCGTCGGCTTGGCGAGGCGGTGCTCCACGCCCTGGACCGAGACGATGCTGCGCAGCACGTCCATCGGGTCGGTGTCCTTCGGGAGCGCGTCGAGCGCCGTGGTCGCGGCTTTCGTCAGGTCGCGGTTGGCGCCCAGCTCGGAGGTGAGCCCGTCGAGCTCGGTGTGGTTCGGCAGGTCGCCTTCCCACAGCAGGAACGCGACCTCCTCGAACGACATCTCCTCCGCCAGGTCGGCGATGACGTATCCCTGGTAGACAAGCCGGCCGTTGGCGCCGTCGACCATCGCGATAGCCGTCTGCGCCCCGATGATGCCCTCGAGGCCGGGGACGTAGGCGTTGTTGCCGGTGCTCATCGCTTGGCGAGCTGCGCCGGCTTCTTCCCGGGCTGCGGCCCAACCCACTTCGACGCCGGGCGGATGAGGCGCAGGTCGGCCAGCGATTCCAGGACGTGCGCGGTCCAGCCGGCCACACGCGAGGTGGCGAAGATCGTGGTGAACAGCTCCTTCGGAATCCCGGCGCCGGTCAGAACCACCGATGCCCAGAAGTCCACGTTGGTGGCGTTGGGACGGTCGGGGTGCGCGTCGTGGAGGATCTTCAGCGCGACCTCCTCGGTGCGCGCCGCGGTGCGGTGCAGCTCCGGCGCCGCGGTTTTCGCCATCTCCCGCAGGATCTTGGCTCGAGGGTCGTAGGTGCGGTAGACGCGGTGGCCGAAGCCGCTGAAGCGCTCGTGGCGCGCATGGGCCTCGTTAAGCCACTTCTCGGCGTTCTCGGCGGAGCCGATCTTGTCGAGCATGTTGCGCGCCGCGAGGGTGGCGCCTCCGTGGGCCGGCCCTTTCAACGCGGCGATCGCGCCGACTACGCACGAGGTCAGGTCGCTGCCGGTCGAGGCGACCACGCGCGCGGCGAAGGTCGACGCGTTGAGGCCGTGGTCCGCGAGCAGCACGAGGTAGGTGTCGACGAGATGTGCCTTCTGCGGGTCAGGCTCTTGGCCTTCGAGGCACCAGAGCAGGCTGGCGGCGTGGCCGAGGTCCTCGCGAGGCTCGACCGGCTCCTTCCCCTGCCGACGCCGGTACGCCATGCCGACGATGGTTGGGAAGACGGCGGTCAGCGCGACCGCTTCCTCCAGGCTCGGTTTGGTCAGCGACGGGCTGGCTCCCTGCGCCGACACGACGGTGCGGAGGACGTCCATCGGGTCGGTGGACGGCTCCATCCCCGTCAGCGTCTTGCGCGCGGAATCCTTGAGTTTTCGTGCTCCGGCCATCTGTTGACGCAGCGCGTCAAGCTCTTGTTCGTTGGGCAGTTCGCCATGCCAGAGGAGATAGGCGACTTCCTCGTAGGTCGTGATCGGCACGAGGTCCTCGATGAGGTATCCGCCGCGATAGATGAGTCGGCCGTTTGCGCCGTCGACTTCACTGACGGCGGTCTCGGCGGCCACCACACCTTCCAGCCCGGGGCTGAACTCCGCCACTTCGAGACTAATAGTAGGTGGAGCCCGTTTTTCAACGACTAGAGTTGGCTGAACATGGAGCGGGAGCGGTACTCCGTGCTCGTCACGTCGCTCGTCGCGTTCACGATCGTGGTTGCGGTTGACGGCCTCTACATCGGCGTGGTCAACTCTCAGGGCCCGTCCGCGCAGCCATACATCCCACGCTTCGTCGGCGGCTTCCTCGCGACGATGGCCGCGCTGATCGCCATTGCGCTCCTGCCGCGGCCCGAGATCGCGATCATCCGGGCGCCGCTGCGCGCCGGAGCCGCGGCCGGTCTTCTGATGCTTGGAATCGTGGCCGCCTTCTCGATCGGCCTGCCGCTGGTCGCCGCCGGCCTCCTGGCCGGATTTGCGCTGAGCCGGACGCGCCGCGAGCCCAGGCGCGGCGTCGCCCGCCTGTCAGGCCTGGTCGCCGCCGCGTTGACGGTGGGAATCCTGATCGCCGGGCTTGACGTCACCCAGCGCCTGATCGTCTGCCCGGATTCGGGCCAGGTGGGGGGCGGCGGGTCAGGACTGGTGAGCGGGAGTTACCAGTACGAGTGCAACAACGGCCAACTGACAGTCCATTAGCGCTGAATTCATAACCAATCACGTGGGGCCACGTTGCCGCTCTATGACCCCAACGGTGCGGCGCTGGATCTGGATTGTTGCGGCAGCGGCAGTGCTTGGCGCCGGCTGCGGGTCGGCCAATGGGCCGGCCGCGGCCTCGTTGACCTCCAGTGCGAGCCCATCCCCGTTGGCGAGCGCTACCGCGGCACTCACTCTTTGCGGATCAGCGTCACGCTGCCTGGCACTCGTGACCCTGCGAGGGAGCACCCAGGTGCTGGTGCGCGACATCACCGACATTGCACATCCAAGCACTATGGGCGTCATCGGTCCGGCTCCCGCGCTCAATGGCATCGGGCCGGCCCTCGCGGGCTCGTCAGGACAATTCGCGAACTCGACCGCAGTGGCGTACCTCGGCGGCAATGCCGATGACTACTACGGCCTCCCGACAAGCCTCATTCGCGCACCCCTGGCCGGTTCTCCGACGACCACGGTCCTCTCTGGCAGCCGGGCGGTAATCGTGTTCGCGTGGAGCCCCGACGGAAGCACCCTTGTCTACCTCACGCCGACCGATTTCACCGGCGTCGAGCTCCATCAGGTGAAAGCGAATGACGATCGCGTGTTAGCAACCCTGCCACGAATTGCAGTTGGCGGATGCGAAGTCGCGCCATGTCCGGGACCGTTTCAGAACCCGGGCGACACGTGGGACTTCCGCCTCGCCTACTCGCCCGATGGCAACTACATCTCGGTGGTTCAGAGCGGGATCACCAGCTACCTGCGGATCTTCACCGCGGACGGCAAGCAGGTTGCCGCAACAGATTCACAGGGGACGACGATGTCGGTCTGGTCGGGCAACAACTTTTACTTCCGTGACTCCGTTGGCGTCGAGGTCTGGCGCAACGGTGCGGTTTCTACGCTTCTTCGCGGCGTCTCGTGGATCAGGCCCAAGGCATCGTCGGATGGGCGCTTCATCGTCTACGAGGCTCGACAGCTCGGCGCGGCGAACGTATTCATCCTCGACACGACAACGGGCCAGGTCCGCGCCATAGGTGCGGGTTCTGAGCCGGCATTCTTGACTTCGGGGTATGTGTGGTTCGAGGCAGAGCCGCCCTGCGTGCCGTCTGGCACCTGTCAGGCAGGCTTCCCGGGGATCGCGGCAGGCAAGACGTACATCTATGACATGGAGGCCGAAACCAAGTCCGAATCGGTCATCACGTCAGTGCTGGATGTATGGCCGCACGCCGCCTGAAACCCGAATTCGCGCCGTTTTGCGCAAAAGGTGCCAATCAGAGGCCATGGATGCGTCCGCTTTGCGCAAAACGGACGGCCCCTCCGCCGGGCTTCGCCCGGCACCTCCCCATGAATGGGGAGGACTTCTGGCCGGTTAGACCATCCCCAGCTCCCAGCGCGCCTCTTCGGTCATGCGCTCGGGAGTCCAGACCGGCTCGTAGACGATGTCCACGCCGGCGTCGGTGATGCCGGGCAGCGTCAGCAGGTGATCACGCACGTCCGACATCACGTCCGCGGCCATCGGGCAGCCCAGCGCGGTCAGTGTCATCTTCACGTCCACACGCTCCGGCTTGATCGCGATGTCGTAGACCAGGCCAAGGTCGATGATGTTGACCGGGATCTCGGGGTCGAAGCACTGGCGCAGGACCTCGATTACGTCCTCGGGCCGCACGGTCGCGTCGGGCGCGACTTCGGTCGTGACCTGGGGAGATTCGCTCAAGGCTTGTCCAGCGGCAGGCCCGCCTTACGCCACGCGTCCGTCCCGCCGCGGAAGTTGATGATGTCCTTGGCACCCAGCGCGACGGCCATCTCGGCCGCGATCGCGGACCGGTTGCCGACGGCGCAGACGAAGACCGTGTGGTCGCCGAACTTGTGGCCCTGGGGATCCTTCAGGATCTCGTCCAGGAACACATGCCGAGCCTGCGGGATGTGCCCGCGGTCCCACTCCCAGTAGTCACGCACGTCGACCACGTCGTAGCCGCCATCGTCGAGCAGCTTCTTGAAGCCCTCGAGGTCGACTTCTTTGTACGGAGCGGCCTGCTCGGTCATACCTATCTATTACTCCTCGTCAGCGTCAGCCAGTCCATACGCGCCGACCTTCAAAACCTTCAGTGACAGTAGCGCGCACTTGATGCGCGCCGGCGAGATGTCGATCCCGAGCTCGCCGAGAACCTCGTCCTTGTTGATCTTCTTGGCGTCGTCGAGCGACATGCCCTTCAGGCGCTCCGTCAAAAGGGAGGCCGAAGCCTGCGAGATGGCGCAGCCGCGGCCGTGAAAGCGGATGTCGCTGATCACGCCGTCCTTGACCTGGAAGTCCATCCCGACCACGTCCCCGCAGAGCGGGTTGTCCTCCTCGTGAGTGATGTCCGGATGCTCCAGGCGGCCGAAGTTCCTCGGGTTCTTGTAGTGGTCGAGGATGTACTCGCGGTAGAACTGGTCGTCCGCGCTGGCGGGTGTGCTCATCTCAGGCAAAGATCCTCTGCGCTTCCTTGATCGAGCCTACGAGCCTGTCGACTTCCTCCCTCTGCGTGTACACGTAGAAAGACGCCCGCGCGGTCGCGGGCACGCCCAGGCGGGTCATCAACGGCATCGCGCAGTGGTGACCGGCGCGCAGGCAGACCTGGTCGCGGTCGGCGATCGTCGCGAGGTCGTGCGGGTGGATGCCGTCGAGCGCGAAGGAGATGACGCCCGCCCGCCGCGAGGGCGGCGGCCCGAACAGCGTCAGGCCGTCGATGTCGCTCAGCGCCTCGTACGCGTACTCGGTGATGTCGAGCTCGTGCGCCCGCACCGCGTCCATGCCCAGGCCGCTCAGGTAGTCCACCGCGGCGCCCAGGCCGATGACCTCGGCGATGGCCTGCGTGCCCGCCTCGAACCTCCAGGGCAGGTCGTGGTACGTGGTCCCCTCGATGGCGACCGTCTTGATCATGTCCCCGCCACCCATGAACGGCGGCATGTCCTCGAGCAGCTCCCGGCGGCCGTAGAGAATTCCCGCGCCGGTCGGCCCGAGCATCTTGTGGCCGCTGAACGCATAGAAGTCGCAGCTAAGGGCGCGCACGTCGACCGGCTGGTGCGGGGTGCTCTGGGCGCCGTCGACGACGACCGTCGCGCCGGCCCTCTTCGCCGCCGCCACCATCTCGCGCGCGGGGTTGATCGTGCCGAGCGCGTTGCTGACGACGTTGAAGGCGACGAGCTTCGGCCCGCGCCGGAGCAGCGCCGCGAACTGGTCCTGCCGCAGCTCGCCCTTGTCGTCGATGTCCACGTACTCGATGGTCGCGCCCTTCTCGGCGGCCAGGATCTGCCAGGGGACGATGTTCGAGTGGTGGTCGAGCAGCGTGAGCACGATCAGGTCACCCGACTTGATGTGTTTGCGGCCCCACGAGTAAGCGACGAGGTTGATAGCCTCGGTCGTGCCGCGCGTGTAGACGATCTCCTTGGTCGACGCGGCGTTGATGAAGGCGCGCACCTTCTCGCGGGTTGCCTCATAGCGGACCGTCGCCTCTTCCGCGATGCGGTAGGCGGCGCGGTGGACGTTGGAGTTGAACTTCTCGAAGTACTCGAGCATGGCGCCGGTCACCTGGCGTGGCCGCTGCGAGGTGTTGGCGGAGTCGAGGTACGCGATTCCCGTCTCGAAGATCGGAAAGTCGCGCCTTATCGCGGTGACGTCATACGTCAACGTAGACATCACCGTCCTCCACCATCACCGGGTAGGTCTTCGCGGGGATGACCGCCGGCAGGCCGGTGACCTTGCCGGTTTGGAGATTGAACCGTGAGCCGTGCTGCGGACACTCGACGTCCATGCCCCAGAGCTCTCCGTCACTCAGCGAGAACTCCTCGTGCGTGCACACGTCGTTGAGGGCATAGAAGTTCCCGTCTTCGGCGTGGGCGAGGCAGACCCGCGTGGAGCCGGCGTCGACGCGCTTCATGGATTCGGCCGCGACCTCGTCCACTGACGCGACTCGATACCTAGCCAATGCGCGACTCCAGCTCGGCCTCGACCAGCCTTCGCGCGTGCCCGAAGGGGATGCGGTCGAGGACGTCGCCGAAGAACCCCTGGATGAGCATCCGCTTGGCGGTGGCCTCGGGGATTCCGCGCGAGCGCAGGTAGAAGAGGTGCTCGGGGTCGACAGGACCGACCGTCGCGCCGTGCGTGCAGCGGACGTCGTTGTTGTCGATCTCGAGCATCGGGATCGAGGTCGCCTTGGCCTTGTCGCTGAGCACCAGGTTGCGGTTCGCCTGGTAGGCGTCGGACCGCGCGGCGTGCTTCGCGATCTTGATGAGCCCCGCGTAAACGGTGCGCGACACGTCCTGCAGGGCGCCCTTGAACAGAAGGTCGGAGCGCGTGTTGCCGACGCGGTGGTCCTGGAGGGTGTGGAAGTCGAAGAACTGCTCGCCGGACGCGAAGTAGATGGCCTTGAGCTCAGCGTTCGAACCCTCGCCGACGAGCGATGCTTCGACGCGGGTCTTGGAGAACTTGCCGCCGAGCGTGACGTTGAAGAGGCGCAGCGTCGAGTCCTTCTGCAGCTCCGCGCGCTGGTCGGAGAAGTGCCAGACGTTGCGGCCCCACTTCTGGACCGCGACGTAACCGACCTGCGCGCCCTCGCCCAGGAAGATCTCGGTCGAGCCAGAGCGATAGCCGGTCTCGTCGTCGTGCTCGGCGATGTACTCGTCGAGGTAGTGGAACTTCGCGCCGTTGCCGGCCACGATCAGGGTGTGGGGAAGGACTCCCGTGCCCGACTCGTGCGAGAAGTGTTGGCCGATGATCGGGTTGTCGATGACGACGCCGTCGGGCACGTAGAGGAACGTCCCGCCGGTGAACAGCGCGGCGTGGAGCGCGGTGAACCGGTCGCGGTCTGCGTGCACAAGGGAGAACAGCCGCGGCTCGATCAGGTCGCGATGCTTCTCGGCCGCCACGCGAAGCGGCTCCAGGATCACGCCTTCGGGCAGGGCTTCCGGCAGCAGGAGCTTCTGGCCGTCGAGATGCTCGAGCCTCGAGAACTGATTGGGGTCGAGGCGGCTGACATCGGTCCGGCGCCACTCCTCGTCGGTCTTGCTGGGCAGGGGGAGGCGCTCGTAGGCGGTGAGCGCGTTCTCGCGCCGCTCGCGCAGCCAGCCCGGTTCACCCTGGAGCTGGTCCAGGGTCTCCGTATTGATGACCATGCTCAGCCTACCGAGCCCTCCATCTCGAGCTGGATGAGCCGGTTGAGCTCCACCGCGTACTCGAGGGGCAGCTCCTTGGTGAACGGTTCGATGAAGCCGTTGACGATCATCGTCTCGGCCTCGGCGCGCGTGATGCCGCGGCTCATCAAGTAGAAGAGCTGCTCGTCCGAAACCTTGCTCACGGTCGCCTCGTGGCCGAGGGTCACGTTCTCGGCGTCGACGTCGTTGTACGGGTACGTGTCGGAGCGGCTCTCGTCGTCGAGCAGAAGCGCGTCGCACTTGACGAACGACTTGCAGTTGTTGGCGCCTGGATAGATCTTGATGTGGCCGCGATACGACGTCCGGCCGCCGGCCTTGCTGATCGACTTCGACGTGATCGTCGAGGTCGTGTTCGCGGCGACGTGGATCATCTTGCCGCCCGCGTCCTGGTGCTGGCCCTTGCCCGCGAACGCCACCGAGAGCACGTCGCCCTTCGCGCCCGGCTCCATCAGGTAGACCGACGGGTACTTCATCGTGATCTGCGACCCGAGGTTGCCGTCGACCCACTCCATGGTTGCGTCGGCGTAGGCCATCGCGCGCTTGGTCACGAGGTTGAAGACGTTGGTCGACCAGTTCTGGATCGTCGTGTAGCGGCAGCGCGCGTTCTTCTTGACGATGATCTCGACCACCGCCGAGTGCAACGAGTCCGTCGTGTAGATCGGGGCCGTGCAGCCTTCGATGTAGTGCACGAAGGATCCCTCGTCGCAGATGATCAGCGTCCGCTCGAACTGGCCCATGTTCTCCGCGTTGATGCGGAAGTACGCCTGGAGCGGGATTTCCACCTTCACGCCCTTCGGCACGTAGATGAACGAGCCGCCTGACCACACCGCGGTGTTCAGCGCGGCGAACTTGTTGTCCGCGGGCGGAATCACGGTGCCGAAGTACTCCTTGAAGAGCTCCGGGTGGTCGCGCAGGGCAGAGTCGGTGTCCGTGAAGATCACGCCCTTCTTGGTCAGCGATTCCTGCAGTGAGTGGTAAACGACCTCCGACTCGTACTGCGCTGAGACGCCGGCGAGGAACTTGCGTTCGGCTTCAGGCACGCCCAGCCGGTCGTACGTGGCCTTGATGTCTGGAGGCAGCTCCTCCCACGTCTTCGACTGCTTGTCGGTGGCCTGGAGGTAGTAAAAGATGTTCTCGAAGTCGATCACGGAAAGGTCCGCGCCCCACGTGGGCATCGGCTTCTTGCGGAAGATCTCGAGCGAGCGAAGACGCATCTTGGTCATCCACTCGGGCTCCTTCTTCATCCACGAGATCTCTTTGACGATCTCGGGGTTCAGCCCGCGCTTGGCCTTGAAGACGAAGTCCTCAGGGACGAAGAAGCCGTACTTCTCCTTGTAGTCGGAGCCGACCTCGATCTTCGGCTGAGTTGCCATCAGGCGACCTCCTTCGGCTCTTCTTCCGCGTGTCCCCACTCCGCATAACCGGTCTCCTCGAGCCGGTCCGCGACCTCGGGTCCGCCCGACAGCACGAATTTGCCGTCGACCAGGACGTGGACGAAGTCCGGCTTGATGAACTCGAGGACTCGCGTGTAGTGGGTGATGATCAGGACGCCGAGGTTCGGCCCGCGCATGCGGTTGACCTCCTCGGCGACGAACTTGATCGAGTCGATGTCCAGGCCGGAGTCGGTTTCGTCGAGGATCGCGATCTCGGGCTTCAGCACGGCCATCTGCAGGATCTCGGCGCGCTTCTTCTCGCCGCCGGAGAACCCGTCGTTGATGTACCGCGACAAAAACGAGTCGTCCATGTGCAGCGTCTCGAGCTCGTCCTTCAACAGAGAGCGGAACTCCTTGGGCGTGACCATCTTCGACTTGTCCTTCCCGTCGTAACCGCGGTGTGAGTTGAGCGCGGTGCGCAGGAAGTTGGCCATCGAGATCCCCGGCACGACAACCGGATACTGGAGCGCGAGGAACATGCCCAGGCGCGCGCGTTCGTCGGGCTCCAGCTCGAGGACGTTCTGGCCCTTGAACCTGACCGTGCCGCCGTCGACCGTGTAGCCGGGGTGGCCCATCAGCGTGTGCGACAGCGTCGACTTGCCAGAGCCGTTCGGTCCCATGACCGCGTGGACCTCGCCCTTGTTGATGTCGAGCGAGACGCCCTTCAGGATCTGCCGTCCCTCCACGCTCGCGCGCAGATCTTTGATCTCGAAATCAGCCAACTCTCTCACCGTTCTCCTTCAAGCTCATCACGTACGTGCAGTCGTCCGCCGCCTCGGCCATCCAGGTGGTGCGCGCCACGGCAGTTCCCAGGAGCCGCTCGTACATCTGCTGCTCGTTGACGCACGGCAACCCGGTGCGGGCCGCGACATCCTGGATGGGACAGTTGCAGTGGCGGATCGCGAGCCCGCCGTCGCCGGCCTCGACCACCTCGGCCATGTGGCCATGCTCGGTGGCGAGCCGGGCCAGCTCCCGGACGCGCGCTTCAAAGTCTAGGCCCGCCAGTCGCGGGGCATACTCGGCCTCCAGGCGCGCGGCGCGCCGCTCGAAGAACTGCTGCAGCTGCTGCTGGGTCATGAAGTCGACCAGCTCGCCGGTCAGCTCGCGGTGGCCGTCGGGGAATCGCTCTCCGGCCGCCGGCGTGAGCCTGTAGACGCTCTCCGGCCGGCCCGGTCCGTGCGCTTCCGCGGCCGCCACCGTGGCGAGGCCTGCCGTCTCGAGCGCCTCCAGGTGCCGAAGGGCGCCCTGCTTCGAGACCTCGAGGTGGGCCGCAATCTCGCCTAGAGTTGCGTGGCCGCGGGTCTTTAGGAACGCGAGGATGACGTCCCGTTTGGAGTCCACGGAATTGATTCTAGGAGTTTTTCAACACCGATGTTGAAATACCGGGCCGCCAGGATCGTGGCCCTTTCGGGGGCGGCGTGGCTCGCCCTCGCGCCCACCGGGGCCGGGGCAGCCGGCGCTTCGTGGGAGCAGTGGCAGTCGGTCAAGGGCATCGTCGACGTCGACGGACCGCGCACAGACGGGACACTGCTGGTCGCCGGCACCACCTCGTTGCTCCTGGTCGATCCCAACGGCACCCAGACGCCGTTTGCCACCGGGCCCGGCGGCTACCACGAGGTGCGGACCGGCGAGCCGTATGTCGCGGTCTCACACGGCGGCACCGTCAACGCGGCCGGCTGCAGCTTTACGCCCGACGAGACCTTCATCCTCCGCCTTCGCGTGCCGCTTGGCCTGATCCGCGTCAGCGCCGACGGCCAGGACTCCGGCTCGTTTGCCAACCTGGTTGGAGCGACCACGATCGACGGCCTCGCGTTCGACAACACCGGTTCCTTCGATCACCGTCTGCTCGTGATCGGGCCGAGCGGTTCGAAGACCGTCGTTTTCGCGGTCGATTGCGCCGGGACGGTCAAGGTGATCACCAGGTCGGCGCCGGCGGTAGAGGGAGGCCTGGCTGTCGCGCCTTCCACCTTCGGCGCCTTCGCGGGCGACCTGATCGCCCCGGACGAGGTCACCGGCCGGATCTACGCCATCGCTCCGGATGGCAAAGCCACGACGATCGCGCGGCCGGGCCTGCCGGTCGGTGGAGACATTGGTGTCGAGAGCCTCGGCTTCGTGCCGCCTGGCTTTTTGAGCCGCGGGGGTTTCGTCTACTACTCCGATCGCCTGTCGGCGGGCAGCGCGCATCCCGGTACTGACAGCCTCCTTCGTGTGAGCTCTAGCGACCTGGGCGCGCTGGGGGTGCAGGAAGGCGACATGCTCGTCGCGACCGAGGGCGGGGCGGCCATGGTGGCGGTGCGCTGCGCGGCGACGTGCACGGTGATCCCTGTCATCACCACGCCCACCAGGGCCCACGGCGAAGGCCACCTCGCCTTCACGGTCATCCCTCCGCCGGCCAGCCCTTCGGCCAGGCCTGTCGGGGCGCACGGCCCACTCGTGCAGCCGGGACTGGTCGACTTCATCGGCACCTGGGGCATCCCGATAGGCGTGGCGGTCGTTCTGCTGGCGGTCGTCGCCGGCTTCGCCGTGCGGGCGATGCGGCGTCGTGCGAGGTGACCGCGCACTACTCCTAGCGGCGCGGGGCCTGCGCGCGTTCGCGTTCGGCTTTTCCGCCGTCCTCATCGGGGTGCACCTGGAGCGCGCCGGTCTTGCGCCGGGCCAGATCGGGCTGACCCTCGGCGTCGGTCTCGCCGCGGCTTCGCTCACCGGGCTCGGATCGGCCGCGCTGGCCGCCCGCACCGGCCGGCGACGGACGCTCGCTGTCGTCGGCGTCCTGATGGCGGTCACGGGTTTCGACCTGGCGTTCGCGCGGGACCCTCTCCTGCTGATCCTCTCCGGCGTCACGGGCATGCTCGGCGCTGCGAGCGTCGATTACGGTCCGTTCGCATCCGTCGAGCAGGCGGTGCTGACGGAGACCGTCCCCGCAGCTGGACGCAACCGCGCGTTCGGCCGCTACTCCTTGACCGGCGGACTGTTCAACGCCGCCGGCGGACTGTCGGCCACGCTGCTTCCCGACACCCGCGCGTATTTCCTTTTCTATGCGGCGGTCGGAATCGTCACCGCCGCTCTGCCCCTGCTCATGTCGCCTGGCGTCGAGGGCGAGCCCGCGCAGCCTGCCTTCGGGTCCTTCAAGCCGCTGGCAGGTCTCGCCGCGCTGTTCGCGCTCGACTCCCTTGGCGGAGGGTTTGTCGCCAACGCGGTCATCGCCTACTGGTTGCACGTGCGATTTGGCGCCGAGCCGGCTCAGCTAGGACCGATCTTCGCCGCGGTCGCGGTCCTGCAGTCCTTTTCCTACGAGGTCTCCGGGCGCCTGGCCGACAGGTTCGGGCTGATCAACATGATGGTCTTTACCCACCTGCCCAGCAACCTGCTGCTGGTGCTGGTCCCCTTCGCGCCGACGCTGGCGCTGGCGGTCGCCGTGCTGCTGGCGCGCTTTGCCCTTTCCCAGATGGACGTGCCTGCCCGCCAGGCCTACATCGTCTCCATCGTGCCGCCGGGCGAGAGGGCGGGGGCGGTGGCGATGACGGGAGCGGTGCGCGGCGTGGCCATGAGCTTCGGGCCGGCGCTGGCCGGCGTCGCGATCGGCGCCGCGGCGTTTGGAATTCCGTTCTTCGCCGGCGGCGGGCTGAAGATCATCTACGACCTGGGACTGTTCGCCGGGTTTCGCAACCGGCGCGCCGGCCACGAGACATGACCGTGCGTTACCGATCCGGCCTCGGCGCCGCAGACCGGGCCACCGCTGCCGCTTCCAGATGGTTCGCGATGGCGAGCCTTCCGACCTCGCGCGGCAGCCTGCAGCTCGTTGCTCTCGCCAGCGGAGCGGTGCTCGGCGTGGGAGGGATGGGGCAGCCCGGGATGCCGACGGCGCTGGCGGAGCTCTTCATCCCAGCTAACGGCTTAACTTTCTCGGTCGTGGCCGAAGATGTCTCCGGAGTCGACGCGGCCGAGCTCGAGCGCCGAGTGGCGGAGCTGCGCGAACGGATGCGACCGCTTGAGGACGACCTCGGAAAGCTGCGCGGCCAGCGCGACGTGCTGCTGACCGAGCTCCGGCGCCGGCGCCGCCTCGAGGAGCGGACGGCGCGCGCGGACCTCAAGGTGTCCATGCGCGACGGCAAATTCCCAACGATCGCCGAGCTCGTGGCAGCGAGTGACTCCGGCTCGCTCGACGACTACGCGTACAACCTCAAGACCGGCGGCCAGGTCCGGCTCGGCTTCCCCGGCGCCCGCACGCAGAGCCTGACCTTCACCGACGGCGTCCAGGTCGCCCAGGCCGCCGACCTGGCCCGCGCCGCCGAGCTTTACTCGGCGGGCTGGGAGCTGGGCAGTCCCGGCCGGCCCGGCGTCCGCGTGCACTTCCCCGGAACGCGCCAGGAAAGGTTGATTTCCGCCGACGACGTGTACGCTCGTCCCGCGACTTCTAGCTGAGATTCTTGGATAGACCTGGCACAGCTGGCAACGGAGTGGTCCTCCCCACTTGTGGGGAGGTGGCGCCGAAGGCGCCGGAGGGGCCGCTTCGCTATTGACCGCCAGTCTTGGCTAGCCCCTCCGTCGGCTTCGCCGACACCTCCCCGTAAACGGGGAGGACTACACCGGTGCTCATGGCCCACCTCGTGCCCCGCCGAGTTGTGCCAAATGTGTCCAGGAAAATCACCTAGCTGTTGATCGCGCTGATCGGCGCGAGGACCAGGAACACCCGGCCCATGTTCAGTGGCGGATATGCCTGGTCGAGGTCATCGATCGCGTGCATCAGCTGGTCGTACTTGATGTGGTAGCCGTGGCCACGCGTCAGGCCCGGGTCGTTGAGGATGAACCCGTCCGACGTGTCGTACCCGGCGACGACGAGGTAGTGCGAAACGGACCATCCCGGCTGCTCATGGTGCGTGTAGTAACCGGGGTAGTTCGGGTTGCCCAGCCCGTGCGTGCGCACCCCGACGATCAGCGGGCGTCCCAGCGCGAGCTGCTGCTTCATGTGCAGTCGGTCGGCCGGCAGGACCTCGTAGCCCCAACCCATGTACTTCTGCGCCACCTGGCCGACCTGCGAGGGCGTCAAATCGACCGCCGGCTTCCAGGCCGTGATCTGGTTGATGCCCGCGTCGGCCGTGCGGGGGTCCAGGAGGGCGCCGGAGTGGTCGCCGTGCAGGTAGCGGTCGACCATGAGCAGGCTCGCTTCCTCGCACGTGTGCTGTCGCTGCGCCCAGTTGCCGAGCGGCGCCTGTGGCGTGTACGGGACGGGGAGGCTGACCGCCGCCGGGAGGTTGACGGGCGGTTGGTCCGTCGCCTGGCCGGTGCTGTCCTGGCCGATCGGGACGAGGTCGGGCGTGACATACGTGATCTGAGTGCTCCCCGCGAAGAAGGCAAGGTAGACGCCGGCGGCGACCCCGACGACCGCCACCACCCCGAGACCGACCATCCACTTGAACACGCCCCTCATTCGACCTGTAGAACTCTGCACGGCACGCAAACGTTGCGCATGGCCAAGCGCGACCAGAGCACCGCCCTTTACATCTCTGTACCGGGTAGCGACCTTGAAGAGGGCGTTGTTTTGGCAGAGGGACAGGGCCCACACGCTGAGTCCAGGCTGGCCAAGTTCCAGCCGATCCCGGGAGCCACGGCGGTGCGCGCGCAGCCCCTCCCTGGCGTCGGCCAGGGAACCGTAGTCGCGCCGACCGTGCTCCCGGACCAATGACGTAGCTCAAGAAACTAGACTCTCCGGCCGTGTCGGACACGGCCGCCGCAAACGCCGCCGCCGAGCTTGGCGGGCGCGCGGTCAGCAACTCGCTGTTCGTCCTCGCCGCGCGAACCGTGTCGCGGGTCATCTCACTGGTGGTCGTCATCGTCCTCGCCAACGCCCTCGGCGACTCGGACTACGGCCGCTACACCACGCTGGTCATCTACTCCGGCCTCGTCTCCGTCGTCGCGGACCTCGGTTTCTCACCGCTCTACACCCGCGAGGCGGCGCGCAACCGCGAAGCGCTCGGCGCCTACCTCGGCACGCTCCTCATCTTCAAGTTGGCCCTGTCGGCCGCCTCCGTGGTCGTTTTCGCCATCGCGCTGGGGCTTGGCGCCGGTCTTCCGTCGCTCATCCTGCCCGGGGCGACGCTTCTCATCACGACGTCGTACGCCACGCAGGTGCGCAATACGTTCTACGCGGTCGGCCGCGCCGAGTTCGACGCCATCGCCCTCCTCGTGGAAATCGTCATCCAGGGCGGGCTGATCTTTCTCGGCGCGAAGACTCACGCCGGCGTCGGGTACTTCGTCTGGGCTTACGCCGCCTCGTACGCATTCACGATCGTCTACTCGCTCGCCGTCATCCGCGTGTTCCACCTGGGCAGCGTTCGTCCGGGACTCGACGTCGGCCTCATCCGCCGCTGGTGGCCGCTGGCGCTCGCCTTCGCGTTGACGTCGTTCCTGACGAACCTGTACTTCAACGCCGACGTCGTGATCCTTCAGCACGTCCGCTCCTTCGCCGAGGTCGGCTGGTACAGGTTCGCGTACAAGCCGTTCGAGGCGACGCAGTTCGTGCCGCTCGCGATTCAGACGGTCGTGTACCCGATCCTCGGCGTCTACTTCGTCAGCAGCCTGGACCGGCTGAAGCTCGCCTACGCGCGCTTCTTCAAGGTCCTGGTGCTTCTCGGCTGGCCTCTCACGATCGGCACCTTCGTGCTCGTACACCCGATCGGCCGGCTGTTCCGGCTTTTTCCGCAGTCGGAGCCGTCGCTGCGAATCCTGGCGTTCGCGATCGTCTTCCTCTTCGCGAACTCCGCCTTCTACGCGATGCTGAACGCCACCAACCGACAGCACCTGAACGCTTGGGCGACAGGACTTGCCGCCGCGATCAACATCGGCCTGAACCTGGTCTTCATCCCGCTGTACGGCTACCTCGCCGCCAGCACCACCACCGTGATCACGGAGGCCTCTCTTTGCGCGCTGGGCTGGTGGTTCGTGCAGCGGCAGCGGCCGGAGCTCCGGCTGAACGTGCCGGCGGTGGCCTGGAAGATCGCGCTCGCCGGACTCGTCATGGGCGCGGTGCTCTACCCGCTGCGGAGCTTTTCGATCTTCCTTTCCGCACCCGTGGGGTTTCTGGTCTACGCGGCCGCCCTTTACATATTGCGGGCGATCGAACCGGAGGAATGGCGCCTGGCCACAGCTGCCATCCGGGCGCGTAACCCAGTCCGGGCCGCCGCCGTTGGAGGTGAGGGGAAAGGGTAGAATTCCCTCGCTCCCCAATTCATGGCTCGAAACGTTCCTGAGCGGATAAAGACCAAGGGGGGTCACAGCCCTCGAGCGCGGATTCACGCCGCGTGGTCGCCGATCGGCCAGAAGATGCGCCGCACGGCGCTGCTTCGTGGCCTCGGTGTGGTGCTCGCGGTTCTGATCGTGATCGGGCTCGCCGCCGACGCCTACGCGCAGTCCTTCTTCGACAGCCTGCCCTCGATCCAGGGCCTCGACTCGGCCGCCTTCGCGGGCGACACGCTGATCACCGACAGCACCGGCAAGGTCGTGCTCGCTGACGTCGGCAACCACGGTGACCACCGCCTCGCGGTCAAGCTCAAGGACGTCGCTCCGGTCGCCATCCAGGCCACGGTCGCGATCGAAGACCGAGGTTTCTATACGAACCCGGGATTTGACCTCGCCGGCATCGTCCGCGCCGCGTACGACAACCTGCGCGCGGGACACGTGGTCGGCGGCGGAAGCACCATCACGCAGCAGCTCGCCAAGCAGCAGTTCTTGACTCCGGACCAGACCTACGGCCGCAAGATCAAAGAGCTTGCGCTCGCCTATGAGCTGAGCCAGACGTACAGCAAGGACCAGATCATGGAGCTCTACCTGAACAAGAGCTTCTACGGCTCGCAGTCGTACGGGATCGAGGCCGCCGCGCAGAGCTACTTTCAGATCCCCGCCTCGAAGCTGGACCTGGCGCAGGCGGCGATGCTCGCCGGTTTGCCGCAGGCGCCCACCGAGTGGAACCCCGTCCTGCATCCGGACCAGGCCAAGATCCGCCAGGCCGAGGTCCTCCAGGCCATGGTCCGCTCCAACTTCATCTCCCAGGACGACATGGACAAGGCCCTGGCCCAACAGCTGACGTACTACGCGCCCGTCAACAGCTTCAGGGCGCCGCACTTCGTCGACTACGTGCTCGCCGAGCTGCGCCAGCTGGGCTTCCAGCCCGGCGTCCAGCAGCTGAACGTCACGACGACGCTCGACTGGACGAAGCAGCAGATCGGCCAGAGCGTGGTCTCGAACAACCTGTCGAAGAACCGGTGGCGAGACCCCAACGGCGCGCTCTCGTCGGGAATGATCGCGATCCAGCCGAAGACCGGCGACATCCTCGTCATGGTCGGATCGCCGAGCTACAACTCAACGGGCGGCCAGATCAACTACACGACCATCCCGCGCAACATGGGCTCGTCGATGAAGCCGTACACGTACGCCGCGGTCATCAACGCGCGCGCGGCGACGGTCGACACGCCGGTGTACGACGGCCCCTCGCCGCTGATCTACAAGGACGCGTACAGCACGACCAAGATCTACAACTACGACGGCCGCTCGCACGGCGTGCTGCCGCTGAAGAAGGCGATGGGCAACTCGCTCAACATCGCGGCGGTCAAGGTCGAGCTGTCGATCGGCGTGCCCGCGGTGCTGGCTTGGATGCGCAACCTCGGCGTCGTCCCTCGCTACGTCAACCCTGACGGCAGCTACAACGCGACGGCGCCCTCAGACGAATACGGTCCGTCGCTCACCCTCGGCGGTTACCCGATCACGTTGCTCGAGCACGTCAACGGGATCGCGACGTACGCCGACATGGGCGTCTACCACTCGCCGCAGGCGGTGCTCACCGTCACCGACTCGCACGGCCAGGTGCTCTACCAGGACCACCCCGAGCAGCGCGCGCGCCTGGCGATCGACCCCGCGGTCGCCTACATCATGGCCCAGATCATGTCCGACGACCAGAACCGCTGCCTGATCTTCGGCTGCAACAGCCCCCTGCACTGGAGCGACCGGACGGTCGCCGCGAAGACCGGCACCACCGACAACTTCAAGGACGCCGCCACCCTGGCGTTCACGCCCGACATCGCCGCCGGCCTGTGGGTCGGCGACATCCTCAACTACCAGCACTTCATGGTCCCGGGCTCGGACGGCGTCTTCGTCGCCTCGCCCGGGGTGCACACCTTCATCTCCCAGGCGCTGGCCGGCGTGCCCGGCAACCGCTGGTACACGACACCGCCTGGCGTGGTGAAGGGCCCGAACAACAGCTGGTACCTCGTCGACACGACCAGGATCGACAAGCTTCCCGGTGACAACCCGCCGAGCCCGACGCCGAAGGGCCCGGCCTACGTGATCCCGCCCGATCCCGGCACCGGCCCGGTGGTCGCGAGCCCGTCGCCATGTCCATCGCCCGTCCCGGTGCCGCCGCCGCCCGGCTGCTGAGGTGACTTCGGCCGCTACGTAAGATTTCGGGCGACACTCCAAATGCCTGCCGAAGTCTCCGTCGTGACCGAGCGACTGCCCAAGAGCCAGGTTGGCATGACGATCGACGTTCCGGCGGAGGTCGTCGATGCGGCCTACACCCGGGTCCTGAGCCGGCTGGCTGCGCGGGCGAAGATCGAGGGCTTCCGTCCGGGCAAGGCCCCGCGCGAGCTCGTCGAGGCCCGACTAGGACCACTCGCGCTACGCGAGGAGGTCGTCGAGACGATGGTCCCCGAGGTCGTGCAGCAGGCCCTGGTCAAAGAATCGATCGAGCCCATCGACAACCCGGACGTCCAGGTCCTCGAGCTGGAGCGCGGCCGGCCGGCGAAGTTGAAGGCGACGATCAGCGTCATGCCCGAGGTCACGCTTGCCGACGTCGGCAAGCTCGAGGTCGAGCCTCCGCACTCGCACGAGGTCACCGACGAGCTGGTCGAGCGCCGGCTCGACGACGTGCGCGAGCCGATGGCGGAGATCACACCGGTGGAGCGCGAGGTGCGCGTCGGAGACATCGCCGTCATCGACATCGAAGTCGAGGTCGACGGCAAGATCGTCGAATCCGAGACCCGCAAGGCGACGGAGGCCGAGGTGCGCGAAGGCGTGCTCCTTCCTGAGCTCGTCGCCGTCCTGCCGGGGACGTTCGTCGATGAGACGCGCGAGGCGAAGGTCAGCTTCCCCGCGGACTACAGCGAGCCGAAGCTTGCGGGCAAGGAGGCGACGATCCGCGTGGCAGTTCGCGGCGTCAAAGAGAAGGTGCTGCCACCACTCGATGACGAGCTGGCGAAGAGCCTGACCAACGGCAAGCAGGAGACCGCTGAGGCCTACCGTCGGGCGGTGCGCGAAGAGCTCGAGGAGTCGACGCGGGCGCTTCTGAAGGTGGAGCGCGAGCAGGCGGTGGTCAAGTCGCTGGTCGATGGTTCGACGGTCGACGTGCCCGATTCGTTGATCGACCGCGAGCTGGCCAGCGAACTCGAATCGCTGGAGCGCAATGTCAACCGCCAGGGTCTGAAGCTCGAGCGCTACCTCGAGTACCTCGGCAAGTCGATCGACGACTGGATGGCCTCGCAGCGGCCCGAGGCCGAGTCCCGGCTGAAGATCGACCTGGTGCTTGCCGAGTTCGCGCGCCGCGAGGGACTGGAGCCGACGGACGAAGAGGTCGCCAGGTTCCTCGAGGAGCAGGCCGCCCAGGACGACGAGCTGAAGGGGCAGGTCGCCGAGCTCAAGAAAAGCGCGACCGCCCGGCGCTACTTCGCCTCCCGGCTTCGCCGCCGGCGGGTACTGGACAGGCTTCTAGAGATCGTCGGGTCTTGACTGAACCGGGGCCCCGATTTGAAACCCGTGTCTAGAATGACGTGATGGCCAAAACGCACCGGATCCAGCACCCATCCAGCTACCTCGTCCCGATGGTCGTCGAGAACACCGGCCGCGGCGAGCGTGCATTCGACATCTACTCCCGGCTGCTGAAGGAGCGCATCGTCTTCATCGGCACGCCGATCGACGACCAGGTCGCGAACCTCGTCGTCGCCCAGCTCCTGTTCCTGCAGTCGGAGGACCCGGAGAAAGAGATCGCGCTGTACATCAACAGCCCGGGCGGCCAGGTGACCGCGGGGCTGGCGATCTACGACACGATGCAGTACATCCGCCCGCCGGTGTCGACGATCTGCATCGGCATGGCCTACTCGATGGCGGCGGTGCTGCTCGCCGGAGGAGCGCACGGCCAGCGCTACGCGCTGCCGCATGCGAACATCCTCATCCACCAGCCGTGGGGCGGCATGCAGGGACAGGCGACCGACATCCAGATCCACGCCAAGGAGATCCTGCGCACGCGCGAGCAGCTGAACCAGATCCTCTCGCGCCACACGGGGCAGAAGATCGAGAAGGTCACCCTCGACACCGAGCGTGACTACTTCCTCACCGCGGAGGCCGCGAAGGAGTACGGGCTGATCGACGACATCATCCTCACTCCCTCCAAGCCAGGCGCGGTCGACAAGGAAAAGTCGAGGGAGGAAGAGAAGGTCAAGGAGAAGGTCGCCGCAGGATGATCTTCCGACGCAGGGCGAAGCGAGACGAGGTCACCAGGCATCGACCCAAGTGCTCGTTCTGCGGCAAGCAGCAAGGCGAGAGAGGCATCAGGCTCATCGCCGGTTCGGGAGTCTTCATCTGCAGCGAGTGCATAAGCCTTGCCAACGAGATTCTCTGGGGCCATAATCCCCCGGCGCCGGCATCCCCGTAAGGTCGTATCCATAAGGAACCGATGAACGAACGAGAAGACCGCCGTCGCTATACGCGGTGCAGCTTTTGCGGCAAGGGCCAGGACCAGGTCCGCAAGCTGGTGGCCGGGCCCGGCGTGTTCATCTGCGACCAGTGCATCGACCTCTGCCAGGAGGTCCTCGAGGACGACAACCGCTCGGCCGGCACGAAGAAGCAGAAGACGGGCTTCATCCCCAACCCGAAGACGATCTGCGCCGCGCTCGACCAGTACGTCATCGGCCAGGAGCGCGCGAAGAAGGTCCTCTCGGTCCAGGTTTACAACCACTACAAGCGCATCAGCGCGTCGAAGTCGGTCGGTGACGTCGAGCTGACGAAGTCGAACGTCCTGCTCGTCGGGCCTACGGGCTGCGGCAAGACGTACCTCGCGCAGACGCTGGCGAAGATCCTCGACGTGCCCTTCGCGATCGCCGACGCGACGAGCCTCACCGAGGCCGGCTACGTCGGCGAGGACGTGGAGAACATCCTGCTGCGGCTCATCCAGGCCGCGGACTTCGACATCAGCCGCGCCGAGCGCGGAATCATCTACATCGACGAGATCGACAAGATCGCGCGCAAGTCGGACAACCCTTCGATCACGCGCGACGTCAGCGGCGAGGGCGTGCAGCAGGCGCTGCTGAAGATCCTGGAGGGAACCGTCGCGAACGTGCCACCGCAAGGCGGCCGCAAGCACCCGCACCAGGACTTCATCCAGATCAACACGACCAACATCCTCTTCATCTGCGGCGGCGCTTTCGACGGGCTGGAGAAGGTCGTCGAACAGCGCATCGGCCGCCGGGCGATTGGATTCGGCGCCCCGAACAACCGCACCGAGAAGCGCATCGTCTCCGAGACGCTCAAGCACCTGCAGCCGCAGGACCTCTTGAAGTACGGGTTCATCCCCGAGTTCATCGGCCGCCTGCCGATCATCGTCACCCTGCACCACCTCGACCAGCAGGACATCGTCCGCATCCTCACCGAGCCGAAGAACGCGCTCGTGAAGCAGTACCAGAAGTTCTTCTCGCTGGACAACGTCGAGCTGGTGTTCCAGAAGGGCTCGCTCGACGCGATCGCCGAGCTGGCTCTGTTGCGCGGCACCGGCGCGCGCGCGTTGAAGTCGATCATCGAGGAGGCGCTGCTCAACTCGATGTTCGAGATCCCCTCGAGGCCCGAGATCAAACGCTGCATCATCTCCGAGCGCTCGATTCGGGACGCGCTGGAGCCGGAGTTCGAGGTCTCGGATGAGACGGAGGGCCCGGTGCGCGCGGTAGGAGAGTCGGCCTGACCCGCGCGACTCGGTTCTTGGGCTTTGGCGGTCCCGTCGTGGTCTCGGCCCTCGTTCTCAACATGCTGGCGGCGCACGCGTTCGGCCCCTATACATCCGGACAGACCGGGTACGACGTGTCGTATCCGCAGTGCCCAGGCACGTCGGCGCCGGCCGGTTCGTTCGGCGTCATCGGTGTCAACGACGGGAGACCGTTCACGCTCAACCCGTGCTTCAGCACGGAGTACAGCGGCGTGGCGAACTCCGTGTACATCAACACGGCTTACACAAAGGCCTACAGAAGCGACATCACGTCCGGCTGCTCGGCTGCGTCGGGTGGCAATCAGGCCTGGGCAATCGGGTGCAGTGAGGCCGAGTATTCGCTCAACAATGTCCGCGTTACCTCCTCCATGTGGTGGCTCGACGTCGAGACGGCCAACAGCTGGTCGTCCGGCAACCTGGCGCCGAACCGCAGCGCGATCCAGGGAGCGCTCGACCGGTTGAAGTCGACCGGCCCCGTCGGCGTGTACTCGACCGCGTACGCGTGGGGCAGGATCACAGGCGGCAATTTCGTCCCGAGCGGCGTCGCGGGTGACTGGGTCGCGGGCGGGTCATGCACGCAGCCATTCATGCCCAACACCAACGTCTGGCTCACCCAGACGACGAGCGGCGGCGTCGATTCCGACACTGCCTGCTGAAAGACCTACGCGGTAAGACCGTCCTCTTGACCGGCGCGTCGGCCGGTCTCGGACCCCACATCGCCCGCCGCCTGCACCGCGAGGGAGCCAATCTCGTCCTCTCGGCGCGCAACGAGGCCGCCTTGAAGCAGCTCGCGGGTGAGCTCGGCGGTGCGCGGGTGGTCGTGGCCGACCTGTCGAAGCAAGGCGAGGCGGAAAGGCTCGCAGGGCACGTCGTCTTCATGTCCTCGATCGCGGGCAAGCTGCCGACGCCTGGGCTCACGATCTACAACGCCACGAAGTTCGCCGTGCTGCGGCTTCGGGCTCTCGTTGCGCGAGGAGCTGTGGGGCACGGGTGTGGGAGTGTCCGTCATCTGTCCCGTGTACGTCAGCGAGGCGGGAATGTGGGCGGGGCCACCGGCCTCAAGCCGCACCCGATCGTGGGTGAGGTGACGCCGGCGCAGGTCGCGGATGCCGTGGCCACCGCGATCAGCAAGAACCGACGAGAGGTGGATGTTGCCGGCCTCGGTATGAAGGCAAGCCTGGTCGTGCAGGCTCTGGCGCCAGGCGCCTTCGCCGCCGCCGGCCGCCGCCCCGAGCATCGCGGATCAGCAGGAGGAGAGGCAGCGAGACAAGCGGTAAGATTCTCGGCACCATGAGCCGCGTAGGGAACGTCTCCGTATCCTCGCCGGCTCAGTCGCGTTAACCGCGGCCAACTCGCCGGCGATATCGAGCCCAAGCCATGGATGAAGCACGCCCCATGACCGCACAAACCGAAATGCCGAAGGCGTTCGACTCACAGGCAGTCGAGGCCGGCTGGTACGCGCGCTGGGAGGCTGACGGACTCTTCGTCGCCGACGCGACCAGCGACAAGCCGAAGTTCGCCATGTGTTTCCCGCCGCCAAACATCACCGGCGAGCTGCACCTGGGCCATGCATTGCAAACGGCCGTCTACGACCTGCTCGCCCGCTACAAGCGGATGGCCGGCTTCGAGGTCCTGTTCCTGCCCGGATACGACCACGCGGGGATCGCGACGCAGAACGTGATCGAGAAGCAGCTCGCGCGCGAGGGCACGACCAAAGAAGAGCTCGGCCGCGAAAAGTACGACGCGCGCGTGAACGAGTGGTACGCGCAGGTCGGCGCCACGATCATCAACCAGCTTCGATTGGTGGGCGCGTCGATGGACTGGTCGCGGCTGCGCTTCACGATGGACTCGCGCTACTACCGCTCGGTGATGACCGCGTTCGTCGGCTTCTACGAGAAGGGCTGGATCTACCGTGCGCCGCGCATCGTCAACTGGTGCCCGCACGACCGCTCCGCGATCTCGGACCTCGAGGTCGACTGGCAGGAGCACCACGACACCCTGTACTTCATCAAGTACCAGATCGAGGGCGGCGGCGACGTGACCATCGCCACGGTGCGACCGGAGACGATGCTCGCGGACACCGGCGTGGCGGTGAACCCGGACGACCCGCGCTACAAGGACCTCGTCGGGAAGGTCGCGGTGCTGCCGCTCGTCGGGCGCAAGCTGCCGATCGTTGCCGACGACGGCGTCGAGAAGGGCCTGGGCACCGGCGCGCTGAAGGTCACGCCCGGGCACGACCCGCTCGACTACGAGATCGGGCTGCGCCACGGGCTCGACATCGTCAACGGGATGCACCCGGACGGGTCGATGAACGTGCCTGGCCTGCCGTACGACGGTCTTCCGGCGCTGGAGGCGCGAGCGCGCATAGTCGCCGATTTGAAGAAGGAGGGCTTCCTGGTCAGGGAGGAGCCGTACGTGCACCAGGTGGGCCACTGCGATCGCTGCCACTCGATCATCGAGCCGCTGATCAGCGAGCAGTGGTGGCTGCGGATGCGCGAGCTTCGCGACGCCGCGATCGCGGCGTCGGAGGGGGGGAAGGTGCGCTGGCACCCGGAGCGCTACGAGCGCACATACCTCGACTGGCTGCGCGGACTCCGCGACTGGAACATCGGCCGGCAGCTGTGGCTGGGCCATCGCGTGCCGGTCTACTACTGCGCCAACGGGCACATGGTTGTTTCGGTCGATCCGCCGGCGCAGTGCCCGGAGTGCGACAGCACCGAATTCAGGCAGGACCCCGACGTGCTGGACACGTGGTTCTCGTCCGCGCTGTGGCCGTTCGCGACGCTGGGCTGGCCCGACGAGACCGACGACCTGAAGGCCTTCTATCCCACAGACATCAACTGCACGGCGCGGGAGATCATCAACCTCTGGGTGAGCCGGATGATCATGACCGGCCTCAACTTCATGGGCGACGTGCCTTTCCGCGACGTCGTCATCCACTGCGCGGTGCAGGCGGCGGACGGGCGGCGGATGTCGAAGTCGCTCGGTACTGGCGTCGACCCTCGCAACCTGCTGACCAAATACGGCGCTGACGCTTTCCGCGCGTGGGCGACATCGGTCGCGATGTCGACCCAGGATGTGCGGTTCGACGAGAGCCGCGTCGAGGGCTACAGGCGTTTCGCCAACAAGCTGTGGAACGCCACGCGTCTGGTGCTGCGCACGCCGGGAACACCCTCGGCATCGCCGGGAACGCTCGAAGCCCGCGAGCACCTCGAAGATCGCTGGATCCTGTCCCGCCTGTCGGCGGCGAGCAGGGAGATCACCGAGGGCGTCGAGACGTTCAAGTTCCAGGAGTCGATCAACGCGGCGTACGGCTTCGCGTGGAACGAGCTGTGCGACTGGTATCTCGAGGCGGTGAAGGACCGCTTGCGCGACGGCGACACCGCCGCGCAGGACGTGGCCTATTTCTGCCTCGACAATCTCTTTCGGCTGCTGCACCCGTTCATGCCTTTCGTCACCGAGGAACTGTGGTCGCGGCTGCCGGGCGATCGCGATTACCTGATGCGTGTAGGGTGGCCGGACCTGCATGACCGCTACGTCGACCCCGAGGCCGAGGTGGAGTTCGTGCAGGTGATGGCGATCGTCGAAGAGGTGCGCGGCCACCGGCAGGCGGCCGGCGCGCCGCCGCGCGGTGGGCGGCTGCAGCTGGGTGGTGTCAACGCGGAGAAAGCGAGGATCGCCGCGCGGCTGGCGCAGGTGGAGCTGGTGGATGTGCTGGAGCAGGGCACGCCGCTGGCGGCCACGCCTGGGCGGGTGAGCTTTCCAGCCGGCGCGGGCGACGCGCGCCGGGATAAAGAGCGAAAGAAGCTCGAGGAGGACCTGGCGAAGGTCGAGGCGAAGCTCGACAACCCCGACTTCCGGGAAAGGGCCCCGGGGGAGGTGGTCTTGGGCCTGGAGGAACGGGCGGCGGGGCTGCGCGAAGCGCTCGAACGCCTGAATGAGTGACGGTTCCCTCCCCACTCGTGGGGAGGGCTAGGGAGGGGAAGTGGGCCCGCGTTCCATCCCCACTCGTGGGGAGGGCTAGGGAGGGGACGTGGGCCCGGGTTCCCTCCCCACTCGTGGGGAGGGCTAGGGAGGGGAGGTGGAGAGTTCCCTCCCCGCTCGCGGGGAGGGCTAGGGAGGGGAGGTGGGCTCTTGCAATCTCAGCCAGATGCTTGCAATCACGTCGTCGAGGCCCTTGTCCGTCTCGGAGGCAGGGACTCTCAACACACGCCAACCGCGACCTTCGAGATAGTCGGTCTTCCGCTTGTCCCTTTCGGGATCTTCATGTAGGGCGCCGTCGATTTCGACTACCAGCCTCGCAGAGAGGCACGCGAAGTCGGCAAAGTACGGCCCGATCGGATGCTGACGGCGAAATTTGTGGCCGGAAACGTTACATCGGCGCAGCCGATACCAGACTCGACGTTCGGTGCCAGACATGTCGCGCCGAAGTTCTCGTGCGCGAACAGTCTCGGGTGACGGCATGTGCTGGACGATGACAGCAGGAGGAGGTCAAGACAACGGTGGTTGTTAAGACGCGTCCCCTGCCGGCGGCTCTCGCCGCCGACCTCGCCGCAGGCTGAACCGACCGCACGTCCCCTCCCGGCGGCTTCGCCGCCGACCTCCCCGCAGGCGGGGAGGTGAAATAGCCGCCGACCTCCCCGCAGGCGGGGAGGTGAAATAGCCGCGCGTCCCCTCCCGGCGGCTTCGCCGCCGACCTCGCCGCAGGCTGAACCGACCGCACGTCCCCTCCCGGCGGCTTCGCCGCCGACCTCGCCGCAGGCGGGGAGGTGAAATAGCCGCCGACCTCCCCGCAGGCGGGGAGGTGAAATAGCCGCCGACCTCCCCGCAGGCGGGGAGGTGAAGAGGTGAAATAACCTAGGCCCGTGCCGTCAGTCGCCGTCCTCGGCCCTGTCGTCCTGCCCCTCGCCGCAGCGGCCGTGATCGCGATCTTCGGTTTCACCGGCATCGACCTCGGGCGCGTCGCGGCGGGAATCGGGGCCCTCAGCTCCCTGGCCGCCTTGACCGCGGTGTGGGTGCCGATTCGCTCTTCCTTGGAGCTCACTCTCGGTCCGCTGGGCTTCGGCTCGGGCTTCGATATGAGGATCGACGGCGTCACGTTCGCCTTTGGCGTCATGATCGCCGCCCCGGCCGCGGTTCTTCTCTCCTTGCAGCCACGCGTCTGGCCGCAGGCCGTGGTCTCGCTCCTCGCGCTCTCCGCCGCGATGGCCGCCGTCGAGTCCGGCGGCGTGGTGCTCACAGCGATCGCCGGCGGGACCGCCGCGACGCTCGCTGTCGTTCTTCTCGACACCGAGGATCCGCGTGCCCCGCGTCCGAGCTGGGCGATGCTGCTCGCCGGTTGGCTCGCGCTGAGCTGGTTCGGCGTGCTCCTCCAGGTGCGTGGGGGGACCGCGGTCTACTCGGCCGTGCCGGTGGCAACGGTCACGGGACCTCTGTTCGCGTTGCTCGCGGCATCCGCGCTGCTCGTTTCATGCGTGTTCCCGTGGAGGACCTGGCCCGCCGACCTGTGGGCGCGCCCCTCGCTGCGGGCCGCGGGCATCACCATCGCGACGCTCTACCCGCTCGGCTTCTACCTGCTCGTCCGCGCGTATCAGATGGGCGACGGCCGCTATCCGAACGAGCTGTTCAACGTCGGGTTGGCGGTCATCGGCCTCCTTGCGGCCTTCGCCGCCGCGGCCCGGGCGCAGGCCGCTCCGACCCGCCGCCGGTTCCTCGGCGAAGTCATCCCCGGGATCGGCGGCGTCGCGCTGACCGCGATCTCGCTCGGCACGCCGCTCGGCCTGGCGGCCGGCCTGATCCTGCTTGCCACCGCGTCAGCGATGGTCGCGTGCCTCGCGCTGCTGCCCGACCAGGCCGGCGTCGCGTCGCTGGTCACCATCGCCGCGGCCGTCGGCCTTCCACCGGGCATTGCCTTCGGCGCGCGCGTCATGGGAATCGAGGCGACCTTCGAGGCGGGTGACTTTCTCGGCCTCATCGGCCTCGCGGGCGCCGCGACGTGGGCGATGTGGATGGTCGGAGGCGCGCGCGCCATTGGACTAGCGGGCGGACGCGGTCATCCGCTGGTGGAGACGTTTCCGACGATTGCGCTGGTGATCGCGCTGCTCACGCTCGTCGCGGGACCCGCGCTCGCACTCTTCGGGACCGGCTTCGCAAACCCAGTGGCGAGCGAGGTGATGCAGGGATCGGCGGGCGCGCTGTCGGGCGGCTTCACCAACATCGTGACCGTCTCGAGCGTGCTCCCCGTCGTGACCCTTCTCGTACCGCTGCTGATCTTGGCCGCCATCGCCTACGGGATCACGGGCACGGCCGTCAGGACACAGGCCAGACCGGCTCTGTTCAAGGTGCCGGCGGCGGCATCGATCGCCAGCGTGCGCGCAGCGCTGCGCTCCCTCACCGTGCCCGAGCAATACCGCTCGATCCTCAACCTGCGTGAGCTCGAGATGGCCGCGGCCGGCGCGCACCCTGTGCTGTGGCTCGGAACGCTCATCGCGCTTGGATTCGCCGTGACCTGGAAGTGGTAGAAGGGGCCGGGGCCTTTCTCGCCTGGGCCGGCGCAGCGCTCATCGTGCTTTCCGACGGCCATCGTGGACTCGCCCTGGGCACCTTTGTCGCGGCGGCGGGGATCGCGCTGGTGTCGTTTTCGACCGCGGGCGCGCTGGCGTCGACGGTGCTCGGGCTCGGCGGGCTGATCTCGGGCGCCCGCCGCCTGACGACGGGTCCTCCTGGATGGGCGATCATGCCTCCAGGCTCGACTCCGCGCCTCGTCCTCTGCGTCGCCGGCGGCCTGGTCGCGTTGTGGGTAGGCGTCGCGGTGATGTCCGGCGACGACGGAGGTCTGCGTTTCGCCGTCATCGCGGTCATCGGCCTGGCAGGAGCGCGCGCCCTCGCGAGCGAGGACACCCCGACCGTGCTGACCGCCGTGTCGGTGCTGGCGCTGGCCGTCGCAGCGGCGGTGGGGCTCGGCGCGGAGAGTCCGAACATCGTGCCCTACGTTTTCGCCGCCGCCATCGCCGCGACCTCGAGCTGGATCCCGACCAGGAAGCCGCGTGCGGCCTGAGGCGGTCGAGCTCGTCGCCTTCGCGGCGGTCGCGCTCGTCCTCGCATTGCTCGTGGCCCAGCCTGCGGCGTCGCGGCGATCGCTGCTGTTCAGGGGGGTCGTAGGCCTCGCCGGAACCGCGGCGGTGGTCGCGGTGCCGACGTTCGACCTCGCGCTGCTCGTCCTGCTTACCATCGCGCTCCTGCACGCGGCCCTCGAAGGCAAACGCACATTCGCAGTTCGTCTCCGCCTGCCGCTGCTGGGCGTCGGGCTGCTCACGCTTGGGGCGCTTTTCGCCCGCGTCTCCGGTTCCGAAGTGGTTGATCGTTTCGCGGCGGTGGGCCTGGCCGCCGGCCTGGCGGCGCTGGTCGGACTGCTTCCTTACATCCACACGTTCGATTCGGACGAGCCTGCGTCATCCTCGCCGGTCGCGTGGCTTGCGTACATCGGCCCCGCCGCCGCCGCGGTCATCGTCGCCGACGCGCAGGGTCTGCTCACCGCGGACGCCGGCGCCGCGTTCGGCGCGAGCCTGGTCGGCGTCGGAATCCTGAACATGGTGTGGGGGAGCGTCGCCGCGTGGTTGACCGAGACCACAACGGCCGCCTGGCGGTACTCCTTTATCGCCGACTGGGGTCTTGCCCTGTGCGGCTTCGGCATCACGCTGGCTGACGGTAAGCGCGCCGCCCTGGTCGTGCTGTTCTCGATCGTGCTCGGCCGTCTGCCTCTTTATCTCGCGTCGCGCGAGGCGGTGCGGGGGAAGGTCGTGACCGAAAGACCGATCAACCTTCTCGTCGCAGCCGCGCTCGCCGGGTCGGCGCCGTTCGCGGGATTTTCCGCGCGGGTGCTGTTGCTTCGCGGCGCCACGCAGCTGTACTGGCCGCTCGCGCTGGTGCTGGCTGCCGGCATGCTGCTGTGGCTCCCCGCGTCGCTGCGCCTTGGCCGCAGCATGGGCGTGCCCCGCGGCAGGCACGCCCTCGGTGTTGCCGCCGTGCTCGCGCTCAACGTTGCGGTCGGCCTCTATCCACTTCCACTGCTGGCGGCGGCGATGCTGTGATCCAGCTTCTGCTCTCGACGTTCACGCACGCCGTCGCGCTCCTCCTCTATCCAGGCCTGCTTCTGATGGTGGCGTTCGGTGTGGTGGTCGAGCTGGCGTGGATGCGCCTCTGCACGCGCACGTGGGAGTGGCCTGAGCTGCCGCGCCGGCGTCCGAGCCCGGTAGTTGCGACGGTGGCGCTGTGCGCGGTCGTTGCGGCCGTGCAGACCGCGACCCCACTGAACCCCGTGCCCGGGGATGAGCGCAGCGTCGTCCTTGCCGCGGTCGTTCTCGCCTTCACCGCCTGGGCTCAGCTCGCGCTCACTGTCGAGTTCGTCGCCGAGCCGGGCCTGCTGCTGGTCGTGCAGGTCTGCTGGCTCCTCGCGGTGCTGGGCCCGGCCATCCAACCGGAAAGCCTGCGACCGCAGGTTCTGGGCAACGTCCTGGTGCCGGGACTGCTTCCCGTCAAGGTCGCGTCGGCGTTCCTTTACGTGCTCTGCCTGCCCGCGCTCCTCCGCCTCTGGCCATTCACGCCGCCCGCCGACAAGCGAGTTCGCCAGAGGCTCGACGCCGGCCGCGTCCTGACGTGGTTTCCGTACTGCGGGCTGTTCACGACCCTGTTCATTCCGCCTTCGACGGACGACCTCGGCGGGGTGGTCAGGTTTTTCGCGATCACGTTCGTCGTCGCGGGGGTGGTCGTCGGATACGCGCTGCTGATGCGCTGGCGCGGTGCGGCGGTGGCGCGGGGCCTGTACACGCGGGTGATCGCCCCGTACGCGGTGCTCGTGCTGGCGGTCGTCGTCGCGACCTCGATCCTGCTGAGATGAGGCGCATTTAGGGCGCTTGGTACAATCTCTCGCCGTGCCCAAGCCAACGACTTCGCCGTCCGCCGTCATCGTGAGCGGCGGCAAGCAGTATCGAGTCGCCCCTGGAGATCGGATCCTGGTCGACCGCCTCGCGGCGGAGCCCGGCTCGTCGATCAAGATCAGCCGGGTGCTGCTCTTCAGCGACGGCACCGAGATCAAAGTGGGCAATCCGGCGGTCGACGGACTCGACGTCGACGTCAAGGTGATCGCCCACCGCCGCGGGCCGCGGATCGAGAGCATCCGCTACAAGTCGAAGAAGCGCGTGCGCGTGCACCACGGCGGACGAGCCGACCTGACCGCGCTGGAGATCATCGCGATCGGCGGCGTCGGTCTCGAAACCCAAGAAAAGGAAAAGGAAGAGGAAGAGGAGGAGGCCAGGGCTCCGGAAAAGAAGAGGAGCCGGGCCAAGGCCGCGCCGCGCAAGAAGGTCGAACCTCCGAATGTCGAGGTGGTCGAGGAGACTCCCAAGAAGACCACGCGCCGGCGCGCCGCGAAGAAGGAGAGCGAGTAGATGGCACACAAGAAGGGCGGCGGCTCGTCGCGCAACGGGCGCGACTCCAACCCGCAGATGCTCGGAGTCAAGATCTACGGCGGCCAGCTGGTCAACGCCGGCACGATCCTCGTCCGTCAGCGCGGAACGAAGATCAAGCCTGGAACCGGCGTCGGCGTCGGGCGCGATGACACGCTTTTTGCGCTGGTCGACGGCCACGTGAAGTACGAGCGCGTCGGCAAAGACGGCCGCCGCGTCGTCATCGCCAATTCCGCCAATTCCGCCAATTCCACCAATTCCAAGGACTGACAGCCGCCCTCGATTCGTTGACTCCGCACGCATCGTCGTGCGTGGCGGTCATGGTGGGAAGGGCTCCGCGTCATTCCGGCGTGAGCCCTACACCCCGCGCGGCGGGCCTGACGGCGGCGACGGCGGCCGCGGAGGCTCGGTGAGGGTTGAAGCGACGAACGACCTCGCCGACCTCGCCCTTTACAAACGCCGCACCAGGTGGCATGGCGAGGCCGGCGGCGACGGCGCCGGCGGCCGCAAGACGGGCCGGGGCGGTGCGGACGTCACGCTGACGGTCCCTGTGGGCACCATCGCGCTCGACTCCGATGGATCGCTGCTCGCCGACCTCGACCGGCCCGGCGCTCACGCTGTGATCGCTCGCGGCGGCGTGGGTGGCCGCGGCAACGTCCACTTCAAGAGCTCGACGCGGCGGGCGCCCGACTACGCGGAGCCCGGGCTGAAGGGCGAGGAGCGCGAGGTGACGCTGGACCTCAAGCTCATAGCGGACGCCGGCCTGGTGGGACCTCCAAACGCGGGCAAGTCGTCGCTGCTGCGCGCGATGACGGCAGCTCGACCCAAGGTCGCGGACTACCCCTTCACGACGCTGGACCCGGAGCTCGGCGTGGCGGACGCCGGCGCCGCGCGAGTCGTCCTCGCCGACATCCCCGGCCTCATCGAGGGCGCGGCGAAAGGCGCGGGCCTGGGGCAAAGGTTCCTGCGCCACGTCGAGCGCACGAAAGCGCTCGTGTACGTCCTCGACGGCTCGGAGCCAGACGTGTGGAAGCAGCTCGACACGGTGCGCCGCGAGCTGGCTGAGTTCTCCGCCGACCTCGCCGAGCGGCCTTACCTCGTCGCCGTCAACAAGGTGGACCTGCCCGAGGCGCGCAGGCTGCGGTCCAGTACGCGCCGTGCCGGCGTGCGCTTCGTGTCCGCGCTCACGGGAGAAGGGATACCGGAGCTGACGGCCGCGATCTTCGCCCTCGTGGCGTCGGCGCCGCGGCCCGCCGTGCCGGCGCCGGCCAGGCTAACGAAGCTGCCCGAGCACAAGCGAGACGACCTGGTGGTGGCGCGCAAGCCTGCGGGCTTCGCGGTAAGCGGAGAGCGCCTCGAGCGCCTGGTCGAGCGCACCGACCTCGATTCGGAGGGCGCGCTGGCGAGGTTCCAGTCGGAGCTCGACCGGCTCGGCGTCAACGCCGCCCTCGAGGCCGCCGGTGTGAAGCCCGGCGACACGGTGATCATCTCCGGCATCGAGTTCGAATACCAGTCGTGAGTACCGGCATCCTCGGAGGGACCTTCGATCCCATTCACCTCGGGCACCTGGCCGCGGCCCGCGCGGCGATGGACTGCGCGGACCTCGATCGCGTCCTCTTCGTGCCCACGGGCGTGCCGCCGCACCGGCCGCCGACGGTCGCGGACGCGGACGACCGCCTCGAGATGTGCCGGCTCGCGGTCGCCGGCGAGAAGCGGTTCGAGGTCTCCGACCTGGAGCTGCGCCGCCCGGGCGCGTCGTACACCGTCGACACCTTGCGCGAGCTGCACCGGCTCTACCCGGGCGAGGAGCTCGTCCTGATCCTCGGTTGGGACGCGGCCAAGCTGCTGGCGACGTGGCACGAGCCCGAGGAGGTGCGACGCCTGGCCGGCGTGGTGGTGGTGACGCGACCTGGGAGCGGGTCACCCGTGACAACGACCGAGATCCTGTGCGAGCGGCCCACGCCGAACATCTCAGGCAGCGAGCTGCGGCGGGCGATCGCGCGTGGTGATGACGTTTCCGATCGCCTGCCCGAGCCGGTGGCCGCTTACATCGCCCAACGCGGGCTCTACATGGATAATCGTCAAGTTGGCTGCTGAACGGACCCGGCGTCTCACGCCCCTCCAACTCGCCCGCCTGCTGAAGAGCGCCGCAGCCGAGAAGAAAGCCTGGGACTCGGTCGTGCTCGACGTCCGCGAGCAGACGTCGGTGGCCGACTACTTCGTCATCTGCGAAGGCGAGACCGACCGCCAGGTGCGCGCGATCGCGGACGGGATGGTGGAGGCGGCGAAGGAGCGCGACCGAAGACCGCTGGCCGTGGACGGCTATGAAGACGCGGGTTGGATCCTGCTCGACTTCGACTCCGTGCTCGCGCACGTGTTCCTGCCGGGGGAGCGCTCGTACTACGACCTTGAGAGCCTGTGGGCGCCGGCGGCGAGAAGGCGCCGGCGGGCGGCGTCCGCTTAGCTCTCGATTCCGTCCGTTTTGCGCAAAACGGTTGTCACCGAGCGGGGTTTTGGCGCTCTTTTGCGCAAAGCGGATGGATTTCCGTTAGATGAGCTGGGCGTAGCGGTCGAAGATCTCGCGCAGCTCGCCCGGGGGCTCCACCCGGTGCTTCTTCATCACCTCGAACAGGCTGAGGATGTGCCGCACGCCCGCAAGCGTCACGCCCTTTTCCCGGGTCAGGTGCTGGATGACCTGCACCTTGCTGATGTCCCGCGGCGAGTAGCGCCGCCGGTTCGTGCTGGTGCGGTGCGGCTCGATGAGGTGCGCGTCTTCGTACAGCATCAACGTGCGCGGGTGCGTCTCCAGGATCTCGGCTGCGACGCTGATCGTGTAGAGGGGCTTGTCGAGATCGCTGAAGGATTGATGCTGAGTGCGGCCGCCCTTCGATTCGATCAACTTCATCGCAGCGACTTCAAAACCTGGATGATGGCCGGCCCGAGAAGAACGATCCACAGCACTGGAAAGATGCAGCCCACCATCGGGAACACCATCCGCGACGACGCCTGGGCCGCGCGCTCCTGGGCGCCCTGCCGCTGGCGGCGCCGCATCTCGGTGGCCTGGACGCGCAGAAGGCGCGCGATGGGCACACCCATCTGGTCCGACTGCACGATCGACTCGACGAGGTGGTGCAGGTCGGGCACTCCCGCGGTGTCCGCCATGTGCTCGAGCGCGGCCATGCGCGGGCGGCCGAGGCGGATCTCGCGCAGCACTTTGCCGATCTCGTCGCCGAGCGCGTTGTGGAACCGCTCCGTGATGCTGTGCAGCCCCTCGTCGAGGCTCATCCCAGACTCGACCACCAGCGTGAGCAGATCGGTCGCCTCGGCGAGAGAGCGCTGGATCTGGCGCCGGCGCTGGCCGATGCGCTGGTTGAGCCACAGGCTCGGTGCGATGAACCCGAGGACCGCGAACACTGCGCCGTAGAGAGGCGCGGCAAAGAGGGCCGGCAGGTTGAGCGGGAACAGAAGGCCCAGGACGAGGCCGGCGATGGCAAACACGGCCGCCGCGCTGTAACGCACCGCCTGAAACCCGGCCGGAGTGAGGTTGCCCGGGTTGCCGGCCTGGCTGAGGCGCTGGCGGACCTGGATCGCCGCTCCCGCCGGAAGCTGCGAGACCGGGCGGAGCATCGACTCCAGCTGCTTGACGAACGACCGCGGCGAACCGGCAACGTGGCCGCCGTTCGCCGTCGCGGCGCGGTACTGGTCGAGGGCGATGAAGTAGGCCACGACGAGCGCTCCGCAGACGAGGCCGGCCACCAGCACGAACGGGTTCATCGACTCACGCCTCGAGCGACGTCATGCGCTGAATGAGGAGGTTGCCGATCAGGATCATGAACCCGGCGAAGGCGAGCATCGCGTAGCCGACCCAGGTGCTGGTCATCGGCTGGTAGTAGCCGGGGACGAAGACGTAGAGGCCCAGCGCGAGCAGGATCGGCAGACCGGTGATGATGCTGGCCGACGCGCGCGACTGCGCCGTGAGCACGCTCATGTCGCGCTTGGTCTGCAGCCGGTCGCGCAGCGTGTCCGAGATGTTGTCCAGCACCTCGGCCAGGTTGCCGCCGACGCGCGTGTGCAGAAGGATCGCGGTGACGATGAACTCCAGGTCGGGGCTGTTGATGCGCAGAAGGAGCGCGCTGAGTGCGTCCTCGACCGACGTGCCGAGCGTGATCTCGGTCGCGACCCGCTCGAACTCCGTGGAGACCGGAGGCTGCGACTTGGCGGCCACGGTCTCGAGCGCGCGGTCGATCGCATAGCCGGTCTTGAGCGAGTTGGAGAGCAACTGCAGCATGCTGGTGAGCTGGTCGTTGAACTGCTGCTGGCGGCGGCGCTGCAGGTAGGCGACGACCAGCGGGGGCACGACGAAGCCGACCGCGGCGAGGATCACCGGGCCCAGAGAGAAACCGAACCGGGCGAGCCCGATCAGGGCGCCGAGCCCGACCGCGCCGATGCGGATCAACAGGTACTCCGGCGCGTTGATGTTGAGCCCGGCTCGCGCCAGGTCTTCGCTCAGCGTCGGCTTGCCCTGCACCTTGCGCCGCTGGCTCAGGTTTTCCGCCGCGGGCTTGAGCAGCCTGTCCACGAGCTCCCGCGGCGTGGCACGCGGGCCCATCGGGTCGGCCGGCCGCACGACCCTCTCCTTGCGGATCTTGTCCATCGCCCAGAAGAAGACGAAGATCGCCGCGGCCATCGGGACGGCGACTATGGTTGCCTCTGGCAGCTGCACTGGCACCGGCTTTCTAGAAGAGGCCGGGGAAGCTTGTCTTGATGAACTGCAGCGTCACGCCGTGGGCGTCGGCCACGCTCTGGCAGTTCGGGTCTGGCGCCTGGTCGCCCGGAGCGTAGTCGTGATAGGACTCGAGCGTGTACTTGAGCGATGCGTTGGCCTGGAACCAGGTGATGATCTCGGCCTGGCACTCAGTCACGACGATGGTAAGACTCGTCGCGCTGCTCCCGCCCGCGGCGGCCTGGGTGCCGACCTTGATCACGTGCAGCTGGGTGAAGATGGTCTTCGTCGCGACCTTGCCGGTGGTCGAAACTGTTGCGATCACCGAGATGTAGTCGCCAGGCTGTATATAGTCGGCGACCCCGACCTGCTCGCTGGTCGGGATGGTCATGGCGACGTAGCCGTGCGGGATGGGCAGGAATTCCGCTTGCGAACCCAGCGCCTGGTTTGGCTTGGCGACGTCATTGGCCGTGATCGCCTGTCCTGAGCTGATGGTTACCAGCGGGATCATGCCCTGCACGTCGGCGACGTTGGTGAAGTAGACCCTCGGGTAGCTCGACGGCACCTGGATCGCCTTTGTGGAGAGCGAGTCGGCGGTCACCGGGATGCGCGGTTTCAGGTCCCTCGTCGCGTAGACGACGGTCATCTGGGGGCTGTTGTTGGCCGCGCTGGCGTTGAGGGCGACGAGGACGAAGGCGGCGATCACGAGCAGCGCCAGAAAGAACCCCAAGAGCGTGAAAGGACGGCGGGATGTAATTGCGCTAAACGTCCGCAAGGCCGACCAATCATAGGCAAGATATCCCGGTGCCGAGCCCCCCTTACCTGACAGTCAAAACACCACTTTCGGGCGCGTTGCGGCGGCATTCGAGGCAGTCGGGTCAGTCGCTCGTCGAGTTCGCCGTGTCCTCGGTGGTGCTCCTCCTGTTGGTCGGCGGACTGGTCGACATCGGCCGCTCGATCTATGTGTCCGAGGCCCTCTCCAATGCCGCCCGCGAGGGGGCGCGGCACGGCGCCTGGTACCACGCGCCCAGCCTTTCGCACCCGTATCTCTACGACGCCGAGATCAAGTCCACCGTCGACAGCGAGCTGGCGGCGATCGGCCTGGGCGCATCGGTGCTGAAGAACCCGGGGACCACCTGCCCCAACCCCACCGACGGCAACAGCTTCCACAACCCGCCCTACGCGTCGACGGCGTACCCGCCAACGGTCAACCAGGTGTGGCTCTACATCTGCTACAACAACACGTCCGGCCTCGACTTCACGAGCCCAGCGACCAACCAGGGACAGCTCGACCTCAACGTGATCGTCCTGTACACATATGGACCAATCACGCCGCTGATCAAGTCCCAGTTCGGAATCTTCCAGGTCGCCGCCAACCAGCACATCACGGTGCAGGGAAGTTGAGCGCGACGCGGCCGTCCCCTCGGGCCCTTTGGGCCGCCTCCCCCCAGGTGGGGAGGAGTCAGAGGTCGCAGGCGCTCATCGAGTTCGCGCTCGTCTCGCCCGTGCTTCTGCTCCTGGTCTTCGGCATCATCGACCTCGGGCGCGCGATCTTCTACTACGACACGCTGAACCACGCTGCGCGCGAGGGCGCGAGGGTCGCGGTCCGCGCGTCCAACCAACTGCCGACGAACGCCGACGTCCTCAACACCGTCAGCGCGCAGATGCTGGGCACGCCGGTGACCGAACCCTGCCCGCAAGGTCCGGTGACCTCGTCGACGCCGCCGGCCAACTCTGCCTACCTGTACGTCACCGAGCCGGCGCCACCGGCCACCGTCGAGGCGTCACCGTCGCCGAACGCTCCCGGCGGCGAGTACTCGGCTCCGGCCTCGGGTGGCTGCAGCGCTGTCAACCCTGCCGCCGGCAATCAGCAGATCCAGGTGACCATTCGTTTCAACCTCGTCCTGATCACGCCGATCGTCGCCCAGGTGACGGCCGACCACGTGGTGATCACCGCCGCCGCGGTGTATCGGACGGAGTACTGATGCCGCCGTCCGGGATGGCTCGACCCAGACAGTCCGGGCAAGCGATCGTGATCATCGCCCTGATGCTGACCGTCTTGATCGGGATGGTCGCGCTCGCCATCGACGGTTCCCGCGCCTACGCAGTGCGTCGTGATCTGCAGGCCGCGACGGACGCAGCGGCGCTGGCCGCCGCGGACAAGCTGCAGCAGACCGGAAGCTACGTCACCGCGGAGCAGGCGGCGACCACCATCTTCGGGTCGAACCTCAGGCTCTATGCAGCGCCATCCTGCTCCGGGTACGGCTCTCCGGGCGTCTCGGCCTGGACCGCGATGTGCACCTACGCGGATGGGACGGCGTTCACGCAAGTGGTGCGCGCTCTCGGCCCGCAGGGAAGCCAGTTCACGATGTCGGCGACCCGCACCCTGCAGCTTCAGTTCGGGCGAGTCCTCACGAACGGCACGTCGCCTACCCTGGCCGCCACAGCGACCGGGAACGTGGGCAACCAGCGCGAGAGCCCCGCCATAGCGGCGCTCGATCAGGCCGGGTGCGGCGGCGCGGGCGGCAGCGCGATCACGCTCACGAGCGCACTGTCGACGCTGTCCGTCACCGGAGACGTGGTGTCGAACGGGGCGATCACGGTGACGACGAGCACGCTGCGGGTCGCGGGCGACGTCTACTCCCGCTGCCAGTCGTCCGTACCAGGAACAACAACCGTCTGCTACCCGGACGGCGCCGCTACGCCATGCACTTACCCCGACTCGGCTGGGACCACGATCTCCGGCTACCGCCTGGCGGATCCAGCGTACCCACCGCCGGCGGTGCTGGGCGGCAGCCAGCCGGCCCCGGCCAGCAACGCGGTTCTCCAGCCCGGTTCATACGCGACGGATCCCAACCTGACGAGCGGCCGGTGCTGGTTTCTGGCGGGCGGCGTTTATCAGTGGTTGGGTGGATTCACCAACACCGCCGACTTCGTCAGCAACGAGCTAAAACCTCCGGACGAGTCGGTGGCCGGCAACAACAACATGCTCGCCACGGCCCAGTTCTGGAACACGGGTGGGTTCAGATGCGCAGGCTCGTTCGAGCTGGCGACCGCGAACGACCCACGAAACCCGATACGCAACGGGCAGTGGGGAGTCGAGCTCACATCGGTCCGCTCGGACACCTACGGCGGCGTGAGCTACCTGCGGGAAAGCGCCCCTTCCATGTGTCACTCAATCAACACGGCGACCCGCAACGACCTGGTGCTCCAGGTCAGCAACGTTCCGGGGGCGACCTCGTACAACGTTTACCTGAGCCAGCCGGGCAACGCGTGCGGCGGACCGTTTGGATACGCGGGCAACATCACGGTGACTGGCACGGTGGGCAACAACCTGACCACCCCTTGCCCGATCTACAGCGGCGGAGGCTGCAGCCTCGGCAACGTGCAGCTGACCATCGACTCGAACTACCTGACCGGCTGGGCGCCCAATGCGCTCGCGGCGCCCGACACCAGCGGCGCTCCCCCGCCGGACCCCGAAACGGCGCCTCTCCAGCCGTCGCTGCCGAACCAGAACGCGGGCCGCGGGCCCGGCGCTGCCGGCGACCGCGCCAATGAGAACGTGTGCGAGACGGTGGCCCGTGCCTACACCACTTGTCCGAACGCGATCACGCCCGGAGCCGTCGAGTTCGATCTGCCGGCGGGCAGCTGCATCGACTCGGTGAGCAGTGGCGACACGTATATCTTCAGCGGTTATCAGTACGACTGGGTCAGCATCTACGAACCCGGGCGCGCGTACCCACCCGCGAACAATTGCTCCAACTCCATCGGTGCGACCACGAACTCCGCGTACCTCGGGTTCATCTACGCGCCGACGGCGTCCATCGCGTTCCTCTCGGCCAACGTCTTTGACGGACCTGGCAGCGGGGGAATCCTGGCCGACGACCTGACATTCTCGGGTTCACTGCCGAGCATCGCGTACAGCTCCGCCTACGCGCCGACACCCCCGGCAAGCCGCCTTACGGGCTGACGACCTCTGCCGCCGGAACCTCGGGAGGCGCCGCGCCATTTGTCTCGTGCCCCTCGCCGCGAGTCTCCAGGTGGGCGATCCGTCGGTGCATGGCCGAGGCCGCCTTCCCGTCGCCCAGCTCCTCGAGGCGCTGGATCGCACCCCGCCACGCCGCCTTCGCGTCCTCATGCCGGCCGAGGCCCCACTGCGCGCTTGCGCGGCTCGACAGCGCCTCCGCCCGTTCGCGGGTGCGGTCCGCCGGCAGGAGCTGCAGCGTCGTATCGACGAGGCGGAGCACCTCTTCGAAGGCGCCGATCGCGAGCGCGTTGGCCGCAGCGCGGCCGAGATACCCGGCCGTCCGCGCCGCGTCGGCCGCGGTGCCCGCCTGGTACAGGTGGTAGCCGATCTCGGCGGCGTGCTCGTTGGCGGTCTTCCCATAGACGCGCTCCAGCGTGTCGGCCACCGCCAGGTGATAGGCCTGCAGACGGGGCAGCGCCAGCGCGGCGAGCACCCTCTGGCGCACCAGGTTGTGCGCGAATCGATAAGTCTCCTTGCCCGCGGCGACGATGAAGTGCCCGCGCGTCGCTTCGTCAAGCGCGTCCCGAAGCTCGTGGCCCGAGAGCTCGCCGAACGCCTCGAGGAGGGGGACGTCGAAGTCGCGCCCGATCACGCCGGCGGCGACGAGCATTCGCTGCGCGGGTTCGCTGAGGCGCTGGATGCGCCGGCCGATTAGCCCGCGCACGCTCTGCGCGAGCTCCAGGTCCTCCTCGGTATAGCTCGACTGGTGCGCGCCGCCGCCGAGCATGCTCTCCGACTCGGCCAGGTACAGGATCGAATGCTCGACGAACAGCGGGTTGCCTTCGGTCGCTGCCTGGATGCCGACCATCTGCACCGGCGTGAGCTGCGCTTCGGTTTGGCCAGCGACGACGCGCTCCACCTCGTGGTCGCTCAATCGGCCAAGGGTGAGTCGCGATGCGCGCCTGCGCTTCAGCAGCCTCGACAGTGCGCTGCCGAACGGCCGGCCGGTGTCCACCTCGGTGTCCCAGTAGGTCCCGAGGATGGCGATGCGGCTTCCGCTGATGCGCTGCGCCAGGTCGCGCAAGAGCAGGACCGTCGCCTCGTCGGCCCAGTGCAGGTCGTCGAGGAGGATCAGCAGCGGCTTGACGCCCTGGATCCCGGAAAGGAACTCGTAGATGGACTTGAAGAGCTGCTCGCGGATCTTGTCCGCGGGCGTCTCGTGCGCGGCGGCGATGCCGCGAACCTTCTGCCGCAGGCCTGGCACGAGCGTGGCGAGGAGCGGCCCGTGGTGGCCGGCGGCCTCCTGGAGCGCCCTGGCCGTGGTCGTCGCCACCGCCCCCGAAAGCGCCTCACGAATCGGACCGTACGGCTCGCCGTTGTCCTCCATGCACCGACCGCTCAGGACGAGCCAGCCCTTCGCGGCGGCCTCTCTCGCAACCTCTGTCGCAAGCCTGGTGGCGCCGACGCCCGGCGCGCCGGTCAGGAAGACGAAGGATCCGTTGCCGCTCGCCGCGCGCTCGAGCGCCATGCGGACGTCAAGCCGCTCCTGCTCACGGTTGACGAAGCCGTCGGCCGGCGCGAGCACGCGCGGCGCCTCCTTCACCTCGCCAGGGATGACCTCGTGCAGCCGCCACCGGTCGGGGAAGCCCTTGAGCTTGTAGCGGCCGCGAAACTCGAACTTCATCTCCGCGATGGGACCGACCAGGTCGCGCACGATCTCCGAGGTGAGGATCTCGCCGCCCTTCGCTTTGCCCGCGACGCGCGCCGCCACGTTCACCGCGGCGCCGAAGATGTCGCCGCTCTCTTCCACGACCTCACCTGTGTTGAGGCCGATGCGGATTCGGAGCTTGCGCTCGGGGTTCTGCTTGCTGTACTCGCTGATCGCCTGCTGGATGTCGAGCGCGCACTCGACCCCATGGCGGGCCGAGCCGAAGCTGATCATGAAGCCGTCGCCGAGGCCCTTGATCCTGCGGCCGGCGTGCTGGCTGACCTTGTCTTCGATGATGGTCTCGTACGCCTTCATGATCTCGTGCGAGGCGGTGAAGCCCCGCGTCGATAGCAGGCGCGTCGACTCCTCGACGTCGGTGAACATGATCGTGACCGTGCCCTCGGTCTGACCGACCGCCAGGCTGCCGATGATGGTCTCCGCGGTCAGTGGCGCCGAAGCGCTGATCGGCTGTCCGAGTCCTTCGGCGATCTCGCGCAGCAATCCCTGCGAGGCGCGGAAGCCGGCCTCGCCCTGCGGATATCGCACCGTCTGCAGGAGGCCGGCCTCGGCGGCGAGCCGCAGCTCGCGCCCGGCCGAGTCCTTGCTGATCTTGCCGCCCTTCGCGTAGTCGCTGGCCTTTAGCTCCGCGCCCTCGAAGGCGTCGGTCAGCGCGGGTGCGAGCCGCAGGCTCAATCCGCGGCGCGTGATCAGGGTCTCGATCACGGCCTGGATGCGGCGCGAGGCGCCTGCGGGTCCGACGCCACCTTCCCTTGTCGTGACCGTCGGCAGCAGTCCGCCGAACCCGGACGAAGCCGCCGCGAGCTGGCCGAGGGCGGTCGTCGCCCGCGCCATCGCGGTCGCCGCCTCCAGGGCCTGTCCGACGTGGACGTCCTGCGGCGGCGCGGAGTAGGTGGGGAACGGTGCCGGCGCCTCGGCCGGCGGCGGAATCGAGGCCGGGGTTGTGTACGAGGTTGGATAGACCATCGGAGCGACAGGCGGAGGCCCCGCGGCGACCGGCGGGAGCGACGTTTGAGCGGTTGGCACTGCCGCCTGCAGGTCGGCCACAGCCGACCGAGCTGCGTCGATGAGCTTGCGCATCTCGTCCTGCATCTCAGGGGTCGAGGCCATCGCCGTCGCCGGTGAGGTGGGCGTGGCTTCAACCTGGAGCTGCTGGGCCGCACGCGTGCCGGGCCGGTCGGAGCTGAAAGGCACCACCACGACCGTGCGGCTCGCCACGTTGTCTGGCCTGCCCTGCCCGGAGATGAGCGGGTCCTTGACGACAGGCATCATGCTGTCGGAACCGGCGGGGACGTACCGCGACTTGACCGGGTCGAACAGGTCCTGGTTGACCTGCACCCCGTAGAACGCGGCCTTGTCGAGGGCGGTCGGGACGTAGCCGGTGGAGTTGTATTCGAGCCTCAGGTCCGACCCCATGCCCAGTAGGAAGATGTCGCGCAGGATCGGTCCGTTGGAGTCGTAGCCGACGACCTCGGCGATCTGGGCGACCTTGCGCCGCCCGTCGGGCATGCGCGCCTGGTGGACGATCAGGTTGACCGCGGAGGCGATCTGCGCCCGTACGGCCTCGAAGGGGATGTCGATCGAGGCCATCATCACCATCGTCTCGAGGCGGGACAGCGCGTCGCGCGCGGAGTTCGAGTGGATGGTCGACATCGAGCCGTCGTGGCCGGTGTTCATCGCCTGGAGCATGTCCAGGGCCTCGGCCCCGCGCACCTCGCCGACCAGGATTCGGTCGGGCCGCATTCGCAGGCTGTTGCGGAGCAGCTGGCGGATCGTGAGCTCGCCCTTGCCTTCCACGTTGGGCGGACGGTGCTCGAGGGCGATGACGTGCGGGTGGTCGATCTGCAGCTCGGCGGCGTCCTCGATGGTGATCACCCGCTGGTTGTGCGGGATAAAGCGCGCGACAACGTTGAGCGTCGTCGTCTTGCCGGAGCCGGTGCCGCCCGAGACCAGGATGTTCATGCGGCCGAGCACGGCCGCCTGCAGGAACTCGGCCATCGCGGGGCTGAGGCTGCCTTCGTGCTTCAGGTCTTCCATCGCGAGCACCGCGTCCTTGAACTTGCGGATGGTCAGCGCGGGGCCGTGGATCGCCGCGGGCCGGATGATCGCGTTGACGCGGCTGCCGTCCGGCAGGCGGGCGTCGACCATGGGGTTGAGACCGTCGATGTGCCGGCCCGTGGTCGCGACCATGCGGCGGATGGTCTCCAGCAGCTGGTTCTCGTCCTCGAACCGGACCTCGGCCTTGGTCAGGACGCCGCGGCGCTCGATGAAGATCTGGTCGGGGCCGTTGACCATGATCTCGCTCACCGACCGGTCGTGGAGGAGGCTGTCGAGGGGACCGTAGCCGACGGCCGCGCGCAGGATGATGTCGGCCAGCGCCGACTTCTCCTGGGTGTTCAGGACGATGTTGTCCTCGAGGAGGAAGCGGTCGAGGTGGGTGCGGACCGCGCGAGAGAAGGCGATCGTGTCGCCGGTGGTGAGGCCGACGTCGCGGATCAGGGCCAGCCGGTCGCGGAAGTCGTTGGCGAGCTTGTTGAGGTCGCGGCCCTGGCGCGCGGCGGCCTCGAGGATGTCGCTGCGGCGGCGCCTCGGCGTTCCAGCGGCGGGTGGCATCGATGAGGTCGTGGTCACGGCCCACGTGTCGACGAACTGCGTGTCGAGGAGGGAGGCGGCCACCGCAACCGCGGGGATGACCCTGCCGACCTCCGGTAGGCGGATCTTGATCGTGATGCCGTCGCCGTACGGCTGGACAGCCGGCTCTATGTACGCGGCGATCCACTCTCCGTCTTTGAAACGGAGGATGGCCTTGCGCCCGGGGCTCTGCTCGCCCGGGTCGGCCTCCAGCGCAGGGTCGTCGACAGAGCCGAAGACGATGTACTTGATGTCGCGGGTGGGGACGAGGCGAGACCGGGTCGGGTCGTTTGTCGAGTAGACCGGGAACCCGTCCGACGTGACCGCGCGCACGTCGGATTCGCCGTCTTCGAGACCACCGTCGAGACGGTGGACGACGACCTTGACCCGCCGCGAGGGCGCTTCGTCGGGCAACTGGGAGGGGGTTTCGAGGGTGATATCGGCCATCAGCTGAATCTCTCGGGCGGTCGCCGCCGATCGAGCACCCATTTTGAGCCCGGCATTCGCTTGGCGACCCCTTTTACCTCTGACGCTCGGGCGGCCACCGCGGCGGGGCTGCCGTAGCTGCCCGGCTCGGCGATCACGATCCCTATCGAAACCGACACCAGCGGCGTGCGCAGTATGTTCCCGCTGCGCTCCTCGGACTCGATCCAGCCGCGCTCGCGATCGAGCGGGTCGTAAAGCGCCGGGATTGCCTGGTCGAACCGCTTCGTGATCTCTTCCGCGATCGCCTCCGCCATGCCCGGCTCGGTCAGGATCACGAAGTCGTCGCCGCCGACGTGGCCGGCGAAATGCTGGCCCGAGTGGTTCTCCTCCAGGACCTCCAGGATGATCGTGGCCAGCGTCTTGATCACGTCGTCGCCGCGAAGAAAACCGTAGTGGTCGTTGTAGCTCTTGAAGCCGTCGATGTCGGGGTAGAGCACGGCGAAGCGCTGGTTGTGGGCGAGGCGCCGGCTGATCTCGCGGAGGATGTCCGCGTTGCCGCTCATGCCTGTCAGAGGGCTCAGGCCGCGGGCGGTCGTCGAGCGGGTCATCACCGCGCGCAGCCGTGCGACCAGCTCTTCGGGAATGAACGGCTTGGTCACGTAGTCGTCCGCGCCGGAGAGAAGGTGCTCGACCTTGTCCTTCAGCGAATCGCGCACCGTGAGGAAAACCACCGGGATGAGCCGCGTGCGGAAGTCCTCGCGCAGCTCGACCATGATCTGGTCGCCGGTCGTTTCCCCGAGCATCAGGTCGAGAAGGATGATGTCGGGCCGCCACTCGACCGCCGCTTCGTGCGCCCGGCGGCCGTCGCTCACGGTCACGCATTCGAAGCCGGCCCGCTCGAGCACCCTCTTGACCAGGCGAAGGACCTGGTCGTCGTCGTCCACGACCAGCGCGATGTCGCGGTGCATGAACGCCGAGCGTGGGCGGTCCGAGGCGGTGCCCGGATCTCGTGTCACCGTCACGACGCTTGCTTCGCCGACCGGGGAATCTTCTCGATCAACACGAGGGCTCGCTCGGCCGCGTTGCGAATCTCCTGGATGTCGGCCTTCACGGCGTCAGGGTCACCCGTCTCGTCGGGGATGAGCTCGCAGTACTGGACGATCACCGCGACCAGGTTGCGAAGGTCATGGACCAGGACGCGGGTCGGGTCTTCCTGCAATGGCTCGGTGGTCACAACCGCTTCACGAGCCTCCAACGATTGAGGTCGCCGACGCGCTCGTAGCCGAGCTCGTCGAGGAGCGAGCGCGCGATCGCCAGGCCGCGCCCGTCTTCGTGCTCCAGGCTCGGCATCTCGCGGCCGAGATGCTCGTGGACCATCGGGCCGGAATCCGTGAGCGACGCCACGATCTCGTCGCCGTCGAGCAGGAGGGAGTACTCGACCGGGCGGGTCGTGCCGCGAGGGCGGCCGTGCGTGAGCACGTTGCTGCCGATCTCGCCGAGGGCGGTCTCGAAGTGGATGATCGACAGGTCGTCGGCGTCGCGCCCGACGGCACGCCGAAGCCGCTCGACGGACTGATGCAGGACGTCAAGTCCTTCACCGAGATCGGAGAGCGAAGCCCGAAATTCAAAGTGGTTGCTCCCCACGGCTCAGAGGCCGGTGAGGGCTTCCTCGACTGTCGCGTAGTACGGGAAAACCCGATCGAGCGTGGTCAGTTCGAGGACGACCCGCACCTGCTGGTTGGGCGCGGCCAGGCGCAGCTCGCCCTGGCTGTTGCGGATCTGCTTCAGTGCGGCGATCACCGACCCGAGCCCGGTCGAGTCGACAAAGCTCACGCCTTCCATGTCGATCACGACCTTTGGCGGGCTGTTCTTGACCGCCTCGCCGATGGCCTCCTTGAGGGCAGGCACGCCGACCACGTCGAGCCTTCCGGTCGGGGCGAGCACGGTCACTCCGTTGTCGGCGGGGCGGGTCTCGACCTCGAGCGCCATGGCCGGAAGAGCATATGGCAGCGAACCGCGACTTTAGCCTGCTTCGGCACCCGTCGCTGAGGCTCCTCGCATCTGCGCTGGCCTAGGCGGCCGGGCGCCTTCGGCGCTGAAGCCTGCGTCAGTGGGCCCGGCGCTCACTCGTCGCGCACCGCGAGTGCGCTCCTCGTCGCGCCACCCCTTCCTTGGCTCCGGCCGCCGATGCCGCGCATATGCTTCGGCGCCCCAGCGGCGGGCACCTAGACTGCACGCCCGTGGATACCTCTGTGGGTCCCTCGCGGGTGCTCGTGGTCGACGACGACGAGCCCCTGGCGCGGGTGATGGCGCGCACGCTGCGCGTCCGGGGCTTCGAATGCGACGTGGCCCTGAGCGGAGCCGAAGCGCGCAAGCTTGTGGCCGCGCAGGACTACGCCCTGGCGCTGCTCGACGTCCGCCTGCCCGACGAGTCTGGGTACGGGCTCCTCGAGCACCTCAAGGCGGCGCGGCCGGACACCGCCCTCGTCATGATCTCGGGAGTCGACGACGCCGAGCTCGGCGAGGCCGCGCTCGAGCACGGGGCCAACGGGTATTTCGTCAAGCCTGTCGGCGCCACTCAGCTCTACCTCCTTGCCGTCGCCAACATCCGCCGCCGCAGCCTCGAGATCGAGCAGCGGGAGAGCGTGGACCGCCTCGCGGACGTGGTCGCGCGGCGAGCGGAGCAGATGCGCAACGCGGCCGAGATGCAGTCGGGGATGCTGCCGGCGTCACCCCTCAAGGAACATGGCCTTGAGATCGCGGCGCATTTCACCGCCGCGCGCGAGATCAGCGGCGACTTCTACGACTGGTATCGCTCCGACGACACGCACTTCACTCTTTCGCTCGGCGACGTGATGGGCAAGGGCCTGGCGGCCTCGCTGATGATGGCCACCGCGCGCGCGGCGCTTCGCGGCGTCGCGGGAGTGTCGCCGCTCGACAGCGGGGTCAAGCAGGCGGCGGGGGTGATGTCGGCTGCCCTGGAGGTCAACCAGGCGTACGTGACGCTGTTCCACTGCACGTTCGACCCGGGGTCCGGCGACATTGCTTACGTCGACGCGGGCCACGGCCTCGCCAGGGTGCAGCGCGGCGAGTCCGGACAGGAGCTGCTGCGGGAGAGGAGCGCGCCGATCGGGATGTTTTCGGACACCGAGTTCGTGACCGGCGAGGTGAACCTTGGGCCAGGGGATTCACTGGTCGTGTATTCGGACGGGCTGCTCGACCTCAGGCCGGACCTGGCGATCCGCGACGTGCAGCTTCCGTTGGAGGCTCGGCAGGCGCTCTCTGCCCAGGAGATGGTCGACATCCTGGCCCGGGGGGCGCGGGACCGGGAGCTCCAGGACGATGTGACGGTGGTGGCATTGAGGCGAATTCCTCTCTAAGCCCCTCACCCCAACCCTGCGCGCCACAGCGCGGGCAGGACGGCGCGCTGTCGCGCGCCCGCCTTCTGATTGCTCCCCAAGGGGGAGAGGGAGATACCTCTTTAAGCCCCTCACCCTCGATCCCTCCCCGAGGGGGAGAGGGGGATATTCCTCTTTAAGCCCCTCACCCCAACCCTGCGCGCCACAGCGCGGGCAGGACGACGCGCTGTCGCGCGCCCGCCTTCTGATTGCTCCCCGAGGGGGAGAGGGACGTACAAGCTGATACCTCTTTAAGCCCCTCACCCTCGATCCCTGCGCGCCAAAAGCGCGAGCAGGACGGCGCGCTATCGCGCGCCTCGCCTTCCGATTGCTCCCCGAGGGGGAGAGGGTGGTTCAAGAGGGGAGACGGAGATAAAAAACCGTCCCTTAAGGGGGGCTGAACCGCGCCGGTTCGCCCCTAGACTTTGAGCCCTGCGCACGTTCAATCCCGCCAGGGGGGGCGAGGGTTTGGGGGCACTGCAAGGGAGCGGACCGCAGCCTGCCTCGTTGGCCCGCGTGGGGGTGCGCCGGGCCATGCCCTTCGCGTTTGCCGCCGCCGTGCTCGCGGCGATTCTCGGAGTCCTCGACGCCGCGGCCACACAACCCGTGTTCGCCTTCCCGCTCTTCATCGCGGTGGTGGTTTTCGCGGCGGTGCTGGCCGGGGTGGCGGTGGCGACGAGCGAGCTCTTTCGCCAGTCGCGACTCGTCGCCGCCGAAGCCCAGAAGCACCTCGAGGACCTGACCGAGAGCGAACGCCGGCTGCGCACAACCGTGGAGTCGGCGGAGGTCGGCCTCGGGCTCGCGGACCTGGACGGCACGCTCGTGCAGGTCGGCGACCGGCTGGCCGCGATCCTCGGACATCAGCGCGACGAGCTTGCCCAGGCTTCACTCGCGGAGCTTGTCGCGAAGGAGGACAGGCCCGCCGTCAGCAATGCACTGGCCATGCTGCGCAACGGCGACGTCGCTCGCTGGTCCGCGGAGCTGAGCAACGTTGCGCTGCTTCTCGTCCGGCTCCCCGCTGAGCCCCAGCTCCTCGTCCAGGCGACCGACATCGCTGCTCGCCGCCGCGCCGAGACGCTGGGCGACTGCCTCGCGGCGATGCGCGAGGTGATCGTCGCGTCGGCCAGCATCGACCAGGCGATGCCGCAGTTGCTGCGCGCGTTCTGCGAGCGTCTCGCTTGGAGCGCCGGCCAGTACTGGTCGCTCGACGCGGAGAGCAAGACCATGCGCGTGCGCCACTCGTGGAACGCGGCGGACGCCCTGCTGGAAGGCTTTCTCTTCGCCGGCCGTGGCCTGACCGTCACCGAAGGCAACGGCCTGGTCGGCCGGGTGTGGCAGGCGGGGGTGCTCGCAGCCGAGGTAGACCTCGAGCACGCGGCCGGCTACGAACCGTTGACCGCGGCCCGCATCGCCGAGCTGCGCTCGGCGCTCGCCGTTCCCATCGTCGGGGGAGGCGAGGTGACCGGCGTCATCGAGCTGGTAAGCCGCGAGACCCGCGCTCCCGAGGACGAGGAGGTCACCGTCCTCGTGACAGCCGGCGTCGAGATCGGCCAGTTCATCCGCCGCGCGGACACGGCGGACGCCTTGCGCCGCAGCGAGGCCGACCACCGGGCCATCTTCGAGCGCTCGCCCATCGGCATCGCTCGCATCAGCAATGGCGGTGACCTGGTCGAGGCGAACGCCTCACTGCTCCACATGCTCGAGCACGACGCCGAGACGATGCGCGAAAGCTCGTGGCCCGAGCTCATGCGGGCCTACGACCAGGTGGCCTTGCGGCAGCACAAGGCCCCGTTTCTCGCCGGGATCTCCGATGGGGGCAGCCTGCAGATGCGGGCCGCGACGGGCACGGGGACCTGGCTCTGGCTGCAGCTGACCGCCACGTCGATCCCAGACTGGAGCGGCGCCCCCGAACACGTCCTGGTCATGGTCGAGGACGTGACGGCGCTCCGCGAGACGTCGGACCGGTTGGCAGAGGCTCTCGACGCGCAGCGCAACGCGAACACCAACCTCGAGAAGCTCGACCAGACGAAGAGCGAGTTCCTGAGCATCGTCAGCCACGAGTTCCGCACCGCGTTGACCGGCATCCAGGGCTTCAGCGAGCTGATCCGCGACGGAGGGCTCGAGCCCGACGAGGTGCGCGCTTACGGCGGCTATATCTTCAACGACGCCGACCGGGTGAACCGCCTGATCGGCGACATGCTCGACCTCGACCGCATGGAGTCGGGCCGCATGACGATGCGGACGGCGGACGTCGACATCAATGACATCGTCATGGAGGCGCTCTCGCGCGCCGTCCCGTCGGCCGCCACGGTCGAGTTCAAGTCCGACCTCGATCCTCGGCTGCCGATCGTCGCGGGCGATCGCGACCGCCTGATCCAGGTCTTGAGCAACCTCGTCAACAACGCGGTCAAGTACTCGCCCGAGGGTGGCACCGTCACGCTCGCGAGCCGGGTCGACGGCCGCTTCGCGCTTGTCAGCGTCACCGACACAGGCATCGGCATCCCGCAGGACGAGATCGGCCACGTCTTCGAACGCTTCCGCCGAGTCCGCAGCGGCGCCGCGCAGTCCATTCCCGGGACTGGCCTCGGCCTCACGATCGTTAAGCAGATCGTGGAGATGCACGGGGGCAAGATCTGGGTCGAGAGCGCGGTCGGCCACGGCTCATCGTTCCACTTCACGATCCCGCTCGCGCCCGAGGGCGCGACCGCCCTGCGGCTCCGCCATGCCTGATGCGACCCCTCAATTCACCGTGCTCGTGGCCGACGACAACGAGGTGGCGCAGCGGCTGTGCAAGCGCGTGCTCGAGAAGGCGGGGTACCCGGTCTTGATCGCGGCCGACGGACTGCAGGCGGTGGACATCGCGCTCAACCAGCATCCGGCCATGATCCTCATGGACGTCGCCATGCCCGGCATCGACGGGCTCGAGGCCATGCGCCGGATCAAGGCCCAGGTTCCGACCATGCCGATCGTGGTCGCGAGCGCGCATTCGATGTCGAGCGACCGTGACCGGTTTCTCGCGGCGGGGGCCGACGATGTGCTGAGCAAGCCGTTCCGCCTGGCCGACCTGATCGCCATCGTCGAAGGCTTCGCCAAGACCAGAACAGGTTGAGGAACTCGAGTTGAAAGACCTGACCGGCACCCGGCTCGGCAACTACGACATCGTCGAGCGCCTCGGCGGCGGCGGCATGGCGGTCGTCTACCGCGCGGTGCAGCAGCCCCTTGGGCGTGAGGTGGCGCTGAAGGCGCTGTCCTCCGAGCTCTTCCAGGACGAGGGGTTCGTCAAGCGGTTCGAGACCGAGGCCAAGACCCTGGCCAAGCTCGACCACCCCAACATCCTTCCGATCTACGACTTCGAGGTCATCGACAGCAGCGCGTTCCTGACCATGCCGTTGATCCGCGGCGGCACGCTGCGCGACGTCCTGAACCGCGGGCCGATGGACGCGCTGTCCGCCTGGCGGTACCTGCGCGAGATCGGCGACGGCCTGCAGCACGCCCACGACGCCGGCATCGTCCACCGCGACCTCAAGCCGACGAACGTGCTGATCCACACCGATGGCCGGGCGATGCTCGCCGACTTCGGGCTCGCGCGCGGCGCCGGGCAGCCGACGCACCTCACGACCATCGGCCTGGCGATCGGGACGCCGGGCTACATGGCCCCGGAGCAGGTGATGGGCCACGACGTCGACAAGCGCGCCGACATCTACGCGATGGGCGTGCTGTGCTTCGAGATGCTCACCGGCCGGCTGCCATACGTCGGCTCCAACCGGATGGAGGTCGCCTACGCGACAGTGAACACGCCCATCCCCTCGGCGGTGAAGATCAACCCGAACCTTCCCGACGAGCTCGATGCGCTGCTGGCCAAGGTCCTGGCCAAGGACCCGGCGCAGCGGCCGCAGACGGTGCGCGAGCTGCTGGCGCAGATGGCGCGCCTGCCGCAGCGGCGCACATCGTCCTCGGCGGCGGCAGGGGCCGCGTCAACGCCGGCCGCCGCGGTGGCGTCTTCGCCTGCCGGCGGCGTTGCCGTGCTGCCCAGGCCGGCCACCTCGTCGAACGGTCCAGACACGACCTCGATCCGTGCTGTGCAGGCCGCCCCTCCTCCGCCGCTGCTGCACGGCTCGCCGCCGCCAACGCCGACGTCGGCTGGAGGCTCGACCATCCGCACGCTCGAGCTGATGGGCGTGCGGCCCGCGCGGGCGCGGGGCCGCTTCGTCCTGAACTCGCATTTCAGCAACCTCGTCCACGTGGCGCGCGACGTCACGGGCGATCGGTGGCCGGAAGTGGCTTACGCGGCGGGCCTCGTGCAGTACATCGAGCAGGATGCCCCGCACGACGACCAGCTGTCGTCGCCGGTGGAGTCGCTGTCGCGCCTGAATGAGGCGTTCGAGACGATCTACGGCCCCGAGGCCGAGGACATGATCCGCGCGTGGGGCCGGCGAGCGACGGAGCGATGGCTGGCGGAGGGACGCCACGGGCTCGCGGGCGCGCGGCGGTTCGTGCCGGGCCGGCAGCGCAAGCTCGCCGGCGTGGTGAAGAACTTCAGCGAGGCGATGGACAACGTGCGCGGCGAGCACACGCACGCGTGGCTGCAGGTCGATGAGCATCAGTTCTGGCTGGTGCACTTCTCGAACATGTTCGCGCTGGGTCGCATCAAGACCGTGAAGTCGTGCTACGTGTGGACGTCGTCGATCGAAACGATCCTGCGGTGGGCGGGGCTGGCCAACGACTGGTATGTCGAAGAGGTCGAGTGTGGTTCGGTGACGGGCACGTTCGACTGCGCGTTCGCGATCCGGGCATCGGAAACGAGCTGACTCGCAGCACCGCGGCTGCTGGGCCCGCTTTGCGCAAAACGGCCGGATCTCGGTGAGGTGATGCTCGCGTTTTGCGCAAAACGGTGCCTTTGGACGAAAGGGGAAGGCCCTCCACCGGGGGGCAGAGGACCTTCAGAAAGGAGGGAGGGCTACCTATGCGCCAAAAGCTGCGCCAAAATCCATGTTACCCCCAGCCGGCCGCTCGCGCGCGGGCGACTTTCCCGGTCTCTTACATTCAGTAGGTGCCTCGTTTCGCGATTGACGTGACCGCGTGCTGGCGGCCGCTCCGGGTCGGCATGCTGACCGTGGCGGTCGAGCTCTCGCGAGCGCTCGTCAACGCGGGGTCGGGCGACGATTTCGTCCTCGTTTGCAGCCGCGAGCGACCCGAGTCTCTGCGCGACCTGGACTGCGAGGCGGTGCTCACACGCCACCGGCACGAGCTCGCGGTCAAGGCGCGTTGGATGCCCGCCATCGAGCCGCTTCTGGAGGCCGACGCGATCCTCTATCCGTACTGGCCCAGCCCGCCCTTCCGACGCCCCGCCGCGCCGCCGGCGGTCATCTTCGTCCACGACCTCGCGTTCCGCGTCCGCCCCGCCGATGTTCCGTGGCAGCAGCGGGTGTACTTCCGCGCCGTGCTTCCGCCGGCGCTCCGCCAGGCGGCCGCCGTCCTCGTGCCGTCCGCGGCGACGCGCGACGACGTCGTGCGCCTGTACCCCACTCCAGGCCTGGAAGAGAAGACCCACGTCATCACCGAGGGCCTGCCGCAGGCGCCACCTCCCGGACCGCTTCCCCCCAAACTCGAGCCCGGGTTCATCCTCGCGGTCGGCAGCGTAGAACCGCGCAAGAACTATCCCCGCCTGCTCGCCGCTTACCGCCAGCTGCGCGGCCGCGGCGCCGTCCCTTTCATCATCAACGGTCGCCCAGGCGTGCCCCAACTGGTGATCGCGGGCCGCGCCGGTTGGGCTTACGGAGACACGCTGCGGCGGATGAACGCGGAGCCCGGCGTCGTCTACCTCGGCCACGTCGACGAGCCGACGCTGGCCGCGCTTTACCAGTCCGCGTCGGTGCTTGCGTTCCCGAGCCTGTACGAAGGCTTCGGGCTGCCGCTTCTCGAGGCGATGGCTCGCGGCGTGCCCGCCGTCGTTGGTGCCGCCGGGGCGCTGCCGGAGCTCGCGCTCGGCGCCGCGATCTCGGTCAACGCCGAGGACCCCTCATCCATCGCCGAAGGGCTCGAGCGCCTGCTCGCCGACGAAGGGCTGCGCAAAAAGCTCGGAGAGGAAGGCATCCGGCGCGCCAAAGGTTATACGTGGACGAGCGCCGCGGAGCGGACGCTCGACGTGCTGCATCGGATCGCTCAGAAGCCAAAGGCAAAGGCGGCATAGATGGTCAGAGTTCGCGCGATCGCCGACCGCCAACCGTCGTTGGACCCGCGCCGTTTTCGGCCGGTCGAAACCGGTGAGAACGTCGACGTGATCCTCGCCGCGACCGACCGTCCGCTGGACGACCGCCAGGCCTCGACCTTGAGGGGCTTCGTCCGGGGAGGAGGCGGCCTGGTCGTCCTCGGGCCGACCCTCGGCGCATGGTCGACCTCGGCGGCGATACGCGAGCTCGCTGGATGGGTCCCCGGCGATCCCGGCCCGGAGACCGAGCTCATCGTCCGACCCGACAGCGGCCACCCCGCGACCCAGCGCCTCGATCCTGAGTGGAAGATCCGCGGCCGCCTCTACCTCTCCGAAGGGCCGCCCTCCGGCGCGACCGTCCTTCTGCGCGCGAGCTGGCGGTTCACCGAGCAGGTCGTGGCCTACGAACGGCGCTTCGGCAAGGGCACGTTCGTCTACCTCGGCCTTCGCGACGACGGGAGCGCAGCGTTCGCCAGCCTGCTCGGGCGGTTGTTGCTGCACGCGGCCGGAGTCACGCCTGCGCCCGCCGTCGGCGTGGGACTGCTCGGCTACGGTGCCATCGGCCGCGACCACGCCGCCTCGATCGCCGCCACCGCCGGGCTGCGTCTCGCGGCCGTCTGCGACCTCAGCGCGGAGCGACGCGAGTCGGCCGCTGCCGAGTGGTCGGTGACCACCTATCCCGACCAGGACGCGATGCTCGATGATCCCGAGGTCGGGCTCGTGGTCGTCGGCACGCCGCCCAGCGCGCACGCCAACCCGGTCCTGGCCGCGCTCCGCGCCGGCAAGCACGTCGTCTGCGAGAAGCCTTTCGCCCTCAGCGTCGACGAGGCGGACAGGATGATGGACGCGGCCGCGTCGCACGATCGCGTGCTCACCGTCTTTCAGAGCCGGCGATGGGACCCCGACTACATCGCCATGCGCGACGCGGTGCGCTCGGGCCGGATAGGCGAGCCGTTCTACATGGAGTCGTTCATCGGCGGCTATGACCACCCGTGCGACTTCTGGCACAGCCACGAGCCCATCTCAGGCGGCACCATTTATGACTGGGGCTCGCATTACTTCGACTGGATACTGCAACTGTTCGCCGACCGCGTCCAGGCGGTCACCGCCCAGGCGCACAAACGCGTCTGGCACGACGTGACCAACGACGACCAGGTCCGCGTCGACCTGACGTTTGCGAGCGGCGCGCAGGCTTCGTTCCTGCAGTCGGCGATCGCAATGGCCCGCAAGCCGAAGTGGTACCTGCTCGGCACTGCCGGAGCCGTCGTCGCAGAGTGGTCGGACGCGGAGGTGCCCGCGGACCATCCCGCTCGGGTCAGCGTCCACACATCGCGTGGCGACGAGACTCTCAGGCTGCCGCAGCGCGACGAGCACGGCTTTTACCGCAACCTCGCGGACCACCTAGCGTGGGGAGAGCCGCTGGCGGTGACGGCCGAAGAAGCCCGGCGCAACGTCGCGGTGATGGAGGCGGCGACGCGGTCGATCAAGCGCGGCGGCGTTCAGGTCAAGGTCGACACATAGCCGCCCGGCGCATCGGCTGGGGAATCCTCGGCGCCGCGGACATCGCGCGCAGGGCGGTGCTCGCGGCGATGTTCGCGTCGTCCAATGGCAGCATCGTCGCCATGGCGAGCCGGGACCAGGCGCGCGCGAGAGAGCTGCTCAGCGGCTACCCGGGCGCTCGGGTCGCCGAATCCTATGAGGCTTTGCTCGGCGACCCTGAGGTCGACGCCGTCTACATCCCACTGCCGAACACCCTGCACAGGGCGTGGACGCTGCGTGCCCTCGAGGCCAAAAAGCACGTGCTGTGCGAGAAGCCGCTGGGCGTCGACGCTCGCGAGGCCGAGGAGATGGCCGCGGCCGCCGAGCGCGCGGGCAGGCACCTGATGGAGGCGTTCATGTACCGCTTCCATCCCGCGATGCGCGATTTCGTCGAAAGCGTGCGCGAGCCGCTCCACGTCGAGGCGAGCTTCGGCTTCCAGCTCAAGGACCGGAACGACATCCGCATGCAGGCCGCACTGGGCGGCGGGGCGCTGCTGGACGTCGGCTGTTACACCGTCAGCGTCTCGCGCTGGATCCTCGGCGAGCCCCGGGGCGTGTCCGCGCGGGCTTCGCTCGAGAACGGTGTCGACGTGACCACCACGGGAATGCTGAGCTTTCAGAGCGGCGCCACGGCGTCGGTGTGGGCGAGCTTCGAGTCGCCGGAGGAGCAGGAGCTGAAGGTCGTCACCCGCCGCGAGGTCCTGCGCCGCATTCGGCCCTTCAGCTCGTACCGCGACCCGCACGACCCCTACCAGCTCATGGTCGAGTCGTTCGCGGAGAGCGTGCTGCACGACAGGCCGGTGGAGATACCGCCGGCCGAATCGATCGCGAACATGCGCGTCCTCGATCAGATCAGGGCCGCCGCTAGGTCTTCGTGATCTCCTGAAACCGCGGGCGCTCGTACAGCGGCGCGAGGTCGGGATCTTTCGGCGCGGCGGCCTTCAGCACTTCGCTTGCCGGAAGCGCCTCTTCGAGCAGCTGCATCGCTTCGTCCAGCTCACCCTGCGGCACCCTGACGCAGGCCAGGTTGTACTGCGCGAGCGCCACCAACCGCGGCGAGACCTCGCACGCCCGCAGCTCCGGCTGCGCGTCCTCCCATAACCTCGCGGCCCGGTCCAGGTGGCCGTTCTCTTTCCAGTAGCCGGCGAGGTGAACCCGCGGGTGGGTGTAGCTGTTGCGCAGCACCGCCTCGGACGTGCCGGCGGCCGCGTACCAGTTGAAGGGTCGCTCTCCCAGCTTGCCGTAGAGCTCGATCAGCTCCCCGAGCAGGAGGTCCAGCCGGGCGGCCGCGTCCCCGAGCGGCGTTCCGATTCCGTGTGGCAGCTCCGCGTCGTTGAGCTCGTCGACGTCGGTTGGCGGATGCGTGAACGCCTTGCCGTCATTCACCTCGGCGAAGGCGTTGCGGAGGCGCTCCCGCCACATGCCAAGGTGGTACATGACGAGCGAGGCCGGCCACCCTTTGGGAGCGGTCTCCAACCGCCGCGCGTCGGCGGCGAACTCCTGCTCGATCGCGCGCTCCTTCTCCAGGGCCTCGCGGATCGCGTGCGGGTCAGGCAGGGGTCAGGTCCGAGGTCGAGTCGCCGGTCGCTGTGATCGGTCCCTGCATGATCGGCGTCGTCGGCGTCGTCTTGTCCGTCGACGGCGGTGACATGGTCGGGAAGTTCAGGGTCACGTCGTCATGCGCGGTCGAATGCGACTTGACGATGCGGTGGCCGCTGGTATCGATCCAGGTCGTGACGTCGGTCGTGAAGGTGCCATGCATCGACAGGCCCCCAACCGGCGAGCTCGTGTTGGCGGCCGGACTGGTGAAGTCGATCTTGCCGTCGCTCTTGGTTTCCACCACCGCGGTCGTGACGTTGTTGACCGTCTCGTCGCGGAGGTACTTGCTGGTGCTGGTGATGTGGACCGTCCCAAAACCGTGGGGGTCGTTCTGGTCGTAAGTCTTCGACCACGACTCGCCGACCTTGACGGGGTTGTCGGGCAGGACCGCGGCGAAGAAGAAGCCGGCGCCGATGCCACCGAACGCGGCGAGAGGACTGCCGGCCGTGATCGAGTTGCCATCGACGCTGACGACGGTGCCGTCCGCCTTGATCTTCACGTCCACGGAGTTGGAGGGCATACCAGTCGTGGTGTTGGTGATTCCTCCGGTCACGCTCTTGAGCGTCAGGTCGCTCAGCGTGATCGTCAGGTCGGCAGTACCGGACGAGTCGACTGACTTGACGGTCACGGTCTCGTTGGCGCTCGTTTCGAGCTGAATCGGCACGCTCATCCCGGTCATGTTGGCCGTCTGCTTGGACGTGGCGTGGAACTTGTATTTGTAGGTGTCGCCGGCCTTGTACGCGAGCGAGAGGGCGTGGGGCTGCGCCACTCCGAACGAGCCGCACGCGGCGACGAAAAACGCGGCCAGTAAAGCGAGTCGCTTCATGGCAACCAGACTACCCTAGGCCGCAGTCTTTGGAGCCTCCTCAGCGGGGGCGGCTGCAGGTGCCGCGGCCTGCGTGACGGTGACGGGCACGATCTGCCGGAACGCGTTCAACGTGCCCTCCCAGTCCGTAAGCATCGCCGCGGCGCGGGCGCTGCCGGTGCGCCGTTGATGCTCCTCGATCAAGGCGCGCAGCTCCCCTGCATCCTCGGCGGGAACCTCGCGGGCGACGACGCTGTCGAGGTTTAGCTGGCCCCACGCGACCGCGTAGGCGACCCCGCCGGTCATGCCGGCGCCGGCGTTTCCTCCGACCGGACCGAGAGCGACCGCGACGCCGCCCGTCATGTACTCGCAGAAGTGGTCCCCCGCACCCTCGACCACCGCGACCGCGCCCGAGTTGCGGACGCAGAAGCGCTCGCCTACGCGGCCGGCGATGAAAAGCTTTCCGCCCGTCGCGCCGTAGGCGATGGTGTTGCCCGCCAGCACCTCGTCGCTGTCGCCCGACTCGGTGAACGGCCGGATCGCGATCACTCCGCCGCCCATCCCCTTGCCGACGTAGTCCTGCGCCTGGCCTTCCAGCGTGAGCTCGACGCCTGAGTCCAGGAATGCGCCGAAGCTCTGGCCCGCGCTGCCTCGGTATGACCGGCGCTCTCCGGGCTGGAGCGAGGCGCCCACCGTGCGGTGGGAGTTGTCGATGGTTCCCGACTCCGGCGCCGGCGCCGGCGCGCCGCCGTTGCGCGCCCAGGTCCGCCGCCGCGGAAGCGCGGGGTCCGTGGCGGCCAGAACGTAGGTGAGGTCGAGGCGCGCGTCCGGCGATGGGCGCAGCAGCTCGACGCGGCCGACGATCTCGTCGAGCGTGGCCGCGCCCAGCCTCGCCAGGTGCTCGCGCACCTCCCCGGCAAGCAGAAACAGGTGGTTTAGCACGTGCTCGGGCCGGCCTTCGAATTTGGCGCGGAGGTCTTCGCGCTGGGTGGCGATCCCTGTCGGGCATGTGTTGAGGTGGCACTGGCGGGCCATGTCGCAGCCGAGCGCGACGAGCAGGCCGGTGCCGAAGCCGAACTCCTCGGCTCCGAGAAGCGCGGCGACGACGATGTCACGGCCGTTGCGGAGGCCCCCGTCCGTACGCAGGCTCACGCGCTCGCGGAGCCGGTTCGCGACCAGGACCTGCTGCGTCTCGGCGAGGCCGAGCTCCCATGGCGAGCCGGCGTTCTTGATCGAAGACAGCGGCGAGGCGCCGGTGCCGCCGTCGTGGCCGGACACCAGGATGTAGTCCGCGTGCGCCTTGGCGACGCCCGCGGCGATGGTGCCGACGCCCGCCTCCGACACCAGCTTCACTCCGACCCGGGCGCGCGGGTTGACCGTTTTGAGGTCGTGGATCAGCTGCGCGAGGTCCTCGATCGAATAGATGTCGTGGTGCGGGGGCGGAGAGATGAGCGGCATCCCGGGCTGGGCGTGGCGCAGCCGGGCGATGAGGCTGGTCACCTTGATGCCCGGGAGCTGGCCGCCTTCGCCGGGCTTCGAACCCTGGGCGATCTTGATCTCCAGCTCGTCGGCGCGCTTCAGGTAGCGCGGGGTCACGCCGAATCGCGCTGAGGCGACCTGCTTGATGCGGTTGTCCCGACGCACGCCGCCTTCCTCGTTGTACGTGTCGGGGTCCTCGCCGCCCTCTCCCGAGTTCGAGCGGGCGCCGACCTGGTTCATGGCGATGGCGAGCGCTTCATGGGCTTCTGGGGACAGCGCGCCCAGCGACATCGCCGTACTGACGAATCGCTTGACGATCTCCGACGCCGGTTCCACCGCTTCCAGCGGAACCGGCTGTGGACATTCGGTCAGCTGGAGGAGCTCACGCAGAGATTGAGGCTCGCCTGAGCCCGCGCTCGAGAGCCTCCGCCACTCCCGATACGCCTCGACGTCTCCGGTCTGCGCGGCCTTCTTCGCCGCGCGCACCGCCAACGGGTTGTACGCATGATGCTCGCCCGCCTTGCGGAAGCGGACGCGGCCGTGGTCGGCCATCGGCTGCGGGCGGCTGCGGGCGGTGCGGTCGAGGTCATCGAGGTCCGCGCCGCCGACGCGCGAGGGCACGGACGGAAAGCATGTCGCCATGACCTCGGCCCCGAGCCCGAGCGCTTCGAGGACCTCCGCGCCCCGATAGCTGGTGACGCAGGAGATGCCCATCTTGGCCATGACCTTGAGCAGTCCCGCCTCGAGGGCCTTGCGGTATTTGGCAATGCCCTCCCCACTTGTGGGGAGGTGGCCCGCAGGGCCGGAGGGGACGCTCACGGTGGCAAACGCCAGCCAGGGATGGACCGCCGTCGCGCCGATCGTGATCAGGCACGCGACGTCGTGCACGTCGACCGCGTCACCGGCGATCGCGATGATGTCCGTCGCCATCCTCCGCCCGGTCGTGAGCAGGTGCGCGTGCACCGCGCCCACAGCGAGCGCCATCGGCACCGGAACGCGGTGGAGCGCCGAACGCCGGTCGCTGAGCGCGATCACGCCGGTGACCTCGCCGGCCTCCCGGCACAGCCGGGCGAGCGCGTCACGCAGCGACTCGTCCGGCGCGCAGGTCGCGTCGAGCACGGTCGCGCTCTCCAGCACCCGCGTGAGCTCGGCCGCGCCGAGCACCGGCGACTCCAGCTCGAGCAGCTTGGTCGCGGACGGTATTGCAGGGTGATGACGGCGCAGCAGCTCGCGGTCGGCGCCGCCCTCGGGCTCGAGCGTTTCACGTCGCGCGCCGAGCAGCACGCGCAGCGACATCACCGCCCTCTCTCGGAGCGGGTCGATCGCGGGGTTGGTCACCTGCGCGAACCGCTGCCGCAGATAGCCGTAGACCCGGCGCGGAGTGCGTCCGAGCGGCGCGATCGGGATGTCGTCGCCCATCGAAAAGACGGGCTCGGCGCCCGTCTCGGCCATCACGTCGAGGACGAACTTCACGTCCTCGACGCCCCATCCGTGGAGCGCCTGCTGGCCGGGCAGGTCTTCGAGCGGTTCGAGGTCGACGTGATGCCTTTCCACCGGGACGAGCACGCGGTCGGCCAGAAGCGCGTAGTCGTGGCGCGCCGCCGCCCGCTCTTTGGCGTCGGAGTCCCGGAGAAGCGAGCCGTCGCGCGTGTCGACGACCAGCATCTGGCCGGGGCCGAGCCTTCCGCGCTCGACGACGTCCTCCGGCGCCATCGTCACCACGCCCGCCTCCGAGGCCGCGGCGACGACGCCCTGCCGCGTGCGCTGCCAGCGCAGAGGCCGCAGGCCGTTGCGGTCGAGAGCGGCCCCGACGACGACTCCGTCGGTGAACGCAAGCGCCGCCGGTCCGTCCCACGGTTCGAAGCGGATGGACTGGTAGCGGTAGAAGTCGCGCACGGGCGTCGAGAGGTCGCCTCGGCCCTCCCACGCGTCGGGGACGAGGCTCATCAGAGCCTCGCTCACCTCCCATCCGCGCTGCACGAGCAGCTCGAGCGCGTTGTCGAGCGAGGCGGAGTCGGACCCCTCCGGCCAGATCACGCCGCGAAGCTCGGGTTCGAGGTCGGCCTCTCGGGCGCGCATCCATGCGCGGTTGCCGGTGATGGTGTTGATCTCTCCGTTGTGCGCGAGCATGCGGAACGGCTGCGCAAGGCGCCAGTCAGGCATGGTGTTTGTCGAGTAGCGCTGGTGGAACACGGCGAGCCTGCTCTCGCATCGCTCGTCGTTGAGGTCGAGGTAGAAGTCCGCGAGCCGCGTGCCCGCCATGAGCCCCTTGTAGACGACGGTCCGGCTGGAGCAAGAGGGGATGTACATGCGCACGCCCCGATCGTCAGCGCTCTTTTCGATGCGACGCCGCGCGCGGTAAAGCTCGCGCTCCCACGCCTCGCCGTCCAGCCCCGGGTTCTCGATCAGGCCGTGCCAGATCGCCGGCATGGTCGCGCGCGCTCGCTCGCCCAGAGAATCGACGTCGACCGGCACGGGCCGCCAGGCCGCGACTTTGAGGTCTTGCTCGACCAGCTCCCGCGCGCGGCCGTCCCACTCGAACAGCGCGACGACCGCGTAGTCGCCGCCGAGGAGCCGTTTGGGGACCTGGATGAGCAGGCCCGCGCCGTCGCCGCTCTTGCCGTCGGCGTCGAGCCCGCCGCGATGGGCCAGCCGCGCGAGGGCGTTCACTCCGAGCGCGACCGCCTGGTTGCTGTGCTCGGGCGTAGCGACGAAGCCCATCCCGCAGGCCGCGCGGGACTTCGGGAGGTCCCCGGCCCACGCAAGGCGTGTGTTAGTCAGAGCGGGGGGCACGTGAACTCGAAGGCTACCGACCGATGCCTGGTGTCGCTAGTGTGCCGCTACCAAAAAACAGGCAGCTTTTGTTATGCGACCGCTACATTCCCAGCAGGGCCTGCACCCGCAGGGCAACCGAAAGGTTGAGGCGCGTCTCCGGGTCCTCGAGATCGAGGCCGGTGATCTCGCGGATCCGGTCCAGGCGGTAGCGGAGCGTGTTGGGGTGCACGCGCAGCCGCTGGGCGGCCTGCTGCTGCTCGCCCGTCTCCAGGTACGCGCGCAGCGTCGACACCAGCGCGCCCTTGCGCGCGCTGTCGTGCTGGACCAGCGGTCCGAGGTGGCGGCGGCTGTAGTCGACGAGGCGCTCGTCGCTGACCGCGGCGAGCAGGCCGGTCAGGCCGAGCTCAGGCACCGCGACGACCTGGCCCCAGCGCTTGAAGCGCGCGAGCGACTCCATCACCGACGTCACCTCGCGCAGCGCGCCCGCCACGCCGAGAGGCGCTTCGATCGGCGCGCTGAAACCGACCGAGATGGTGAACCCGGGCTTCCACTCCGTCACCGCCTGCTGGACCTGGAGGCCGAGCGCGTGGCTCCGGGCCTGGTGGTCGCCGACCTCGGGGCCGAGCGGCAGGAGCGCGACCACCTGGTCGGACCGCCCCTGCACCAGCGCGCGTTGGTAGCCGGTCCGGACGACCGCGGTCACGCGGCGCAGGAACTCGCGCTTCACCGCCTGAATCGCATCCTCCGAGATCTGGCGCGCCTTGACGAAGCCGCGGAAGTCGTCGATGTCCACAAGGGCGACGATGTGGCTGCCGTGGAGCGGGTAGCCGACATGGCGGGCGCGCCGCTGGGCGGCGGCCTCGTCGCCGTAGGTGCCGTGCAGCAGGTCCTCGAGGAACTCGCCGCGGACCCGGCTCTCGACCTCGGACAGCTCGCGCTCCTTGACGATCGAAAGCGCCAGCACCAGCGCCGCCTGCTCGATGGCCATGAAGGCCAGCTCTTCGTTGTGCGGCGGGTGATCGAGCACCGAGATGTAGCCGAGGACCTGGTTGGCGGCGAAGATCGGCGCGATCAGGCGCTCGCGCGACATCCCGAGGTGGGGGAATGCCGGCACCTTGACCGGCCCGCGCTTGGCCTCGACCTCGCGCAGCACGCGCTGGATCTGGGGATCGAACAGCACGCGGTGGGGCGTGCCCTGACGGAGGATCGTCTCCTTGCGGTGGGGGTCGGCGCTGCCGCCGGCGTGGGCGAGCAGGTGGAAGCTCGCGTCCTCGACCACGACCGCGCTCTCCAGCAGGTCGGCGAGTGTGCGGCAGATCTCGTTGACACCCTTGCCGTCCAGGACCAGCTCCGTGAACCGGCGGTGGATGTCCATCGACCGCTTGAGCCGCCAGTGCTCGGCGTTGATGATCCGCTCGAGCAGCGGGGTCATCAGGTCGACGAACTTGACGTCCGAGGGAATGGTGAACAGAGGCACCTTGAGCCGGTCGGCCTCCGTGACCATCTCCGGCGGAAGCCGCCGCAGGTAGGGCAAAGGACGGACGACGAGGCCTGCACCGCCGCTCTCGGCGATCCTGGCCACGAGGCGGATCTGGGCGTCGGGGTCGTCCTTGATCGGGAAGCCGCTCGTGAACATGAGGTCGCCGGCGCGCGGCTGGATCTCGGGCGTCTCCATGATCCGCACCCACTCGACCTGGCGGTCGAGGCCTTCGGCGCCCGCGACGAGCCTGGCTTGCGCGAGCACCGAGCGCATCGCCTCGCGCACCGTGGGCCTGGGCTGATCAGAGTCCGCCCCGGGCCTCTCGACCTTCTTTATCGCCACTTCAAGCAAGCTTAGGGTGTGGTCGGGGGACAAGCAATTCCCCTTATGGCTTGTGACGCGAGCACTAGGAGGGCTTCGACGCGGCGCGTTAAGGTGCGGGCATGACCATCGAGTCCATTCCCGCTTGCGAACGGCACGACGCGACCGTGTCGATGCAGCTGCGCACCATGCACTCCGACGTCACCAAGCCAGACGTCCTGGTGGGACTGTTCGAGTGTCCGGAGTGCGGGCACGAGCGCTGGCTGCCGATCAAGACTACGTACGAGGAGAGCTCGACCTCAGTCCCGGCGGCCTGAGCTTTTTCGGGCGATAGTCCGGAATATCGCCGCTTTGCGCAAAACGGCGGCTACCGCCGCGGTTTTTGCCCCCGCTTTGCGCAAAACGAGCCAAGGGGCGGGGACTAGTCTCGGGCGATCAGCTCTCTCAGGACCAGCGGCAGGATGCCGCCGTTGTGCAGGTAGCCGAGCTCCGTCTCGTTGTCGACCCGTGCCCGCGCGCTGAACGTGGTCTCGTGCCCGTCGTCCGCGACCGCATGCACGTCCACCGGCTGACCGGGCCTCAACGAGTCGAGGCCCCGAATCGTGAACTTTTCCCGGCCGGTCAATTCGAGCGACTGCGCGTTCTCATTCGGCCCGAACTGCAGCGGCAGGATGCCCATGCCCACCAGGTTCGAGCGGTGGATGCGCTCGAAGCTCTCCGCGATCACCGCGCGCACGCCGAGCAGCAGCGGACCCTTCGCCGCCCAGTCGCGCGACGAGCCCGTCCCGTACTCCTTGCCGGCGAGCACGATTAGCGGTACGCCTTCCGACTTGTAGAGCTGCGCCGCCTCGAAGATCGTGACCTCCGCCCCGTCGGGGAGGTGCCTCGTGAAGTAGCCCTCGCGCGACGCCAGCGCGTTGCGCAGGCGGATGTTGCCGAACGTCCCACGCTCCATGACCTCATGGTTGCCGCGGCGCGCGCCGAAGCTGTTGAAGTCGAAGCGATCGACCCCGTGCTCAATGAGATAGCGGCCCGCGGGGCTGTCGACGGGAATAGATCCGGCCGGCGAGATGTGGTCGGTCGTCACCGAGTCGCCAAGCACGGCGAGCACGCGTGCGCCGTCAATGTCTGTGAGTGGTTTCGGCTGCGGCTTGAAGCCCTCGAAATACGGCGGCTCCTTGACGTAGGTCGACTGCGGATCCCACTCGAAGATCGGCCCCGTCGGCGCGGCCATCGACTTCCAGTGCTCGTCGCCCTCGAAGATGCGCGAGTACTCGCGCTTGAACATCTCCTGCTTCAGGGACTGCTGGATGACAGCGTTCACCTCTTCCTGCGCCGGCCACAGCTCGGAGAGCATCACGGGCCGGCCGTCGGGTGTCTCTGACACGGGTTCCTTCGTCAGGTCCTTGTGCATCGTGCCAGCGAGCGCAAAGGCCACCACCAGCGGCGGCGACGCGAGGTAGCTCGCTTTCACGAGCGGGTGGATGCGCGCTTCGAAGTTGCGGTTGCCGGAGAGCACCGCGGCGACGGCGAGGTCTCCCTTCGTGACGGCGGCCTCGACCTCCGGGCTCGCCAGCGGACCCGAGTTGCCGATGCAGGTCGTGCAGCCGTAGCCGACCAGAAAGAAGCCGAGCTTCTCCAGCGGCTCGATCAGGTTTGCCGCCTGCAGGTAGTCGGTGACCACGCGAGAGCCCGGCGCGAGGCTTGTCTTGACGTATGGGTTCACGGTCAGGCCGAGCTCGACCGCCTTCTTCGCGAGGAGTCCCGCGGCGACCATCACGGAAGGGTTCGACGTGTTGGTGCAGCTGGTGATCGCCGCGATCACGACGCACCCGTTCTCCACGTTGGCCTCGTGCCTGGCGTGCACGGCGACGGTCGCGCGGCCGTTGATGGGGCCGCCTTCCTCGGTGAGCCGGGAGATGGCATCCGCTTCCGGCTTCGGGCCGGGCTTGAAGACGGTCGTGAAGCTGTCCCACACCTTGGGGAGGGGGACGCGGTCCTGCGGCCGCTTCGGCCCGGCGACGCTCGACTCGACTTTGGTGAGGTCGAGCTCCAGCATCTCGCTGAACTTCGGAGTCGGCGCACCGTCGACGCGGAACAGCCCTTGCTCTTTCGTGTAGCGCTCGACCAGGTCGATCTGCTCGCGGTCGCGACCGGTCACCTCGAGGTAGCGCAGCGTCTGGTGGTCAACCGGGAACAGCGCCGAGGTGGCGCCGTACTCGGGGCACATGTTGCTCAACGTCGCGCGGTCGGGAACCGACAACGATGACAGGCCGTCGCCGCAGAACTCGACGAACTTGTCGACGACACCGTGCTTGCGCAGCATCTCGGTCAGCGTGAGCACCAGGTCGGTCGCGGTCGAGCCCGCCGGCAGCGCGCCAATGAAACGCACGCCGACGACGATCGGCGGCGCCAGGTACGCCGGCTGGCCGAGTATCGCCGCCTCTGCCTCGATGCCGCCGGTGCCCCAGCCCAGGACGCCAAGACCGTTGACCATCGTGGTGTGCGAGTCGGTGCCCATCAGCGTGTCGGGGATCGCGACCCTGTGGCCGCCGATGTCGCGCACCTGCACGACCCTGGCGAGGTACTCGAGGTTGACCTGGTGGCAGATGCCCATGCCGGGCGGCACCAGCGAGAAGTTGTGGAACGCCTGCTGCGCCCAGCGCAGGAGCGCGTAGCGCTCGCGGTTGCGCTCGATCTCCTTCTGGATGTTGCGCGTGTACGAGTCGCGGAATCCGAATGAGTCGACCTGAACGGAGTGGTCGATGATGAGGTCGACCGGCACCAGCGGATCGACCTTGCCCGCGTTCTTGCCCGCTCGCGTCATCGCCGAGCGCATCGCGGCCAGGTCAACCACCGCAGGCACGCCCGTGAAGTCCTGCATGAGCACGCGAGCGGGGAGGAACGGAAGCTCAGAGCCCTCAGGCGCGGCGGCCGGCCACCGAGCGAGGAAGTCGACGTTGGACTCCTCGGTGACGCCGTTTTCCGCGAGCCGGATCAAGCCCTCGAGGAGGACTTTCACCGTCATAGGCAGGCCCTCGCCGAGGTCTCGCAGCGGGTAGAAGTCGAGGTCCGTTCCTTTCAGTTTTTCGCGCGAAGGCATGCTCAGATCGTACTAGCGCCTTGCGCGGCGCATCGCCTCCGCGATGCGCATCGGGCCATCGGAAGTTTCGATCCGCTCGATAGGCGCCGGCAGCGCCAGCCGCCAGTTCGGAAACTGGTGGGTCGTCCCCGGCACGTTGGGCCGCTCGTGCACGCCGAGCGCATCCTCCAGCGAGACGAGCACGATCCGCGGTCGCCCGCGCGCGAGCTGCGTGTAGACCTCGACCGCGACGTCGACCACGGGCGTTCCGTCTGGTAGGCGGGTCAGCTGGACCAGCTTTTCCCTCAGATGGTGCAGCCGCCGCTCCGGCTCGCTCAGCGTCCAGATGCCCGCGACCGTGGGCAGGTCGTGCGTGCCCACGGCGGCGATGGCGTCTCGCGGCCACGTCTCCGGCTCTGAGCTTTCGAACCACACCAGGCGGTAGGAGAGGGACCCTTTCTTTTTCAGCTGCCTGCGCACGACGGGCTCGACGAGACCAAGGTCCTCGCCGATGACGAAGGCGTCCGCTCGCCGGCTCTCGCGCGCGAGCAGAGACAAAAGGATGCGTGCCGGGTACTTCACGTAGGCGCCCTGGCGGGCGGGCATCCCATCGGGGATCCAGAAGAGTCGGAACAGGCCCATGACGTGGTCGAGCCGGATGCCGGCGGCGTGCCTGCCCGCGCCGCGGACCGCGTCGATGAACGGCTCCCAGCGCGCGTCGCCCAGCTTCCAGGGGTTGACGGGCGGCAAACCCCAGTCCTGGCCGTCGCGGAAGAACTCGTCCGGCGGCGCGCCGACGCGCATGCGCGGCGCGAGGTGCAGGCGCCATCGCGAGGCGTCGAACCCGCCTGGTTCGAAGCCCACCGGCACGTCGGTTATCAGGCCGATCTCGCGCGACGCACGCGCCAGCTGCCGGTCGAGGTGGAACTGAATCCACACGTGGAATTCGGCCGGGCGTGCGTCACCTTCCGCGTTGAACTCGGCGAACTCGCGCAGTGCGGAGCCTTCGCGTGCGACATACGAGGCGAGGCCGCGCGGCCTGGGCGATGCGTTGAACACCTTCCAGAGCGCCGCGGACTTCAGCTCGAAGACGCGGTCGTAGTCGATCAGGCGCTCGGCGTTGAGCCGGAGCGCCGCGTCGCGCTCGGCCGCGATGTCAGCGCCCTGGGCGCCTTCGACCTCCTCGACACGGAGGTAGACAACGTTGCGGAACCTCCGCGACGAGGCGAAATAGGGGGATGCCTGATATGGCAGCGTTGGCCGCTGAGCGCCGAGCGGGTTGAGGAGGAGCAGCGAGGCGCCGGCGGCGCGCGACCAGCGCGCGAACCGGCGCAGGTCGGCGAGGTCGCCGACGCCCCAGCTCGCGCCCGAGCGGAGCGCGTAGAGCTGCACGGACCAGCCCCATGCGCGCGGGGGCGCGGTGACGCACGGATCCCTGGACAGCTTCGGACGCCGGAGCCGCGGCGGTTCGTCCGCGACCGCGCCCATCGATTCGAGGATCGCCTGCTCGACCTCCGACGGAGTCTCGACGCGGTCGCCCTGCCAGCCGAAATAGGCAGGCAGGATGCCCCACCGCGCGGCCTTGTCGGAGCCCAGCTCCGTCAGACCAGCGCGCGAAACGGCTCGGGTTCGAAGCCCGCGAGGGCCTCCTTCCAGCCGGCGAGCTCCCGCATGACCGCGGGGTCGTCGCGCACCAACCACGCGAGGTGGCGGAGCGCGTGCTCGATGACGGCGTTGACGCCGATCGACCCGGGCGCGGACGTCGCGCCGCCGCGCGCGAGCTCGGCGCGCTCCACCGGCAGCGCCACGAGAGAGTCTTTCGCGAGCTCGCCTGGAGCCTCGACCACCGCGACGTAAGTCAGGATGATGCGCCCTTGCTCGTGCCGCCACGAGGTCGAGTGGACGACGATGGGGGTCAGCGGGTACCACTTCAGGACGTCGAGGACGACCTCGGCCGGCCGCGCCGTCGCCGGCAGGCCCACGCGCAGCGACTCCGCGTGCATGGGCTTCATCCAGAACAGGCCCTCGTGGCCGAGCCCGACGGGCAGGACCTCCAGCGTCTGGGCGACGAAGTCCGGCGACCACTGCGTCGTGGAGACGGGCGGGCCCATGGTCTCCATCAGCGCAGCGAGATGCGACTTACTTCTTCGCGCCATCACCCTCGATGGTCCGCCAGATCGCGCGGACCTCGGCCGGCGTGATCGCCTGCTGGTGCTCCGTCCGGCCGTGCGCCTGGACGCTGGCGATGACCTGCGACCTGGTGCCGCGCGTGGTCCAACCGCACCTGCAGGTCACTTCCATGAGCATGCGCAAGAGGGTACCTCGGGTGGGCGTACCATGCTGCCCATGGCAGTCGCGGAAGACCTCGAAGTCGCCCCATTCCTGAAGGGCCAGCCGAAGAAGCTGTTCATCGGCGGCCGGTGGGCGGACGCCGCCGAAGGCAAGACGTTCGAGACGCGCGACCCGTCCACCGGCGAGGTCCTGGCCAGGGTGGCCGAGGCGGGCGCCGAGGACGTCGACCGCGCCGTCGCCGCCGCGCGCAAGTCCTTCGACCGCGGCGCCTGGCGCGAGCTTCCTCCGGCGGAGCGGGCCAAGGTCCTCTGGAAGGTCGGCGACATGATCGAGGAGCGGGCCAACGAGTTCGCGCAGCTCGACAGCCTCGACAACGGCAAGCCGATCAACGAGATGCTCCTGTTCGACGTTCCGCTGACGGCGGCCACGTTCCGCTACTACGCCGGCTGGGCCACCAAGCTCGATGGCGCCACGCAGCAGACGTCGTTCCCGGGCAGCTACCTGAGCTACACGCGGCGCGAGCCCGTCGGCGTCGTCGGCCAGATCATCCCGTGGAACTTCCCCCTGATGATGGCCGCGTGGAAGATCGCGCCGGCGCTCGCGTGTGGAAACAGCGTGGTGCTGAAGCCGTCGGAGGAGACGCCGCTGAGCGCCCTGCGCCTGGCCGAGCTGCTCCAGGAAGCCGACGTTCCCGAGGGAGTGGTGAACGTGGTGCCCGGGTTCGGGGAGATCGCGGGCGCGCGGCTGGCCGCCCACCCGCACGTTGACAAGATCGCTTTCACGGGCTCGACCGAGGTCGGCAAGCTGATCGCCAAAGCCTCGGCTGACAGCAACCTCAAGCGGGTGAGCCTCGAGCTCGGAGGCAAGTCGCCGAACATCGTGTTCGCGGACGCCGACCTCGAGCGCGCCGTCTCGGGCGCGTTTCTTGGCATCTTCTTCAACCAGGGCCAGGTCTGCTCGGCCGGTTCGCGGATGTTCGTCCAGGAAAAGGTGTACGACCAGACGGTCGACGAGCTGGCCAAGATTGTCAAGGACCTGCAGCTGGGCCCTGGGCTGGACCCGATGACGCAGATGGGCCCGCTCGTCTCGAAGGGCCAGATGGAGCGCGTGCTCGGTTACATCACGACTGGCAACAAGGAGGGCGCCCGCCTGGTCACCGGCGGTCACCGCGCATCCGACCTGGGCGAGGGCTACTTCGTTCGGCCGACGATCTTCGCCGACGTCGACGGCAAGATGCGCATCGCCAGGGAGGAGATCTTCGGCCCGGTGCTGGCCGCGATCCCGTTCTCGGACGAGGACGACCTGGTCGCGAAGGCGAACGACTCGATCTATGGGCTGGTCGCGGGCGTATGGACGAACGACGTCCGCCGCGCGCATCGCGTGGCGCACGCGCTCAAGGCGGGGACGGTCTACGTCAACTGCTACAACGTGGTCGACCCGGCTACGCCGTGGGGCGGTTACAAGCAGAGCGGTTGGGGACGCGAGCTCGGCCCTTACGCGCTCGACCTCTACACCGAGATCAAGAACGTCATCGTCGACATCGGCTAGTTATCGATGACGATGGCTTTGACGCTGTCCAGCAGGTAGGGGTCGAGGTTATCCAGCCTCTCGCACAGGCTGTGGATCCGGAAGAACAGCTCTTGGGGGACCTGCCGGCGGCGATCGACGAGGAAACCGCAAAAGGTCTCCATGGCGATTGTGAACTCGCGTGCCTCGACGAACTCCTGGACGTCGCGTAGCTCGCCGTCGGACAATGCCTCCCGGCTGCTCACGATGAGACCGTGGAACTCGGCTTCCATCGCGCAGGAAAGTATGCGGCCGGTGCCGCCGCCCGAGGCTGAGAAACGGTGATCAAGGCCCTGGTCGCGGCGGCGGTGGCTGCGACGCAACTCCTGCTGTCGACGCCCGTTCCCGCGGCGCAGGATGTGTTTCAGCGGCCGCTGGCCTCGTGGGCGCCGCACTGCCTCGGGTTCGGCAGCCAGTGGCGCTACTGCAACGGGGTGCCCCTGCGCGCCTGCCCGTCCGGGGCGGTGTGGCTGCACACCGCCGTGGACGTCGTCGCCTCGACCGGCGAGGCCGTGATGGCCGCTGGAGACGGGACGATCGCCGGCTACTCGATCGACCCGCAGTTCCGGGGAGGGGTGCTGATCCGGCACCGGACGAGCGAGGGGATCGTCATCACCCAGTACTGGCATGTCTGGCTGCTCGGAGGGTTGGACGTGGGGTCGGTGGTGAAGCGAGGCCAGGTGTTCGCGAGGGTGGCGGACATGGGCAGTCGGACGCACCTGCACTTCGCGGTGTTCAAGGGCGATCTCGAGGCGCACGCGTGGAATGGGGCGCTGCCGCCGTCGCCGTGCTCAGGTTTCCCGGCGTTTCCGTACCGATTCGTGGATCCGAACGCGTTCCTTGCGGCGCACCAATAGCGCAAATGCCGGCATTTACGCCATTGGCGGTCGTGTCAATTGCGCTTTCGCCGGCACAAGCGCATTTCTAACCTGCGCGACAACGGACCCGGGGTTGTCAAGGACGTCCGCTGCTGTGAAGCGAAGCAGCCTGACGCCCGTGTTCAACAGTCTGTTCTGACGGCGGTTGTCCTGAACGAGGGCGGTGCGGTGTAGGTTGCCGTCATATTCGATGGCGAGCCGGTGGGACTCGTAATAGAGATCCGGCCGGCCGGCGAATCGACCGAACGCATCATGAATCGCGACCTGCGACTTGGGCCTTGGCAGACCGGCCATCACGAGGAGAATCCGGAGGCGCGACTCCATCGGCGATTCAGCCGCCGGCTCGGCCAGACCGATCACGCGACGGAGATTCGTGATGCCGCGGCGCCGCGAACGTGTGGCCGCCCATGCGCTCAAGTCGTGGAGTTGAATTCGGCGGCCATGGAGGGCCGCGTCGACCAGCACCACTGCCTCAACCGTGCTCAAACGGGCGCATAGATCAGCCAACGTCCTGGGGATCGAGGTTGCGCGCAAACCTCGAACCTGGACCACGTCGCCTGTCAGTTGGGAGCGGTGAACCAGGATTCCCGCGCGCGACGAAACGCCGCAGGCCTTTGGCACCGTGGCTTCGATCGGACTGCATGGCGGGACATCCATTTCGTGAAGCCACGCAGCGGTCAGACCGGAGAAGGCACTGTCGGCGGGGAGTCGATTGCGCGCCGCTTCCAGCTTCCGAATCGGGTCGTTGGCGAGGCGCTTCGACACATAGGTTCCACGGCTCAGTCGCGTCCAAGTGACGCCCTTGAGGTGCCAACGGCGTAGCCCCGCCTCGCGTGCCTCGGCAATGGTGAAGGGGCCGGACGTGAGCTCCGTGGGCACGGTCGGATGGCGTCCCATGCCATGCAGCATCCGACGAAGTTGGGCTCCCGGACAAGGCAGCCTGTTAAGGGCAGTTCGCGATCAGGAACTGAGCCTCGCTGACGAGCCGGCTCGCGGTGGCAGGCGCGATCGCCTTGCCGCTTTGAGCATGGACTTCGTTGATGAACGCGTGGTAGATCAATGCCGCCGTTGCGCACTGACCCCTGCCGCGCGCGGCCTTTGCCGCGTTGAGCTTGGCGAGCAGCGAGCTGGCGACCCCGGCGTTGGTGATCGCCCCGCTGCTGAGAGCGCTCTTCACGTCGGCGATGATGCTGCCGGGCGTGATCACCGTCGCCGGCGTTTCGAAGTACATCGACCACACGGTTTCGGTGGTCGGTGGACTAATGATCAATGCCGGGCCCTGGTCGCTCATCGACACGATCTGGTCCTGCGTCGAGGTCTGAGCGTCGGCGAACACAGTATCGGTCGACGGATCCACGGCCATCGCGAAAGTGTTGATCGTGGATGGGTCGTTGGTGAACGAATTGACCACCGTGTCGGTCGCAGTGGCCGGATTGACCTTTACGAGCTGTCGCGGGCAGCAGTCACTGAGGCCGAACAGCCCGCCGTTGCCGGTGTCGTAGGAGATGATGCGAACGGTTGCCTGGACGACAGGGCTTGACGTCACTGTCCGCGCGGACGTGTCTACCGTCAGGATCTGGTCCGACGCCGGCAGCCCTGGGTCGAAATTGTTGACGTAGATCGTGTGCGCCCCCGGCACGACCGCCATCGAAAGGATGCCGCAGCAGGTGTTGCCCAGACCAACCACGACGGTGGTGAGCCCTGTGGCAGGGTCGAGTGTGGAGATGCCGCTGAAGCCGAGCAGCCAGAGGGTGCCGGTGGATGAGTCGAACCCGATCTGATCGACCTGTGCGTTGACGGGCTTGTCGGCGAGGATGTTGCCCGACGTGCTGTCAATCGTCAGGACCTCGTTGTTGAGGCCGTCAGACCGGATCACGAAGAGTCGATGAGTCGCTGGATCTCCCGCGAGATTCACCGCCTGGAGGTTCTGGTTCGGCCCCGCGAGGTCCTCGATATGCGACACGACGCCGGTTGACGGGTCGACCCGAGACAGGAAATTCTGATTGGTGCCGGTGATGGCGAACAGCGTGCCGCCGGAGGAGGCCGCCGCCGTGAGAGGCTGGCCCACGAACGGCAAGACGGCAACGACCAGAACGGCAAACCGTGTCGCGAGCTTCTTAAGCATGCCCCCCTCCAAGGCTGACGGCGAAACGTTTGCCAGAAGCTTAAAACGCTCTGGTAATCGAATCAAGAAGCGATGACCCTACTCGTCGTAGGCCAGGTTCGGGCGCAGCCAGCGCTCCGCCTCGGCCGCCGTCATCCCCTTCCGCCGCGCGTAGTCCTCGACCTGGTCTCGACCTACCTTGCCGACCATGAAGTACCGCGACTGGGGGTGCGCGAAGTACAGCCCGGAGACGGCCGCGGTGGGCGTCATCGCCCCGCTCTCCGTTAGCTCCATCCCGATCGACCGGGCGTCCAGGAGCGAGAAAAGCGTCTGCTTCTCGGAGTGGTCAGGGCAGGCGGGGTAGCCGAACGCCGGCCGGATGCCTCGGTACCTCTCGGCGATCAGCTCCTCCTTCGTCAGCGACGGCCCGGCCTCGTACCACGACCGCCGCACGACCTCGTGAAGGTATTCGGCGAAAGCCTCGGCGAGACGGTCGGCCAGCGCCTTCACCATGATCGCCCGGTAGTCGTCGTGCTCCGCCGTGAACCGCGCGGCCAGCTCGTCGACGCCGAGCCCGGCGGTGACCGCAAACGCGCCGAGGTGATCGCTGGATGGTGCGACGAAATCGGCCAGTGACAGGTACGGCTTGTCGTCGCCGTGGTCGACCTGCTGGCGCAGCATCGGGAAACGAACGCCGTTGTCGAGGGCGACGTCGTCGCCGTCCGCGTGCGCGGGCCAGAACCCGTACACACCCCGCGCCTTCAGCCAGCCGCGCTGCTGGATCTCGTCCAGCAGTTCCTGCGCGTGCTCGAACAATTCGCGCGCGGCCGCGCCGTGCGATGGATTGTCCAGGATCGCGGGGTACTTGCCCTTCAGCTCCCATGCGTGGAAGAAGAACGTCCAGTCGACGTACTCGCGCAGCTCGGCGAGCGAAGGCTCGATGACCTTCCGGCCGGTGAAGGGAGGCTTCGGCAGGTCGCCGAACGGAAGGCGCAGTCGCTTCGCCCGCGATTGGTCCAGCGAAAGCAGCGGCCGGCGCGACGTTGAATGCTGAGCGCGCAGCTTCTCTTGCAGCGCGAAGTTGTCCCGTTCGAAGCGGTCGCGTCGACCGTCGTCGAGCAGGTCGGACACCACGCCGATCACGCGCGACGCGTCCAGCACGTGCACGGTCGTGCCGTCATAAGCGGGCGCGATTCGCACCGCCGTGTGCTGCTTCGAGGTCGTCGCGCCGCCGATGAGCAGAGGAATGCGGAAATCGCGCCTGGTCATCTCCTTGGCCACGACCACCATCTCGTCCAGCGACGGTGTGATCAGGCCCGACAGCCCGACCACGTCCGCGCCCAGCTCGACCGCGACATCAAGGATCTTGTCCGCCGGCACCATCACGCCCAGGTCGTGGACTTCGTAGTTGTTGCAGGCGAGCACCACACCGACGATGTTTTTGCCGATGTCATGGACGTCGCCTTTCACCGTCGCGAGCACGAGCCTGCCGCGGACGTGTTGGTTGCCGCCGGCCTCTTTCTCCGCCTCCATGAAAGGCTGCAGATATGCGACCGCCCGCTTCATCGCGCGCGCGCTCTTCACGACCTGCGGAAGGAACATCTTGCCGGCGCCGAAGAGGTCGCCGACCACCTTCATCCCGTCCATCAGCGGACCCTCGATGACGAGCAGCGGCTTGCCGTACTTGACCCGCGCCTCTTCCGCGTCCTTCTCTATGTACTCGACCTCGCCGTGGAGCACCGCGTGCTTCAAGCGCTCCTCGACGGAACCTTCGCGCCACGAGAGGTCGACCTCGCGCTTGGACCCGCCGCCCGAGACGGACCTGGCGAACTCGACCAGCCGCTCGGTGGCGTCCGGCCGGCGGTCGAAGATCACGTCCTCGACCATCTCGAGCAGGTCCTTCGGGATGTCCTCGTAGACGACCAGCTGGCCCGCGTTGACGATGCCCATGTCCAGGCCCGCGCGGATCGCGTGGTAGAGGAAGGCGGAGTGGATCGCCTCGCGCACGCGGTCGTTGCCGCGGAACGAGAAGGAGAGGTTGGAGATGCCGCCGGAGATGTGCACGCCGGGACAGAGCCGCTTGATCTCCCTCGTCGCCTCGATGAAGGCCTTGGCGTACTGAGAGTGCTCCTCGATCCCGGTCGCGATCGGAAGGACGTTGGGGTCGAAGATGATGTCCTCCGGCGCAAAGCCGGCCTGTTCGACAAGGAGCTTGTAGGCGCGTGTGCAGATTTCGACCTTGCGCGCGACTGTGTCCGCCTGACCGATCTCGTCGAAGGCCATGACCACGACCGAGGCGCCGTATTCGCGCACCGTGCGCGCCTGCTCGAGGAACGGCTCCTCGCCGCTCTTGAGGCTGATCGAGTTGCAGACGCCCTTGCCCTGCAGGCACTTGAGGCCGGCCTCGAGCACCGACCACTTCGAGCTGTCGACCATGATCGGCAGCCGAGCAATCTCCGGTTCCGTCTCGATCAGGTTGAGGAAGCGCACCATCGCGGCCTCCGAGTCCAGCAGGTCCGCGTCCATGTTCACGTCGAGGAGGTTGGCGCCACCGCGCACCTGCTCGAGCGCCACCTGCACAGCACTGGTGAAGTCGCCCGACTCGATCATCCGACGGAACCGCAGCGAGCCCGTGACGTTCGTGCGCTCGCCGACGACGACAAAACCCGAGTCCGGCGTGATCTCGAACGGCTCGAGGCCGCTGAACCGCGCCCGGTGCTCGCGATTCGGAACCTGGCGCCGCGGCACGCCTTTCAGCGCATCGCGGATCTGGCGTATGTGCTCTGGGCCGGTGCCGCAGCATCCGCCGGCGGCGTTGAGGAGGCCGGCCAGCGCGAACTCCTTGAGGAGCTTGCTCGTGGTGGGCGGCTGCTCGTCGTAGCCGCCGAAGGCGTTGGGCAGGCCCGCGTTCGGATAGCAGATGACGTAGACGGGCGCGACCCGCGACATCGCCTCGACGTACGGCCGCATCTCGGTGGCGCCGAGCGAGCAGTTGACGCCCGCCGCGAAGGGCTGGGCGTGCTCGACCGACGTCCAGAACGCCTCGACCGTCTGGCCCGAGAGATTGCGGCCGCTGCGGTCGACGATCGTCACCGACACGAAGAGAGGCAGGTCCGGCGCCGCCTCCTTTACCGCGGCGATCGCGGCCTTGCCGTTGAGCGTGTCGAACACCGTCTCGATGAGGAGGAAGTCGACGCCGCCCTCCTTCAACGCGCGCGCCGCCTCCGCGTACCCGTCGCGCAGCTGGTCGAAGGTCACCTCGCGATAGGAGGCGTCGTCGACCCGCGGCGATAGCGAGAGGGTGACGTTGGTCGGGCCCAGCGAACCGGCGACGAAACGGTCCTCATATTCATCCGCGGCCTTGCGCGCCAGCCGCGCGCCGGCCAGGTTCATCTCGTAGACGTAGTCCTCGAGGCCGTAGTCGGCCTGGGAGACGCGCGTCGCGGTGAACGTGTTGGTGGTCACGATGTCGGCGCCGGCCTCGAGGTAGTCGCGGTGCACCTGCGTCACCAGCGCGGGCTGGGTCAGGCAGAGGATGTCGCTGTTGTTGCGCAGCGGCTTGGGGTGATCGCGGAATCGCTCGCCGCGGAACTCGGCGTCGCTGAGGCCTTTGTGCTGGAGCATCACGCCCATGGAGCCGTCGAAGATCGCGATCCGCTGCTGGAAGAGCTGATCGAGCCGCTCGCGAACGGATGTTGCCACCGCCATGGTGACCATTAAGCCTACGGGAGGGGCCCCTCCGGCCCTGCGGGCCACCTCCCCATGAATGGGGAGGACAAGTGCCCCTCCGACCCTGCGGGCCACCTCCCCATGAATGGGGAGGACAAGTGCCACTCCGGCCCTGCGGGCCACCTCCCCATGAATGGGGAGGACTCAATCCCCGACGGGGCTCCAGACTTCGAAACGGCCGTCGTCGTAGAGGAGCCTCCGGCCGCTCGTCGGCAAAGCGTCGAGAGCCGCCTGGCGCTGGTCCGGGTGCGTCGGGCCGCTCAGATACGCCTGGCGGTCGATGACCACGTAGCACGTGCCGTCGAGCCGGTCCGGGAAATCGTTGATGGTGTGCCGGTTGGCGAGCCACACCGCCAGCCCGTCGTCGGCGTTGACCGGCGCGTCGGCCGGGATCATCGCCGTCGCGTTCCGCAGCTCGGCGACGGTGTTGGGATGGGCATACAGCGTTTGGTCCGCACGCAGCGCCGGTGGGAAACGGCCGATCGTGAAGCCGAGGAACAGCGCTGGCAGCATCATCGCCACCGCCCAGGCCGGTTTCACGGAGCGCCGAAGGAGGTAGTTCCTCGCCCCGACGCCGCTCGCGACGATGAACGGGAACAAGAGAAGCAGGACGTAGTGCAGGTTGAGGATGTTCTGCGGGTTGTGGCCGCTCAGCACGTTCGCGAGGTAGGGAGGGATCACGAGCAGCAGCCAGCGCGGCGCGAACAGGGCCATGCACGCCATCGAGGCGAAGATCCCGGCGACCACGATGAGCGCGGTCGGCCGAAACAGCGCCTCGACGACCGTCAGCGGCGTCAGGGGCAGGCTCGGGTCCAGCCCGAACAGCCAGCGGTAGTAGACGAAGTCGGTGTAGCCGCCGTTGCGGAAGTGCTGCTGCACGATCCCGGTGCCGATCAAGAACCACGCGCCGGCGAGATAGACGATGAACCGCCACCGCTTCTTGACCTCAGGCGCGCCGTACTGCGACATCAGGATGCCGAGCACGCCGACCGTGTAGACCTGGTCCTCCTTGCACGTCAGCGTGAGGATGCACAGGCACCACATCGCGATCCGATGGCCGCGGATGCCCGCCCACGCGGCGAGCAGCGCGAAGGCGAGCGCCATCTTCTCGGGGTGGAAGAAGTCGCGTGCGGCCTCCTGGATCGCGAACCAGAACGGAATCGGCGCCGAGAGCGCGACGGCGACCCACTTCGCCTCCGGCCGGTCCGCCGGCAGCAGCGCGCGCAGGAACAGGTAGGCTGACGGCGCGGTGGCCGCGAGGCCGGCCGACGAGAAGATGAGCAGCACGATGGGGCTCGGCCAGACCTTCTCGACCGCGGCGAGGACGACAAAGATCAGCTCGAAGTGGATGCCGAGGAAGTCCGCCCGGGCGAAGCTCGAGTAGAAGCCCTGCCCCTGGGTGATGTTCCAGATCACCTGCTGGTCGTAGGCGAAGTCCCACGCCGAGCCGGTCATGCCGTACAGGCGCTGCAGCTCGCCGTGCAGAGTCCAGGCAAAGGCGATCGCCGCCGCCAGCAGCGGAATCGCGGCGTAGACCCACCACGCCTCGACGGCGGTGGCTTCGGACTTGACGTTCTGCATCGGCGCCGCCTGCACTGCCACGAGGTCGGAGCTTAGCAAGGCATAATCCGGGGACCATGGCCCGCCACGCCGCGAGCGAGACCCCGTATGTCTCGGTGATCGTCCTGGTCTACAACGAGGTCGACAGCGTCGAGCCGCTGCATCGCGAGCTGATCGGCGTGCTCGAAGGCCTCGGAACATCGTTCGAGGTCATATACGTCGACGACGGAAGCCGCGACGGCAGCACTGAAAAGCTTGGCCAGCTCGCATCACGCGACGGCCGCGTGCGGGTGGTGAGCTTCCGCCGCAACTTCGGCCAGACGGCGGCGGTGCAGGCTGGGATCGACCACAGCCGCGGCGCCGTCCTCGTCTTCCTCGACGGTGACATGCAGAACGACCCGCACGACATCCCGCACCTTCTCGCCAAGGTCGACGAAGGCTACGACGTGGTCAGCGGCTGGCGGCGCGACCGCCACGACGCCGCGAGCCGCGTGGTGCCGTCGAAGATCGCGAACTGGATCATCGCCCGCGTCACCGGCGTCCCGCTCAGCGACTTCGGATGCACGCTCAAGGCCTACCGGCGCGAGGTCATCCAGGACGTGAGGCTGTACGGCGAGATGCACCGCTTCATCCCCGTCTTCGCGTCGATGACGGGCGCGCGCATCACCGAGCTGCCGGTCAATCACCGGCCGCGCACGTACGGCAAGTCGAAGTACTCGCTCTCGCGCACTTCGCGCGTGATGCTCGACCTGATCACGGTGAAGCTCCTCGGCAGCTACTCGACCAAGCCGATGTATTTCTTCGGTTTCGCCGCCTTCGGGCTGTGGGCTGTCGCCGCCGTGCTGGCCGCCATCGTGCTCCTGCAGAAGCTGCTGCCGCCCTACGTCTTCGCCCACAACAACCCGCTTCTCCTGTTGTCGGTGGTGCTGTTCATCGTCGGCGTGCAGTTCATCCTTATGGGGCTGCTCGCGGAGCTGTCCATCCGCACGCTGCACGAGTCGCAGTCGAAGCCGACCTACGTCGTGCGCGAGATCATCGAGAGGACGCCGCGGCATCGGGCAGCGGTGACCGATGGGAGACCCGCCCTCAGGGCTCGGTGATTCGCCGAACGTAGGCAGTTGCCCGTTTGCGCAAAACGGGTCAAATCCGGACGACCAATGCATCCGGTTTGCGCAAAAAGGGTAATTTCGGGTAGATGTGCGGCATCTGCGGCGTCGCTGGCGGGGATCCCGCGCATGGCCGCGAGCTCGTCGCCCGGATGTGCTCGGCGATGGCCCACCGCGGGCCCGACGACGAGGGCTCGGTCCAGCTCGACGGCGTAACGCTCGGCATGCGCCGGCTGTCGATCATCGACCTCGCGGGGGGGCACCAGCCGATGCACAACGAGGACTCGACGGTGTGGATCGTCCAGAACGGCGAGATCTTCAACCACGCCGAGCTGCGGGAGCAGCTGCTCGCCGCGGGCCACGTGTTCATCACGCAGTCCGACACCGAGGTGATCGTTCACGGGTGGGAGGAGTGGGGCGAGCAGATGGTCGAGCGCCTCAACGGCCAGTTCGCGTTCTGCCTCCTGGACCGCAACAAAAAGGCCCTGTTCCTAGCGCGCGATCGCACGGGCATCAAGCCGCTGCACTACGCGATCTCGGGCGACCGATTTGTGTTCGCGTCGGAGCTGAAGGCGCTCCTGCGCGACCCCGAGCTGCGCCGCGGCGTCGATCCCGCAGCGCTCGACGAGTACCTGGCTTACGAGTTCGTGCCTTCGCCCCGCAGCATCGTGCGCGGGGTCGGCAAGCTGCGCCCCGGTCACACCTTGAGCTGGTCGCTCACCGACCGCTCCGCGGCGATCCGCCAGTACTGGGCGCCCGAGCTGAACGTCGCCCTCGACGGGAGATCGATGGACCTCGACGAAGAATGTGCCCGTCTGCGCGACGTCCTTCGCGAGTCGGTCCGCAAGGAGCTCATCAGCGAAGTGCCGCTCGGAGTCTTTCTCTCCGGTGGCATCGATTCGAGCGCGGTCACGGCGATGATGACGCAGCTCGGCGGCGACGTGAAGAGCTTCTCGGTGGGCTTCGCCGAGCGCTCATTCGACGAATCTCCGTACGCGAGGCAGGTCGCGCGGCACCTCGGCACGGACCACCACGAGCTCACCCTCGAGCCGGCGATGATGCTCGGCCTCGTCCCGCGCCTTTCGACGCTGCTCGACGAGCCGCTCGGCGACGCGTCGATCATCCCCACCTATCTGCTGTCCGCCTTCACAAGACAGCACGTGACGGTGGCCCTGGGCGGCGACGGAGGAGACGAGCTGTTCGCCGGCTACCCGACGATGCAGGCGCACCGCCTGGCGGGCTACTACGTGCGAGCGCCAGGTTTGTTGCGGCGCGGCCTCGTCGAGCCGCTCGTGCGCAGGCTTCCGGTTTCGCGCGACAACTTCAGCTTCGACTTCCGCGCCAAGCGCTTCGTCGGCGGCGCGGCCCACCGGGTGCCGGACCGGCATCAGCGGTGGATGGGCTCGTTCGCGCCCGAAGAGCGCGCGGCCATCCTCACCGCCGACGTTCAGGGCGACGGGCTGGTCGACGAGTACAGGTCGCTGGACCCGCTCAATCAGGTGCTGATGCTCGACATGCGCCTCTACCTGGAGAACGACATCCTGGTCAAGCTCGACCGCGCTTCGATGATGGCGTCGCTCGAGGGTCGCGTGCCGCTGCTGAACAACGACTTCGTCGCCTACGCGACGTCGCTTCCTCTGCGCATGAAGCTGCGGGGCCTGCGCTCCAAGTACCTGCTCAAGCGCGCGCTGCGCGGCGCCCTGCCCGACTCGATCCTCGACCGGCCGAAGAAGGGCTTTGGCATCCCCGTCGCGGAATGGTTCCGCGGGCCGCTGCGTGAGCAGCTCCTCAGCGTTCTATCGTCGGAACGGATCAAACGTGAGGGGTTCTTCGAGCCGGCGGTGGTCAAGCGGCTGATCGATGAGCACCTGGATGGCCGGCGGGACAACCGCAAGCAGCTCTGGACGCTGTTCGCCTTCGAGATGTGGTTCGAGGGGTACGAACAGGCCGCGTAGCCCCTCCGGCCCTGCGGGCCACCTCCCCACAAGTGGGGAGGACTACCTGCCCCTCCGGCCCTTCGGGCCACCTCCCCACAAGTGGGGAGGACTACAGCGCCCTTCGGGCCACCTCCCCACAAGTGGGGAGGACTACAGCGCCCTTCGGGCCACCTCCCCACAAGTGGGGAGGACTACGGCCAAGCCGCCTAGCCCCTCACCCTAACCCTCTCCCCTGCGGGGAGAGGGAAACACCCAATTAATAGACCGACTGTCGGTCGGTTATAATGGACGCCAAATGGCACGGACCCTGAACCTGGCCGTCCACACAGTTCGCCGCGAGGCCTTCGTCGAGGCGGCGCAGCGCCTGATGCAGACCAGGGGCTGGGAGCAGATGAGCATCCAGGACCTCCTCGACGAGGTACAGGCCTCGCGCGGCGCCTTCTATCACTACTTCGACTCCAAGCAGGCGCTGCTCGAGGCGGTCATCCAGCGGATGGTCGACGCGGGCCTCGGCTCGATCGAGCCGATCGTCGACGATCCCAACCTGCGTGCTACAGCGAAGCTCGTCCAGGTGTTCGGCGGCATCGGCCGCTGGAAGACCGACCGCAAGGACCTGATCCTCGCCTTCCTCGACGTCTGGCTTTCCGACGACCACGCTGTGGTGCGCGAGCATTTCCGCCGCGAGCTCGTGGGCCGATTCGTACCGGTGCTGGCCCGGATCGTGCGCCAGGGGATCGAGGAAGGCAGCTTTCGGGTCGACTCGCCCGATGCGACGGCACGGGTCCTGATGATGCTGCTCCAGGGTATGCAGGAGGAGGCGACGGACCTGTTCGTCGCCCGACAAGCGAACACCATCAGCTACGAAGAGGTCGTTACGCGGCTTGCGGCGTACACCGGCGCGTTCGAGCGGCTCCTGGGGGTGGAGGCGGGGTCGATCAGCCTGATCGACCGATCGATTCTCGAAGAGTGGTATGGAAGCGCGACAAGGAGGCCAAATGGCGGCGATCATCGAGGTTGACAGGCTCAGCAAGAGCTATGGCGGGAAGCGAGGCATCGTCGATGTCTCCTTCGAGGTCGCCGAGGGCGAGGTCTTCGGGTTCCTCGGACCGAACGGTGCGGGCAAGACGACGACCATCCGCATCCTCATGGCGCTCATCCGCGCCGACAGCGGCACGGCCCGAATCGCGGGCCTCGACTGCTGGAAACAGTCTCTGGAGGTCAAGCGCCTGGTCGGCTACATCCCCGGCGAGCCTTCGCTCGACCCCAACCTCACCGGCGGCCAGATCCTCGAATACTTCGGCCGCTTGCGAGGAGGCGTCGACCAGGCCTACCTGAAGCGGCTGATCGAGATCTTCGACCTCGACACGGGCAAGAAGTTCCGCCAGTACTCGACTGGCAACAAGCGCAAGGTCGTGCTCATCCAGGCCTTCATGCACCGTCCGCGCGTGCTCATCCTCGACGAGCCGACCAGCGGGCTCGACCCGCTGAACCAGCAGACGTTCGACGCCCTGGTCAAGGAGGCGAGCGAGGAGGGCCGCACGGTGTTCCTCTCTTCGCACGTCTTGAGCGAGGTCGAGAAGACGTGCGAGCGGGTCGGCATCATTCGGGAGGGCCGGCTCGTCCGCGTCGGCGGCGTGCACGAGCTGAAGGACATCAAGCGCTACGAGGTCACGATCTCTTTTGCGCAGCCTGTCGCGGCCGACGCCTTCAAAACAGTGGACGGCGTCATCGAGGTCGAGCAGCTGAACGACGGCCACGCCGTGCGCATCGCCATCCAGGGGCCGGCCGACGCCGTGGTCAAGGCGGCGGCGCGCTACCCGGTCGTGTCGCTCACGAGCTACGAACCCAGCCTCGAGGACGTCTTCCTGAGGTACTACGAGGCGGACGGGCAGCCCGCCCCGAAGGAACCAGCCCGTGTTTAGCAGCATCTTGCTCAAGACGCTGCGCGATTACCGGGTTGCGATCCTCGGCTGGGGCATCGGGATGGGCCTGGTCATCGTGTCGCCGATGGCGAGCGTGGCCACCCTGATCAGCACCCCAGAGCAGCGCGCCGCGCTGGCGAGGTTGGCTGCCCAGTTCGCGTGGGCCGCCGACCCTATCGCCGCGGACACCGTCGGCGGCTACGCGACCTTCAAGATCGGCATCTTCATCTTCCTGGTGTGCGTGTGGCCGCTCCTCGCCGCCAGTCGCACGCTGCGCGGGGAGGAGGACCGCGGCTCGCTCGACGTGCTTCTCTCGATGCCGCGCACCCGAACGCGGGTCGCCCTGGAGAAGGTCGCGGCGATGTGGACGGCGCTCGTCGCCATCGGCGCGATCGTCGGCGTGATGGCGTACCTGGGCGGGAGGGCGTTCAAGGCCGACTTCACCCTGGTCGACGGCCTGCTCTTCGGACTTGACCTGACGCTCATCTGCATGGTCTTCGGCGGCCTGGCGCTGTTGATCTCCCAGTTCACTCATGAGCGCGGCACCGCCGCAAGCGCGACCGGCTTCCTGCTCGTCGTCTTCATCGTCATCGACATGGTCCACCGCGTCGTGCCGAACACCGAGTGGTTCTCGCGCTTATCGCCGATCTACTACTACAACCTGAGCAAGCCGCTGGTCCCGAGTTTCGGCACGAGCATCGGCGGTTTGTTGGTGCTGTTCGGGCTCGCTGTCGCCCTGACCGCGGCCGGGACCTGGCTCTTCGCCCGCCGCGACGCGGGCGACGCGGTGCGGATCCCCTTGATCCCGGTCCGCCCGGCGCGGACCAGCCAGGCCTTGCCGGCGGGCGACTGGTCGCTCCGCTCGGTCTACGCCCGCAGCCTGGGCATGATCGCGTTCCCGACGTTCTGGTGGACCCTCCTCATCGCCGGTTTTGCTGCGTGGATGGTGGTCGTCGTCCAGCAGATGGTGAGCAAGCTCAACGAGCTCCTGAACTCCGTAGGGAGCGGCTCTCCGGCACTGACCATCCTCAAGAACATCGGCGGGGGAGGCACCGAGCTGAACGCCATCTTCCTCGGCGCCATGTTCGAGATCCTGCCCGTCCTGCTGATGGCCTTCGCCGTCACCCAGGTCAACCGCTGGGCGTCCGACGCGGACGAGGGACGCCTCGAGATCATCCTGTCCACGCCGCAGTCGCGCGCGCGCGTCTTGCTCGCGCGCTTCGCGGCCCTCGCGACCGCGACGGTGATCGTCGGGCTGGTCACCCTTGCCGCGTCTGCCATCGCGGCCCAGGTGGCGGGGGTCAGGCTCGACTCGACCAACCTGGCGGAGGCGAGCCTGGGCATGATCCCGCTCGGCCTGTTGATCGCGGCCATCGGCTACCTCGCGGCAGGCTGGCTCCGGACCGCCGCCGACACCGGGCTGCTCAGCTTCGTCCTCGCGGCCTGGTTCTTCATCAGCTTCGTCGGCCCCGACCTCAAGTGGCCGGACGCGACCCTCAGGCTTTCCGCCTTCTACTACTACGGCACCCCCCTCACCCATGGGCTCCAGTTCGCCAACATCGCGCTCGTTGTCGCCGTCGGCGGAGCCGCCCTGGCCCTGGGCGTCCTCCGGTTCGCGCGCAAGGACATCGTCACCTGACGAGACGCACGCACTCCGCATACGAGTCTTAACAGTTCCTTAAGAGGCGACCGAAAAGGTTGGGAGTAGCGTTGTCGAACCGCTGGGGTTGAGGGTCGTTCGGCAACGACACCTTTGGGAGGGCTGGGAAGCAAAGTGAAGAGGTTGCTGTTGGCCGCGGCATTGGCGGCCGGGCTTTTGCTGAGTTCACCTGCGAGCGCGGGTGCGTGGGCGACGTACTGCGACTGGGACCCGCTCGTGCTCGTCGTCACCCCGTCCGGCCACGTCGTGCCTGTCTACGACAGCGTCTGGACGTCGAGCCTGCTCGACCTCGGCCTACCGCTGGAGAGCTACCAGACTTCCCGGGTATACGACGCCGCCGGCAAGCCCGAGACGGCCGTGGACATGGAGATCTACGTGCCGACGGGGCTCCTTTTCCGCTACCAGGTGCACGACATGGTGACGAGCGGCTTGCTCGGCTCGGGCACCGTGTACGCGCAGGCGAACGGATGGAGCGGCTATCCCGTCCACCTCAAATTCGTCCTGCCTATCCCCTAAGTGGCCATGGCGCCCCGGCGACGGTCTGAGCTGTTCCGGCTGGGCATCGGATTTATCGCGCTCGTCACCTTCGTCGCGACGCTGGGCCGGTGGGGCCTCGCCTCCGCGGAGTGGTGGCTGATCGTCTCACTGGCGGCGGCGGGGATCCTGGCGCTGGAGTTTCCGCTCCACATCAGCCTCTCCGTCAAGGTCAGCGTCGCGAGCGCGGTGTTCTTCGCCGCGGTCCTCCTGCTCCCGGTGTGGCAGGCGGCCGCCCTGGTCGGGGTGCTGCAGGCGGTGGACATCTGCGTGGCGGCCTTCCGCAAGATCCGGCGGACGGGCGAGCGGCCGCCTCGGGCTGTCGCCATCAACGTGCTGTTCAACGGCGGCCAGGCGTACCTGGCAGCCGCGCTCGGAGGGCTGCTCCTGCTCGCCAGCGGCGTGTCCGCCCGGTCCGGCCTCGCCGGTCCGCTGGATGCCCTGCTCCTCGTGCTCGCGGCGGCGCTGATGTTCGCGACCAACATATTCCTGGTCTCGGTCGCCGCTGGGCTCGCGACCTCGCGCAACCCCATTCACCTCTTCGTCAACACAAACCGACTCGTCTACGTCCAGTTCGCGAGCCTCTACCTGCTCGGCACCGCCGCGGCCTTCGCTTCCGTGCAGTTCGCGTGGCTTCCACTGCTGGCCATCGTCCCGGCCGCGCTCGTCTACCACTCGCTCAGGCAGAGGGTCGAGATGCGCCGCGACGCGATGCGCGCGATGGAGCGCATGGCGGACGAGGTCGACCGGCGCGACCCCTACACCTTCAACCACTCGCAGCGGGTCGCCATCTACACGCACGCGATCGCGCGCAAGCTCGGTTTCACCTCGGGCGAGATCGACGTGCTCGAGCTCGCCGCGAAGGTTCACGACATCGGCAAGATCCGGATCCCGGACGCCATCCTCCTGAAGCCTGGGCCGCTGACGCCCCACGAGCGGCGCGTCATGGAGACACACCCGCGGCTCGGCTACGAGATCCTTCGCCCCTTCTCCGAGTACGCGAAGGTGCTTGACCTCGTCCTTTCACATCATGAGCGGTACGACGGGCGCGGCTACCCCAACGCCGTCGTCGGCCGGCGGCTGATGCTGATCGCACAGGTCATCCCGGTCGCGGACTCGCTGGACGCCATGACCACCGCCCGCGCCTATCGCGACGCGCTTTCGTGGGCGTCGGCGATGGATGAGCTGCGGCGCGGCGCCGGCACGCAGTGGAACCCCTACGTCGTCGACGCGGCCCTTTCGGTGCTGTCGCAGGAGCAGCGCGACGGCGCGCCACGGGCGGCGCAGACGCACGCGATCGCCTGAGGCCTGCTGGGCTGCTGCCCTGAAACGTCGATAGTCCGGACTATCGGCACGTTTCGGCGTTTGGGATGTCCGTTAGTCGCGACTATCGCCCACATGCAGCTCGTGGTTTCGGTCTGGGGCCAGGAAGCGGAGCAGCTCTCGTCCCTCCTTCTCGACCGCGCGCGCTTCGACCCTTCTGAGCGGCGTGTCGAAGGGCGTGATGTGCATGGTGGTCGTCGCGCCGGCGTGAGTCGGTATCCAGCCGCCGCGCACGAAGCCGTCGACTAGCACCGAGCCTTTCATGATCCCGTTGCTGCTGAACAGCCCGAGGTGCTTGCCCGGCGGCAGGATGCGCGTGCGGTCGGCGTGGGCCAGCAGGATGTTGTCGTAGTCGGGCAGGAAGCGGACGGGCACCTCGACGTCGACCGGCGGACGCGGGGCCCGCGGCAGGTCGAACAGCTCACGCCCGTTCTCGTCGCGAAACACACGAAGGCGCGGACGCAGCCGCTCGAACACCGTCTTGTGTGCCAGGCCCGACCACGCGCGCATGTCGGCCACCGACGCCGGGCCGAACGCGCGCAGGTACCTCAGGACCAGCTCGTCGTCCGCCATCGCCGGACCGGGCGGCCTGCCCAGCCATGCCTCGAAGGTCGTCAGCGTGACCAGGCCCTTGCCGCCCCAGGTGCCGCGCGGCGGAGTGAAGACGAGCGGGACCATGTAGCGGACGCCGTAGGCCATGGCGCCGGGGTCGCGGTCAGGGAATCGCTTCGCGAGCTGCCTGGCGAGGTCGGCGATGGTGCGCGGCTTCTCGCCCATGATCTCGCCGCCGGCCCTGGCGATCGCGCCCATTTCCCCCTCGCGGAACTGCCGCCCCCACGGGCTTCCGCGCAGAAAGCCGCGCTCGCCAAGGCGCGTGAACAGCGGCTTGACACCGAACGCGTCCCGCCGCGTGACGAGGTGGATGGTGTTGCGCATGAGCGAAAGCCGGATCGCCTGGCGGCCCTCGACCATTCGCGACAGCTCGTCCGTCCTGAACCCGTGCAGGCGGGCCCACAGGCCGACGTAGGGCAGGTTGGGCGCCTGGGCCTGCATGCCGACAAGGTGCTCGATCGTGCTCGCGGCGGACGCCCGCCGGCGCTCGAGCAGGAGCTGCCGCGCCAGAAGGGCGCGGTTCAGCGCCCTCCTGTCGAGGACCGGTGCACGGGGCGCCACCCGCCCAGACTAGGGGCTGGTGTCGAGGTCGGTCTTGCCGCTCCGCCCCCTGTAGGCGTCGATCCTGGCCCGCAGCTCACGGCGACGTTTCTCTCCGCGGTCGGGGTCGAAGAAGTACATCAGGGTGGCCGCGAGCGCCATCCACATCATCAGGCGCGTCAACCGGAAGCGCATCAGCATCAACGAAGAAACGGGTTTGCGCGGGGGCCTACTTGACGACAGGCGCCTGAGATGCTATTTCCCACGGAATCTGCCGCCGCGCGGCGGCTTCACAAATTGGGGGGAGGCAATGAGTACATCCGGTGCCTCTGACGTGGGCCGGCTGCAGCGCGACGCCATCGGTCTTGCACCCGTCCTCTTTCAGTCCATCACTCATATGGCACCGGCGGCGGCGGTGGCGTTCTCGATCATCTTCGCCACCACGTACGCCGGCGGCGCAACCCCGCTTGCCGTCGTTCTGGCCCTGGTCGCGTGCCTCTTTGTCGCGATCAGCATCGCGCAGCTGGCGCGGCACCTGCCGTCGGCAGGGGGCCTGTACACCTACAGCGCGCGGGGCCTCCACCCGGTCGTCGGCTTCTTCGTCGCGTGGGGGTTCATGCTCGCCGAGCCGATCGTCGCGCCGCTCCTATACCTGGTATTCGGCAACGCGCTGAGCAGTTACCTCAATGCGCACTTCAGCACGCCTACGTGGTTGTGGGCACCGTTCGCGGCGCTCGTGGGCATAGGCGTGTGGATCCTGGTCTATCGCGGGATCCGTATCTCCACCGAGGCGGGCGTCGCCCTGGGAGCGTTCGAAATCATCGTCTTCCTTGCGCTGGGAATCACTCTCATCGTCGCCGCCGGCTCGAACAACACCCTCAGCGTGTTCAGCCCGAACACCGGCAACTCGAGCGGGCTTGGGTCGGTCTTCGCGGGCATGGTCTACACGGTGCTCGCATTCATCGGCTTCGAGGCCTCGGCGCCACTCGGCGAGGAGGCAAAGGATCCGCGGCGCACGATCCCGCGCGCGGTGATTCTTTCGTGCGTCCTTATCGGCGTCTTCTACCTGATCTGCTATTACGGCGCGACTGTCTATTTCGGGCCCAACCAGATGGCCGACCCCAAGAACGGCTTCTTCGCCTTCAACGGGAACGACCCCTGGGACGGCCTCGCTTCCAAGGTCTGGGGACCGTTTGCCATCCTTGTGCTGCTGGCGATCCTGAACAGCGCGGTCGCCAACTCCAACGCCGGCGCGAACGCGGCCTCTCGCGTCGGTTTCGCACTCGGCCGTGTGGGCGTCCTGCCGCGCGCGCTGGCGACTGTGCACCCCAGGTTCAAGACGCCGTCGACCGCGATTCACGTCCAGGGCGCCCTCGGTATCGTCATCGCAGTCGGCCTCGGCTTTGCGCTTTACAACTCGGGCCCCAGCCCCTCGCCGCTCAACGCTTTCGCGCTCCTTGGCACGGTCGCCACGCTCGTCATCGTCGGGATCTACATCCTCACCAACGCCGCCAACGCGGTCTTCTACCTCCGGGTACAGAGAATCGAGTTCAACGTCGTCTGGAATCTGATCGTCCCGGTCGTCGGGATACTGATCTTCATCCCGGTGCTGGTCGCCTCTTTCGGCGTCGACTTCGGCGGCCTGGGCATCGTGGGCCTGACGCCGCCCGCGAGCTACGCCCCAGCTGTGGTGGTGGTGTGGATGCTGATTGGAGTTGCCGTCTACTTCTACCTTGCCTCTCGTTCGCCGTCGGCGATCAAGGAGACGGCGACCACCTTCGTAGAGGCCTAGAGGCACACAAAAAAAGGGCGCGGCCGAGCCGCGCCCTTCGATCACGATCTCTTACGGAGTGGGGTCGAGGAAGGCCCCGCCGAAGATGTCCGAGTTGCCAAACGTCGGCAGGCAGTCCTGCTCGGGAGCCGGCCGCGGCACGGTGGTGCCGTTGCGCAGCGACAGCCGCCAGGCGTCGATCGCCGGGCAGTCTGCCGCGTTCCGAGTGTCGTTCCACACCGCCGCCCCGTAGGTGCGGGTGGCCGTCGCGTAGACGTAGTCGCCGAGGAACTCGCCCACCAGGTTGTTCTGGCTCGAAGCTCGCGCGTCGCCGGTGGCGCCGCGGTGGAGCTCACTGAACGCGCCCGTGCCGCCGGTGCCCACGTCCGCGTGCAGCATCACGCCCACGAGGCTGCGAGGGCTCGAGGTGTTGGTCTGGTAGGGAGTCGTGAACGCGTTGTAGACGACGTAGACGTCCGTGCCGTTGGGGGAGATGGCGGGCGCGGTGTAGTAGCCGCGGTCGCCCGCGGTCCCGATCGAGCGTGGCGTCGACCAACTCGCCCCGCCGTTGCTCGATTCGGTGAAGAACACGTGAGGTGCCGCGAGGTTGCCGCTGACGTAGCTCATGACGATCCGGTTGGTTGCGTCGGCGCCGGTCGGGGCGCCGTTGGCGATGTCGACGCTCGGCGCCGGAGCGAGGTCGCTGCGTGCGCCGGCGATTCCGTCGATCGTCGGGCGGCCGAGCACGGGGTCGAACGCGCCCGGCTGGTTCACCGGTCCCGCGACCGGCGCCGGTGAAGACCAGGAGCCTCCGCCGTTGGTCGACGTCGACATCAGCTCGAAGCTCTGGTGCGAGCCAGAGGAAACCGTTCCGATGCCGAACACGTAGGCGGTGCCGTTGCTGGAGGTCCGGATCGTGCAGCCGTCCAGCGGATTGCGCTGGGCGTTGTTGGCGGCCGCGCCGATCGGGTGGACGCTCCACGTGTCACCGCCGTCGCTCGAGACTCCGACCTGCAGCTGGGCCGGCGCCGCGTTCCCCTTCTCCTGGCCGACGAAGTTGGCCCAGCAGAGGTAGACGGTGCCGAAGAACGGGCTCGACGACGCGTTGTCCGCCCACACCTGCTCCTTGTCCGAGAAGGTCGTCGTCGATTGGTGCGAGACGAGGACGGGCGGCATCCAGGCGCTCTTGTGGCTCGCCGCGGCCGCGACATCGTCGGTGCGGGAGACGGCGATCGCCTCGAAGCCCCTGAACGACTCCTCGGAGCGGGTCGCGCCGAAGTTGGAGGTCAGGTTCGAGTAGTAGAGACGCGAGCCGTTGGCCCAGCTGAACCTGCCGCCCACCGGCTTGGGGCCAAACGCGACGCCCGGGTCGCCGTCGGCCACCAGGCCGTTCTCGAAGTACCAGGGCAGCGTCCCGATCGGGCCCACCGCGGGCGTGCACGTGTAGCCCGGAGTGGGGTTCACGCAGTGACGCGCGGTCCAGCCGGTGTAGGTCGGCTGCGTCCAGGTCTGCCCCGAGTCGAAGGAGAAGTAGACGCCCGACACGCCGACGCCGGGCGTGAAGGGACACCGGGTCGGGTTGCCTGCGTTGCAGTCCTCCATGTCGATCTCGTCATTGCTTCCCGCCACGAGCACGCTCGGGTTGTTGGCGTTGACGGTGATCGCCGGTTCGTTCTGCTTGTTCTGCGAGAACGGTGAAGGCGGGCTTCCGCTTGACACGCGAACGTCGATCCCAGCGCCCATAGCCGTCGACGCCGCGACGATCGCGAACACGGCGGCGAGCGGAATTGCCGAGAGTTTCCTCATGACGCACCCCCAAAACTGCGACGGAAAGCGGGATTTTAAGGCAAGTTTAACCCGGGCCCTCGTGTCCGTGGAAGCCCACTTGCAGCGGGTAAGTTAGAAAGCCTGTGAGCCGCCGGGGACTGCTGCTGTTTGCCGCCATGTGCGTGATCTGGGGCATTCCGTACCTCTTCATCCGCATCGCGGTCGGAGAGCTCTCACCGCCCACGCTCGTCTTCTTCCGCATGGCGCTTGCCGCCGTGATCTTGCTGCCGTTTGCCCTGTCGCGCGATGGCCTGCGCGCGGCGGCGGCACGATGGCTTCCGCTTCTCGCCTTCGCGGCGGTCGAGGTCGCCGTGCCCTGGTTACTCCTGGCCAGCGCCGAGCAGCACATCTCGAGCGCGCTCGCCGGCCTGCTCATCTCCGCGGTCCCGCTGGTCGGCGTGGTCATCGCCACCGCGATGGGCAACCGCGAGCACCTTGGTCTGGCGACCCTGGGCGGGCTGGTTGTCGGCCTGGCCGGCGTCGTGCTCATCGTCGGGTTCGACCTGCGAGCGTCCGAGCCGGTCGCGCTCCTCGAGATGGCGGGCGTGGTCGCCGGCTACGCTCTCGGCCCCGCGATCCTGGCCCGCTACCTCACGAAGGTGCCCGCGGTGACGGTCAACGGCCTGGCGCTCGCGCTCTGCTGCGTCGCCTACGCGCCGGTCGCGGCGCTCCACTGGCCGGCCGCGGTGCCGAGCCTGCCTGTCATCGGGTCCATCGCGGTGCTCTCCATCGTGTGCACCGCGCTCGCCTTCCTTCTGTTCTTTGCGCTCATCGCCGAGATCGGGCCAGTTCGCGCCACGGTGATCACGTACGTCAACCCGGCTGTCGCCGCGCTGCTCGGCGTGGCGGTTCTGCGCGAGAGCTTTACAGTCGGCATGGCTCTCGGTTTCGGGCTCGTGCTCGCCGGATCGGTGCTTTCGACGCGGCGACGAAACATAGCCGAGCCGGCGCTCACGACCCCAGAGGCGCAGGCAGGGGAGGCCGTATGATTCCAGTGCCCGCCGGTTCCGGGGAGTCCCGCTGACGTTGGCCACGGTTGTGGAGGAGATCGGCATGAAGGGTGGATTTGATGCAACCGTGCTCAAGCAGATCGAATCCGAGCTGCGCACGATCAAAGCCGAGTACCGGGGCCAGCTGCCAGAGGAATCCATCGACATGGCGGCCACCGAGTCGCTCGACCGGCTCGCCGATTCCCGCGTCCCTCAGTTCGTGCCCCTCTTCGTGGGCCGCTTCACGCGCGCGCGCCTGCGCGAGCTGGTCGCCTCCGGCAAGCCTTCCGCGAGCTAGCGCTCAACTCGCGCCGTTAAGTCATTGTCAAGCGCTCCGCTGAGCGCTAGACTCCGGCGCGCCCCCGCCACTCTTCGCGCTCGAAGGAAGGTTACCCATGACCTGGCGCACCCTGGCCCGACTCTCAGTGCTTTCGTCTGCCTTGCTCGCCCTCTTGTGGAACGTCGCGCCCGCGTACGCCGCGGGCGGCGGGCCGCCGAAGATCCACCAGGTGAGCGCCGACCCGTTCACCAACGCCTCGAGCCGCCATCAGACCGAGATCGAAGCTCAGACCATCGCGGCGGGCGGCACGGTCGTTGCCGTATTCCAGGCGGGCCGGTTCTTCGCCGGCGGCGGCTCGTCCGGGATCGGGTTCGCGACCTCGCACAACAGCGGCGCGAGCTGGACCTCCGGCATTCTGCCCGGGCTCACCATCTACTCACCCTCGCCCGGTGCTTTCGTCCGTGCGACCGACGCGGCCGTGGCGTTCGACGCCGCCCATGCCACGTGGCTGGTCTCTTCGCTGACGTGCGCCGCGCCGGATTGCGCGAGCGGGGCGGATTCGATCGCCGTCAACCGCTCCACGACCGGCGGCAGCACGTGGTCGGCGCCGGTGGTCGTCTTCCCGGGCGGATCTCTCGACCATCCGTGGATCGCGTGCGACGACACGCCCACCAGCCTGTTCTACGGCCGCTGCTACGTCTCGATCGTCGACGTCACCACCGGCAAGGACGTGACCTTGCACAGCAGCGACGGCGGGCTGAGCTGGAGCGCGCCGGTGATCTCGGCCGGCCTCGGCGGAATCCAGTCCATCGTGCAGCCCAACGGGACGCTGGTCATCATCGGCTTCGGCACCGGAACCACGCGCTCCACCGACGGGGGCCTCACATTCGGCGCGCCGGTAACGGTCTCGCCGTCCAAGCTGCACGGAGTCGTGGCCATGCGCGCCACGCCCGCGCCCGCGCTCCAGGTCGACGCGGCCGGCACGCTGTACGCCTACTGGCACGACTGCCGCTTCCGCGCCGGCTGCTCCGCCAACGACATCGTCTACAGCACGTCGACCGACGCGCTCGCCTGGTCGAGCGTGGTCCGCATACCGATCGACCCCGTGACCAGCGGCGTCGACCACTTCATCCCCGGCCTCGGCGTCGACCCCGCGACGAGCGGCGCGACCGCCCACCTGGCGCTGACCTACTACTTCTACCAGGCCGCGGCGTGCACATTTCCGACCCCAGACACGTGCCGGCTCGAAGCCGGGTTCACGTCCTCGACCGACGGCGGCAAGACGTGGAGCAAGCCGCACAAGCTCAACCACGGCACGATGGATGTTGCGTGGCTTCCGAACACCACGCTCGGCCACATGGTCGGCGACTACCTGTCAACCGTGTTCGCGGGCGGGCGCACCATCTCCGTGCTCGCCATCGCGACGAAACCGACCAGGGCCGGAACGCTGGATGAGGCGATGTACGCGGCTGTAGGCTAGCCGCGCGCGCGGAGCGCGATCAGGACGGCGCGCAGCAGCGCGCTTCGCCTATTGATTGCTCCGCACTTCCGCCGGCCGCGCCGGGGATCGTCGTCTAATAAGCGATCATGGCGACCGTCTCGGAACGGATCGAGCGCCCGCGTGCAGCTCGCGATCACTGCCTGGCTCCGTCGCGCTCGGTCGACCCGGCGGCCGTCAACCACCGATACACGCGGATGTTCCCCGAGCTGGCTCATCTCGTGATCGAGCCGCAGGTTGTACGGGTCATCGCCCGGGCGTGCGACATCCGCAACGCGTCTCGGGCCGAGGCGAGGACCGTCGCCGCGGGCTGGCCGGTGTTCGGCCAGTTCGTCGCCCACGACGTCACCGCGGACCGCTCGCTGGTCACGCACCACGACGACGAGACGCTGATTCGAAACATGCGCAGCGCGAGGCTGAACCTCGAGTGCCTGTATGGCGAGGGGCCCACGGGCAACCCGTACCTGTTCTCTCGCGCCGACGGAGCGAAGCTCCTTCTCGGCCGCAACGATGCGGGTGCGGAAGATGACGTTCCGCGCAACCAGGAGGGAGTCGCGCTGGTCGGCGACCCGCGCCAGGACGTGCACCTGCTCATCTCGCAGATGCAGGTCGGGATGATCAAGGCGCACAACCGGCTCGTCGATCGCCTGCGCGAAGACGGTGTGGCCAAGGACGCCCTTTTCGAGGAAGCCCGCCGCGCGCTGCTGTGGCACTACCAGTGGGTGGTGCTCTACGAGTTCCTTCCTGCCGCGATCGGTGTTGATCGCGCGCAACGGTTGCTCGTGGAGGGCCCGCGGTTTTTCCGGCCTCGCGGTGCGGTCGCGATCCCCTTCGAGTTCGCCGACGCGGCCTACCGGTTTGGCCACAGCCAGATCCGTGAGTCTTACATGCTCCAGCGTGGTGGGAAGTGGTTCCATCTGTTCCCGGACCTGGTCGGTTTCCAACCCGTCCCCGCCGCGCGTGTCATCGACTGGAGCCTCTACTTCGACGTCCCGGGCGCGGAGCCGGCGATGCGAGCCCGCCCCATCGACGGCTGCCTCCCGGAGTCGCTGGTCCGGCTGCCCGTGGCGATCACCGGGCCGCTCGCGGACCCCGAATACGAATCGCTTGCGGCGCGAGACCTCGAACGGGGCGTCGCGACCGGCCTGCCTTCTGGCGAGGCGGTGGCGAGGCGGGTCGGGGAGGAGCCGCTTCGCCCGGACGAGGTCGGCCTGGCCCGCTACGGCTGGAGCGGCGAGACGCCGCTGTGGTTCTACCTTCTGAAGGAGGCAGAGGTACGCGAGGACGGCGAACGGCTCGGTCCGGTCGGCTCGCTGATCGTCGGCGAGGTGCTCCTGGCCATGATCGACGGCGACCCGGAGTCGTTCCGCGCGGTCGACCCCGCGTGGCGACCGACGCTGCCGAGCCGGGACCCCGACCATTTCACGATCGCGGACCTGCTCGTCCCGCCGGCCTAAGCGCGCTCTTCGAAGATCGCTTTGATCGCGCCTTCGCCCGCGACGACCATCGCCTGCATACCCTGGCGCACGACCTCGGCCACGTCTGGACGCTAAATCGCCGCTTTGCGCAAAACGGCGGCTACCGCCGCGCATCTTGCGCGTGTTTTGCGCAAAACGACCTGAAAGGGCGACCGGGCTACATGCCCAGGTAGGCCTTATGACGTCTTCTGACGCGAGCAGCTCCTTGCCCGTGCCCGATTGGACGATGCCGGCGAAGAGCTCGGGACGTTCGGTCTCGCTTGACAACGTGCGGGATTATCGCGGCCCTACATCAGCGAGTGCCGGCAAAAGCGGGTTTTGCGAGGCGCTGAAGCGTGCGAGCGCCGGCAAATGCGTGCATCGGAGCAGTTGGTGGACCCTCGTGGACAGCGAGGGACGAGCAGAATGCCGACCGTGCCCAAACGGAACATCGACAAGGTTGTGCTTGCCCGCAAGGCGGAGAAAGTAGGCCATTTGCGTCGCGCCGAACATCTCTACCGAGAGGCGATCGCCGAAGGAGATCTGAACGCCTTCAACAACCTCGCGCAGCTGCTCATTGAGGACGGACGCCTAAGGAAAGGCGAAGCTCTGTTTCGCAAGGGCGTCCAGGGCGGTGATCCCCTGGCTGCCAAAAACCTCGCGCTCTTCCTTTTAGAGGAGGGCCGCCCCAAGGCAGCCGAGAGCGCTTTGCGGCGAGCGCGGGAGATGGGCCGGCCCGCTCCCGCGAAGCAAGTGCTGGCAGCGCGCCAGTATGCGCAAAGAAGAGCTCTTACGGCGGCCTTCGATCGCGCTCGTAAGACCAAGCGCGCCGATGCTCGTTGGCGGTTGGTCGCCGAGCTTCAGCGCAGCGGAAGCAAGACGGTGCTGGACCTCGCTTGCAATGCCCTGCGCAGCCGGCACCGCGGTGACCGAGTGCTTGGCGCTTACGTGCTTTCTCAACTTGGCTTTGAGAGCTCGATCCCTCCGTTTCGCGAACAGTCCGTGCGCGCTCTGAGGGCTGCGTTGAATACCGAGCGTTCGCCGCAACCGCTAGCCGCGATTGCGTTCGCACTATGCCGGCTGTGGTCACGGCGGTCCATCCCCGCCCTCGTGCGATTGGCGACCAATCGAGACCCTCACGTTCGCCAGGTACTTGCGGCCGAGCTAATCCACACGACGAGGGAGCTTGGATGGGGCGACGAAACACCCGACAGGGGCGTCACCACTTCATTGCTCAACCTCACGCGCGATCGGGTTCGGGAAGTGCGCGATTGGGCCTGTTACAGCCTGGGCAATTCCGAGCAGGACTCGGCTGAAATCCGTCAGGCGTTCGTCGATCGCTTGCGGGACCGCCACTTCGACACGCGAGTGGAAGCAGTTGCAGCCCTAGGACGAAGGAACGACTCGAGGGCCATAGACCCGCTCTTGCAGATCCTCGACAAACACGGCTGGCGTATTGGCACCTGGGTAACGATGGACCTGGTGGTCTTTGCCGGCCGCTCCAATGACCGACGGTTCATTCCCTATCTCACCGACTTTCGTGACCGTTGGCATCCGCACCCTGACGAAAAGCCAGCTATCCGCATTGCCCTGAAACAGTTGCGAGGCGTTGGCCCATGACAAGTGCTCGAAAAGTCCGAGCGCGGCACCACCGCCTCATCACAGCATTCATCGTCCGTATGGTCTGGGGAGCGGTGTTGACGAGGCCTTGCATTGGGAGCCCGAGACTGAATCGCGATGCCCTCCGACGAGGGTCTGGCGGCGATCCGGGCGAGTTCAGGGCCCTACGGCGGAGTTCGGTGCCGGTACGAGAGCGATGCAGTCGGGATTGCCGACGTTGCAGAGCCTGGGCAGGATCGCGTACACAGCGCTGATGGTCGCGACTCGGTAGGGGGCGGTCAGCGTGCCGCTGTCAGGGTTGTTGGTGTAGCGGAAGTAGCTCGTGATCTGGACCGGACCGTAGGCGATGGCGAACTCGTACACCTCCCGGTCGCCACGCGCGAAGACGTATTCGTCGCCGGGCACGCCCGCAAGGCTCGTGCTCGTGGTGAACAGCTGCCGCCATCCCGCTTCCTTGAGCGCCTCCTGCGTCCCGCTGACGAAATGGCCCTCAGGGTCATTTCGTTCCGGTTGGTCGTAGTACTCGGGCGCCTGGAACGTCTGCAGGCTGAAGGCCGCGCGAGGCGGGGCGGTCTGCTCGGAGTCCGAAGTCGAGGCCATGCGGATGACGACGAATGCCATGTCGGTCGTCGCCCAGGACTTCGCGGCCTCCTCCGCGTCGCGGGTGTGGTACGGGACCTCGTGCAGCCCGAAGCCGCTCTGGATACCTTCAGGGCGGGTCGTGACGGCCGCGACGTCCACAGGGTCGCCGATGGGCGCCGCCGGCGGGCGGTTGGCCTCGAAGCGATTCGACTCGAGCGTGTACCGGAAGTCGTACGGCACTTTCTTGAGATACGTCAGCAGGTAAATGCTCGCCTGCTCGTTGCTCCCGCGCTGCCAGTAGCGGCCGGCGCCTCCGACCTGAGCGTCCTCCCAGCCACGCGCCTTCAGCCACCGGTCATACCACTCAACGACCTTGTCGGTGGTGTCCCGGCTGTTGAACTGGATGTCCGCGTAGGCGGGCGTTGGGCTGACCGACTGGATCCAGTTCTGGCCGTTGTTCTCGCCGCGCAGCTCGGTGTTCACGTTGGAGGCGCCGGGATAGACCAGGCTCGCCTCGGGGTGCTTGCCCACCTGGCAGTCGGTCACCCCATCCCCGGTGCAGACGAGGCATGCGGGGCCTGACACCCATAGGAAGAGGACGAGGGCCGCCAGGGGAAGAGCTGATTTGCGCAGGGCGCCACTGTAAGCAAGAGGCGGCCGGATTCCGCAGGGTTAGGCTTCCGCCGTGGGGCTCGACATCTACGCGGGGCCGGTGAGCCGGTACGTGGGCGGCGGCTGGCAGACGATCGTCGAGCAGGCCGGCGCAGCTGCCGGGACGCCGGTGATCACCGTCCGCCCTGGGGAGTCGATGCAGGATCTCATGAGCCGCGCGCTCGCCGAGGGCGGCGACGCGCCCATCCGCGAGATCCGCATGACGGACATCCAGCCGCGGACGCAACCGATCGCCGAGTGGAAGGCGGGAGTGCTGCGATCGCTGGGCCTGAACGAGGAGTGGGACGACCGGTCGGACGGGGAGTACTACACGGACAAGCCGGGCTGGGAGGGTTACGGCGCGGTCGTCCTGCTGGCCGCGTACGACGAGCACCCTGAGCTGGCACCGGGGGCGAAGGTCAAGAGGGTGGTTGGTTCGCGGACGGTGGCGGCGGTCGCCCCGGGCGAATTCGGCGAGGCCGAGGCTTACAAGGCCGCGTCCGCGTCGCCTGTGCGGTATCCGACCTTTCTCCGGGCGGAATGGTGCTTGCCGATCTCGGGTGGGCCGGCTCTGTTCGCCGCTCCGACGCCGGGCGGCAAGCAGGTCACGATGGGTCATGTGTCGCGGCTGCTCGAGGAGCTCCAGCTGTTGAACGAGCGGACGCTGCGGCTGAGCGCTGCGGACATGGAGAAGGCGCGACGGGCGGTCGAGGCGCCGGAGCTCGCGTCCTACGAATCGATGGCGCCGTTCGGGTTGAGCATCATCACCGCGACGGCGGAGTTCGCGGCGGCCCACCGCGTGGCGTGGATCATGGACTACTGATCGGTCTTGCCTGAGAGGCCGCTCATCCGAATCAGCTCGCGCCTGGATGTCACCCCAAGCTTGACGTAAACGTGCGCGAGATGGCTTTCCACCGTCCTCTCGCTGATCTGCAGGCTCGCCGCGATCTCCGACGCCATGTACCCGTTCGAGGCCAGCCGAGCGACCTCGACCTCGCGGCGCGTGAGCGAATCGAGCCCGCGCAGACGAGCGGTGGTCGCGGCCAGCGTCGGAAGGATGGACCGCGCCGCGTGGCCGCGTCTCGCCGTTTCGAGCAGCTGGTCGAGTGACGCCGCGTACGCCCGCACCGCGACTGCCAGCACCACGCCGGCCACGCCGATGGAAAGGATCGTCAGTCGGTTGGGGGCCTCCTCGACCAGCACGACGACGAACAGGGAGAGCGCGAGCGCCGACACGAGGGCGGCGAGGCGTCCCGAGAGCGTCCACACAGCCGCCAGCAGCGGCGGCAGGCTGAGGGCTGTAAGGACGTCGTCGGGGGTGACGATCTCAGATCCGAAGACGCCGCCCAGCGCTGCGCTGTAAAGACCCGCCGCCGCAGGCTCCCAGCGGCTGCCCGCGAGGCCGCATGGGCGAATCAGGAAACGACCTCGGGCCGGTGGCAGGCGCCGCGGTGCGGCCATTGTGGGTCGGACGATCATACCCTGGTACGGAATCCTCGCCATCAGTACAGAAATGCGTACTGGTCACGGATGACAGCGCCCCGCACAAGGCCGAATCTCTGGCGCGCAAGGGAAGCACTTGCACCAAGGAACGGAGAGGAAGGGCCATGCGAAAGGGGTCGTGTCGTGAGGTGCTTGCTTTGTTTACCTTCCTATCGGTGGGCGCGTTCATCTCGATGAACGCGCCCCTGGTTCACGCCGGCGCGTCCACCTGTGCCGCCGGCGGCGCGGCGGTCGTCGTCGGCCAGAACAACCCCGCCATTGACCTTCCCGCCGTCCAGGCGGCGGTCGACGGCAATCTCAGCGTCGCGCTTCAGGGCACTTTCGACTTCGGCGACAGCGGCCGGATCGTCCTGTCATGTGACGTCGAGATCTCAGGCCGGAGCGGTGCCACGATCCGCAACGGCGAGTGGGACTTCTACACGCCCAGGCCGAACGCAGCGCCGGCGGTCGCGGGGCCGAAGGTCTCGATCTCCAACATCGATTTCGTCCAGGCTCGCGGGGCCGCGATTCACCTCGTTTACTCCGGCGGTGCGTCGATCAGCCACAACGTAATCGAGGACATGCGCAGCCGGGTCGTGTCCGTGTCGCCGCCGATCTCCGAGCGCGCGGCCATCGTCGTCGGTCCAAACCTGGTCGGCCCGATCAACACGTTCATCCCGAACCTGGTCTCAGGAGACATCGACGTCTCGGACAACGTGATCGACATCCTGCCGCCGGATCCGACGATCACGCGAGCCACCGGGATGTTCGTCTCGATGTACATCGGGGCGGACGTGCGGATCGAGCGCAACGTCGTCACAGGCAATACTCGCACCGGACTGGCCATCCTCGACGGCAAGGCCGACGGTAACGGCCGGGGGAGCGTGCTGATCGCCGGCAATGTCGTCAGGTCGAGCGTGCCGGTCGGCTTCAATCGGAACCTCGGCCCGCGAGCGCCGATCGGGATCGTGACCGGATTCAACAACATCGCCGGCCCAGGCACCGATCCCACCGTCGCCATGATCCCGGTCCTCATCGAGGACAACACGATCGAGCTGGGCGACCCCGGTTACACGGGCAGCAACGCGACCTCGCCGATGGGCCTCATCGACATCTGGAACGGCGCGTTCATCGCTGACAACGTGATCACGCTCCACGGTCACTCGGTCAGCACGACGAAGAGGACGGACACGAGCGGCGGCATTCTCGCAACGGCGTCTCACCAGGTGCTGTTCCACAACACCGTGATGGGTGAGGGCTGCAACGCGATCAGGATTGGCGGGACGGTCGATGGGCAGGAGCGCCTGGACAACGTAGGAAAGGCGAACAACGTGCTGGCGTTTCAAGCGTTCGCCGGCGGATATGCCAAATGCGCTGACGTATGGCTCGAGCCCGCGTCGCACGACAACGTCATGGTGGGCAACAGCGGCACCGTCATCGACGACGGGGTCAACAACAACGTCACGGGCTTCGCGCCGGTGAAGGGTGGTGTTGGCGTGGAGGTGTCCGAGGCGTCGCAAGACGCCGCACAGGCGGAGAGCATGGGCTTCGACTAGCTGCGCTGGCGGCGCGTGCGGCAATTGCGGCTTTGAAACCGCCCGGAAGCACGCGAATGCCGGCAAATGCGTGAAAGCCGAGTTTGGTGGACCCTAAGTTCCCACAATGCGAACCCACCCGGCGTATTCGACGGAGAGCCCGTTCCGATCTCGGACGTGGCGGAAGCCAGGATCGAGCTAGCCGTTGCGGCGCTTCGCGAGTTCCTCGCTGACCGCGGTCAGGCTCCGACCGCAGACAGCTGGACCGCGGCCGGGATGCGCCCGTCGGAGAAGACGATCCGCCGACGGTTCGGCAGCTTCAAGACAGCGGTTGCGGCCGCCTGGTCCGGACTTGATAACAAATGATGCGGGCGATTTGTTATCAATTTTGCGCTCCCAATTCGATGTTCAAGTCAAGTGCCTGGCGAGCTTGCTGCAGGCTCACGCCCAACACGACTTCGATCGAGGAATCCTCCAACAAGCCGAGCAAGACGTGATCGGTGCCAGTTCGGCGATCACCTCGGCGACGCCTCGCGAAATAAGCTGATAGGTGAGAACACTTCGTACGCTTGCCGGCCCTTTGGGCTTCTATAAGATGAAGGGTATGAGCATCTTCGTCGAGCGCCTGTACTCCGGGTAGGCATCGGGGAACTGCTCGGTCAGGTTGTGCTCCTCACCGTTCCCCCGAGCGTGAGCGGTCTTCCGGAGTCCTCGAGAAGCTTCACACCGATCAGCGATGCGGCCATCCAGCCGAGTAGCGTAGCGAGCCGCAAGGAGCCCGCCATGACCACCGCACTGTTGATACCGTTGAGGCCGAACAACACCACGATGAGCACGGCGGTCGTCGAGCTGTAGAAGGCCCACCAATGCTCCCGCGCCGCCCAGAATCGTCGAGCGAACACCGCCAACGCTGCCGTCAATGCAACGAAGATGAGGATACCGCTGAGGTCATGGAGCCATGCGTGCCAGGAGATGTGCGCTGGTGCGACAACGCCGGGGGGAAAGCCATCCGCCGGGTCGTCTTGAAAAACACCACCCGAGATGAGACCGAGCCCATACGCTCCGATCAAGAGTGGACCCCAGGTTCCGGCCGGTCCAGGGTGCAACCTCCTCCGGAGGCCGACAGCGTAGAGCAGGTTGAGGACCCCGGCCAGGACGAAGTTCGCGATCTGAACCCATCCCCAGTTACCAAGCGAGAGCAAGCTGAGCTGCTGGAGCCGCGGATCAAAGGCAGGGCGTGTGTAGTCCTGAACAAGCACGGTGAGGATAAACAGCGGACCGGCAACGGCTCCGCAAACAAGCAATGCCCGGGTCAGCGACGGCGTCTTCGTCAACTCTGCCTTCATCCCATCCCCCATCGGTTCTCTAACAAGCCGAGCAAGACGTGATCGGTGCCAGTTCGGCGATCACCTCGGCGACGCCTCGCGACATGAGCTGATAGGTGAGAACACTTCGTACGCTTGCCGGCCCTCTGGGCTTCTACAAGATGAAGGGTATGAGCATCTTCGTCGAGCGCCTGTACTCCGGGTAGGCTTGGGGGAACTGCTCGGTCAGGTTGTGCTCCTCAATGGTCGCGCTATAGACGATGTAGATGCCGGCCAGGGCCACGGCGATCAGCCACGACCAACTCAACGCCACAGCGGTTCCGATACCAGCGACGAGGATGCCAGAGTAGATGGGGTGGCGGACCAGTTGATAGGGACCGCTCGTCACGAGCTCCGGGTCATTCTTTTGTGACATCGGGGTGCCCCAGTTGCGCCCTATGCGTATGCGGGCCCAGATCGCGAACCCGAGCCCGGCCGCGAAGAGTACGAGCCCGAGACCAGCGAGCCACGGATCCGAGTTGAGTCCGCTATTTTGGAAGGCCCCCAAGCGGAGCAGTAGGATCGCGAGGACGACGATCACCGCCCTGATGCGCAGCTCGCGGGACCAAGCGAGGCGCCCCCTTTTCATGGAGAAGGCTGCCACGAGCCAGTAGATCCAGAAAACTGCCCACCCGATGGCGAAGACGAATTCGACCGCGTTCATACCGCATCGAATCGGCGCCGAACCTCCGACGTGTTCACGCCGAGAGCGCCCAGCAGCACCGCCGCAGGATCTGGTGGTTGGAGCGTGAGGATCTGGGCCAGCACCTGCTGGGCCGTGACCTGGGTCTTCCGGCGGTTGTGCTTGACCGCTTCCTCAAGCACGTTCTTTGCCGCGGGCGTCATGCGGAGGCGATCTTTGTTCATGACGGCTCTGAACGTCGGCTTCTTCGGCACGGCGCGCATCGGCAGTGGGGGAGCATCGGTGCCGGACCCCATGCCCAGGGCACCCAGGGCTTCCTGATCGAGCGAGTCAAGTGCCTGGCGAGCTTGCTGCAGGCTCACGCCCAACACGACTTCGATCGAGGGATTCTCTAACAAGCCGAGCAAGACGTGATCGGTGCCAGTTCGGCGATCACCTCGGCGACGAGCCTCCTCACTGGCCCGCAGGTAGATGGTCCAGGGGTGAAGCACCTCTGGCACAACGGATTCGGTGGTCATGATGCCTCCTTGTTGTATTTGGTGTGCACGGATTGGCGGGTGACGCCCAAAGCGTCTCCGATCTGCTGCCACGACCAGCCCTTTTCCCGGGCCGACGCGACGTGGTTCGCTTCGACCCTCTCAGCCAGGCGATGCAGCGCTAACGAGGCGCGAAGCCCAATTGCCGGGTCATCCGACGAGAGATTCACGCTGAGTTCTGCGATGTCCATGCCTGTCAGTATAGACTGACATCCTAATATGTCAACCTAAACTGACACAGCAGATCGCCACTCCGGAGTGCCCCGGATGGCCGGGTCTCGGACGCACTGCTATGGTCCCCGGACGGTCGATTGCTTGCTCTCCGCGAGCGGTCGAATGGTTCCGTCAGCTCGGACGCGCGGGCAGCCTGCGCAGATCGACAGCTCAAAGGGTTCGGTGTCCGGAAGGGTGCCCCAATAACGCGCAAGCGACATCAGCGAGACTGCCCCGACCGCCGGCTCGGAGATAAGTTTCGGCCGTACTACAGCCGAACTTGCTGCCCTTCGCGAGCGCCCTTTCTCTTGTCGGGAACCAAGTTTCCTGGTTCGGCAAGACGAACGGTGAACCTTTCTTGGCCCCCGGTTCGCTGGGACGTTCGATCGCCGTCCTAGCGGGAGCACCGCATGCATTCGCCTGGTTCCGCGAATCCGTGACACGGCTGTGATCTCCCGCCAAAGCGATCGCTCCGACCATCGCGGTCGACTCCCTCGGGCGCCGAATGATCCGAAATGATCCACGTAGATTTGGATCAATCACTACAGGGCCCGCATCCTGTGGTCGACCTATGACCGGGTCATCAGATGTTGTGGTGGACCCGAGGGGATTCGAACCCCTGGCCTCGTGAGTGCGATTCACGCGCTCTCCCAGCTGAGCTACGGGCCCACAGCGGTCGCACGGAGCGCCGAAAAGCGAGTATAGAGATCCCACGAACTCAGAGCCTTCGGCGTGAGTTCGCGGGAGCCCGGGGGGGCGATAGTCCGGACTATCAGTCCGAATGACCCGCACGACTGGTCGACAGTCAGGACTATCGGCCACCAGCGATCGCGCTCCTATACTCGCCTTCCTGATGGCCTCGTTGTTCAAACGCAACCGCGTGCCCGAGGGCGTCGACCCGAAGCGCATCCCGCCCGGCCAGACCCTCACCGCCCCCGATCGCTGGCCCCTTCTCCATTTCGGCCCCGTGCCCAAGGTCGACATCGCCAGGTGGGACTTCAACGTCTTCGGCGCGGTCGAGCAGCCGTTGAAGCTCGACTACGGCGAGCTTCGCGCGCTGCCCTCGAAGGACGTCGTCGCCGACATCCACTGCGTCACCGGCTGGAGCCGGCTCGGGGATCGGTGGACGGGTGTGCCGATCAAGGTGATCCTCGACCGCGTCAAGCCCAAACCGGAGGCGAAGTACGTGATGGCGCACTGCGAGTACGGCTACACCACGTCTGTGCCTCTGTCCGTGCTCGACGCGGAGGAGAACCTTCTCTGCTACGCGTGGAACGGCGAAGACCTGACGCCCGACCACGGCTGGCCGCTGCGCCTTTTCGTTCCGTCGAAGTACTTCTGGAAGTCGGCCAAGTGGCTGCGCGGGCTAGAGTTCATGGAACGCAATCGGCTTGGTTTCTGGGAGCAACGTGGCTATCACGACGAAGCAGACCCCTGGAAAGAGACAAGGTACTGGTAGCGGCCCAAGCGGGCCGCCGATCGTAACTTTCACCTCCGACTTCGGTTCCGGCTCGCCCCTCGTCGCCGCCATGAAAGGAGTCGTGCTTGCGGGCTGCCCCGGCGCGACACTGGTGGATGTCTCCCACGAAGTTCCGCGGTTCGATGTGTCGGCGGGCGCGTTCATGGTGTTCGCCGGCACCCGCCACTTCGCGGGAGGGTCGGTTCACCTCGCGGTGGTCGACCCGGGCGTCGGCTCGACGCGACGCCGGCTGATCGTTCAGGCCGGCGGACGCTTCTACATCGGTCCCGACAACGGTCTGTTCGCGATCGTCATCGACGAGGTCGGGCTGCAGGCCGTGCACGAGTTGGCGCCACGTCCCCATGGCGCGCCGACGTTTGAAGGCCGCGACGTGTTCGCGCCCGCCGCCGCGGCGCTGGCATCGGGTGTGCCGCTCTCGTCCCTCGGCCCGTCGACCGATCCGCCGCTCGGGCTTCCGGACACCGGTCCGCGCGTGCTGTGGACGGATGGCTTCGGCAACCTCGTCACCAACCTCAAGCCCCCGGCCAAGCGCTTGCGGATCCACAACCACGACATCGTCGCCACCGCCAAGACCTACTCGGAGGCGCGGCCGGGTGAGCCCTTCGTCTACGTCGGCAGCATGGGATACCTGGAGGTCGGCGTGCGAGAGGCAAGGGCCGACCGCCTTTTAGGCGCCCGGCCGGGGATGCGTGTCGAGACGATTTAATCCCGCCGACTGAACGGACTCGATCCGATCCATCCGCTTTGCGCAAAGCGGGGCTATCAGCCGAGCGACAGGCGTCCGGTTTGCGCAAAGCGGGGCCTTTCACTGGAGGTCGCTGTCAAGCCGGCATAGCTTTTTACATCTGGGTGGTGCCGTCGAGGCGTGATTCCTTAACAGGCTGGGTTGGCGCGCGAGCTTTTCGGGCGTAGCTTTTCGCCCGCTGTGGTTCGAGTGGTCTGCCTGCTCTTCCTCCTCCTCTCCCTGGTGGGCTGCTCGAGCCCGGCCTCGGCGGTGGCAGCGGGTCAACCGGTCGGCGGCGAGGTCCGGCTGTGGCAGGACGCCGCGATATTCACCCTTGTCGGCGAGCTGATCCGTTCTGCCCAGCATCGAGTGCTGGTCGAGATGTACGAATTGGGACGCGCGGACCTGGTCCAGGCGCTGGGCGCGGCGCGGGAACGCGGCCTCGACGTCCGCGTCATCACCGACCCGACGGTGCGGGTCAGCCTGGCATCGGCGGCGCGGCTCTCCGCGCTCGGCGTGAGCGCGCGCGTCTATCCCGTCGACGACTCTCGCCACCAGATCGACCACGTCAAGCTGCTCATCGCCGACGGCGAGGCCGCGGTCGGCGGCATGAACTGGGGCGCCCACAGTTACCGCAACCACGACTACGTCCTCGAGACGCGCATCGCCGGCGAGGTCGACCGCGTGACTCGGATCTTCGCCCAGGACTGGGCCCTCGCCGGCGGCCATCCCTCGCCGCTGGCCGCGGCGGTTGGCGTGGTGGCCCAGACCACGCCCGGCGATGAGATCCGGCTCATGCTCGAGGCCGCGGTGGCCCACGCGACGCATCGCGTCCTCGCCGAGGTTTACACCTTGACCGACGCGGCGGTCATCGCCGAGCTCGTCATGGCGCACCGGCGCGGCGCCGACGTGCGCGTGGTCCTGGATCCCAACCAGGCGTACAACCTCCACGCCGCGGCGATGCTGTCGGTCGGCGGCGTCTCGGTGCGCTGGTATCCCGTGCCGCGCGGCGTCCTGCTTCACGCGAAGATCGGGCTTTTCGACGGCGTGCTCGTCTTGGGCTCGGCGAACTGGACGGTCAGCGGGCTGGGCGTCAACCACGAGCTCGACATAGAAACGGCGGACCCGCAGGCCCTGGGGGCCTACGGGTCCAGGTTTGAGTCGGATTGGGCGCGGTCTGCTTCTTAGGCGACCCTGTCGGTGACGATGTCGTCCTGGAAGACGGTGCCGCCGGTGAGGCTCTGCTGCTCGATCTTCTGGAAGACGAACGAGATCTCTTCATTCACGGTCGAGCCACTGGTGGATTGCTTGTCAGCGCTGATGTTCGCGTTGGTCAGCGTGACGCGGTAGTAGTTGACCTCGGTGCCCATGCGGGTGGTTTGGTAAAAGTTGATGACCACCGTCTTCAGGTTCTCGTTGCGGGCGAGTGCGTTGAGGAGCTGGGGAGAAGACTGGTTGAGCTGCTTGGTCACCGACAGCGGCTGGTAGACGCGCCTGCCGGTCGGAAGCCCGGAAGCCGGGTCGCGAGGCGAGGACACCTGGAACAGATACGAGCTCAGCACGATCTGGTCCGCGTGACCCTTCTGCGCGCTGTCGCCTTTGAAGACTCCGGTCGCCTGGCCTGTGATCTTCATCTCGATGTGCACGACGCCCGCCGTCGCGGCGCCTGTGTTGAGCATGTTGGAGTGGGGCGAGATCACCGCGAACGCCAGCGCTGCAAGCAGCAACGCGGACAAGAGCAGAGCGAGCATGCGGGCGCGCTCGGACACAAAGGATCGGGACATGGACACCTCCCTCGGACGTAGGCGCCGGGCGACGACCGGCCGCCGCTATTTTGCGGCGGGCCTGGCCGAACTGAGCCAGCTTAAGTCTGCGGCGGAGGCCCGGCGGAGCCGGGAGCCGGAGGACCGCTGGGGCCGGCGGCCGGCGGCAGGGAGCCGGGGGCTCCCGGAGCCGGCATGTTGTTGAAGCTGACCGTCGGCACGGCCCGGTCGCCCTCGTCCGCCTGGAAGAACCCGAAGGCCTTGAAGCCCAGGGCGCCGGCGATCAGGGACGTCGGGAGGGTCTGCAGCTTGATGTTGTAGTCGCGCACGTTGCCGTTGTAGAAGCGGCGCGAAAACTCGAGCTTGTCCTCGGTCGCGGTCAGTGTCTCCTGGAGGTTGGTGAAGGCGGAGATCGCCTTCAGGTCGGGGTAGTTCTCGGAGACGGCGAACAGGCTGCGGAGGCTCTGGGAGAGGATGTTCTCGGCCTGGCCGATCTTCGCCGGGTCGCCGGTCGCCCCGGCCGCGACCGCGTTGGCGCGGGCGTTGGTCACCGCCTCGAGCGTGCCTCGCTCGTGGCCCATGTAGCCCTGCACCGTGTTGACCAGGTTGGGGATCAGGTCGTGGCGGCGCTTGAGCTCGACGTCGATCTCCGACCACGCCTCCTGGGTCCGGTTCCGAGCGGCGATCAGGCCGTTGTAGGTCAGGACCAGCCAGGCCACGACCAGGACGACGATGACGATCAGGATGATCCAGCCCATGTCGCCCTCCTATTCTTCCGGCTAGGCGTGCGCGCGGCGCTGCCAGCGCGTCTTCTTGAGCATCTTCTTGTGCTTGTGCTTGCGCATCTTCTTGCGCCGCTTCTTGATTACTGAGCCCAATCCATCTCCCAGAGCATGATCGTACGAACGGCTGAGGTACGGCCGGGAATCATACCAGCAAGCCGCAATACACTCCTTGGCGGCGATGTTCTTCACCGACGCCCACGAGGAGCTGCGCACGCACATCCGCAAGTTCCTCGAGAAGGAGGTCCAGCCGCACCTGGAGGAGTGGGAGGAGACCACTTTCCCGGATGCCATCTTCCGCCGCTTCGGCGAGCTCGGTTTCCTGGGCCTCCGCTACCCGCCCGAATACGGCGGCCAGGGCGGGGACTACTTCTCCGCGGTGGTGCTTTCCGAGGAGATGGCGCGGGCCGGATGCGGCGGCCTGGGCATGGCCGTCGCCGTCCAGGCCGAGATGGCCACGCCGCCGGTGTTCAAGTTCGGCACGGAGGAGCAGAAGCGGCGCTGGCTGGTGCCCGCGATCCGCGGCGAGCAGATCGCGGCGCTGGCGATCACCGAGCCTGACGCCGGCTCGGACGTGGCCGGGATCACGACGGTGGCGCGCCGCTACGGCGACGAGTTCATCGTCAACGGCCGGAAGATCTTCATCACCAGCGGCGCTCGCTGCCAGTGGGCGCTCGTCGTGACCAAGACGGAGCGCGAGCGCGGGCACTCCGGGTTCAACCTGCTCGTGATCGAGAAGGGGACCAAAGGCTTCGAGGTCACGCGCACGCTCGAGAAGCTGGGCATGCACTCCTCGGACACCGCCGAGCTCCTGTTCGAGGACTGCCATGTGCCGGTCGCCAACCTGATCGGCGACGAGGGCGAAGGCTTCAAGAACCTGATGTGGGAGCTGCAGGGAGAGCGCATGATCGCGGCCGCGGGCGCGATCGCCGGCGCGCAGCGTGTCTTCGAGTACACGATGGACTACGCGCGCAACAGGCAGGCGTTCGGCAAGCCGATCGCGAGCTTCCAGGTCATCAAGCACCGGCTCGTCGACATGGGGACGAAGATCGCGGCGACGCAGGCCTTCGTCTACCAGACCGCCCAGCAGTGGGACCGCGGCGAGTACCCGGTGCGCGAGATATCTCAGGCGAAGCTGCTGGCGACGCAGGTCGCGTGCGAGGTCGCGGACGACGCGATCCAGATCCTCGGCGGTCACGGCTACATGCGCGAGTTCCCCGTCGAGCGCGCGTGGCGCGACGCGCGGCTGGCGCGCATCGGGGCCGGGACCGACGAGATCATGAAAGAGATCATCGCCAAGACCTACGGACTTTGAGCTCGGGCGTCCTGTTCGCCGGATGCAAGCCCGAGGTGGCGGCGTTCGGCGAGCGCATCATCGCCGTCGGCGCGGGCGCGCGGGCGGCCGCCGGCCGTAGCGCCGAGATGGTGCGGTTGAGTGGCGTGGCCCTGCCCGGCCTGATCGACTCGCACATCCACCTCGAAGGCCTCGCGGACCGCGAGCTGACCGTCGACCTGGGCGGCGCGGCCAGCCTCGCCGAGACGCTGGAGCGCATCCGGGAGTGGGCGAAGCCGCTGCCGAAGGACGCATGGGTGGTCGGCGCCGGCTGGTACAACGACGCCTGGCCGGAGAAGGCCTTCCCGTCACGTCGTCAGCTCGACGGCGCGGTCGGCGGGCGGCCCGCGTTCCTGCGCCGCAAGGACGGCCACTCGGCCTGGGTCTCGAGCACGGCGCTGCGAGTCGCGACCGTGACGCGGGAGACCGAGGACCCGGCGGGCGGCGCGATCGACCGCGACGGTGGCGGCGAGCCCACCGGCATCCTGCGCGAGACGGCGATGTTCCTGGTCGACCGCGCCGTGCCTGGCGCCGGCGACGCCGACCTGGACAGAGCGATGGCCCGCGCGCTCGACGACCTGGCGAGGCTTGGCCTGACCAGCGTCCACTCCATGGACAGCGCGCGGGCGTTCGCCTCGCTGCAGCGCCTTTACGCCCGCGGACGGTTGCCGGTGCGCGTGACGTATAACCTTCCGCTGGCCGACCTGGCGCACGCCGAACGCATGGGCGTGCGGTCGGGATGGGGCGACGGATGGCTCCGGTTCTGGGGCGTCAAGGCATTCCTCGACGGCTCGCTCGGCAGCCGGACCGCGGAGATGCTGGACGGCTCGGGCACCGCCCGGCTTGGACAGGCCGACCTGGAGGACATGATCGACCGCTGCGCTCGCGCCGAGCTCAACGTGTGCCTGCACGCGATCGGCGACGGCGCGGTCCGGCGCGCCCTCGACGCGCTGCAGCCGCGCAAGGACGCTTGGAGCAAGTGGCGGCCGCGGATCGAGCACGCGCAGTGCGTCAACCCGAAAGACATGCCGCGGATGGCACACATCGGCGTGATCGCCTCGATGCAGCCCATCCACGCGGTCGCGGACCGCGAGCTTGCCGACGCGATGTGGCCCTTGTCGACCGCGCACGCGTACGCGTGGCGCGCGCTCGAGCGTGCTGGCGTCAGGCTGGCGTTCGGATCCGACGCGCCCGTCGAATCGGCCGACCCCCTCGCCGGGATCGCCGCAGCCACGACCTGGCGAAAGCAGGCGAAGTGGTATCCCGAGCTCGCGCTGACGCGCGCTTCGGCGCTGAAGGCCTACACCGCCGGCGCGGCCTACGCCGCAGGCATGGAGGACGAGGCAGGCGCGCTGCGCCCGGGCAGGCTATGCGACATGACGGTCGTCGATGGGAACGGCGTCGTCGCCACCGTCGCCGGCGGCCGCGTCACGTACCGGCGAAAGCGCGCTTGAGCTTTTCCGCGGTCTGAGCCAGCGCCTCGTTGATGATCTTCACGTCGTCGATCACCGCCATGAAGTTCGTGTCCCCGTTCCATCGCGGGACGACGTGAAGGTGGATGTGGTCGGGGATGCCGGCCCCGGCGGCGTTACCGATGTTGGCGCCGACGTTGAACCCATGCGGATTCATGGTGCTGCGGAGCACGGTAAGGGTGCGGCGCACGGCTCGCATCAGAGCGAGGCTCTGGTCGTCGTCGAGATCCTCCAGGGTCGACACGTGCTGGATGGGCGCGACCATCACGTGGCCGGGGTTGTAGGGGAACTTGTTCAGCAGCACGATCGCGCCCTCCGGACGCCAGACCACGAGCTCGGCGTCCGGGTCGTCGGGGTTCTCGATCACGCGGCAGAAAAGGCACCCTGGCCGCTGTTCGACCCCGACGTACTGGATGCGCCACGGGGCCCACAGACGCTCCATTGATCTACGTCCTCTTGTTGCTGGCGGTCACGGCCGTCTGGGGCTGGACCTTCGTCCTGGTGAAGGACGCCGTCACACAGTACCCGACCCTGCCGTTCCTGCAGATCCGCTTCGCTCTCGCCCTGGTGGTGATGGCGGTGATCGTGCGCCGCGTGCCCACGCGGCGGGAGCTGGAGGTCGGAGCCATCATCGGCACGGTCCTGGCCGCCGGGTACCTGACCCAGACGGCGGGGCTGACGATCACGAGCCCTGGCAACGCAGGGTTGATCACCGGCCTGTTCGTCGTGTTCACGCCGCTGATCAACCGCCTCTTCGGCCATCCGATCCGCTGGTGGACGTGGGCGGCGACCCTGGTCTCGCTCGCCGGCCTGGTCCTGCTGACCGGCGGACCGTCGGGCATGAACCTCGGCGATCTCCTCGTCCTCGCGTGCGCGGCGCTGTTCGCCCTGCACATCGTGTTGCTGGGTCGCTGGTCGCGGGGCACGTCGGCTGCCCCGCTGGCGTTGGTGCAGATGGCCATGTGCACGCTGCTGTTCAGTGCCGGGGGCACATGGTCGCTGCGCCCGCCGAGCGCCTCCGTTTGGTTCGCCATCGTGATCACGGGCCTGTTCGCTTCCGCGTTCGGCTTTTTCATCCAGACGTGGGCGCAGGCGTACATAAGCCCCAACCGGACCGCACTCGTCCTTGCCAGCGAGCCGGCCTGGGCGCTGGTTGCCGCCGTCGTATTGGCCGGGCAGCGCTTCGGGTTGGTCCAGGCCGCGGGCGCGGCGCTGGTGCTGGCCGCGGTCGTAGGCCACGAGGGGGCCTCCCTAAAATTTGAAGGTCATGGTCAGCCGGCCCCGCCGTAGCGTCTACGTCGCCCAGGAGATCGAGCCGAAGTGGCAGGAGATCTGGGCCGAACGCGGGGTCATGAAAGCTTCGGACAGCTCGCCGAAGCCGAAGTTCTACGACCTGGTCATGTACCCGTACCCGTCAGGTGAGCTGCACATGGGCCACGCGCGCAACTACGTCATGGGCGACGCGCTGGCGCGCATGAAGCGCATGCAGGGATTCGAGGTCCTGCACCCGTTCGGCTGGGACGCGTTCGGCCTGCCGGCGGAAAACGCCGCCATGAAACACCCGGGATTGCATCCGCGGAAGTGGACGCTCGACAACATCGCCGAGAGCAAGCGCGACCTGAAGATGATGGGCATCCTCTACGACTGGGACCGCGAGGTCACCAGCAGCATGCCGGACTACTACCGGTGGACGCAGTGGCTGTTCCTGCTGATGCTGGAGCGAGGCCTGGCGTACCGGGCGATGGCGCCGGTGAACTGGTGTCCGGTGGACAAGACGGTGCTCGCCAACGAGCAGGTGATCAACGGGAGGTGCTGGCGGCATCCTGACGTCGAGGTGGAAAAGCGCGACCTCGAGCAGTGGTTCTTGAAGATCACGGACTACGCGGACCGGCTGCTCGATGACCTGGCCCAGCTCGAAAAGTGGCCGCAGAAGGTGCGCGTGATGCAGACCAACTGGATCGGACGGAGCACCGGCGCCGAGGTCGACTTCCCCATCGACAGCATGCCGGGGAAGGCGATCCGCATCTACACGACGCGACCGGACACGCTTTTCGGCGCGACGTTCATGGTGCTCGCGCCAGAGCATCCGCTGGTCGAAAAGGTGACGACGGACAAGCAGCGCGCCCACATACGCAAGTACGTCGAGAAGGCGCGCAAGGAGACCGAGATCGAGCGTCTGTCCACGGAGCGCGAGAAGACGGGGGTCGCGACCGGCGGATTCGCCATCAACCCGGTGAACCACGAGAAGATCCCGATCTGGGTCGCCGACTACGTGCTGATGACGTACGGCACCGGCGCGATCATGGCCGTGCCTGCGCACGACGAGCGCGACTTCGATTTCGCGCGGCGTTACGACCTGCCGATCCGCGAGGTCATCGCGCCGCCGACCGGGCCGCAGAAGATGCTGCGGGAGGCGTACCTCGGGCCGGGCGTCATGGTCAACAGCGGCCAGTTCGACGGCCAGGATTCGACGGCTGCGTTCGACCGCATCTGCGACTGGCTGGAGAAGCGCGGCATCGGCAATCGGTCGGTCAAGTTCCGGCTGCGCGACTGGCTGATCTCGCGCCAGCGCTACTGGGGTGCGCCGATCCCCGTCGTCTACTGCCCGAACCACGGCATCGTCCCGGTGCCGAAAGATCAGCTGCCGGTGGAGCTGCCGATGGAGTACAGGCCGCTCTCGGAGAATCCGGCCTTCTACGAGACGACCTGCCCGCTGGGCGACGGTCCGGCGCGCCGCGAGACGGACACCATGGACACGTTCATCGACTCGTCGTGGTACTTCCTGCGCTACGCCTCGCCGCGGGACGATCGCGAGCCGTTCGACTCCGAGCTCGCGAACCACTGGATGGCGGTGGACCAGTACACGGGCGGCGTCGAGCACGCGATCCTGCACCTTCTCTATTCGCGGTTCTTCACGAAGGTGCTGCACGACGCCGGCATGGTCGACGTCACCGAGCCGTTCATGCGGCTGTTCAACCAGGGCATGGTCAAGCGGTTCGGGCAGGTGATGGCGAAGTCGGCCGGCAACGGCGTAACGATCGCCCAGTTGGCGGGCGAGCAGGGCGCCGACGCGGGACGCGTGTACGAGATGTTCATCGGCCCGCCGGAAGAGGACGTCGAATGGAACGAGTCCGGGTTGAACGGCGTGGTGAAGTTCCTGCAGCGCGTGTGGCGGCTGGTGCTGGAGCCGGAGTCGATCGTGGCCGAGGGTGGGGACGCGGGCGTCTCCGCCGTCGACGCCTCGCTGTTGAAGCGGCGCGTCGCGCAGACCGTGGGCAAGGTGACCGAGCACTACGACGAGCTGCGTTTCAACACTGCGGTCGCTTTCCTGATGGAGCTGGCGAACGCAATGCAGGACTACCTGCGCGGGGGCGGCGCGCGAGACGCTGGTTGGGACTCGGCGGTGCGTACTCTGCTCAAGCTGCTGAACCCGCTTGCGCCGCACGTGTGCGAGGAGATGTGGGAGCGGCTGGGCGAGAAGGGGCTGCTCGCGGACGCGTCGTGGCCGCCGTTCGACGCGGCCGGGGCGGCGGAGCCGAAGGTCGTGCTGGTCGTCCAGGTCGGCGGCAAGCTGCGCGACCGGGTCGAGGTGGACTCGGGGCTGTCTGAAGCGGACGCGACGAAGGTCGCGCTGGCGAGCGAGAAGGTGCGGGCGGCGCTGGACGGGCGTGGACCGTCGAAGGTGATCTACGTCCCCGACCGGCTGATCAACCTGGTGGTTTGATCCCGGATAGTCGCGACTAACCGGGTGCGCGGCGCGGCTCTTACTGCTGCTGTTGCGGCACGCGGATGCCGTTGTCGAGCACGTAGTTGGCGACGATGTTGTCGCCCGCGTTCACGGTGATCTTCAGCGGCCCGCTGATATAGCGCATGTACGTCCGGAACTTGACCACGCACGTCCCTGGGCTCAGGTGCACCGAGTAGTTGCCGTTGGAGTCGGTCAGCGCCTTGGTCACGGCCGCCGACTGCCCGCACACGAAGTCGATCTCGAGGCCGGCCACCGGCCGGCCGGGGCAGGGCGACCCGAGCTTCTCGACCGGGGCGCACGGCACCGACACGACCTTGCCGCTCACGGTGCCGGTCGTCGGGGTCGGGGTCGGCCCGCTGCCCGGAAAGGCGTAGGCCCCGCAGGCCGCGGTCACCACCAGCAGGGCGCCGAGCAGCGCGTATCTCATCACCAGACCGAACGCTCGAAGGGGGTTTTGGGTCACGCGCGCTTCGGGAAAGATCGAGCGGGCGAACGCTATGTTGGTACCCGCTCCCGGGTGGCCAAGCGGTAAGGCAGAGGACTTTGGATCCTCGACCGAAGGTTCGAATCCTTCCCCGGGAACCAGGCCGAAGCGTCTTAACCCGAAAATAGCCTGCTCACGCTGAGGCCTCCTCTAGGGTGACCAGGTAGCCGAGCGCTTGAAGGCGGCGCACGGCACGGTGTGTGATTCGCTTCCGGTCGAGTTGGTCGAAGTGGTTGG
>Ga0207646_10000046_pt1 | contig 177239 bp, 148 predicted proteins | sample KBSK5502metaG_FD_184343 | JGI IMG/M metagenome (GOLD analysis project Ga0207646, IMG submission 184343) | Corn, switchgrass and miscanthus rhizosphere microbial communities from Kellogg Biological Station, Michigan, USA - KBS K5-50-2 metaG... | ecosystem: Host-associated > Plants > Roots >...
TTCACACAAGGGGAAATCACAGCCACTCGTTGCAGTTCTTTCTGACTCAACGTGAATGTCTCCTGTCTCATGGGGTGACATTTTCACGTTGCTGTCCAGGGGTGACAGAATTATGGAGCTAAGACACACACGGCAGTTGAGCGTTGTGGGATCCTTGTTATGCGGATATACTTGGGGTTTGGCCGAAAGGCGGCTGGAGTAATCCTTGAAAATCCAAAAGGAAATGGCGGTGTCGTCTTCTGCTCCGGCCTCGAGAGACTATTTCCGCGGCCTGAGGAACGTCCTCGACCGCCTCGATTGCGACGTCGTGGACCACATCGCCGACGCCATCTGGCGTGGCTACGAAGAAGGCCGCACGCTCTTCATCTTTGGCAACGGCGGCAGCGCAGCGCTGGCGTCGCACTTCGCCTGCGACATCGGGAAGGGAACTGTCGCCCATGGCCGCCGGCGGGTTCGCGCAATTTCTCTCAGCAATAACGTTCCGCTGATGACGGCCTGGGCCAATGACTGTGGCTATAAAGATATCTTCGCCGAGCAACTCCGCGGCCTCGTCGAAAAGGGCGACCTCGTTCTCGCCATCACTGGCAGTGGTCGCTCTCCTAATGTCGTTCGCGGCCTCGAGGCGGCGCGCGAAGCGGGCGCGACGACGCTGGTCTTGACCGGCAACGATGGCGGCCGCGTCAAGGCCCTCGCCGATCTTTGCCTGATTGTTCCCTCGAGCACCATGCAGTACATCGAGGATGCGCACCTCTGTTCCACGCATGCCATTTTCACCGCGGTCCGGCGGCGCATGCTGCAGGCTGGAGAGTAGGGCCATGGCCTCTCTCCCCATCCCGCGGCCTTTCCGAACCGGAATATGCTGAAGGCCGTAATCTTTGATCTCGACGGAGTGGTCGCCAACAGCCATCCGGTCCACGAAGCCGCCTGGAAGGCTCTCCTTGCCGACCAAGGTCTTGACGCGTCCTCACTCAATTTCGATTTCCTCTATGCCGGTCATCCCCGCCGCGAAATCCTTCGCCATTATCTCGGCCCGCACAGTGCCGCGCAGTTTGAGGCCCTCAGCCGCCGCAAAGATGATCTGTTTCCTCTCGGCGCGAACACTATCGAGCCCCAGCCGGGGATTCGGCGCGTCTTGCAGGAACTTGCCGAGGCTGGTGTCGCTTGCGCGCTGGCCACTTCCGCGGGTCGCGCGCGCACCGAACAAACGCTCGTGCAGTTCGGCATCGCGCAATCCTTCGCCGCAGTTATTGTCGGCGAAGACGTGCAGGCTGCAAAACCTGCGCCCGACATTTTTCTTCTCGCTGCTTCCCGGTTGCGCGCACAGTCGGATACCATCGTCGTTGTTGAAGATTCTGTCGCGGGCCTACAAGCCGCGCGAGCCGCGAACATGAAGTGCATTGGCTACGCGTTTCCCGAGCGGCAGTCCGAGTTGCGCGCTGCCGGCGCCGATGACGTCATCGCTGAGTTTCCTGCCGATTCGCCGCAATATTTTCAAAGCATTCTCAACCGGAATCTGCGCGCCGCGATGGCCTCTGAATCCGCCACTGGCAGAGCTCGCCGGAGGGATTGATTCCGCGTGTGGCTCGCGTATAGCGCGCTGGCAATCGCTCTTCTCGGGTTGGTCTCGTCGACAATCTTCTTGGCCTTCGCGCTTCTTGGCGCCGTGAAGTTTCGCCGCGACGCCCGCCAGCAGTACCTCGCCACAGAAGCGGCCGAAACTCTTCCGCCCGTCTCCGTGCTGAAACCCGTGCACGGCCTCGAGCCGCGCTTGAAAGAAAACATCGAGAGTTTCTTTCGCCAGGACTATCCCCAATACGAGATTCTTTTTGCAGCCGACGAGGAAGATGATGCTGGTCTCGAAGTCATCCGCGGGGTCTCCGACCGTTACCCGGACATCCGCAGCCGCATTCTCGTGACCGGCCGCCCGCCCTGGCCCAATCCTCCGGCCTATAGCTTCTACCGCATGTCTGAAGTCGCCGCGTACGATATCTTCGTTACCAGCGACAGCGATGTCGAGGTCGCGCCGAACTATTTGCGCGAAGTCGTTCCCCCGCTTCTCGATTCCTCTGTTGGCATGCTGACCTGCCTCTACCGCGGAAAAAATGTCGGCGGCTTTTGGTCCGCTCTCGACGCCATCGGCATGTCCGTCGAAATGACCGCAGGCGTACTGACCGCAAATCTCCTCGAGGGCATGAAATTTGGTCTAGGCCCGACGATTGTCGTCCGGACAGACGCCGTCGCCAAAATCGGCGGCTACCCGGCGGTCGGTGACCACTTCTCAAATGATTTTGTGATCGGAAACCTTATCGAGAAGGCCGGCTACCGCGTCGTTCTTTCGCGCCACGTGATCGACCACGTCGTTCCGCCAATGACCTTTCGTCGCATGTGGGACCGCCAAGTGCGCTGGGCCAAGGGCACGCGCTGGTCTCGCCCGAAAGGCCATCTCGGCACGGGCCTCGTTTTCGCCATGCCTTATGGCCTCTGCGGATTCTTCGCCGCTGCCGCGATCGGCCAGCCCTGGCTCGGCGCGGGTATTCTAGCCACAGCTCTCCTGAATCGCGTGATCGAAGCGTGGGCCATTGGCTGGGGTGTCGTGCGCGACCCGCGCGCGCGCATCGCGCCGTGGCTTTATCCGGTCCGCGATTTGCTTGGCTTCTTCGTCTGGTGCGCGAGCTATCTCAGCCGCGGCGCGGTTTGGCGCGATAAGCGCTATCAGCTCGTCGAAGGCGGTCGCATCGTCTTGCGGGAAACCTCTTCTGACAGCGAACACTCCCGCTAGGATTTCCACCCCGGTAGTCTTGTAGTGTGTCATCTTTTTCGGCAGTACAATTCAGTGGCGCGGCCGGAAATGTTATGTCCTGCGGGACGGCCGCTTTAAGCTTGTTTCCTGAGTCCAACCGGCCATCTTACCTGGTTCGATGAGCTCAAGAGGGGAAGCATTTTTCTTTGGGCATTGTACGTTTTCAAGTAGAATGACTTGTTGGCCCTGCGGGACAATCTAGGCCTAGCGCCACGCTGAGGAGACAGTGATCTTATGCCTGACGTGATGAAGACGCTGCTGCTGAACCCGCCGAGCTTCGAAGGCTTCGACGGAGGGGCGAGCTCGCGCTGGCCGGCCACGCGCGAAATCGCGTCCTACTGGTATCCGGTCTGGCTGGCCTATCCGGCGGGGATGTTGCCGGGTAGCCGGCTGCTGGACGCCGCTCCGCACAGAATCTCTCCTGAAGAAACCGTGCGCATCGCCCGCGATTACGATTTCGTCGTCCTGTTTACTTCGACGGTCGGTTTCCAGAACGATCTCCGCCTGGTGCGGATGATGAAAGAGGTGAAGCCCGATCTGAAGATCGCTTTCGTCGGGCCGCACGTGCAAATCCAGCCGGCCGAGAGCCTGATGGCCAGCGTGGATATCGACTTCGTCGTGCGCGGCGAGTTCGACTATGCGGTGGTCGAGTTTGCGCAGGGCAAGCCGCTCACGGAAATCTTGGGCGCCAGCTATCGCCAGGGCGGCCGGATCGTGCACAACCCCCTGCGGCCGCAGTTGCACACCGATGAGCTCGATAAGCTGCCGTTCGCCACCGAGGTGTACAAGCGGGATCTGGTGATCGAGAACTACAACGTGCCGTTCCTCCTTCACCCCTTCGTTTCGTTCTACAGTTCGCGGGGCTGCCCGGCGCTGTGCACCTTCTGCCTGTGGCCGCAAACGCTTTCGGGCCACGCGTGGCGTGTCCGCTCGGTGGATAACGTGGTCGAAGAAGTGCGCCAGGCGCTCAACCTGTTTCCGCAGGCGAAAGAGTTCTTCTTCGACGACGATACCTTCAACATCCGCAAAGATCGCATGCTCGAAATTTCCGCGAAGTTCAAGCCGCTGAAGTTTCGCTGGTCCTGTACCGCCCGGGTCATCCGCGACTTCGAGACCGTCAAGGCCATGGCCGATGGTGGCGCGCGCCTGTTCATCGTGGGCTTTGAATCCGGCGACCCGCAGATCCTGAAGAACATCAAGAAGGGCGCGACCGTCGAGACCGGACGCGAGTTCGCCAAGAACTGCAAGAAGGTGGGTATCCGCATCCACGGGGACTTCATTATCGGCCTGCCCGGCGAGACGAAGGAAACCATCGAGCACACCATCGAGTTCGCCAAGGAACTCGATTGCGAGACCATTCAGGTTTCAATCGCCCACGCCTACCCCGGCACCGAACTCTACGACTACGCCGCAAAGAACGGCTTCCTTGCCGCTGAGGCGCTGGCTGATTCCGGCGGCCACCAGCTCCCGCACCTCCAGTACCCCGGCCTTTCCCGTGAAGAGATGATGGCCGGGGTCAACCGCTTCTACGATTCCTACTACTTCCGCCCGCGCGTCGCCTGGCGCATCATGCGCGAGGCGCTCTGGGACGCGCACGAGCGCAAACGGCTCTACGAAGAAGCGGTTTCGTTCCTCCGCCTGCGCGCCGAGCGCTGGAAGTGGGCCCGCAGAGGCCCGGAAAAGAAAACCGTCTTCCCTGGCTCGAGCATCGATCCCCGCCGGGCCCCCTCGGCCGTCGGCAACCAGAATCCGGTCTAGAACAGCTTGCTCTGACTCGACGCTGTTTCCGCTGTCCACCAGACAGCGCTGTGGAGCGAAGCCGTGACGAACATCATCCCCGCCTACCAGGACCAGCATGACCGGGCCGCGGCGCCGGTGGAAGAAATGCCAGCCCGCATCCTTGAGACGGTGGAAAAGTTCACACGGGGCGGGCCTCAGTCCCACGACATCACCCTGCTGATCCTGCGCCACTAGGGCGCACCCAGCGCAAGGCCAGCCAGACAAACTGAACGAGTTGCCTAAGGTTTGCGTTCCGGACCGAAGACGGAGAGTTTGTGTCCGTCGGGGTCTTCGAAGTTCGCCGCCCAGTTCGACCCAACGACGTTGCGCGGCTCGTGCGTGAAGGGAACGCCGCGCGCCCGCAGCGCCTCGTACGCGCCCCTCACATCGTCCACTGAGAAAACGACCTCAGTGGCGCCGGCAACCTGCTGGCTCGCCCGGGCCAGCGGCTGGCTCAGACACAGCGTAACGCCGCCGCCATCGAGAAACGCGAAGCCGGGGATCTCGGACCTGACCGCCAAGCCCAGGGTATCGCGATAGAAGGCCACCGAGCGTGCGAGGTCGCGGACTCCCAACATGACGTTGCCAATCTGGCTGAGTTTGAAGTCCGGCTTATCCATCGTCAGTCACCCTGCCGGGCGCTATAGTCGCGCGGCAGTGGCCTCGCGCACCTCGCGCACCGCGTCCATGAACGCGCGCACGCGCTTTTCGTCCACCGAGTTCTGCATCACCCCATCTTCTTTCAGGCTCGAGCCCACAATCACCCCGTCGGCGTACTGGAGGAACGCGCCGATGTTTTCCCGATTGCTCCCGCTGCCCACCAGGATCGGCCGGGTGGCTAGGCTCTTCGCCTCGCGCACTTTTTCGACCTGGGGAGCCGAGCCGGTCATCCGACCGGTCACAATCAACGCATCGGCGCCGTAGAACTCGCACCATTCGATGTGCGTGGCCAGGTCGAGTCCGGGAAACGAGACCGAGTGCTTCTTGTCCACATCCGCGAAGATGTGGATGTCCTCGGAGTAAAGCTCCTTGCGCTTGCGCATCAGGTCAGCGGCGCAGCCGTGGTCGAGCTCGCCGGTGTCCCACAGCCGCGCGCCGGTCAGGATGCAGACGCGAATAAACTGGGCGCGCGCGGCTACGGCGATGGAGAGGCAAACGATCCCGCCGTTGTGAATGACGTTGATGCCCACCGGCAGGGAAAAGTTCTTCACGACTTCGGCCGCCGCCACCGCCTGCGCCGCCATCGCTTCGGGCTTCACGTCCGCGCCGACGTAATAGGGATGGTCCCACATGTTTTCGACCACCAGGCCATCCACGCCGCCCCGCACCAGGGTCTCGGCATCGCGCAGCGCGTGGTCCATGATCGTCTGCATGCCGTAGCCCGTGTAGCCAGGCGCCCCTGGCAAGGGCCACAGGTGCACCATGCCAATCACAGGCTTAGGCACGCCAAACAGATCGGCCAGAGATTTCAGTCGCGGGCGATCCATTTCTTGTTTCCACTCAGGCACTGGCATTCGCTCCTCCCTGGGAATCCTCGCCGGAATTCTGCGAAGCGAACTCTTCTTTCAGGTGTTCCAGCACGCGAACTCGCACCAGGTCCCACTGCGGGTTGAGCCGGGTCGTCTGCATCAGCCGCATGATGTGCCGCGGCGTCGGCATGCCCTCGCCGGCTCCGACCACCGAGGCCGCAGCTGCCCCGGCGGCGTTGGCGACCAGCGCCGCTTCGACCCGGGGCCAGCCATGCAGGCGCGCCCGGAGAAACGCAGCGGCAAACGCATCGCCTGCCCCTGTGGTATCCGCTGCCGTGATAGCGAAGGACGGCACTTCCTGCAACGCACCCTCCTCCAAAAGCAAGCTGCCCTTTTCCCCCAGCTTCAGCACCACTTCGCCCGCCGTGCAGGTTTCCAGTGCACGGAGTGCATCGACGGCGTCTTCTCTGCCTGCGAGTGAGCTCGCTTCGTCGCGGCCGACGAAAAGGATATCCATTTTCCGTGCGACTTGCAAAATCTTCTCGGGGATCTTCTGGCTCGGCGCCATGCCGACGTCGAGAGAAACCAGCGCGTCGCGCCGGCGGGCTTGCTCGAGGAGTCGCTCGGCCACCTCCGCCACCGACGTGGAGAGGAAGTTGTACCCCACCAGGTGCACCGCCTTTGTACCTTCCAGATAATCCGCATTCTTGGGCGGCAGGGGAAACTCGGCGTTCGCCCCGCGGCTCCCGATGATTGTGCGTTCTCCGTCGGGAGTGACGACGATAAACATTAGGCCGGTCATCGCGTCGTCGGTCTGCTCGACCCAGGAAACGTCAACCTGCTGCCGGCGCAGGAAGCCCAGGGCGAGTTCGCCGAACGAGTCGCGCCCCGTGTGCCCCAGCAAGCGTACCGCGACGCCCCACCGCGCCAGTGCCAGAGCCGTGTTGGCGCCCACTCCGCCACAGTGCAGCTCCAGCTCAGGCACCAGGCAATCTTCGCCAGGCTTCGGAAAGCTTCCGATACGGGCAAAGACGTCCACGCTGATGTCACCGAGCACGACGACCGCACGTGTGCTGGGTCTCGGTGAGCTCATGCCGCGGCATTGTAGCATTGGCCTGCCCTGCGCTTGCGTAGGTCAAGCGGCTGCGTCTGGAGCAGGAACTCAACACGGCGCGGCAGATCTAGCATGGAGCTCACCACGGAGCGGACGGCGTTCGTCCTGGCCGACGTGTGCCGGCAAAGGCTCGGTGGCGGCGCTGGCGGTGCAGGGCAGTGGGCCGCTCTATTTGTCCGGGAGATCTATTGTCGTGACGTTGTTTGGGCTTTTGTGCGGCGCTTGTGGTGCTCGTTGAGTTTCTGCGTCACACGCGCGACGTACGTCCGCGTTTCAGAGAACGGCGGCACGCCCCGGTACTGCTCGACGCGGTCGGGGCCCGCGTTGTAGGCGGCGAGCGCCAGGGCCAGGTCCTGATGGTAGCGGGCAAGGAGTTCCTTCAGGTAGCGCGTGCCGGCGTCAATGTTTTGCCGCGGATCGAAGACGTTGGTCACCGCCAGGCGCGCAGCGGTTTGCGGCAGCAACTGCATCAGCCCGCGCGCCAGCTTGGGCGAGACGGCGTGCGCGTTGAAGTTCGATTCGACGGCGATGACGCTGGCGACGAGCTCCTGGCCCACGCCGTGCTTTTCGGCAGCGGCCCGGATCAGGTCAGCGAAGGGCACGTTCAGGCTGGCGGTGTGCGGAGCAGGGAAGAAATCTTCCGGCTCGATGGCTAGAAGGTCGCCCGCGGCCACCTCGACGCTGCCGCCGGGCACTTGGAGTCGGACCATCGCGCCCAGCCGCTCGTAGCCGGTGATGTGCAACCGCTGGCCATCGCGCAGCACGGCGTACTCGGCGCGCGCCAGCGGCGCAGCCGCCAGCAACACCAGTGCAAGCAGGAGGCCCTTCCGCATCACGGCTGCTCCAAGGCGTGAGCCAGGATCGCCGCGGCCACGCCGTCCTCGTCGTTCGTCAGCGTCTCGCGCCAGCCGAGCGTCTTCAGCTCCGGCACGCTATTGCCCATCACGATGGGCACCCCGGCGTATTCCAGCATTTCGCGGTCGTTCAGGTTGTCGCCGATGGCCATCACCTCATCGCGAGAAAACCCTCGCAGCGCCGCCCATTCGGCCAGCGCCGCGCCCTTCGAGCAGGCCGGATGGAGCACGTCCACCAGTCCGAAATCGCGCTGCTCGTATTCGGTCACGGCCAAGGCAAACCGGTCGGCAAGCGGCAACGCGCGCAGCACCGCCTCGACCTGACGCATGGTTTCTACCGGGCCGCTGTACATCACCTGGATAGCATCTTCCGTCAGGCAAGCCTCGAGCGGAGTTACCTGCGCGATGAATTCGCGGTTGCGCTCGAAGTAGCCTTTGCGGCCGGGGTCTTCCCAATCAATCCGCTCGAAGATGACCTGGTTCTCCCGCGGCCGGTCGAAGACCACCGCGGCGCCCACGCGGAACTCCGGCGTGGCTTCAAGGACCCTTCGGGCGACTTCGCGCGGCAGCAGGTGCCGCAGGTGCGTGACCCCGTCTTTGGACTTGATCAGCGCACCGTTGTTGGCAATCATGGTGAGCGCACACGGAAGTTGCTCGGCAATGGGCCGCGCAAAATCGAACCGCCGGCCGGTCACCAGCGCTATTTCGATTCCCCGCGCGGCCGCAGCCGCAATGGCCTGGCGGTTGGCTTCCGGCACCTGCCAGCGGCTGTCCAGCAGCGTCCCGTCAATATCAATCGCAATCAGCTTAACGGGCATCGAGCTATTCTACCCCCGGGGGGCCGATTCGCGGACTAGGGTCCGCACGTCGTTGGTCGAAAGCGTCACGCTCCAGGGGCGGGAGCGCGCCAGATTCCGCCTATGCTACACTCGCCCGTTCATGCAGACAACGCTGGCGCATCTGGAATGCTCCCGCTGCGAGAAAATCCATCCACACGACCGCCTGCAAAACCTGTGCACCGCCTGTGGTAAGCCGCTCCTGGCCCGCTATGATCTGAAAGTTGCGGCCAAAAGCCTCACGCGAGAAGTCCTGGCCTGCCGCCCCGCGACCATGTGGCGCTACGCGGAAGTGCTGCCCGGCAGCGCTCCGGTTTCGCTCGGCGAAGGCATGACGCCGCTCATCCACGCGCGCCGCGTGGGCGAGCGCCTCGGCCTTGAAAATCTGCACATCAAGGACGAGGGCCTGAACCCGACCGGCTCGTTCAAAGCGCGCGGGCTTTCCGCGGCCGTGACGCAGGCGAAGGCGCTGGGTGCAAAGACGCTCGCCATCCCCACCGCGGGCAATGCCGGCGGAGCGCTGGCCGCGTATGCGGCGCAGGCCGGGCTTCATGCGGTGATCGTAATGCCGGCCGATACGCCCGCAGCCAACGTGATGGAGTGCCGCGCGTTTGCCGCCGACGTGCGCAAGCTGGATGGGCTCATCTCCGAGTGCGGCCGCTACGTTGCCGAGCACAAAGACCGCGAGGGCTGGTTCGACGTCTCGACGCTCAAGGAGCCTTACCGCATCGAGGGCAAGAAGACGATGGCTTTCGAACTCTGGGAGCAGTTCGGAGGCAGGCTGCCCCACGTCATCATTTATCCCACCGGGGGCGGTGTGGGCCTGATCGGGATGTGGAAGGCGTTCGAAGAAATGGAAGCGATGGGCTGGATCGGCCTCGAGCGCCCGCGGATGGTTTCGGTACAAGCGGCGGGCTGCGCGCCGATTGTCGAAGCGTTTGAGAAAGGCGGCGAGAGCGCCGAGTTCTGGGAGAACGCCGCGACCATCGCCTCGGGTCTGCGCGTCCCCAAGGCACTCGGCGACTTCCTCATTCTCTCGGCGCTGCGGGCGAGCCTGGGCACGGCCGTCGCGGTTACGGACGACGAAATGCTCGCGGCCGGCAGGGAACTGGCCGCGCTCGAAGGGATTTTCGCCGCGCCGGAAGGCGCTGCCACGCTCGTGGCCGCACGGAGGCTGGTTGGTGAGAATTGGATCGAGCCCGGCGAGACCGTTGTGTTGTTCAATACCGGCAGCGGGTATAAATACAGCGAGGCTTGGCAGGCGGCGCTCGAGAAGAAGGTCTGAGTCGAAGAGTGACAGAGGAGAGATGACCGAGAGGTTGTATTACCACGATTCGTTTTTGCGCGAGTTTGACGCGCAGGTGCTTTCCGTGGAGCCGGCGCCCCTTCCGCCGGACCGCTCGGCGGGCGAGCATCCCTGGCTCGTTGTGCTGGACTGCACGGCGTTCTATCCCACCTCAGGCGGCCAGCCGCACGATACCGGCCCGCTGGGCGAAGCTGCTGTCGTGGACGTCTTCGAGCGTGAAGGCGACGCAGTGGTCCACGTCACCGATCGTCAGCTCAACGCCGGGCCGGTGCACGGAGCCATTGACTGGGAGCGCCGCTTCGATCACATGCAGCAGCACACCGGGCAACACTTGCTTTCCGCGGCGTTTCTCGAGCTGTTCAAGCATCCGACAGTCTCCTTTCACCTCGGAGGCGAGGTCTCCACGATTGACCTGGCGGCGCCGGCGATTGATCTCCGGCAACTGGAGCAGGCCGAGCAGCGCACCAACCAGATCGTTTTCGAGGACCGGCCGGTGACGGTGCGCTTCGGCACTGCGGAGGAACTCGCCGCAGCGGGCATCCGCAAGGCCATGGAGCGCGAGGGCATCCTGCGCGCCATCGAGGTGGAAGGGTTCGACCGGCAGCCCTGCGGCGGGACACACGTGGCGCGCACGGGCCAGATCGGGCTGATTCTTCTGCGCAAATGCGAGAAGGTGAAGCAGAACTGCCGCGTCGAATTTGTGTGCGGCCAGCGTGCTGCCCGGGCCGCGCGCGCAGATTTCTTGGCGCTGGGCGAGGCGGCGCGGCAACTGAGTTGCGCGCCGGCGAGGTGCCCGCCATGGTCGCGCGGGCGCTGGAGGAGCGGCAGATGGGGCATCGGGCGCGCTAGCGGTTGCAGGAGCAGTTCGCCGAGGTCGAAGCGCTGCTTTTGCTGGCCACCGAAATGCGCATGGGCAAGGCCGGTGCGCCGCGCGTGGTGCTGCGGGTGTTTCAGGAAGCCGACGCCGACTACCTGCGGCTGCTGGCGGGCAAGCTGGTGGCCGAGCAGGGCGTGCACGTGCTGTTAGCCGAGCGCGCCGGAGGGCACGTGGTCTTCGCGCAATCGCCCGGGCTGGGCGCGGACATGAACGCCCTGCTGCGCGAGGGACTCGAAGCCGAGGGTGGAAGAGGTGGCGGCTCGAAGGACTTTGCGCAGGGGAGCGTGCCGGGCGGCAGCGCACTCGAAGGGATTCTCAATCGAGCGCTCCAGCGGCTCCGCGGCTGAAGCGGGGCGGCGGCATTGCGGAGGCTCCTGCAGCAGGGTAAGATGCAGGGCAGCCTTTCTGACGGAGGCAAGCGAATAACCTATCTCGATTCTGGCAGAAGTGATGGAATTGCTCCTCAATCTGGTTTGGCTGGCCGTAGCGCTGGCTGGTTTTGGCTTGTGGTGGACGCGGTGGTCCCGCGCCAGCAGGGACGGCGGCACGCAGTGGGGACCGCTGCGCAGTGCCATCGGGCTCAGTTGCGTGCTGGTCCTGCTGTTCTTTGCCATTTCCCTTACCGACGACCTGCACGCCGTGCCGGCGCTTGCCGAGGATACGCGGTCCACGCGGCGTGCGGGACTCAGTTGCAAAGGCACTCAGGCCGATCCCGATCCGGATAAGCAGGCCGCGCTCTTCGTTGAAGCGGTTTCCCCGACCCTGTTCTCTCCCGCCAGCGTGGTTGTTGGCTGGCTATCTCTGCATGACTCGCCGTCGGCCGCGCCGGCGCGTGACCAACCTATCCGCAGCCGCGCACCACCTTCGCCTTCCTCTCCGGCTCTCTAGCGATGGAGCCCGAAAAGGGCTTGCTTTTCCAATCGTTACATACTGCAGGATGGTAGGGAGGCATTATGAGACAAGCACTGTTCTGTCTGGGGCTGACTCTGCTCAGCTTCCCAGCATGGGCCCAAACGCCAGCGCCGGTCCCCACGCCCTTGACCTGGGAGCAGGTGCGACAGCGCTTTGAACAGAACAACCCGACACTGCTAGCCAGCAAGTTGAACATTGATGAATTTAAGGCACAGGAGATCACCGCTCATCTTCGCCCAAATCCGTCATTGTCTCTGATAAACGACCAGATGAATCCGTTCAGCGGCGGCCCACCCCATAGCACGTTCGGGACCCTGCTGGACGTGGCCACCGTCAGTTACCTGCACGAGCGACATCACAAGCGCGAATTGCGTTTAGAAAGCGCTCAAAAGGCGACGGGTATCGCAACGTCGGGACAAGCCGATTTGGAGAGGGCTCTTCTGTTTACCTTGCGAGGCGCTTTCGTGCAGACACTGCAGGCCAAGGCAGTATTGGGACTGGCAAAGGACAACCTGGCCTATTACGACCATGTGCTTGACGTGAGCAGGGAGAGGTACAAGGCTGGCGATATTGCGCAGATCGATCTGGATCGCCTGGAATTGCTGCGCGTCCAGTACGAGTCCGACGCACAAACAGCTGAAGTGAATCTGCGGACCGCAAAGATTCAGCTCCTGATGCTCTTGAACGACCGGACTCCGGTTGAGCAATTTGATGTGACGGGACCCTTCGATTTTACCGACCAACTTCAACCCCTCGATGAATTCCGCAACATTGCGTTGGATACGCGCCCCGATCTTCAAGCAGCGGTGCGGGCCGTTGATAAGGCGAAGACCGACCACAAGCTGGCCGTCGCCAATGGTTCTACTGATCCGATCTTCGACTTCAATGTGGGCCGGAATCCTCCGATCGATCAATACATCGGTGTTGGCGTCAGCATCCCCCTGCGAATTTTTGATCGGAACCAGGGGGAGAAGCTCCGCACGGAATTAGACATTAGCCACAGCCAAAGGCTGCTGGATGCGACGCGAGCACTCGTATTTAGGGATGTCGATTCCGCCTACGCCGCGTTGAACAGCAACCTGATTCTGCTGCGACCTTACAAGGCGAAGTATTTGCAGCAGGCGGTTCGAGTTCGAGACACAATCACTTTCTCCTATCAGCGTGGTGGCGCTTCGCTGCTGGATTTCTTGAACGCACTGAATGACTACCGGAGCGTCGAACGGAATTACCTCAACCTGATCGGTTCTTTTTTAATGGCTGCCAATGAACTAAATCTCGCCGTTGGCCGGGAGGTGGCGCCGTGACAACAAAAGTGCCCCACTGTCTCGTGCAAGCAGCTCTGTGTCTGTGCTTGAGCTTTCTTCTGATTTCCTGCCGATCAGGGAAGACGGACCCGAAAGCGGAAGCGCCGCCTGCGGCAGTCGTCGAGCCTGACATGGATGCCAACAACTTCAAGGTGGATCATTCGGAACAATTCCCGCTGGCCACAGCAGCTGAGCATAAGGCAGTGCCAGCATTGACGGTAACCGGAGTGGTGAACCCCGACGTGTCGCGCAACGTGCCGGTCATCTCGCTTGCCTCCGGCCGGGTCGTGGAGATCCGCGCGCGGCTAGGTGATCAAGTAAAGAAAGGCCAGCTCTTGATGCGGGTTCAGAGCGCGGACATCTCCGGAGCATTTTCGGATTACCAGAAGGCAGTCAATGATGCGAGGCTGGCGCAGAGGCAGGCGGAACGTGCGAAGATCCTGTTCGACAAGGGTGCGATCGCCCAGAAAGACCTCGAAGTTGCTGAGGCCGCCGAACAGGATGCCAAAGCCGATCTAAACGCCAAAGCAGACCGTTTGCGCGTCCTCGGCCTGGACAAAGACCATCCGGGTGGAATTGTCGATGTGGTGGCCCCCATATCGGGCATCATCACCGATCAACAAGTCACGAACGCGGCGGGAGTTCAAGGCCTGTCCGGGCCGAACCCTTTCACGATCTCCGACCTTTCTTACGTCTGGATCATCTGCGATGTGCATGAAAACGAATTGGCGAATGTCCGTCTGGGTGAGTACGCCGACATCCGTCTGAACGCCTATCCCGATAAGGTTCTGAAAGGCCGCATCGGCAATATTGGGGCGGTTCTCGATCCCAGCATCCGCACGGCAAAGGTACGGCTGGAGCTCCGAAACCCGGGACTTATGCGTGTCGGAATGTTTGTGACAGCCATTTTCTACGGCAGGACGCCGGAGATGCACGCGATGGTGCCGGCCAGTGCTGTTTTGCATTTGCACGACCGCGACTGGGTCTACGTACCGATAGGCGGCGGGCACTTCCGGCGCGTCGAAGTGGTCTCAGGTGACATGCTTCCGGGCAACATGCAGGAGGTCATCTCGGGTATCAAACCTGGCGCACAGGTGGTGCTGAATGCGCTGATGTTGCAGAACACAGCGGAGCAGTCGAAATCCGGCCGACCGTACTAATAGCAAGCCGCTGCGGGAGATATCTCGCTCATGATCCGCCGAATAGTTGATTTTGCCCTGGACAAACGCCTCTTCGTATTGGCGTTTACGGTTTTGCTTTTGGCCGGGGGTATCGTCGCGTTCCACGGGCTTCCCATCGATGCGTATCCTGACGTTGCAGACAATTACGTCGAGATCATCACGCAGTGGCCGGGAATCTCGGCGGAACAAATCGAACAGCAGGTCACGATTCCCCTTGAAAAAGCGATGAACGGTATCCCTCAAGTGGTCCATCTGCGTTCCTTCTCGCTCTTCGGACTCTCCGACCTGAAGCTAATCTTTGACGACGGATCCGACAACAATTGGAACCGGGAACGGGTCCTCGAACGGCTTGGTCAAGTGACCCTACCACCAGGCGTGACGCCACAAATGGGCACGGATTGGAGTCCGGCCGGCCAGATCTACTTCTTCACACTACACAGCACGAATCCGAAGTATGACCCAATGGAGTTGAAATCCATCGAAGACTGGGTCATCGAAAAGAATTTCAAAGCCGTACCGGATGTTGTCGACGTTGCAAGCTTCGGTGGCCCAACCCGTGAATACCAGGTTCGCGTTGATCCTAACAAACTCATCTCTTATGGCCTCAGCTTGGCCCAGGTTGAGCAACAACTCACGAACAACAACGTGAACGCGGGCGGTAGCTTCATCCAAGCAGGTCTGCAGCAGATCAATATTCGGGAAGTGGGCCTAGTCAAGAACGTACACGACATCGAAAACACGGCCATTTTGACCAAGAGCGGCACGCCTCTGCGTGTGAAGGATATTGCGGTTGTCTCGCAAGGTCCCAAGATCAGGCTGGGCCAGTTTGCCAGAGCCATCCATCGAGAGGATGGGAAGATCATCGATAACGACGACGTGGTTTCCGCGTGGGTACCCATGCGCAAGGGCGCCGATGCGGAGACGGTTCTCAAAGGCGTCCACAAGAGAGTGCAAGAACTGAATACTCGCATTTTGCCCCCGGGTGTGAAGGTTGTTCCGTTCATCGATCGCAGTGATCTCATACACTTCACCACCCACACCGTCCTGCGCAACCTCACCGAAGGTTTCATCCTGGTGACGATCGTTCTGCTCCTCTTTCTGGGGAATGCCCGGGGTGCGCTCATCGTCGCGCTGACGATCCCATTCTCCTTGTTGTTCGCCTCAATCTTTCTGAACTTGCGTCATATCCCGGCGAATCTTCTCTCACTTGGCGCCCTCGATTTCGGCATGGTCGTGGACGGGACAGTCGTGATGGTGGAGAACATCATTCGCCACATCGGCCGCGACCACTCGAAGAAGTCCGTGGCGGAAAGGATCCGGGCTGCCGCACACGAGGTACAGAGGCCCGTGTTTTACGCCATTACGATCATTATCACCGCCTATCTCCCGATCTTCACGCTGGAGCGAGTCGAAGGCAGGCTCTTTCGGCCGATGGCCTGGACAGTGGCATTTGCTCTCTTGGGCGCGGTGGTCTTCTCGATGACGGTCGCGCCAGTCCTGGTAAGCTTCCTGTTCCGCAAGGAGATCCGCGACTGGCGCAATCCCGTGCTCGTCCGGCTTACGGAGCACTATCGGCGGGCATTGACCTGGTCTATCCAGCACCGCTGGGTGATGGTCGGCATTGCGCTCCTTGCTGTCGGCGTTAGCAGCTATCTGGTGCTGAGCGACACCATTGGATCGGAATTTTTGCCCCATTTGGATGAAGGTTCACTCTGGGTCCGTGGCACTCTTGCACCCAGCACCGGACCGGACGAAGGTATCCGGGTGGCAAATCAGACCCGAGTATTGCTTTGCAGATTCCCCGAGGTCACCCAAACAACTAGCCAGGTGGGGCGCCCGGATGATGGAACGGATACAACAGGTTTCTTCAACACGGAATACTTCGTTGACTTGAAGCCAAAGGAGCAATGGCGGCCTGTGTTTCACGAGAACAAAGAGAAACTGATCGCCGCGATGAACCGTGAGCTGTACAAGATACCAGGCGTGATCTGGAACTTTTCTCAACCTATTGCCGACAACATGGAAGAGGCGGTCAGTGGTATCAAAGGGCAGCTTGCCGCGAAGGTGTATGGCGACGACTTGAAGGTCCTGGAGGAAAAAGGCGATCAGATCGTTAACACCCTGCGCCAGATCAAGGGAATCGAGGATCTGGGAGTTCTTCGTGTACTCGGCCAGCCCAACCTGAACGTGACTGTAGACCGCGATCAGGCCGTCCGTTACCAGATCAACGTCGCCGACGTGCAGGATGCCATTCAAACCGCGATTGGCGGCAACGCCCTTACCCAGGTGCTCCAAGGCGAGGCCCGATACGATCTCGTGATGCGCTATCTCCCGCAATACCGGGACACAAAGGAAGTCATCGAGAAGATTCGCCTGTTATCGCCCACCGGGGAACGTGTATCGCTCGCACAGCTCTGCAAGATCACTGTGGCAGAAGGTGCTTCCGAAATTTATCGCGAAGGGAATCAACGTTACATCGCCATCAAGTACAGCGTCCGAGGGCGCGACCTCGGTGGCGCCGTGCGCGAGGCAATAAAGAAGGTCAATGAACAGGTCAAATTGCCGCCCGGATATCACATCGATTGGGAAGGCGAATACGAGAGCCAAAGGAGATCCGAAGCGCGGCTGCTGATTATCGTGCCTTTGACAGTCTTCGTTATATTCCTGATCATTTACGGCGCCTTCGGCTCGGCCAAGTGGGCCTTCCTCAATTTGGTTAATGTGGCTGTGGCTCCTCTCGGAGGTCTCCTGGCATTGCTTGTGACGGGCACGCATCTTAGCGTGTCGTCGGGGGTGGGGTTCCTGGCTTTGTTCGGCACATCGGTCCAGATCGGGGTCATTATGGTCGAGTACATCAATCAATTGCGAGCGAGAGGAATGCCGGTCACCGAGGCTGCCATTGAGGGAGCAACACGTCGTCTCAGGCCGATCACGATGACGATGCTGGTGGCCACTCTAGGTCTGCTGCCGGCCGCCATGTCCCACGCCATCGGGTCCGATTCGCAGCGGCCACTTGCCATCGTAATTGTAGGGGGACTGATCGCCGACCTGCTGATGAGCATTTTCCTGCTGCCTACTTTCTACGTTTGGTGGGCCAGGCCGACAGACCACCTGCCCAAGCCCGAAGAGGCAAAGAGCGTCTACGAATAGGCAACACTTGTGATTCAGCCGGCGCATGGGGAAACACGGAACCCATGAAGATTTTTTCAGCCGTTCTGCTGGCGATGCTGCTCTTTGCTCCGGCTGTCCGGTCGCAAGCGCACCCGCAAAAGGGTGGGCACGAGATTGAGCTTTGGACCGGCGGCGGGCGCGGCGCCAACGGAAGCGCGTCGAACACAGGCGTGTGGAACGTTGGCGCGCGCTACGGCTGGGTCCTGACCAGGCCGCACGGCCCCGGCTTCCTGTGCGGCAGCTTTGAATATGCGGTGGACGTAGTCCCCGTCTTCTGGGTCTTCCAGCCTGCCAACACTGCATACGGATTCAGCCTGAATCCGATGGCGTTGAAATGGAACTTCAAAACGCGCGGCCGCGTCGTACCCTACCTCGAACTCGGTGGCGGGGTCCTCTTCACCAACCACCAGGTACCCACGGGAACTTCCCGAGTGAACTTCACGTCCGGCGGGGCGCTCGGAATGCACATCCTCCGCAATCGGTTCAACTGGAGCATTGAACTTCGCTACCTGCACATTTCCAATGCCGGCCTAGCTGCGCGTAATCCCGGAATCAACACCGTCCAGCTCCGCCTCGGCCTGGGCCGGTTCACCCACGGTCGGCGTGACGATCGCCACGACTCTGCGCCATAGAAACTGATGTTTTTGGCACCGCCGCACCAGACCGGGACCGGAGAGCATCACGACGGTACGAAATGCAGCAGCCGCTGGCCCGCGTGGTTAGTGGGCGGGATGATTACGGCCACGCTGGCGATCCTTGTTCCTGCTTCCGGTCTTCGCGAGTTTTGGCCGCGAGGCTAAGTCGCAGCCGCACGAGCCCTGAGGCTGGCGCGCCCCTAGGCGCGCGCAGGAGTTTCTCGCGCGTAATAATTCGCCGAGGTTGGGCGTAGCACATATAGAATGTGCGGGAGAGGAGTGACCCTTGAGACGAGTATTGGCGATCATTCTGGTTGGAATCGTGGGAGCGGGAATCGTGGCGGCGCAGGCCGCGCCGCCGACGGTGGACCAGATCCTCGACAAGTACGTTCAGGCGCTGGGCGGCAAAGCTGCTTACGAGAAACTGACCAGCCGGGTTTCCAAGGGAACGTTTGAATTGCCGGCACAGGGCCTGACGGGAACTGTCGAGATTGATTCGAAGGCGCCGAATAAATCGCTTTTGCTCGTGGAGCTCACGGGGCTGGGCCGGATCCAGCAGGGATTTGACGGCGTCGTCGCCTGGGCGGACAACCCACAGGGCGGCGTGCGGGAGTTGAGCAGCCAGGAATTGTCCGTCGCGAAGCGCGGAGCGATGTTCCAGCAGGCCATCCGGCTGCGGGAGCTTTATCCCAAGATGACACTCCAGAGCCAGGAAAAAGTGGGCCAGCACAACACGTACGTCATCGAGGCCGACCCAGGCGACGGCAGCCTGCGCCGGATGTACTTCGATACGGAAAGCGGTCTGATGCTGCGGAGCGTGGTGGAGCGCGATGCGCCCGAAGGGCGCGCCGCCTTCGATCTCCTTCTCGAAGACTACCGGGACGTGGACGGCATCAAGATACCCTTCACGGCACACGGGATGACTCCGAACGCAGAGTACGTCATCAAGCTCACCGAAGTGAAACACAACGTTCCCCTAGAGGACGCCAAATTCGCGAAACCGAGAGCGCCGTAGCCCAGCGAACTGACCCGCTCTTAGCCCTTGCCCCCTTCCTTTTCGACCAGGCGCAAAGCTGCCGAGTTGATGCAGTAGCGCAGCCCCGTCGGCGGCGGCCCATCCTCAAACACATGGCCCAGGTGAGCGTCGCAGCGGCTGCACAGCACCTCGGTGCGCATCATCCCGAAGCTGCTGTCGCGTTCGGCGGAAATGTTTTGCTCGTCCGCCGGCGCCCAGAAGCTGGGCCAGCCCGTGCCGGAATGGAATTTGGTGTCGGAGCCAAACAACGGCTGGCCGCAGCACACGCATTCGTAGATGCCCGGCGTTTCTGTGTCTGCATACTCGCCGGTGAACGGTGGCTCGGTGCCTTTTTGCCGCGTAACGCAGTATTGCTCCGGAGTGAGCTGCGCCTGCCACTCGGCGTCGGATTTGACAATCTTGTCAGTCATCATCCTTCGGTCCTCTGCGTCTCGGTTGGATGAGGAACAGCTTCACTTCGCATCGCATATCCTTCCGAAAAGACCAATTCCCGGGGCCCGCGGTTCCTCGTGCCAACGAATAATTTGCGTTGTGATAGTCCAATTCTTCGTTCCAGGTTTTCTGTTTGTCCCACGGAGTAGCGACCCGTAGTTTGGCCCCGCAGGATGTAGAGGCAGAAGAGCACGCTATAGCGTTGGTGGACGGCATGGGATTCGAACCCACGGCCTCCTCGTTGCGAACGAGGCGCTCTCCCAGCTGAGCTAGCCGCCCACAAACTTGGCGTTATGTTAGCAGACGCCGCCGCGATTTCCAATCCGGGCGGAGCGCATCGTGACGCAGTGATTTCGAGGTTCCAAACTAGCGGAGATTATTTTGTGCAGCGGCGCGCTGCGCGATGATCTTGCGGGCAGTCTCGTAAAGAGCGCGAGCCTGCGGGATGGCCTCGACCGCTTTCTGCACCTGCACGTCGTCTTCGAGCTCCGCCTTGTAGCCTTCTTCGAGGCCGAAAACCGACGTAAACACCTCGCGCTTGATCTTGCGCTTGATCCAGGCGAGGTTTTCCGCAAGTTCCGGCTCGGTGTAGCGGACGCTTTGCTTGTCGAGGTAGCGGCGGAACTCGGCCATGACCGCGTCGTCCACCACAAAGCTCTTGGTGATGTCGGGCTTCAGGCCGAGGTAATGACGCGTAAAACCTCCCACGCCGGCCTCGAACGGGAAGAAGACGTCGTGGCGAAACAGCGTTTCCTGGAAGTGATTGAGCTTCGGTGCGGGAACGATCAAGTCGGGCGTGATCCCGCCGCCACCGTACACCTGGCGGCCGCTATCGGTCAGCTTGACCTCGGTGGGCTGCTGCAGAGGCTTGCGGTTGTAGTGGTAGTCGTACAGCGAGACCGCTTTGTAGTCGCGCTGGATCAGCCGGCCGCTCGGCGTGTAATACTTCGCGGTGGTGAGCGCCAGGCCGGTATTCTCCGCAAGCTGCGCGACGGTCTGCACGAGTCCCTTGCCGAAGCTGGTCTCGCCGACCACCAGACCGCGGTCGTGATCCTGGATGGCTCCGACGACGATTTCCGAAGCCGAAGCGGTGCTCCCGTTGATCAGCACAACCAGCGGCACCTGCACGCCCTCGTTGCCTCGGATGGCATAGTAGCGCCGCTCCTGCGAGGCGCGCCCGCGGTGCGACACGACCAACTGGTTCTTGTCGAGGAACATGTCGGCGACAGCCACGCCCTCGTTCAACAATCCGCCGGGGTTATTGCGCAGGTCGAGGATCAGGCCGCTCAGCGAGGCCACGTTCAATTGCCTCAGGGCATCGCGCAGGTCGTGGTCGGTAGTTTCGTTGAACTGCGACAGCCGGACGTAGCCGATGCCGGGGCGTACCACGACGGCGATGTCCACGGCGTGTCGGGGAATCTCGTCGCGGATCACGGTAAACGTGATGGATTCGGCGTAGCCTTCACGGCCCACGGTGATATGGACCACGGTTCCCTTGGGGCCTTTGAGGAGGTCAGCGACCTCAGAGGTACTCAGCCCGTCAGCTGATTTGTCGTCAACCTTCAAGATGACGTCGCCGGGGCGGATCCCCACCTTGTAAGCTGGCGAGCCGACAAACGGGGCAAGCACGACGGTGTGGCCCTCGCGCGGCGCAACGGTCATGCCCACGCCGTAGTATTTGCCGCGCTGCTCTTCGCGCAGCAGGGAGAACTGGCGGGCGTCGAAGAAATTCGAGTGCGGGTCGAGCACCCGTAGCATGCCCGGGATGGCGCCCTGGTAGATGCCGTGGTCGGTATCCACGGGCTCGGCGTAGTTCTGCTGCACGATGGCCAAAACGCGCGTGAAGTTCTTGACCGCTTCCTGAAGGTCGTTGGCGCCGGCGGCAGTGGCCTTCACCGTAGGCCCGTAAACCCCGCCCAGGATCGCGCAAAGAATCAAAACCCCTGCGACCAGCACCGCCCCACGCCTCTCCACCTGCATCTACGCCTCGCTTTCTGCTTGCTCTGCGCCAGTATAGCATACAACCTTCGCGCGTTTGACACCCTTCCTACGGTCTTTTATGATGCATGAGAGGAACCGCCACCGGTGGGAAACGTCGGCATCCCCGAACTGATCTTCATTTTCGTGCTGGCGCTGCTGGTTTTCGGGCCGCGCAAGCTGCCCGAACTCGGACGCACGCTGGGCAAGGCCCTGGCTGAATTCCGCAAGGCTTCCACCGACCTGCGGATGGCCATGGAGGAAGAGATGCGCGAGCTCGAGCGCCACACGCGCGACCTCGAAACCAAGACCCAGGAAGGGATCGGGCCGGCCGCGCCCGCCTTGCCTCCCGCCGAGGAGCGCGTCGGGTCAGGCTCGATTGCCCCGCCGGCGCCGGCCGTGCCCGAATCCGATTCTGCCGAAGAGACACCCTCTCATGGCGAATCCAAGCCAGCCTGAACGCCCCGACAACCCTGAGAATGAAGAGGCCACGTCGAAGATGTCGTTCTTCGACCACCTGACTGAGCTGCGCAAGCGGCTGATCTATGCGCTCGCGGCCATCGGCGTGGGCCTGTGCGTTGGGCTGTACTACTCCCAAGAGGCTTTCACGTTTCTGGCCAAGCCGATGCTGAAGGCCTTGCGCGACGCCAAGATGGAAGACAAGCTGGTGTACACGAGCCCGCTGGGGCCCTTGCAGTTGTTTATCACGGTTGGGCTTTACGTCGGAATCGTCATCGCCCTGCCGTACGTGCTCTACCAGGTCTGGCTTTTCATCGCGCCGGGCCTGTACCGTCACGAGCGGCGCGCGGTGGCTACGTTCATCTGTTCTTCGGTCGTGCTGTTCCTTGCGGGAATGGCCTTCGGCTACTGGGTGATGATGCCGATGACGCTGGGCTTCCTGCTGAGCGTAGGCAACACCGGCCAGTTCCGCCCCATGATCAGCATGAACGACTACTTCGACATGACCCTGGTGATCGAGCTGGGTCTGGGCCTGGTGTTCCAGCTTCCCGTCCTGATCTTCTTCCTTTCGCTGTTCGGCATCGTGACGCCGCGCTTTCTGTGGAACAATTTCCGCTACGCCGTGCTGATCATCTCCATCATCGCGGCGGTGGTGACTCCGACCACCGACGCGCTCACCATGACCATCTTCATGGCGCCGATGATCTTGCTCTACTTGCTGGGCATCGGCGTTTCCGCGATCGTCGTGCGGCGCAAGCGGCGCAGTGAAGCAATTGCCCGCGCCGGCGTGCCGTAAAGTGACCACGATCGGCCGGGGGCGCGCGCCGCGCTTGGTTTCTCCCCGCCTGCTGCTCGGATGCCTGCTGAGCTTTTGCGCTTTGGGCAATGGGTGTCGCGCCGAGCCACAGAAGGCCGAGCCGGCCGCGCCATCCGGCGCCGGACAGGCCGCCCTGAAGACGGACGCTCGGCCACCCGAGAACACCGGCGGGTTCGATGGCAGCAGGACCTACGCGCACGTCGAGCGACTGGTCGCCATCGGCCCGCGGTGGCCGGAGTCGGACGGCATCCGCCGGGCGGAGGAGTATCTCCGCAGCCAGCTGCGCAGCTTCGGCTGCCCGGTCGCGGAGGACGATTTTCATGCCTCCACGCCCATGGGTTCCGTGGCCATGAAGAACATCCTGGTCAAGATCCCGGGGGCCAGCTCGAGCGTCGTCCTGCTGGCCACGCATTACGACACGAAGCGTCTTGAGAACTTCGTGGGTGCGAATGATGGTGGCTCGTCCACCGGCGTGATGCTGGAGCTGGCGCGCCTGCTCTGCGGCCGCAAGAACAAGCTCACCATCTGGATCGCCTTTTTCGATGGAGAAGAAGCATTTGGGGAGTGGAGCGCAACCGACGGCACCTACGGCAGCCGGCAGATGGCGGCGAAGCTGGCCGCGTCGGGCGAGCTGAAGCGCGTCAAGGCCGTGCTCCTGGCCGATTTGGTCGGCGACCGGGACCTCAAAATCAAGCGCGAGTCGAATTCTACGCGCTGGCTGACCGATCTGGTATGGTCCGCCGCGGCGCGACTCGGCTACCAGAACATTTTTGTCGCCGAAGAGACACTGATCGAGGACGACCACCTGCCCTTCCTGCACCGCAACGTTCCCGCCACAGACATCATTGACCTCGAAGAGCCCTACTGGCACACCGCCGGCGATACCCTCGACAAAATCAGCCCTCGCAGCCTGGCCATCGTGGGCCATGTCTTCCTTGAATCCGTCTCCGAATTAGAGAAGAGACTGCGCTGAAGCAGGCTTTGGCCCCGCAGAAGGTGATGCTGCCCGGAGAGCGGCTGTGGAGTGCTGCGGTTTGCCGCTGCTCTACAAGTGTGGGAGCAAGCTCCCGCACTGCATGACGCCGCGCGCTGTGCTGAAGGGTGTCTCCGTGCGCCGCGAATGCGGTTTCGCGCCCTCGTTCCGAGCCGACCGGCCGAACAGGTTCGTCTCCGCCGCTCTGCTCGGGCCTACGCGAAGCAGACTTTCTTCCCGCGGGAGATGTGGGAGTGCTTGTGGAAGTCCTCGTCGTTGCGGTAGGGGAAATCGGAGCGGTAGTGACTGCCGCGGCTTTCCTCGCGCGCCAGCGCCGAGCGAGCCACGAGCTGCGCGAGCGCCCAGATGTTGTGCAGCTCGCACGCCGCCCGCGACGCGTCTTTTGGCCGCTCGATTTCCAGCGCATCAAGCTGCTCGATGGCGAGCGATAGATCGCGGCCGTTGCGGATGATGCCCACGTCCTTCCAGAGGATGGTTCGGATCTGCTCGAGCGCTGGGTTGTGCCCAGGGTTGTTCTCGAGCTTCGCGTGGCTGGGATTGTCTCGCGCGCGCTTGCCGGACGAGCCCGGATTCGTTTGCGAGGGTCTGCCGGCGCTGCCGGGATTGCTGGCGGCCACGGCTTTTTTCTTCGCCGGCTGCGCATCCTCGGCCATGGCCATGCCGGCGCGGGCGCCGAAAACGAGTCCTTCGAGCAGGGAATTGCTGGCCAGCCGGTTTGCTCCGTGAACGCTGGCGCAGGCGGTCTCGCCCGCAGCGTAAAGGCCCGGAAGCGTCGAGCGCCCCCCCAGGTCGGTCCGGACGCCGCCCATGGCATAATGCACGGCCGGTTGCACGGGCACCAGGTCGCTGGCAATGTCAAGGCCGTGAGTCTCGCAAGTGGAGTAGATCCGCGGGAAGCGTTTGCGGATAAATTCTTCCTCGAGCGCTGTGAGGTCAAGATAGACGTGCTCAGCGCCAGTGCGTTGCATCTCCGCGACAATGGCGCGGGCGAGGACATCGCGTGGGGCCAGCTCGGCTGCTTCGTGGTAGCGCTTCATGAACCGGTCGAGATCGATGTTGCGCAGCACCGCGCCCTCGCCGCGCAGCGCTTCGGATAAGAGAAAACGCGGCGCGCCCTTGACCGCAAGCGCGGTGGGATGGAACTGCACGAACTCCAGGTCGGAGAGCACCGCGCCGGCATCGTAGGCGATGGCCATGCCGTCGCCGGTGCAGACCGCCGGATTCGTCGTCTCGCGGAAGATTTGGCCCAGGCCGCCGCTGGCCAGCAGTACGGCCCCGGCATGGACATCGTGCAGCGTGTTTTCGGCCTCGTTGAGGAAGCGCAGGCCGGTCACGCGGCCGTCCTCGACGAGAAGCTCGGTAGTGAACGCGTGTGCGCGCAGCTCGAGGTGCTCGAGCGTGTGCGCCTTTGCAAACAGCGCCCGGATGATTTCCCGGCCGGTGGAATCACCTTGCGCGTGGAGAACGCGCGAGCGGCTGTGCGCGCCCTCGCGCGTGAAAGCGAGCTTGGTCCCGGCGCGGTCGAACTGGGTGCCCCAGTCCATCAGTTGCTGGATGTAGCGTGGACCCTCCTCGACCAGGAGCTTGACCGCTTCTCGATCGCACAGGCCGTCACCGGCCTGCAAAGTGTCTTGCTCGTGCAGGCTGATTTCGTCTTCGTCGCTCAGCGCCACAGCGATCCCGCCCTGCGCCCAGGCGGTGGCCGATTCGCCGAGTTCCGATTTGGCCAGGACTAGAACGCTGCCCGCCTGGCCCAGTTCGATGGCTGCGCGCAGTCCCGCCACGCCACAGCCGACCACTACAAAGTCAACGTGATGGGGATCGCCTGACTTCATTTCCGAGCATCGGGCAACCGGAGGTTGACCCCTGCGGGCATCGCTTATGCTAGCACGAACCGAAACGCGCGGGCCCGGTTGCGCGTTTCGGCGTGGGAAGAAAGTTGATGGCGTGAAATGTGCTACATTCTTCGCGCTGCTTGTGAGCCGAGCTCGTCGCATCATCGTGCGCGTGCCTTCGGGACGCTATAGCGTACTCTGTGGCCGCGGAACGCTCGCGCGCGTAGGAAAGGAGGTCGAGCAACTTGGGGATCATACGGGGATCTTCGTCCTCTCGTCGCCGAGGGTATGGAAACTCTGGGGCCGGGCGCTCGAAGCCAGTTTCCGCGGTGTGAGTATCAAGGCAGTTTTGTTTGATGACCGGGAAAGGGTGAAGAATCTTGTCACTGTCGAGCGTGTTTGCCGGCAACTGGCGCGCGCCGGCGCGGACCGTCGCGCGGTGCTGGTGACGCTGGGGGGTGGTGTGGTGGGCGATGTAGCGGGGTTTGTTGCCGCGAGTTATCTGCGCGGTGTCGAGCTCGTGCACGTGCCCACGACTCTCGTCGCGCAAGTGGATAGCACCATTGGCGGAAAGACCGGCGTAAACTTGCCCGAAGGAAAAAACCTTGTCGGCGCGTTTTACCAGCCCCGGGTGGTGATCGCCGACCTTGCGACGCTGGCCACGTTGCCGCTGCGCGAATATCGCTCCGGGCTTTACGAGGTGGTCAAGTACGGAGTGATCGGCGACGCGCGGCTCTTCAGTTTTCTGGAACACAACCTCGACGCAGTGGTTCGCCGGAAGCCGGCGGAGCTCGGATGGATCGTGCCGCGGTGCATCTGCGCCAAAGCGGAAGTAGTCAGCCGCGATGAACGCGAGTCCAGCCTGCGTGCGATCCTAAACTTCGGACATACGGTGGGCCACGCCCTCGAAAGCGTTATGCGTTACACAAGGTTCCTCCATGGCGAGGCCATCGGATGGGGCATGATGGCGGCGACGCTGATCGCGGTGGCGCTGGGTCGGCTCGGGACGGGCGAGGCCGCCCGGATCTTGCGGCTGGTCGCGCGCGTGGGACCCCTGCCAGAGCTGCCGCGGATCTCGGCGGCGCGCCTGCTCGAAGCGTTGCGTGCGGACAAGAAGGCGCGCGGCGGCCGGTTGCGCTTCGTCCTGCCGCGACGCATCGGCAAAGTGGAAGTGGTGGCCGATGTCCCCGACGCGCTGGTCGTAGAAGTCGTCCGCCAACTGCCTCGCCTCGTGAGGCAGGCGACGTGAATCCGCAGATTCCCCCTCGCACCTCGCTGCCCGGCACGCGGCCACAGGGGGCGCGCGATGAAAGCGAAGCTGCGCGGCAGGTGCGCGAGATGTTCAGCCGCATCGCGCCCCGGTACGATTTCCTGAACCATCTGCTGTCGCTCCAGCTCGACCGGCTCTGGCGCCGCCGCGTCGCGCAACGCTTTCGCTACATCCTGGCGCGACCCGATGCGCGCGCGCTGGACGTTTGCTGCGGAACCGGCGATTTGGCGTTCGCCCTGGGCAGTGCCGGCCCGGCCCGCGTGTTTGGCGCTGACTTCGCCCACCCGATGCTCGTTCTGGCGCGGCAGAAGGCCCCCGCTCGGCAAGGCAGGGGGCCCGGCTTCTTCGAAGCCAACGCCCTCGCTCTCCCGTGTGCGGACGGGAGCGTTGACCTGATCACAACGGCGTTTGGATTCCGGAACCTGGCCAACTACGAGCGCGGCCTCTGTGAGATGTACCGTGTGCTGCGGCCCGGCGGGGAATTGGGCATCCTCGAATTTGCCGAGCCGCGGGGAGCCTTCTTCGCACCGCTCTATCGCTTTTACCTGACCCGCGTATTGCCGCGCGTCGGCGGAGTCATTTCCGGCAACCCCGCGGCGTATTCCTATTTGCCCAACTCGGTCGAGAAGTCTCCTTCGCCGGAAGAGCTGGCCGCACTGATGTCGCGTGTGGGGTTTGCTGAGGTCCGGTTTGCGCTATGGACGGGCGGCAGCGTGGCGCTGCATACCGCGCGGCGGCGCTGAGACCGCCGGGCGCCCTACCCCGAAGGTCAAACCGATCTGCTAAGAGATTTCCGCCTTCCGCTCAGGCGAAGGCGAAGATGCGCTCGGCACGGTCTACGACAATTGGACGGAGCCCCAATTGATTCACTTTCCTCCGGCCTGGATTTTCCTGCGGCCCGCAACTCCATAACTCGCGTGTCAACTCTGGCTGCCGGAGCCCTGACTGTTTGTAGCTGCTACTCCTTACGGTTTTGAGGCGTTCTCGATGAAGCGGGCAACGTTGTTCTTCAGTTTTGCCAGATCGTCATCGCGCAGATACATCATGTGCCCGGCGTCGTAGTAATCCATTTGGATGTGGCTCTGTAATTTTTCCGGCAGGCCGAGGTGATCCACCGTGTATTCGATGGCGAAGAAGGGCGTGGCGAGGTCGTAGATCCCGTTCTCGACCTGGATGCGAAGGTATGGGTTGGCAACCATGGCTTGGACCAAATCCCCCTCCACATTCGGAGAGCCCGGGAAACCGAATCGCTCTCCTGTACCGCGCTTCCACTCCCAGTTCCGGCCGGCTTCTCCGCTCAGGATCATGTAGCTCTTGTCTTGGCCGAATCTCAGCTCTTCCCGGACGTAGGTGTTGAAGGCGGCTGTAAACGCCCCGCTCACTGCCGTGGACTGGGGATCGTACTCAGCATCCTCCGCCAGAAGGTCGTAGCTCGGACCCGAGAAGCGCGCATCCAGACGGCCGGTCGTCAACTCCTTGCTTCGCTGGAGTTCTTCGCGAAACTGGCTCAGCCTCACGCGGAGGTTTGCCTTCGACAGGTAGTCTTCGTTCAGGCCGGTGAAGCCTGCGAGCTTTTTTGCCATTTCGGCCTTCTCCGCGGCGCTGAGCTTCGAGCCTTTCATGAGCGCATCGGCGTACGCCGTGGTGGCAAAGCGGCGCGCCTCGGCAAGAAACGCGTTCAGGTCTGCCGGCTGGTTCTTCAGAATTTTGTGGTAGCACGCCGTTGCCGCATAGCTGGGGAGATAGAAAATGTAGGGCATGTCCTCGCCGGGGTGGAAGGAAAGCGTGCCCAAGTCGAGGACGGCAGAGATCAGGGCGATGCCGTTGAAGTCCATGTTGTAGTGTGCCTGGAGATAATTGGCGAGGGCGGCCGAACGGAATGTGCCGTAGCTCTCGCCGATCAGGAATTTGGGCGAATTCCAGCGGTTGTTGCGGCTCACGTAGGAGTTGACGAATTGGGCCAGGGAATGAACGTCCTGGTCGATGCCCCAAAAATCCTTGTCCTTGGCTTTCCCCACGGCCCGGCTGAAGCCGGTGCCCACCGGGTCGATGAATACGAGGTCGGCCTTGTCCAGCAGGCAGTTGGCGTTGTCGGCCAGTTTGTAGGGAGCGGGGGGTGTGGCTTGGGCGTCGGCGGTGATCACCCGCTTGGGACCAAACGCGCCCATGTGCAACCACACGGAGGAAGACCCGGGGCCGCCGTTATAGAGGAATGCGAGAGGGCGCTGGCTCAAATCCTTCACATCGCTTCGCGTGTAGGCCATGTAGAAGATGCCGGCGTTCGGCTCGCCTTTCTCGTCCTTCAGGAGGATGGTGGCGGCGGTCGCCCTATAGGAAATCGTTTGGCCGCCGATGCGCACGCTGTGCTCAGTCACAGAGGATTCCTCCTTCGGCGGGGCCACCTCGCTGGCCGCTTTCGCCTCGGTCGCTTTCGGCTCTTTTTCAGGCGCCTGCGCCGCGATAGGCGCCGCGGGCGTGAAGAAAACGGTCAGCGCGAGAACATACAAAAGCCTTTTCATCCGCATGCCTCCAAGAGAGAGAATCTGACTTCCGGGGGAATCCATCGCGCGAGGATTTTAGCCAGGCTTGAAGCGTTAAGTCAAAACCGGTTTGCGTGCCGGCGGGGCAATCGGCTGGCGCATTGGAAGGTGTGAAATCCCTCACAAAGGGAGCATTTCCCCCCAGGGGGCTGTGGATTAGTTCTCGAGCCTGAGCGAGCGAATCTTGCTCAGGAGGGTCTTGTAGGAGACGCCAAGTTTCTGTGCCGCGCGGGTCTTATTCCATTTTGACTCGCGCAGGGCGGTCTCGATCTTGAACCGTTCGATGCGCTCGAGCGCTCGCGCGCTCACTTCCTGAAGCGTGCCTTCCCATTGGAAGGCCTCCTCCAGCATGCCGGCGGGCATCTGGCTGGCAGCAGGGCGCGGCGCGGGAAGCTGCAGCGCTTGGGCATCGATGGCGTACCCGTCGGAGAGGATGACGGAGCGCTCGATGGCATTCTGCAACTCGCGGACATTGCCGGGCCAGGAGTAGGTGGCCAGGCGCGCGCGGGCATCATCGGAAAACTTCAACGCAGGCTTGCGGAACTCGTGGCGATAGCGCTCCAGGAAATGCTCGGCCAGGAGCAGCACATCTTCACCGCGCTCGCGCAGGGGCGGAATGGTGATGGGCACGGCGGAGATGCGAAAGTAGAGGTCTTCGCGGAAGGTCTTCTCGACGGCAGCGGCGCGAAGGTCCTTGTTGGTCGCGGTCAGGATGCGCACGTCCACCTCAATCGCCTGGGTCCCGCCAACGCGGTCGAAGCGGCGCTCCTCAAGCACGCGCAACAGCTTCGATTGGATGGCCGGGGGTAGGTCGCCGATCTCATCAAGGAAGATCGTGCCGCGGTGCGCCAGCTCAATTTTACCGATTTTGCGGGCCCCGGCGCCCGTGTAGGCGCCCCGTTCGTGGCCGAACAATTCGTTCTCAACCAGCCCCTCGGGGATTGCGGCACAGTTCAGGGCCACGAAAGGGTGATTGCGCCGCGGGGAGAGATGGTGGATGGCGCGGGCGAAAAGCTCCTTGCCCGTGCCGCTTTCGCCCAACAGCAGCACCGTGGAATCAGTGGCCGCGACGCGCTGAACCTGCTGGCTGAGGTCTTTCATCGTACGGTCTTCGGCGACAATTCGTGGGAAGCCGTACCGCGCGGAATACTCCTCGCGGAGCAGGAGGTTCTCCCGCAGGAGTTCCTGCTGCTGGGCGGCGCGCTCGACGAGGATCTTCAGGTGGTCGAGGTCCACCGGCTTCTGGATAAAGTCGAATGCGCCCTCCTTCATCGCGGTGACGGCCTCTTCCACGGATCCGAAGGCGGTGATGAGGATGACCGGGATAGTGGGATCAGCCTGCTTGGTTTCGCGCAGGATGTCGAGGCCCGAGCAGCCGGGCAGCTTCAAATCGGTAAGGACCATCAGGTAGCGTCGCGCGCGGATCCTGTTGACTGCGGCCAAGCCATCCGCCGCGTCCTCGATGGCATAGCCGGCGCGCTCGAGCGCCTTGCGCAGCATGGCGCGCAGCTCGCTCTTGTCTTCCACCAGGAGAAGGGGCTCCATGACATTTCTTTTCTACCACGATTCCGAGGTGCCCCAGCGGATGCTGCGGGCCGGATGTGCGGATTTCGGCAAGGTGGCTGCAGACGCAGAGGACGCAGCCCGCTATTCGCGCCCCCAGGCAGGATTGCCGCTGGCGTGGCGCAGTTCGTCTTCGAGGTCGGAGTGTGCCTGGCGGAGCTGGTCCACTTCCTTCTGCTTGTCGGCGATTTTCTGGCGGTAGGTATCAATCTCCCTGCGGTCGTATTGCTCCTGGAGCGCCTTCGTCGGGTCGGAGTAGTACTGCGTTTCTTTCAGGTTCAATTCGCGCTGGAGGATGTCCAACTCCTTTTCGGCATCGCGGAGCTTGGTGCGCACGTCGGCAAAGCGCTTGCGCCAGTAGGCCTCGCCCTTTTCTTCCTCCGCCGGGCCTGCTTTCTTGCCGGCCGCAGCGGCTTTCTTTTCCGGGCCCTCCGCCTTCGTCGCAGCGGCCTCCTTCTGTGGCGGAGCGGCAGGGGTGCCGATCACCGAGACGCCGCCCATCCCCGACAGGTCATCGTTGGTCAAGACCTTAGCGTGCTTGGGCTGAGTCTTCTTTTGCTCGCGTGCCTTGCGCGCTGCCTCCGCCACAGACTCCTGTTGCGGCGCGCCGTAGCACAGCGGGTACGCGAGAAGAACGATGCCCAACGCCCCGAGAATTGCTTTGCGCACGCCTACCGCCTTTCGCGCGATCGCTCGGTGTCCCGGCTGGCGAGAACTCCTACTAAGTGTAGATGCGTCCAGAGACCACTTCAACTGCCCGGGCGGCTTCCCGGCGCAAAGGCAGCCAAAGGATAAACTCGGCCCCGCCTTCGGGCCGATTCCGTGCCTCGACCGCGCCGCCGTGTTGCACCACGATTTTCTGCACCACCGCCAGACCCAGACCCGTGCCTGTGGCCTTGGTGGTGTAGAACGGCAAGAAAATCTTGGGTAGGTCCTCGGTCGGGATGCCCGGACCGTTGTCGGCAATGGAGACGCGCTGGACGGCACGCCCCGCGCTCCGCTCGATAGCGCCGCGCAGCGTGACGTGCCCGCCAAACGGCTGGTTGACGATCGCCTCCGCAGCGTTGCGCGTCAGGTTGAGCAGCGCTTGGCGCAGCAGCCCCTCGTCGCCGGCCACCTCGAGGAAATCGCCCTCGATGGTCACCTTCACCTGCGGCACGCTTTCGTGCAGATCGGCCGCGACGCGCTCAAGCAGCGGCTGCATGGCCACCTGCTCGTCGGCCAAGTCTAGCGGCCGCGCAAATCTCAGGAACTCGGTCACCACGTGCGTCAGGGCGCGCGTTTCCTCCAGGATGCGCTGGGCATTTTCGGCGGTCTCGCCGTTCGAGGCCTCGCCGCGGATCATCTGGGCGTAACCGGAGATGGTCGCGAGCGAGTTCTTGAACTCGTGCGCGATGCCGGCAGAAAGCTCGCCCAGGTTCGCGAGATTTTCCTTCAGGCGGACCTGCTTTTGGAGCAGGGCCAGCTCAGTCAGGTCGCTCAGCAAGCAGATGGCGCCGGCGATCTTCCGCGGGCCGTGGAGGATGGGCGAGATGGTGACGCCCATTTGGCGCAGCTCGCCGGCCGGAGTGGTGTATTCGATTTCTTCGCGGCGGAACGTGCGTCCTTTCTCGAGGCAGCCCGTCAGCAGGCGGGCCAGCGGGGAGTCGAGACCCAGGGCTTCGGTGTAGCGACGATAGGCCAACGTGCGCACGCCCAGCGCGGTTTCAGCGGCAGGGTTGACGCTGGTGATCAGGCCGGTGGTGTTGACCAGAAGCAGCCCGGCAGGCATGTTGCGCGTCACAGCCTCGCTCAGCCGCTCGGTCTGCTGGGCGCGTTCCTTTTCCCGTCGGTGCAGACTTTCGAGCTCCTTTTCCTGTTCGCGGAGCTTCTGGATCACCGCCTGCATCGAAGCGGCCATGAACGAGGCGGGGTTCTCACCGGCTGGCTTGAGCGTGGCAAGGTCGTCGCCGAGCTCTTTGTCGCTGCGGCGGAGGAAACGTCGCAGCGCGATGGAGAACAGGAACGAGCCGCCGATGACCATCGCCGCAATCAAGGTGACGAGCACCAGGGCACCGCCCACCCATTGCGGCCACCCACCCGATGTTTGCGTCACGGCGACCATGCTCGCTTCGTTCTCCTACCGCACCGCCAGCAACGATTGATACCAGTCGAGCGCCGCCGTCCCGAAGAACACCACAAGCAGCGCCCCAGCACCCAGGAACGTGCCGAACGGCAATTCGTAGTCCCGCCCCTTGCCCGCCAGCCCAATCAGCACCAGTCCAATCACACTGCCCAGCAGCGAACCCGCCAGGATGGTCAGCAGCGTCCTCTTGGTGCCGAGGAACGCGCCGACCATGGCCATCATCTTGACGTCGCCCAGGCCCATTCCTTCCCGCCCGCGCACCCGGAAGTATCCTTCGGCCACCATCCAGAGCAGGCCGCTGCCGGTGGCGGCGCCCAGCAGGGCGTCGGTGAAGGAAAGCACCGGTACCGGCGGCGGAAAATCAAACATTCGATTCGCCAGCCACAGCGCCGTTCCATCCAGCGGGCGCGTGAAAAAGCTTAGCGCGAGCCCTAGGCCCAGGCCGGTGAAGTTCACTTTGTCGGGCAGCACCCGCTCGCGCACATCGGTAAGCGTCAGCACGACCAGCAGGGCAGAGAAGGCCGCCCATTTGGCTGCCTCCAGCGTCGCGCCGAAGGCCAGGTAGCAGGCAAGGAACACCAAGCCCGTCAGCAGCTCGACGGCCGGATAGAGCGCGGAAATCCTCTGCTTGCAATTCCGGCATCGGGCGCCGAGCAGCAGCCAGCTCAGCACCGGGATGTTGTCGTAGGGCTTGATGGGCGCGTGGCATGCCTGACACCTCGACGCCGGGAGTGCTACCGATTCGTTCCGGGGGATGCGCCGGATACAAACATTCAAGAAGCTGCCGATCACCAGACCGAACAAAAACACGACAACAGAAATCACGATTTCACTGTGCCACAAGCCCCGGCGAGCCTCAAGCAGCCCCCCGGGAAGCGTGTCCGATGGTTAACACATCGGGCAACGAAGCCAGACAGCAAGCAGGCAGGGAGGATTCTTGCAAGGTTTGGTAGCGGATGAGTTTGGCGCAGCCCGAATGTTTAACTGACTTCCAGCATGGGCGTCGATGAGAAGGAATCCTGCTGTTTGTGCGAGGGACTGTTCGCCACAGTGAACACAGCTTTTGAGCCATACAGCGGTTTAGCAAATGTACTCGCCCGGCGCCTGTTGTTCCGATACAATCACTTCTCCCTAGCGCAGCTGGTTTTGTTCGGGCTGAACTAGGCAGTTCGGCACGGAAATTTGCAGCTGTAAAGATATCCAACCGCGTGAAAACACCATCCTTAGGAGCGATTCTCCTGGGACTGATTCCATTCACTGCAGTGTGCTTTTCAGTGTCCCTCTGGGACCGCGTCTATCCCATGGTCTTGGGCATGCCGTTCAATTTATTCTGGCTGGTCTCGTGGATTGTGCTTACTCCGCTGTGCATGTGGGCCGCATACCGTGTGGAGGCGCCGCGGGGTTCCGAGACGTCCCGTCGGCGCAAGCAAGGCGGAGCACCATGGACTCGACTGTGATTGCTCTGGCGGTAATCTTCGGCATTGTTGTGCTCAGCTCCGTCGTCGGTTTCTATGCTGGAGCCCGCTACAAGATGGACCTGGAACAATGGACGGTCGCTGGCAGGGGCTTTGGCTTGGTGCTGACGTGGCTGCTCATGGCTGGTGAGATATACACGACGTTCGCATTCCTCGGGGCCAGTGGTTGGGCGTACTCTCGGGGCGGACCGACGTTGTATATCCTCGCTTACGTCAGCTTAGCATACGTGGTGTCGTTTTATATTCTGCCGCCAATCTGGGAAGTGGGCCGAAAGTACGGGCTGCAGACCCAATCGGACTTCTTCGAAAGGCGCTACGGCAACAAGTACATGGCCGCGTTCGTGGCCGTAGTGGGAGTTATATTCATCATCCCCTACCTACAACTCCAGCTCACCGGACTTGGGATCATCGTGGAGGTGGCGAGTTTCGAAGGCATCGGCCGCACCCCTGCAATGGTCATCGCCTTCGCCCTCGTGGCGGCATTCGTATTTGCGAGCGGCGTGCGGGCGGTCGCGTGGGTGAGTGTCCTGAAGGACGTTTTGATGCTTTTTGCCGCCGTGTTCATCGGTATCGGTGTGCCCTACATCTACTTCGGAGGCGTCGGGCCTATGTTCGCGGCTCTGGCACGCGCCAACCCTGCCCATCTGGTGATGCCGGGTGCGACCAAGAACATGGGCCACGCTTGGTACATTTCCACTGTTCTGCTGAGTTCCTTCGGGTTCTACATGTGGCCGCACACGTTCGGCGCCAGCTTTACTGCCAAGAGTGGCGACACTTTGCGTCGCAACGCCATTCTCATGCCCCTATACAGCATCACGCTCCCGTTGGTCTTCTTCGTGGGTTTCGCCGCAATTCTGGTTGTTCCCGGCCTCAAGAACGGCGACCTTTCTCTCTTGATGGTTGTGCGCAAAAGCTTTCCGGCCTGGTTCCTGGGCGTGATTGGCGGAGCAGGTGCTCTCACCGCGATGGTCCCGGCAGCAATGCTCATTCTCACAGCGGCCACGCTGTTCGCCAAGAATTTCTGTCGCCCCGCCTTCGCACCGGCTATGACGGATGGCCAAGTGGCCAAGTTGGCCAGGATCATGGTCGTGGTGATAACCATCGTAGCGCTCTACTTCGCCATTCACAGCTCCACCACGTTGGTGGCGCTTCTGCTGCTGGGATACGCCGGCGTGACGCAATTCTTCCCCGGGGTGGTACTCGGCCTATTTTGGAGACGCGTTACGATGGTCGGCGTCTTCTCCGGGATGCTGGTTGGCGTTGCGGCCGTAGCCTTTCTGGTACTCAGCAAGAGGGATCCGTTCATGGGGTTAAACGCCGGCTTCCTGGCTTTGTGCGCCAACTTTGTAGTCGCCGGCGTGGTCAGTCTGCTCACTCCGGCCCAGGGGAGCGGATTTGAGGAATGCGTTCAGGGGAGTGTGACCTGATGAGGCCGCGCGCGCGGCCATAAACCCGAAAAGCCCATCGCCGCCTGTGGTCAGGATGCTGTGAAGTGGCCGCAAGTGCATCGCAATCCACGGCCGACCAGTCCCGGCTTGAAGTGGCCTACGCGGGTCGTTAGCAAGCGGACTGCTCTGCCTTCTGTTATTCGGAACCAATAACTTACCCTCGCGTAGGTGACCTACTACCGACGGTTTAGCGTGCGTTGAAGGAGTCGGAGCCGTGCGCTATATTGTCTTGTTTACTTTCTATGTCGTGGCTTGAGCAGAGAATCCGCCGCTACGAGCACGCCCGCTGGACGGCGGACGATAACCGCCGCGTCCTGCCGTTCGAGTGGGGCCTCGAACACATCGGCGGGCGCGCCAACGAGCCGGACCCGCGCGGGTTTCTCGACCGCTGGGTCGAGCGCACGCTCGAGCACAGCGACGATTGGCTGGCTACCACCGCTGCGAATGATTATCGAGTAGTGGATGGCGTGCTCAACTTCACGAGCGCCAGCACCTCGCCCTGGCCGGAAAACAACCTGGTGCATGCGCGATTCTTTCCGGCGAAGAAGTCCGGGCCGGCAGTAGTGGTCCTGCCGAACTGGAACGCCAAATGGGACGGCCAGGTGAACCTCTGCCGCTGGCTGAATATGCTGGGTATCACCGTGCTGCGGCTGAGCCTGCCTTACCACGACCGCCGGCGGATCCCCGGGCACGAGCGCGCCGACTATCTGGTGGGACCCAACGTCGGACTAACGCTTCAGGCCAACCGCCAGGCGGTCGCCGACGCGCGGCGCTGCCTGCGGTGGCTGGAGCAGCAGGGTTACCACCGCTTGGGCATCCTCGGCACCAGCATCGGCTCCTCGATCGGGTTCATCACGTTGGCCCACGAGCCCGCGCTGCGCGCCGGCGTCTTCCTACACGTCTCCACGTATTTCGGCGATGTGGTGCGTACCGGGATGACCACGATGCATGTCTGGGAAAGCCTGCGGGCGAAGGTCGGGGCGGAGGAGTTGCGCCGGTTCTGGTCGCCGATCAGCCCGTTCCCGTACGTGGAACGCGTCAAGAACACGGGCAAGCGGTGCTTGATGATCAGCGCGCGCTACGACCCCACGTTTTGGCCGGAGTTCTCCGAGGAAATGCTCGGCACGCTCCAAGGTAAGGGCATCGAGCACGAGAGCCTGGTCTTGCCCTGCGGGCACTACTCGCTCGAATTGCCGCCGTTCAGCTACCTCGCCGGCTACCGCCTCGGCACGTTCTTTTTCCAATCGCTGACATAAATTCCTGCCTTTTTCTGTGTGCCTCGGCGTCTCTGTGGCTTTCCTACTTCAGCAGTCTCTGGAGGGTGGCGTCGGCGATGAGCTTGGCCACGGCGGCGATATCCGGAGCGAGCGAGCGGTCGGCATCCACCTGCGGCGAAACCCCGCGCACGAGGTCGCGCGCCTTCTGCGTGAGCGTCCCCGTGCGCAGCGGTGCGAGCAGGTCAATGCCTTGGCAGGCAGCGAGCAGTTCGATAGCCAGGATGTTGCGCAGGTTTTCGAGCATCGGCTGCAGGCGGCGTGCCGCGCTCATGCCCATGGAGACGTAGTCCTCCTGGCCGCCTGAGGTGGGAATGGAATCCACCGAATGCGGCGTGGCCCATGCCTTGTTCTCGCTCGCCAGCGCCGCGGCGGTCACTTGCGCCAGCATGAACCCGGAGTTCAGCCCGGGATCGGCGGTGAGAAATGCGGGCAGCAAGCTGGTGTGCGGATTGGTCATGTGCTCGACGCGGCGCTCGGAGATGCCGCCGAGCGTGGCGAGAGCCACGGCGAGTTGGTCGGCGCCCATGGCCAGCGGCTGGCCGTGGAAGTTACCGCCGCTGATCACTTCGCCCGTATCAGGGAAGACCAGGGGGTTATCGGTGGCGCTATTGAGTTCGACCGCTGCGGTTTCTCGGACCTGCGCGATGGCGTCGCGGACCGCGCCGTGCACCTGCGGCGCGCAGCGCAGGCTGTAGGCGTCCTGCACGCGCGGGTCGCGTTCCGCCGAGCGATGCGATTCGCGGATCTGGCTGCCGCGGTTGAGGCCCAGTAGGTTTCGAGCGGATGCAGCCTGGCCCGGGTAGGGTCGCGCGCGGGAGAGACGCTCGTCAAACGCGGCTGGGCTGCCGCGCAGCGCGTCCAGCGAAAGCGCGGCGGCGACGTCGGCCGTGTCCGCGAGGATCTCCGCCTCGCGCAAGGCGAGTGCCAGCAGTGCATGCATGCCCTGCGTGCCGTTCAGCAGCGAGAGACCCTCTTTGGCTTCGAGTTGCAGTGGCGCGATTCCCGCACGATGCAACGCCTCACGGCCGCGAAGTTTTTCGCCCGAATAAATGGCCTCCCCTTCACCAATCACCACCAGCGCCAGATGCGCCAGCGGCGCCAGGTCGCCCGAGGCTCCCACTGAACCCTGCGACGGAATCACCGGATGCACGCGCCGGTTGAGCATCGCTGAGAGCACGTCCACAACAATCGGTCGCACGCCGCTCAGGCCCTTGGCCAAAGCGTTGGCGCGCAACAGCAGGATCGCGCGCGTTTCGGCCTCGCCGAGCGTCGCGCCCACCCCACAGGCGTGGCTTCGGACCAGATTGAGCTGGAGCTGGCGGATCTGGTCGGCGGAGATGCGCACTCTGGCCAGTTCGCCGAAGCCCGTGTTGACGCCGTAGGCGACCTTGCCCGAAGTGATCAGCCGCTCGACCACCGCACGCGAGGCTTCCATGCGCGTCCGCGCGGCAGGCTCGAGCGCGACCTCGGCGCCGGCGAAGACCACGTCGTAGAGCTGCTCAAACGTCAGGCTGTGGCCGTTGATCTCGACACTCATCCGCGGATTCCGGTGGCTAGCACAATGAGTCCCGGGAAGCTCACCTGTCGGCCTTGGGAGTGCTGCCCGAGAGCGGCGAGGATCTCGTTCACAACCGCGTCGCGTTTCTGCGCAGGCAGCGCGTCGACCAGAGGTCTGAACGCGGCCGCAGCTTCCCGGAAGTATTCCCAGAGTTGTTGCGGCGGCCCCGGCCAGATCAGGGGAATTGTCCGCAGCTCTTCCCGAACTTCGCGAAAACCGGCAGACTCCATCACGTTCCGCAGGCTGCCAGGCTCAGCGAACCGGAAGGGATCCGGAGCGTCGGAGGAAGGCGCAGGCACCGATGTATGCTTGCGCAGAATTCCCACTGTGGCTTTGTAGAAGGGCTGGTCCGGCGAGCCCCAGGCCGTGTAAGCGGCGCGGCCGCCCATCTTCAGGACGCGAAGAGCCTCCCGTAGAGCCTTCACGGGATCGGGGAAGAACATGATTCCGAAGCGGCAGGTGATTAGGTCAAAGGTCTGATCGGCAAAGGGCAGCACCTGGGCGTCGGCTTGGCGGAAGGACATATTCGCCAGGCCGAGGTTGCGCGCGGTTTCCTCGGCGACCGCAAGGATGCCAAGTTCGACGTCGGTGGCGGTCACGTGGCCCCCCGGACCCACCGCTGCGGCCAGCAGAAGCGCGGGCTGACCCATTCCACTGGCGAGATCAAGCACGCGCATGCCCGGCCGAGGTTCGGATGCTTGCAGGATGGCCTCTGTCACGCCGTGCGTGAAGGCGGAAACGTGCGACTGCCATTTACGCCGGGCCGCGACCGTAGCCTCGTCGGCCCAGCCAGGCTGCAGGGCCCCGCGCACTGGCTCCGGGGTCGCGGATTCAGGCGAACTCATCTTTCCCCCTGCTCCTGATCATCGGCGCGCCACCGGCGCCGGATGCGGCTTCTCAAAGAGTTTGCGGTACTTCGCCGGAAGCGTTTTCGGCCGGCCGGTGCGGTCGCAGATCACGTGCGTGGTTTCGCCGGTGGCGAGCAACTGACCGGTGGCGTCGCTCGTGATTTCGTAGGTGAACCGCAGGGTGCGGCTGCGTGCTTCCGCGACGCCAGTGCGGATGCGCAGGAGGTCGTCGTACCGCGCGGGCCGCAAGTAGCGGCAGTGCGCTTCGGCCACGACGATGTAGCTGTCGTCCTTCTGCTCCATTTCCTTATAGGCGAAGCCCAAGTCGCGGAGCAACTCGACGCGACCGATTTCGAACCAGACGAAAAAATTGGCGTAATAGACCACGCCCATCTGGTCCGTCTCCGCGTAGCGCACCCGCACCGTGGTCTCGTAGAAGTCTGGCATGGCCGTCATTTCCGCTGCCACACTGGCTTGCGCTTTTCGAGGAACGCCTCCAGGCCCTCGCGGAAATCGGTGGTCGAGCGGATGCCGGCATTCTCCGCGATCGCGCGTTCAAGCTCCCGGTCAACTTCCTCCATGGCGAGCTTGCACAGGAGCCGCTTCGTACGCATGAGGCTCGTGGGGCTCGCCGCCAGCAGCGCTCCGGCCAGTTCGCGGGCGGCCTCCATCAATCTCTCCGCAGGGATCACTTCGGTCACCAGCCCCATCTGGTGCGCTTCGGCGGCGTCGAAGATTCGGCCGGTCAGCAATAGATCCCGCGCCCGCTTCTCGCCGATCTGCCGCATGAGGAACACGGAGACGATCCCGGGAAGGAAGCCGATGCGTACTTCGGTGTATCCAAACTTGGCCTCGGGCACAGCCAGGGTGAAATCGCAGAGCGTGGCGACCCCACAGCCGCCGGCGATCGCTGCTCCGTTCACGGCGGCGATAAGAGGTTTTGGGTAGCTCCACAGCCTGCGGAACATTCGCGCCATACGTTTGGAGTCCTCGAGGTTTTGCTCGGGCGTTTGCTGCGCGATGGCCCGCAGCGCTTCGAGGTCCATGCCGGAGCAGAAGGCTTTGCCGGCGCCGGTCAGGATCACGACGCGGGCCGCGCCGGCTTCGAGCTCGTCGAGCGCGGCCAGCAGCTCCTCAATCATTTGGGTGGAAATGGCATTACGCTTCTCCGGGCGGTTGAGCGTGACCCTGGCGATGTCGCCTTCCGCAGTCAGGTCAAGTGTGGTGTAGGCCATGGGTTCTTCTCAATGTTCTCCGCGTCTCTGCCGTTGGTCCCTCGATCGCCGGAGGAGCGCTGTGTCTTCTTATGCGCGCGCGTAGTGGCTGCGAATCTGGTTCGTCAACTCGATGGCGGGCGCGAGTGCTTCCGGGTCGATCCCGGTTTTAACGCCACGCCTTGCCAGCGTGCGCACGACTGTCTCTGTCGCGATGTTTCCGACCAGTTCGTCCCCGGCGAACGGGCAGCCGCCCAAGCCGGTCAGCGCGCTATCGAATCGCTGGCAGCCCGCCTCATAGGCCGCGAGCACCTTCTCCGGGGCGCCTTCCGGTCGGCTGTGCAGGTGGACGCCAAGCTCGATGCCGGCCGCGCAATCCTTCACCCGAGCGTAGAGTGCCCCCACTTCCTCCGGAGTCGCTGTTCCCACCGTATCGGCCAGCGAAACCGCGCGCACGCCGATGTCCTTCAGCCATTGCAGAGTTTCCTCAACCAGCTCGGGCCCCCACGGCTCATCGTACGGATTCCCGAAGGCCATGGAAATATACACAACTAGGTTTCGTCCGGCGGACTGGGTTTCCTTTTTGAGCTTCTCGACCAGGGCGCGCGACTCGACGCGCGACATATTGGCATTCGCGCGCCGGAAATATGCGGAAATCGAATAGGGGTAGCCCACCGTCGTCACGCCCGGCGTGGCCAGCGCCCGCTCCACGCCTTTCTGGTTCACCACAATACCGACGATCTCGAGCGCCTCGGCGCCGGGGGGCAGGGAAGTGAGCAATGCCTTCATCACCGCTTCACTATCGGCCATTTGCTTGACGTGCTTCGGCGAAACGAAGCTGACCGCGTCAATGTGCCGGAAGCCCGCGGCGACCAGCCGCCGCAGGTACTCCACCTTGACCTCGGTAGGGATCAGTTGCGGGAGTCCCTGCCAGGCGTCTCGCGGGCATTCGATGAGTTTGACGGGGCCCATGGCTGCCGTCACGTCTGCAGCACGCCCGTTTTGAATTCGCGCACCTCCGGGTTGAGCCCGGCGGCCTCGAGCGCCCAGATGAGCGCTTCGCGCGTCTGCGCCGGATCAATGATGGCGTCCACCCACAGCCGGGCCGCGGCGTAGCGCGGGTCGGTCTGGTGCTCGTACGTTGCGCGGATGGATTCGTGCAGCTCCTTCTTTTCCTTTTCGGAAAGCTTCTTGCCCTCGCGCTCGAGCTGCTTCACCCGGATTTCGACCAGCGTGCCGGCCGCCGATTCACCGCTCATCACTGCGTACCGCGCTGTGGGCCAAGCGAAAAGGAACCGCGGGTCGTAGGCCTTGCCGCACATGGCGTAGTGGCCCGCGCCGTAACTTCCCCCGCAGATGACGGTGATTTTCGGCACCACGCTGTTGGACACGGCGTTGACCATCTTGGCGCCGGCGCGGATGATGCCGCTCCATTCGGCCTCTTTGCCGACCATAAAGCCGTTGACGTCGTGCAGAAAAACCAGCGGCACGAGGTTCTGGTTGCAATCCAGGATGAACCGCGCCGCCTTGTCCGCCGACTCCGTGTAGATGACGCCGCCGAATTCGATGCGGCGCTCGCCGGTGCCGGGCGCCGTCGTGGGAACGTTCTTTTTCTGGTTGGCTACGATGCCCACGGCCCAGCCGCCGATACGCGCGTAGCCGCAGAGCACGGTTTCACCGTACTCGGCGCGATACTCCTCCCAGCGGCTGCCGTCCACAATGCGCGCGATGATCTCGCGGACGTCGTACTGCTTGGCAGGGTCGCCGGAGAAAATGCCGTAGATCTCTTCGGCCGGGTGGGCCGCCGGCTCCGGCTCCTTGTGGTCGAAAGGGGCACCGGGACGGTGCCCCATCTTGTCCACCAGCTCGCGGATGCGGCCAAGGCAGGCGTTGTCGTCGGCCTCGCGGAAATCAATCGTGCCGCTGATCCGCGCGTGCACCTTGGCGCCGCCCAACTCTTCCGCAGAAGTCTTCTGCCCGATGGCGGCCTGCACCAACGCCGGCCCGGCAAGAAACAGTCCCGAACCCTCGGTCATCAGGATGTGGTCGCACATCACCGGAAGGTAGGCGCCGCCGGCCACGCACATGCCCATGATCGCGGTGATCTGAGGGATGCCCATCGCGCTCATCACCGCGTTGTTGCGGAAGACGCGCCCGAAATCGTCGGTGTCCGGGAACACGTCTTCCTGGAGCGGAAGGAACACGCCGGCCGAGTCCACCAGGTAGATCGTGGGGATGTGATTCTCCATGGCGATGTTCTGCGCGCGGATGACCTTCTTCGCAGTCATGGGAAAGAAGGCGCCAGCTTTCACCGTGGCGTCATTGGCAATGATCATCACCAGGCGCCCGCCCGCGCGCGCCAGGCCGGTGATTGCGCCCGCGGCGGGCGCGCCGCCCCATTCTTCATACATCTCATAGGCGGCGTAGATGCCCAGCTCGAAGAGTGAAGTCCCAGGATCAATTAATTTGGCGATTCGCTCGCGGGCAGTGAGCCGGCCTTTCTTGTGCTGCGCGTCGATGGCTTTGGCCCCGCCGCCCTGGCGGATGTGTTCCTCCTGGTTCTTGATCTGGGTGAGTAGGTCCACCAATCGGCGGGTGTTCCTTTCGAAGTCGGGCGACTTGCGATTTACGTGTGTTTCAAGGACGGGGCTCGGCAATGCGGCGACCTCTCGCGTGATGTTGCGAAACGCAGACGGCCGCTTGAATCGGGCGGGCACGCGGCCGGCCAGCAGTATACGTCGTTTGCCGAGGATTGTGCGAGTGCTGCCTGGCTGGGCCTACGTGCCTCGATTCGTGTGGCGCGCCACGGCGAATGCGGTTTCGAGTAGCGCCTCCGGCGCGACGACACGGCTCACCAGGCCCCATGCATAAGCTTCACGGGCCGTGATCATCTGGGCGCTGGCCAGCATTTCCAGCGCCCGCGTGCGCCCGCCCGGGCCCAGCACTCGCGGGAGGCGCGCGGTGCCGCCCCACCCAGTGATGATCCCGAGTGTCGCGCCCAGATGGCCGAAGAGGGCGTCGCTGGCCGCAATGCGCAAATGGCAAGCCAGCGCGAGGTCGAGCCCTCCGCCAAGGCAGTAGCCGCGGATGGCCGCGAGAATGGGCTTCGCACTTTGCTCGATCTTGCGCATCAGGCTCTGCCCCAGAGCCGAGAAGCGCAGCCCCTCGACCGCGCTGAGGGCCCCGACCTCGGCGAGGTCCGCCCCCGCGGCGAAGGATTTTCCCATGCCGGTGAGAACGGCAGCGCGCACGCCGGCAATAGTCTCGAATTGATCGAAATGCCGGTGGAGTTCTTCGAGGACGACGCGCGTCAGGCGAGGATAGCCGCTGGGGTCGCGGAGCTCGATGAGGAGCAGGTCATCGCGGCGGCTCGTGCGGACCGCATCCGCTGTGGCGCGCACTGTGGCGTCAGGCCTTGCGGCCGGCGTGCTCCCGAACGAAGTTGACGATCTCCTGCGTAGGTGTGCCGGGGAGGAATACCCCGGCGATGCCGGCCTGCTTCAGTGCGGCGATGTCGGGCTCGGGGATGATGCCGCCGACCACGACGGTCACGTCGTGCATTCCCTTCTTGCGCAGCAGTTCCATCAACTGCGGGCAAAGGGTGTTGTGCGCCCCGGAGAGAATGGAAAGCCCGATGACGTCCACGTCCTCCTGCGCGGCGGCCGAAGCGATCATCTCCGGCGTCTGCCGTAGGCCGGTGTAGATCACTTCCATTCCGGCATCGCGCAAGGCGCGGGCAATGATTTTAGCGCCCCGGTCGTGCCCGTCCAGCCCCGGCTTCGCGATCAGCACGCGTATCTTCTTCTCCGCCATCGAGAGAGAAGAATACTGTAAAGAAGATGCAAACGGTAGGGGCACAGCACGCTGTGCGAGCTAGGTGATCGCCACTTCCTCGTAAGTGCCGAAGACCTCGCGCATGGCGTCGCATATTTCGCCGAGCGTGGCGTACGCCTTGACCGCGTCGAAAATGTAGGGCATCAGGTTCTCGCTGCCTTCGGCCGCCTTGCGCAGCGCGGTCAGCCGGCGCGCCACCTCGTCTTTCGAGCGTTCGGCGCGCAGCTTGCCCAGCCGCTCGGCCTGGCGCCGGGCTACCGATTCGTCGATGCTGAGGGTGTCGATCGGTTTTTCGTCGGCGACGAACTCGTTCACGCCGACGACAATTTTTTCCTTGCGGTCCACGGCGAGCTGGTAGTGATAAGAAGCATCAGCGATTTCACGCTGCGGGTAGGAGCGCTCGATAGCGCGGATCATGCCGCCCAGGGCGTCAATTTTCTCGATGTAGCCCCAGGCGCCGCGCTCGACCTCCGTGGTGAGGGCCTCGACGAAGTAGGAGCCGCCGAACGGATCCGCCGTGTTGGTGACGCCGCTCTCGTGCGCAATGATCTGCTGCGTCCGCAGGGCCAGGGTCGCGGCGAACTCGGTGGGCAGCGCCCAGGCTTCGTCGAGCGAGTTGGTGTGCAGCGACTGCGCCCCGCCCAGCACGGCCGCCAGCGCCTGCAGCGCTGTGCGCACGACGTTGTTGTACGGCTGCTGTGCCGTCAGCGAGCAGCCGGCCGTCTGCGCGTGGAATCGCAGCGCCCACGAGCGGGGGTTTTTCGCGCCGAAGCGCTCGCGCATTGTCTTGTGCCAGATCCGCCGCGCGGCGCGGTACTTGGCAATTTCCTCGAAGAAGTCGTTGTGCGCGTTGAAGAAGAACGAGAGGCGCGGGGCGAACTCATCCACCTCCAGGCCGCGCCCGATGCCCCCATCCACGTACTCGATGGCGTCGCGTAGCGTGAAGGCCAGCTCCTGGATGGCCGTCGAGCCCGCCTCGCGAATGTGGTAGCCGCTGATGGAGATGACGTTGAACTTCGGCGTGTGCCGCGCGCCGAACTCAAACGTATCAATCACCAGCCGCATGGAGGGCTCGGGCGGGTAGATGTACTCCTTCTGCGCGATGTATTCCTTGAGGATGTCGTTCTGGAGCGTGCCGGAGATTTTCTTCCAGTCGGCGCCCTGCTTTTCGGCCACCGCCAGGTACATCGCCCAGATCACCGCTGCGGGCGAGTTGATGGTCATCGAGGTGGTGACCTCACCCAACGGAATCTGGTCGAACAGCACCTCCATGTCCGCGAGCGAGCTGATGGCCACGCCGCACTTGCCCACCTCACCCTCGGAAAGCGGATGATCGGAGTCGTAGCCCATCAGCGTCGGGAGGTCGAAGGCCACCGATAATCCGGTCTGGCCCTGCGAGAGGAGATAGCGGAAGCGGCGGTTGGTGTCTTCAGCGGCACCGAAGCCGGCGAACTGGCGCATCGTCCAGAGCCGGCCGCGGTACATCGTGGCGTGGATTCCGCGGGTGTAGGGCGGCTGGCCCGGGTAGCCGAGGTCGCGCTCAGCGTTCCAATCGGTCAGGTCGGCCGGTGTGTACAGCCGGCGAATCGGATGGCCGGAGACGGTGGTGAACTCTGCGGCGCGCTCGGGGGATTTCTCGAGTGTGGGCCCGAGGGTTTTCTCTTCCCACTCTCGCTCGCGCGGCGAAGACTTGCGTTTCTCCTTCGGTTCTTCGATGACCGATGGGTTGACGTTGCCTTTTTCGCGCGAACCCTGATTCATGAATCGGTCAGCTCCGGCGCGGGCGACCCAACTGCAGAGAGGTCCAACGGGGCCAAACATTCATCTTAGGCCAAACACCCTGCTGCTACAAGTCCGTTCTCGGACCTGCATTCTCCGTGGGCGGTCAGCCGCTCAGTATTTCTGCCGGTCGCCGAGTACTTCGCCGTCCACCGTGCCGGGGATCAGCGTGTCGCGCTCGACATTCCCGCTCTTGGCATCGGCGATGGTGATGTGGTTGACCTCGAGCGTGCGGCCCAGCGCCCGCTCGAACTCAACCTTGGCCTTCGTCAGGTCCACCAGGGCGCGCACTTCCGTGCTCTGCGCGGCGGCCACGTCGCGTTCCGCTTGGATCACGAAGAAGATGGTCGAAGCACCCAACTGGAATTTCTTCTGCTCGGCGTCGAGCGTCTGCTCCTGCAAAACGCGGGCTTTGCTGGCGGCCTCGACGCGGGCGCGATTCTGCTCGAGTGCGATCTGCGCGTTGCGGATTTCCACCAGCACGCCGTTCTGCGACTGCTGCAGCCGCGTTTCCGCTTGGCGCTGTTCCAGCAACGCACGGGCGCTGTCGGCCTGTGCCGGGCGGTTACGGATGGGGATGTTCAGGCTGAGCTGAACGGAGTATTCAGGAAAGTTGCTGTTGATCATGGAATTCAGCGCTTCCGGGAGCCCAGAAAAGCCTAAGACTGTGGTCGTGCTGAACGCCGTCGGCGTGGACGTGAAGATGGGCTGGCCCGTGGCCGGGTCAAGAACGGGGTTGCCGTTTTTGTCGAGCACCGGGCTGTTCAGGTTCGGCACGAACGCGGTTGGTGTGGAAGTAACGCTCCGGGAGTTACCCGCCAGGCCGACGGATCCATACTGACCAAACAGGCTGAGCGTGGGCAATAGGGCATTCCGTGTGGCGCGGACGTTGATATCGCGGTTGAGCAGGTCGATCTTTCCCTGGAGGTAGTCGGGCCGCTTTTCGAGAGCCTCCTTCATGGCGTCCTGGAGGGGCAGGACTTCAATTTTCGGCGGCTGCACGATCGCGTCGGTGGGGATGATCTCGACGTTCTGAAGTTTGGGATCCAGGGGGTTCCTCGTGATGGCGTTTTTCAGCAGCGTTTCCTGTTGGAGCTTGGCCGTCAGGGACACGATGAGGTTCTGGCGATTGCTCGCCACTTCGGCTTCGGCGCGGACGATCTCGATAGGCGCGAGTGTGCCGATCTCCACCTGGCGTTTGTTATCGTTGTAGAGCTTTTCCGCCACCGCCACCGCGCGCTCCTTCACCTTCACGTCTTCGCGTGCAAAGTAGAGCTCCCAGTAAAGGTCCGCCACGGACACCACCGAGGTGATCACCTGCTGCTGGAGCGTCAGATCCGCAATCTTCTTGCTGTTTTTGGCGATGCGAATGAAGCGCGTATTCGGCAGCAGCCCGAAGCCGTTCAGGAGTTGCTGGGAGAAGGAAAAGAACAAGGACGACTGCACCGAGGGGTTGAACAAGTTGACCGGTGAAGTGCTGGAGGCGCGAGTATTGTTGAACGCGATGGCGTAGGCGGTGCCGGTGTGGAATCCCTGTGAGTAGGAGAAGTTCGCCTGCGCGGTGTAGTTCGTCAGCGCGGAAAGGCCGAGCGTGCCCGTGCCGGAGATGAACGGGTTGTTCACCGGGAAGGAGCGCCGATCCCAACCCAGAGAGGAAGAGATAATGGGATCGAAACTCTGCTGCGGGATGTTGCCCAGCACCGAAGCGGTGCCCGTGCCCGCCAAGCCGCGCGTGGCGCCACCGCCCATGGCGCGCAGGATGTCGGTATCTGCGATCCAGGGGGTGTAGCGCTGCACGGCGATATCCATGTTGTTTTCGAGCGCCAGGGCGATCGCATCCTGCAGGCTCAGCTCCATCTTGCCGTCGTGGATGAGCTGCTCGATGCGCGGCGAATTGGTCAGCTCCGGCTGGGCCACCTGGATGGGCGAGTACGGCCCGAACAGGTTCGGGAATTGCGATTTTCCTTTGGAATAATCGGGGCCGGACTTTGCTTGCCCATATACGGGCGCCACCGGCGCCACGGCCATCAGCGCCATCAGCACCAGTACCACGGTCGAACGATATAGCCTTCCAGTCATCGTCTTTGCTCCCCCTGCGGAATGATTTGAGCGAGAATGTCCCCGGGCCGTGCCAAATCCTTGAAACGTCCCAGGCCTTGGTTTTGTTTCAAGTATTTTGGCCCCGACGCCCTTGTGAAACCCTGTTCCTGCGATACGGGTTTAGACGCGTAAGGCGTGGATCAGTTGTGCCCATGGTTATCAAATGGTGTGCGTGACCTCTTCCAGGCCCGCGCAGAATGCAGCAGTCTAACAGGCAGCGCATTCCTTGACAACGCCGTAGGCCGCCGTTACGCTACGCCCGCACTGTGGGTTGGGCCTTCCCACCGGCCACCAGGGCGAGCGGCACGTGGAAAGCGGTGCCAAGATGCGGTCCGAAGAGGTGTTGAGGCTGCTCGAATCGGTCGGGGCCGTCCGCCAGGGCCACTTTGAGCTTTCTTCCGGCTTGCACAGCGGCACTTACGTCCAGTGCGCGCTGGTCCTGCAATATCCGCGGTACGCCGAGCAGTTGGGCCGGGCACTCGCGGCGGAGTTCCACGACCTGCGCGTGGACTGCGTGGCCTCCCCGGCCCTAGGCGGCCTCATCCTGGGACACGAGGTTGCCCGCGCGACGGGCGTGCGTCCTGACGGCACCGCGGTCCACGCTGTTTTCGTCGAGCGCGACGCCCGCGGCTCACTCGCGCTGCGCCGGGGATTCGAGATCGAGCCGGGCGAGCACGTCCTCGTGGTCGAGGACGTTTGGACCACCGGCGGATCCACCTACGAAACCATCCGCGTCGTCGAGGAGGCTGGCGGGCGGGTCGTCGCCGCGGGCGCGCTTATTGACCGCAGCGGCGGCCGGGTCGAGCTGCCCGTGCGCGCGGAGGCTCTGGTCGAGCTCAAGATCGCGAGCTACGACGTCGCCGATTGCCCGCTGTGCCGCGCCGGGAGCGTCGCGGTGCGTCCGGGCAGCCGATCCCTCCGCGTCACGTCCTAGCCACGGTTGCCTCCCACCGGCGTTCCTTCCCGGACATCGCCAGCGCTACCCGGATACGCCATCAGCGTGCAATAATTTGTGTATCTGAATTCACCGGGCGTCCGCACGATGCCGAATCCCACGACAAGACGCTCCGACGGGCGGGCCAGTGTCGGCACATTTAACAGGCTCGCGGCGGGTCTGGCGAACGCCGGGCGGTCGTTCTACGCCCGCGGCTGGGTTCTGGGGACCAGCGGCAACTTCAGCGCCGTGCTGGGGAAGAAGCCCTTGCGGCTGGCGATCACCGCCACTGGCGTGGATAAAGGGCTCTTGACGGCGGGCCATTTCCTCGAGATCGACCACACGGCGAAGGTCCTGCGCGGGGCCGGCAAACCCTCGGCCGAAGCGTTACTCCACCTCACATTGGTCCGCGTGCGGGGTGCCGGAGCGGTCTTGCACACGCATTCCGTCTGGAGCACGATCCTCTCGGAAGCTTTCGCTCCGAGCGGCGGCCTGGCGGTCGCGGATTACGAGATGCTGAAGGGCCTTGAGGGCGTGGCCACGCATGAGCATCGGGAGTGGTTGCCCATCCTTGAGAACTCGCAGGACATGGCTGCGCTGGCCCACCAAATCGAGGCCACTTTGGAGCGCAGCCCCGACGCGCATGGGTTTCTTTTACGCCGCCACGGGCTTTATACTTGGGGGCGCGACCTGCCCGAGGCTCGGCGGCACGTCGAGATTCTGGAGTTCTTGCTCGAAGTCCTCGGTCGAACCTGGCGCGCTGCCGGCCGCGAGGCTCCGGCGCGCCCCGCCCGGGAGCCCGGCCTGTAGGCCGCAAGTAAGCGCTGGATAAGCGGGAGGAAAGCATGGCTACTCTGAGGATTCCTGACGAGAATCGTACCGTGACACTGCCCGAGGAGGTTTGCGCATATCTCACGGGCATGGGGATTGACTACGAGCGCTGGGAACCGTCGCATCCGGTCGCGCCCGCCGCGCCGGCGGAGGAGATTCTGGGGGCGTATGCCGGCGAAATCGAGAAGCTGAAGCAGTTCGGCGGCTACGTCACCGCCGACGTTATTGACGTCAACCCGCAGACACCGGGCCTCGAAGCCATGCTGAACAAGTTCAACTCCGAGCACTGGCACGACGAGGATGAGGTGCGCTTCATCATCGAGGGTCGAGGGCTGTTCCACATCCATCCGCGCCAGGGCCCGGTGGTGGCGATTGAAGTCGAGGCCGGCGATCTGATTCGCGTGCCGCGCGGCACTTGGCACTGGTTTGATCTCTGCGCCGACCGCCGGATTCGCGCCATTCGCCTGTTCCAGAATCCCGCTGGGTGGACGCCGCGGTACACGGAGAGCGGCGTGGACAAGAGCTATCAGCCGGTGTGTCTGGGTCCCGCTTATCTGCCCCACCAGCCGGGCCTGAGCTGAGCTTGGCTGCGCTGCTCGGCGCCGCACGAATCCGCGCCATCCTGCTTGATATTGAAGGTACCACCACGCCTGTAAATTTTGTCCACGGTGTGCTGTTCCCGTTTGCCCGCGCGCGGGTCGAGGAGTTTCTGCGCCGCCACCAGCGGGATGCCGGCATCCAGCACGACCTCGACGCGCTGCGCCGCCAGCGTGCCGCCGAGGCGGAGGCCACCGTAGATTTGATGCCCTGGCCGGACGGCTCCCCCGAGGCCCGGGTGAAGTCGGCCGTGGCCTACATCCACTGGCTGATGGACCGCGATCGGAAATTCTCCGCGCTGAAATCGCTCCAGGGGAGAATCTGGGAGGCCGGATATCGAAGCGGGGAATTGCGCGGCCAAGTCTATCCGGATGTCGCCCCAGCCTTTGCCCGCTGGCGACGGCAGAAGCGCGCCATCGCCATTTTTTCGTCCGGCAGCGTGCTCGCGCAGAAGCTTCTCTTTACTCATTCCAGCGCTGGGGATCTGGCGCCATTCATTGGCGCTTACTTCGATACGTCCGCGGGTCCGAAGCAGGAGGAGCAGAGTTACCGCCGGATTGCTGCAGCGCTCGCGCTCGCGCCGGGAGAAATCGTATTTTTGTCGGACGTCACCGCGGAGCTCGACTCAGGGCGCCGCGCAGGCCTCGAGACGCTCCTGTGCGTGCGTTCCGGTACCGCCGAGCCTGCCGGCGCGAGTCATCCCATCATTCGCACCTTCGACGAAGTGTTTCCTTAGTTGTCCTGAGCCTGTCGAAGGGCGGCGTCTTTCCGCTTTTCTTGCGCTCTCTGTGATCAGCCATGTGTGTTTATCAGTGTTCCTCTGTGGTTCCGTCTCTTTGGGCATGCGATAATTCCGCGGCTCCCATGCACAACATCAAGCTCACGCTGGCGTATGACGGCTCCGATTTCCACGGCTGGCAAATCCAGCCGGGCCAGGCGACCATCCAGGGCGCGCTCACCGACATTGTTCGCAAGCTGACGCAGGAAAAGCTGACGGTTCACGGCGCCGGGCGCACCGACGCGGGCGTACATGCTCTGGGGCAGGTCGCGCACTTCAAAACGCAATCGGGCTTGAGCGCCGGCGAGTTCCAGCGAGCCTTCAACGCATTGCTGCCGCCCTCCATTCGAGCGCTCACGGCGGAAGAAGTTGGTCCCGACTTCCATGCGCGCTGGCAGGCGCTGGCCAAGACCTACCACTATCGGATCTTTCGCGGGGCTGTGGTCCCACCCTTCGAGCGCCGGTACGTCCTGCACTATCCCTATTCGCTCGATCTCCCGAGGATGATCGAGGCGGCGCGCCTGTTCGAAGGCGAACACGACTTCTTCTCGTTTGCCGCTTCGACGGGCTCTGAAGAGGATGACCGCGAGCGCGCGACGCTGCGCGCGATTTATCGCTCGGAACTCGTCGCTTCGGAAGAGAGCCACACTCTTACGTACGTTGTCCGCGGCCGTTCCTTTCTCCGTTTCATGGTGCGCAAGATGGTGGGAACGCTGCTAGAAGTGGGCCGCGGCAGGCTCGCTCCGGCTGATCTTCCCGCGCTGTTCGAGCGGCGCGACCCTTCGCGCTCGGGACCCACCGTGCCGCCCCACGGGCTCTACCTGGTTTCGGTCGAGTATCCCGATCCGGCGGCGTCGCTTGAGCCGCGCCCGTGAATTCTCCTGGTAAATCGCCCGCGTCCCCGTTTGCGCGCCACGCGCGGTGAATTCGGGTACAATCAGTTCAATGGCAGCACCTGCGGCGCTCTCGCCTGCAATTGAGTCCATTGATCCCGCCACCGGAGAGGTGATCGCGCGATTGGGGCTTGGACTGAACTGGAATGCACTGCTTGAGCGTCACGGCACAGCTGTAGCAGCGCTAGCGCTAGCGCTAGCGGCAGTCTTTGCCTCCGGTTTCTCTGACGCGGCGGTTCTTAAGAAAAAAGACTGGGCTTGCGCAACATGGTTTGTGGGGCTTGTGTCGCTTGCCGCTTGGATTGCCTATTCGTGGACGACGGCTTGTATCCTCGCTGGGGCGGTGGTATTTGCATCAGGTTTGATTCTGTTGATCATCTACTACCGGCACTGGAAGACTGATGCTAAAGAGCCGACATGATGGGGGTGTCCTGCCAGGCCAGTCGGCGCAATCCGCTGGCGAGATCACGCGTGTCACAACGGTGGTGAAACCGCTCGTAGGCGAAGCTGCCACCGCTGGCATTGTCTTGGCGACTGCGGCGGATGTTCAGCAGCGCTTAACTTGCGGCGGCCTGATCAACCCCAACGACGCGCCCGCTCTGGGAGGCCGATCTTGCCTCCCCTTTTGCCGTAGCGGGCGAAGGTATGCAATACGAAGCGCGGCAAACCCTGAACTGTATCAGTATACGCTACGGGCAATCTTCTGAATTCTAGGACGGCTGCAATGTGCCTCACTGGGGATAGCCTCCTGTTGCTGACCTCTTCCTTTGACCAAGTGATGCAGAGGTACCCAAGCGTCGTCGCAGTTGCTGGATGGGTCGCTGGGATCTTGAGCTACCACCAGGATGTCAAACATTCTGAGTATAGGTTTGATTGGATAAGAGCGAAGGCTCCGTTCGCGTTCCCGAGTAAGTTTTGGTTGGCGGATCGAAGCCCTCGGAAAGGAAGGAGCCTTCGATGCTACTTATTGGATGTGATTTTCATCCCAGTTGGCAACAGGTTTGTTGGTTGGATACGGAAACGGGGGAGACGGAGGAGAAGAAGCTGGTGCACGCCGCGGGAGATGCCGAGCGGTTCTATCGGCGGCTGCCTGGCCCTGCGCTGATCGGCATGGAGTCCACCGGGAACTGCCAATGGTTTCTGGAGATGGCCACGTTCGCCGGGCATAAGGTCTGGGTCGGCGATGCCGCGAAGATTCGCGCCAGCGATGCACGGCAGCAGAAGCACGACCGCCGCGATGCCGCGCTGCTGCTGCAGCTGTTGCGGGAAGGGCGGTTTCCCCGGATCTGGGTGCCGTCGAGCGAGCAGAAGGATCTGCGGCAGTTGTTGATTCACCGGCACAAGCTGGTCCGTGTTCGGGCCCAGGTAAAAAACGAGCTGCAGCACCTGGCGTTGAATCAGGGGGTGCAGAAGAAACGGCGGCTGTGGAGCGAAGCGGGGCAGAAGTTGCTGGGTGCGCTTCCGCTGAAGCCCTGGGCGGGGCGGCGGCGGGAAGACCTGTTGAAGTTGATGAGCACACTGAACGAACAAATCATCCCGCTGGACCAAGCCGTCGGAGAAGCCGCCGAGCGAGATCCGCAGGCGCGGCTGCTGATGACCCAGCCGGGCGTGGGGCCGGTGACGTCGCTCGCGTTCGTCCTGACGATGGGAGATGTGAACCGTTTTCAGCGCGGCAAGCAGGTGGCCAGTTATCTGGGGCTGATTCCCCGGGAGTACAGTTCGGGCGGGCATCAGCGGTTTGGCTCGATCAGCAAGCAGGGGAACCGGTTCCTGCGCATGCTGCTGGTGGAAGCGGCGCAGGTGGCGGTGCGCCGCGATCCGCAGCTTCGAAAAGAATACCTGCATCGCTGCCACACGAAGCCGAAAGGGGTGGCGAAGGTGGCGGCGGCCAGGAAATTGGCGATTCGACTCTACTGGATGCTACGCACGAATCGAGGGTATCCAGAGGTCGTTCGTGTCGAGAGCAGCTCGCGGGTGCCGCTGGTCAGCGCAAGCTAGACCGAAGGATTGATTGGGCGCTCTCGTCCCGGTCCAGACCGGGATTCGGATAGAGGAATCATGGCCGAAGGTTAGGCCGTATCGATGGTTGGCGGAACGATCCGCCGAAAGTTGATTCACCATGAGAGTTTCAGAGCTTCGGTCCTCCACCTCTCTGAGATCCGATGCTGGAAAGCATTGCGGCGAAGAACTGTGTCTTGACAACGCCTTCGCTCTTATCGATGGTACCCTTTCGCAGATTTTCTCTATCATCTGCCTGATCGCCCTTCTGGTTTTTGGGTTCACACGGGGGGAGTGGTGGAATTTCTTGATCGTCTCGGTCCTCACTTGGCTCCACATCCAGTTTACGAGGCGCTGGTCGGCACGGTCAGGCGCGTGGTGGTGACGCACGGCCTCTGGCCGCATCCGTCAGCCGGGCGATCTCGGCCAGGTCCCGGCCAGATCCCACGATCCCATCCCGCCGCCGGTCAACGGTTTTCCCTTGCTTCCTTCGCCTGCCCACGCTAATCTGTGTTGTAAGGTGCGTCGCTAGGTTTGCCGACCCGTCCGCATCGGACTCCGAGGTCCGGCCGACAATTCACGTGGACTCGCCCATGGCCTTCACCGAATCTGTAACTCGTTATTCGTCGCGCGCCGCTCGTCAACCGTTCGTGGCTTTAATTTTCGGTTCTCACCCCTCGCTCGTGGATCGAGGCTCGCGACTAAGATTTATAATTCAGTGTCGCCACGATTATTGTTCACTTCCAAGTCCTTTAGAATCTATCCTTACGAACTCCCGTTCATGTCCATGAATACAGTCTCTTTTAAGTCCCTTAGATGTCACTCTTACAGACAATCTCGCGCTAACCCCTTTGTTTGCCACTCTTATGAAAATAGGGGGAGGGGGGGAGGGGGAGGGCTGCCTTTGTGCGTAACTCATTCAAAATTAGGCGCGCTCCTCGTTCCGTGTGTCACCTAAGTATCGGAAACGTTTTGTCAGCCAGTGTTTATCAGTGTTCATCAGTGGATAAGAATCTGAGTTGAACCATGCCTGTTGCAACCATCGCGCCGCCCATTGATTCGCTCGATCCCGCCACCGGAGAGGTGATCGCGCGATTTGCAACCACCTCGCCGGGCGAAGTGCCACGCATCGTCGAGCGTGCGCGTCGCGTACAGGCGGAGTGGGCGGAGAAGCCCATCCGCGAACGCTGCGCGCAACTGCGGCGGTTGGGCGAGGTTCTATATGCGCGGCGGCAGGAGATCGCCGACCTGGTGACGCGCGAGACCGGCAAGCCGCGCGTCGAGGCGCTGTTTGCCGACGTGCTCATCTCGCTGGGCGCCGCGGGGTACTACGCAAAGCGCGCTGCGCGCATGCTGAAGCCCAAGCGCGTGCCGCATCATAACCCGGCGGTGAAGGCCAAGTCTGGCTGGCTGTGCTACGAGCCCTACGGCGTGATTGCCGTGATCTCCCCGTGGAACTATCCTCTGGCCATTCCCCTGGCCGAGATGGTCCCCGCGGTTGTTGCGGGGAATGCGGTGGTATTGAAACCTTCCGAGCTGACGCCGTGGTGCGGCGCGATGATTGAGGAGTTCTTTGCCCAGGCGGGCTTCCCCTCTCGATTGGTGCAGGTCATCCAGGGCGGCGGGGAAGTGGGCGCGGCGCTGGTGGAGGCTGCGCCGGACAAGGTGGTTTTTACCGGCAGCGCGGCCGCGGGCAAGAGCGTGGCCGAAGCCTGCGCCCGCCGGCTGATTCCTTCCGTGCTCGAGCTCGGCGGCAAGGACGCCATGATCGTCTTGGCCGATGCCGACGCGGAGGTGGCGTCGAGCGCGGCGGTCTGGGGCAGCTTCAATAACTGCGGCCAGGCGTGCCTTTCGGTCGAGCGCATCTACGTCGAGCGACCCATTGCCGAACAGTTCAGCCAGCGCTGCGTCGAGAAGACGCGGCGGCTGAAGCTCGGCCCGGGCAGCGACCCCGACACCGAAGTCGGCCCGATGATTCGCGTTTCGCAGCTCGAGCGCGTCGAAGAGCAATTGCGCGACGCCGTCGCGCGAGGCGCGCGGGTTCTGACGGGAGGACATCGCCGACCGGACCTCGGGCCCTGCTACTTCGAACCCACCGTTGTGGCCGACGTGGACCACTCGATGCGCCTGATGCAGGAAGAGACCTTTGGGCCTGTTTTGGCGCTGCGCGCGGTGGAAAACGTTGACGAAGCGGTGGCGATGGCCAACGATTCGCCGTTCGGGCTCGCCGCGAGCATCTGGACGTGCGACGCCCGCCGTGGCCGGGAACTCGCCGGGCGGATCAAGACGGGCGCGGTGATGGTGAACGACGTTGCCAGCTACTACGGCATCTGCGAGGCGCCGCACGGCGGGCGAGGTGCAAGCGGCTGGGGCCGGGTACATTCGCGGCTTGGGCTGCTGGAAATGGTTCAAGTAAAATACCTGGATGTGGACAAGCTGCCGCGCTGGCCGAAATCCTGGTGGTTCGGGTACGACGAAACTCTCCGCGTGGCAGCGGATCGTTTCTGCGAATTCCTGTTTGCGCCTCGCTGGCGCCAGCGCTGGTCTCGCAGCTTCGACGCGCTGCGTCGGAATTTATTCCGCGGCCACAGGGTGTAAGCAAACGGCAGGGAAACTCGGGTAGGGAGGTACCCAGGCGAATGTCCGAAACCACTGCTCCGGTGGCTGCACAAGAGCCGCCCAAGCCCAAGATCAAGATCCGCAAGCCCAAGCAGCGCGCCTGCGACGAGAAAGTCGTGTCCGAACCACCAGGATTTCGGCCAGCGCGGCAGAATGAAAAGGGCAAGCTTTGCAACGGCCACCTGAAACGCTGGTACGACTATCCCAAAGACGTTGAGGCCATCATCGGCCCGAAGGCGGAAATCTATCGCTGCGAGTTTTGCCACACGCTTTACAAGCCCGACCTGAGCGAAATGCCGCACAGCTACACCTTGCGATATTAGGGGCGACATGACCAACGACGAGCTGATTTATGACTGGAACGAGGCCGGCGAGTTCCACGTGCCTCGCGGCCGGAGGGTGCTGCTCGACGACGAAACCCTGCGCGATGGCCTTCAAAACCCCTCGGTGCAAGATCCCACTATTGACGAGAAAATTGAAATCCTGCACCTCATGGAGGCGCTCGGGATTGAATCAGTGAACATCGGTCTGCCGGGCGCCGGGCCGCGAGCGTTTGCAGATACCGAGGCCCTAGCGCGGGAAATTGTACGGGCGAAGCTGAAGATCCGCCCGAACTGCGCCGCGCGCACGCACGAAAACGATATTCGTCCGATTGCCGAAATCTCCCAGCGGGCGGGCATCGCCATCGAGGCCGCCACATTTCTGGGGTCGAGCCCCATCCGCCGCCTGGTCGAGGATTGGACGGTGGATCACCTGCAGCGCACCACCGAAAAAGCGGTGCGCCTGGTCGTAGCGGAGGGCTTGCCGGCGATGTACGTTACCGAGGACACCATCCGCACCGACCCGGAAACAGTCAAGAAGCTTTACTCCACGGCGATCAACTGTGGCGCACGCGCCATCGTGCTGTGCGATACCGTCGGCCACGCTACGCCCACGGGCGCCTTTAACCTGGTGAAATTCGCCCGATCGGAAATTGTAGAGCCCTCCGGGGAAAACGTGCGAGTGGATTGGCACGGCCACTGCGACCGCGGCCTGGCCGTGGCCAATTCTTTAGCGGCCGTCGCCGCGGGCGCCGACCAGGTGCATGCCGCCGCAAACTCCCTGGGCGAGCGCGTGGGCAACACGCCGATGGAACTGATGCTGGTGAACCTCCGCCTGCTGGGCCTGATTGATCGCGACCTCTCCCGCCTCAGGGAATACTGCGAGAAGGTGGCCCGGGCGACGCATACCACCATCCCGCCGAATTATCCGGTGATTGGCCGCGACGCTTTCCGCACGGCCACGGGCGTCCACGCCGCCGCCATCATCAAGGCCTTCAAGAAGAAGGATCCCATGCTCGCCAACACAGTTTACAGCGGCGTGCCTTCGCACTTGTTCGGCCTCGAGCAGGTGATTGAAATCGGGCCGCTCAGCGGCCGCTCGAACGTCATCTACTGGCTCGAGAAGCGCGGCATCCCCGCCACCGAAGACTTGGTGGCTCGCATTTTCGAAGCCGCCAAGAGGGCCACTCGCATCCTCACCGAAGAGGAGATCCTCGCGCTGTGTGGCGAGGCCTCCCCGCCGCTAAACTTTTCGGCGAATCCTGGGGATTGACGCCGCGGGCGGATTGGTGGACACTGGCGCGCCCGAGTGATGGGCCCAGATGGTCAGCCAGGTTCTCCGTTCGCCGGCGCGGAATCCGTGAAACTTCTTCTGCTCTCCTGTATTCTGATTGCGATGGCCACTGCCTCCGCCCAGACCGCTGCGCCCCAGGCCCGCGCGAGCGCCGAGCAGCTTGCCGCAGACCCGCGCGTCGCCCGCGCGCTGGAGTGGCTCACTAAGCATGCCGGCTGGGTAACTGACGAACAGATCCATATCACCGAGATTCCTGCGCCGCTGCTCCACGAGGCCGCGCGCGCCGCCTACCTGCGCAAGCTGCTGGCATCCTCCGGCCTGCGCGTGCGGACCGACGAGGTGGGAAACGTCATCGGCGAGCGGGCCGGGTCGCAGAGCGCCGACGTGATCATGGTGACCGCGCATCTCGATACCGTTTTTCCGCCGGCCACTGACGTCCACGTGCGCCGCGAAGGCTCGCGCCTGCTGGCGCCCGGCATCTCGGATAACGGCACCGGGCTGGCCACGCTGGTGGCTGTGGCGCGCGCGCTGCACGAAAGCAGACTGAGGACGCTGCAGACGGTCCTCTTTGTCGCCGACGTGGGCGAAGAAGGGGAAGGCAATCTGCGCGGCATGCGCAAGCTGGTCGAAACGTACCGCGGCCGGCTGCGCTGCGTCATTGCGCTCGACGGTTCGGCCACCGAGCATGTCACGACCGCAGCCCTGGCCTCGCGCCGCGTGGAAGTCAGCGTGCTCGGCCCGGGCGGGCATAGCTGGGCCGACTTCGGCATGCCCAATCCCATCAACGCGGTTTCGCGCGGCATCACGCGCTTCCTCAAAGTGCGCGTGCCCACAGACCCGCGCACCTCGTTCAACATCGGCGCCATCGAGGGCGGCACGTCGGTAAACTCCATCCCCTTCCGCGCGGCCATCAAGGTGGACCTGCGATCGGAATCGGAGGCAGAGCTGGATCGCCTGGAGGTTGCGTTGCGCGAAGCCATGCAAGCGGGCGTGGACGAGGAGACAGCTTCCTCCCGCGGCCGCGGCTCGGCTAACCGGGCCGCCAATGGCAAGCTCGAAGTCAAATTCCGCGTCCTCGGCGTGCGCCCGGCCGGAGAATTGCCGGAGACCTCTCCGCTGCTCGCAGCGCTGCGCGATGCCGACCGCCATCTTGGCAATCGCTCGCGCGCCGAGCGGTCGTCCACCGATGCCAACATCCCGCTCTCGCTTGGCATCCCGGCGATTTCCATTGGCGGCGGGGGCATTGGCGCGGGAGCGCATTCTCACGGCGAATGGTACGATCCCACCGGCCGCGAGATGGGCCTCGCCCGCGTGCTGCTGACCCTGCTCGGCGTCGCCGGCGTCGAGCCGCTGCCACAGAAATGATCTCCCCACTGCGTCGCCATCGAATCCGATGGTGGTTGTGGATGGTTGCCTGCCTCGGAGTTGTCTCCTCTGGCTTGATTTCTGCAGGGCTCTTTGCGGCGCGCCATGCGCAAACGGCGCAAAAGGCGACCACCGAGCTTCCCTCGCTGCTCCTGATCAACGGGGTGATTTACACGGGTGACCCGGCGCGCTCGCGGGTCGAAGCGGTGGCCATCCGCGGCGAGCGGGTCGTTGCCGTCGGCTCGAACAGCGAGATGCGGGCTCTCGCCGGCATGGGCACGCGCGTGGTGGATCTCCATGGGCAGTTCGCCATGCCCGGGTTCAACGACGCGCACATCCATCTCGGGAGCGCCGGCGAGGCCAAGCTCAAGATTGATCTCGAAGGCGCGAGCTCGATCGCGGATTTCCAGCAGCGCATCCGGGCGCGGCTGAAGGAGTACCGGCCCGGGGAGTGGATCACCGGGCGGGGCTGGGACCATACGCTGTGGCCCGAGCAACGTTTCCCGACGCGCCAGGCCCTTGATGCCGTCTCGAAAGTACACCCGATGGTATTCGGCCGCGTAGACGGCCACGTCGCGGTGGCGAATTCTCTCGCGCTCCGGCTCGCAGGGATCACGCGGCAGATGAACAATCCGCCCGGCGGAGAAATCGAGCGCGATGCTGCGGGCGAGCCCACCGGAATGCTCAAGGAAAACGCCATGGACCTCGTCTACCAGCGCGTGCCGCCGCTCACCCCCGCGCAGCGGCGCCGGGGAATCAGGCTTGTCCTGGCGGAAGCCGCGCGCTTCGGCGTCACTTCCATGCAGGACAACTCCTCCTGGGCGGATTTCCTGACGTACGAGCAGCTCAAGAAAGAAGGCAGGCTGACCGCGCGCATCACCGAATGGCTGCCGTTTCTTGAGCCGGTGGAGAAGCTCAAGCAGATGCGCCTGCGCGGCGGCACCACGGACCCCTGGCTTAGGACCGGGGCGCTCAAGATCGTCGTCGACGGTTCACTCGGCTCGCGCACCGCGGCGATGCTGGCACCCTATTCCGACGATCCTTCCACCAGCGGGATTCTGCTCATCGAGCCGGAGCGGCTGAAACAGATGGCCATCGAGCGCGACAAAGTGGGGTTCCAGCTCGCCTTCCATGCCATCGGCGATCGCACCAACCGCGTTTGCCTGGACGCCTTCGCCGCCGTGCGCGCTGCAAACGGCCCGCGCGACCGGCGCGACCGCATCGAGCACGCCCAGGTGGTGGCGCCGGAGGATTTTGACCGGTTCGCGGAGCTGCACGTGATTGCTTCGATGCAGCCGTGCCACGAGACGACCGACATGCGCTGGGCCGAGGTGCGGTTGGGCGCCGAGCGCTCGAAGGGCGCCTATGCTTGGAATTCGATGCTCGCGCGCAGCGTGCACCTGGCCTTTGGGACCGATTACCCCGTTGAGCCGGTCAACCCGACGCGCGGCCTCTATGCCTGCGTCACGCGCGAATTGCCCGAGGGCGACCCGCCGGGCGGCTGGGAGCCGCAAGAAAAGATCTCGCTCGACGATTGCATCCGGGCCTACACTGCCGGCTCGGCCTACGCCGAGTTCGAGGAAGGGAAGAAGGGCCAGATCGCGCCGGGTCAATTCGCCGACGTCATCATACTTTCTGCCGACGTCACCAAAGCGGCGCCGCGGGAGATCCTCCGCACGGAAGTGTTGCAGACCTTCGTGGGCGGCCGTTTGGCATTTGAGAAGAAGTAGGGGCGAGCCGCCTACTTCCGGACCCGCACTCCAGGGCCCCGGCGCGGTCGTTACGCCAGAGATTTTGAGGTGCAAGCCATCGCCATCAGGCAACAGGCGGCTTCTGCGAAATTCATTTCCGGATCGCCCCTTCGATGAACCGGCGGCTCAAAGCGGATATCGCGCTGGGACTGTGCACGCTGCTGTGGGGCGCGACGTTTGTCGTGGTCAAAGACGCGCTCGCTTACGCCTCCGTCTTTGGCTTCATTGCCGTGCGCTTTGTGCTGGCGGCGCTGTTGATGGCCGTCATTTACCGCAACGCCTTGCGCCGCTTGACCCGCACCGAAGTCTGGGCCGGCGCGCAGATCGGCTTCTTCATGTTCACGGGATTCGCCTTTCAGACCCTGGGGCTTACGCGGACCACGCCTTCGAAGGCCGCCTTCATCACCGGTTCCAGCGTGGTGCTGGTGCCGGTGTTGATGGCGCTGTTCTGGGGCCGGCGGATCAATCGCTGGGTCTGGGGAGGTGCGCTGGCGGCGCTGGTGGGTCTTTACTATCTGACGGTGCCGCCGGCCGGCTTCGCGCAGCTAAATACGGGCGACCTGCTGGTCTTCGTATGCGCCATGATGTTCGCGCTGCACATCATTTTCGTTGGCCGCTACAGCCCGCGGTGTTCCGTAGGCGCGCTGAGCTTCCTTCAGGTGGCCACGACCGCGGTGCTGGCGCTGCTCGCTCTTCTGGTATTGGCGGCGACGCGCTGGGAGCCGCTGCGGTTGGAATGGACGAGCGAACTGGTGTTCGCGGTGCTGGTCACGGCGGTGCTGGCCACCGCTGTCGCGTTCTCCGTACAGGTCTGGGCGCAGCGATACACCACGGCGACGCATACGGCCATCCTGTTCAGTCTCGAGCCGGTGTTTGCCGCGCTCACGTCGTATGTGGTCTTACGCGAGCGGCTCGGCGGCAGGGGCTTGCTTGGCGCCGGATTGATTCTCCTGGGCATCCTGCTGGCGGAGTTGAAGGGCCCTGCGCAGGCCGCCGCTGATTCGCCCGGCGCGGTGGCCGAATCCCCGGAGCCGGGCTCCTAGTCCTGGTTGCCCTCTTTGTGCGCGTGCAGTCTATTTCGCGGTCTGAGAGAGTTTCACATCCACCGGCTCGTACATGGCGGCGCGGATAGGATGCGCCTTTTCGAACGCGGTGATCTCGGCTTCGTGCTGCAAGGTCATACCGATGTCGTCCAGACCCTTGAGCAGGACCTCCTTGCGGAACGCGCCAATCTCAAACGTGAGTCGCAGGCCTAGCTCATCGGTCACCGTTTGATTCGGCAGGTCAGCGGTCAAGCGATACCCGACGTTTGCTTCGGTGCGGTGGAAGAGGTCGTCCACCTGCTCGTCGGGAAGCGTAATGGGCAGGATGCCGTTCTTGAAGCAGTTGTTGTAGAAAATGTCGGCGAAGCTAGGTGCGATGACCACGCGGAAACCGTAGTCGAGCACGCCCCACGGCGCGTGCTCGCGGCTGGAACCGCAACCGAAGTTGGCGCGCGCCAGAAGGATGGAAGCGCCGTGGTAGCGCGGCCAGTTCAGGATAAATTCCGGGTTCGGCTTTTCCCCCGGCAGGTAGCGCCAATCGTAAAAAAGGAAGCGGCCGTAACCCTCGCGGGTCAGCAGCTTGCAGAACTGCTTGGGCATCATCTGGTCGGTATCCACGTTGACGCGGTCGAGCGGCATGACGAGTCCCGCATGCGTGGAGAACGCCTTCATCGTCTGCCTACTCCACTCCGTCCACGTCCCATTCGCGGATGTCCACGAAATGCCCGGCGATGGCCGCGGCCGCGGCCATGATCGGGCTCACCAGGTGCGTGCGCCCGCCCTTTCCCTGGCGGCCTTCAAAGTTGCGGTTGGAGGTGCTGGCGCAGCGCTCGCCCGAGGGCAGCACGTCGGGGTTCATGCCGATGCACATGCTGCACCCGGCATCGCGCCACTCAAAACCGGCCTCGAGAAAAACCCTGTCCAGGCCTTCTTTTTCCGCCTGCGCCTTCACCACGCGCGAGCCCGGCACGGCCAGCGCCTGCTTGAGTGTGCGTGCGACTTTCTTGCCTTTCACGATGCACGCGGCGGCGCGCAGGTCTTCGATGCGCGAGTTGGTGCACGAGCCGATGAACACGCGGTCGAGGGGAATGTCCACGATCGGAGTGTCCGGCTCGAGCGCCATGTATTCGAGAGCGCGCGCGGTGGCCTTCTGTTCATCGGGGTCGGAGAACGAGCCGGGATCGGGGACGCGCCCGGTGACGCTGGTCACCATGCCGGGGTTGGTGCCCCAGGTGACTTGCGGCGCAATCTCCGCGGCGTCGATCTCTACGGTCGAGTCAAACTTCGCGCCGGGGTCGCTGACCATCGCTTTCCAGCATTCGACCGCCGCCTGAAAATCTCGCCCGCGAGGCACAAACGGCCGGCCCTCCATATAAGCGAACGTCTTTTCGTCGGGCGCGATCATGCCGGCCCGCGCTCCTCCTTCGATGGACATGTTGCAAACCGTCATGCGGCCTTCCATCGAGAGCGCGCGAATGCCCTCGCCGTCGTATTCGAAGACGTGGCCCACGCCGCCGGCCACGCCGATTTTCCCGATGATGGCCAGGATGAGATCTTTGGCCATGACGCCGCGCGGGCGCTGGCCGTTTACCCGAATGCGCATCGTCTTCGAGCGGAACTGGGAAAGGCATTGCGTGGCGAGCACGTGCTCAACCTCGCTGGTCCCGATCCCGAAGGCGAGTGCTCCGAAGGCGCCGTGCGTCGAAGTGTGGCTGTCGCCGCAGACGATGGTTTGACCCGGCTGCGTAATACCCAGCTCCGGCCCGATGATGTGGACGATGCCCTGGTTGCGGCTGTTCATATCAAACAGACGCACGCCGGTCTCGCGGCAGTTGCGCGTCAGCGCTTCAAACTGGCTGGCAGCGTCCTTGTCGAGAATCGGCAGATCGCGGTCCTTGGTGGGGACCGAGTGGTCCATCACGGCGAAGGCAAGGTCGGGCCGGCGCACCTTGCGGCCGGCCGCCTTGAGGCCGGCAAACGCCTGCGGAGAAGTGCCCTCGTGGATGAAGTGCCGATCAATGTAAATCAGGGAGGGCTGGCCGGGAGCCTCGTGAACCAGGTGAGCCTCCCAGATTTTTTCGTACATGGTGCGAGCACGCATTGTGAACAAGCCGTATTCTAGCAGGGCCGCCCGGTTCCGCCAACTCCGTCCCGAGGCGCGAGCAACGTAGGATTCGCGCGGTGCGTCTCATTCCTTGGGGGCTGCGGGAGCCCCGGAGGATGTCCTGCTGGAACCGCTCGATCCGTCAAGAGTTGCTCACACGAACTTTTTGCTGGCGTCTAACGAATTGGGCGGCAGCTGGTGTTATACTATTGTCGATTGATCGGTCATCTTAGAAGGCTTAGGAGCAAGAAAATGGGCATGCAGCTTCGAGAATTTGTGGCCTGGGCCCGGCACCGCAAAGTCATGGCTGCGGTGCTGGTGGCGATCACGCTGACGATTGGGATTTTAATTGGGACGGTGATCTCCGGGCACGTTGCAGCCAACAAGGTCGCGGTGGCCAACGGAGCGACGCCGCTGGCCGTCCCCGATCCGGTGCAGATGTCGAGCGCGTTCGCCTCGATCGTGAACAAGGTCGAGCCCGCGGTGGTCAATATCTCCACCACGCAGGTGATCGAACGCAAGCGTGGCCCACGTCGCCCGCGCGGCCAGTCAGAGGATCCCTTCCAGGATTTCTTCGACCGCTTCTTTGATTTCCCCGACCAGGGCCCAACGGCGGAGCGCAGCCTGGGTTCCGGCGTCATCGTGGACAAGAAGGGGTATATCCTCACGAACAACCATGTGGTCGAGCAGGCCACCAAGATCCAGGTGCAGTTGAACGACGAATCCACCCATTACACGGCCAAGGTGATCGGCACGGATGAAGAGACCGACCTGGCAGTGATCAAGATTGAGGCCAGCCACGACCTGCCCACCGCAAAGCTGGGCAACTCCGACGGGGTGCAGGTGGGTGACTGGGCACTCGCCATCGGCAGCCCGTTTGGCCTGCAGGCCACCGTCACGGCGGGCATCATCAGCGCGAAGGACCGCGGCATCAGCCGGCGCCAGTTCCAGCGCTTCCTGCAGACCGACGCCGCCATCAACCCCGGAAACTCGGGCGGGCCGCTGGTGGATATGGCGGGTCAGGTGATCGGCATCAACACGGCGATCGTCACCGGGAGCCGCGGCTATGAAGGCGTGGGCTTCGCGCTGCCGTCGAACACTGCGATCAGCGTCTACAACCAGCTTATTTCCACCGGGAAGGTGACGCGCGGCTCAATCGGCATCAGCTTCACCGAAGAGCACAGCACCAATCCGGTCGTGCTGAAGGAGCTCGGCGTACCCTACGGCGTCGTGATCGCGGCCGTGGAGCCGAATAGCCCGGCCGGGCGCGCGGGCTTGCAGGCCGGCGACGTCATCACCACGGTGAACGGCAACCCGGTGCACACCGGCAACGACCTGGTGAACCCCATCGCGCAGACAGCGGTGGGGCAGAAAGTTCGCGTCACCTACGTGCGCGACCGCAAGCAGAAGGAAGCAACCCTCACCGTGGAAGACCGCACCAAGATCTTCCCGGACGTTGCCGCCCGCAACACCGAGCAGCCGGGGGCAGCTCCGGTGGAGTTCGGCCTGCGCGTCGAAGACCTCAGTCCCGACCGTGCGCGCCGCATTGGCATGGAAGACCAGCGGGGAGTCATCGCGGTCGAAGTTGAGCCCGCCAGCTTTGCCGATGATATCGGCTTGGCGCGCGGCGACCTGATCGTGGAGGTGAACCACGCGGCGGTGTCGAACGTGAGCGACTACCGCCGCATCCTCTCGGGACTCAAGCCCGGTCAGAACGTTGTGTTCAAGGTGCTACGCCGGGGCGATGGCGAGCGCATGCTCACCGTGTTTCTGGCGGGCGTCATCCCGGCGGAGCAGAAGTAGGGATGCGCCTGAAGCAAACGCTGTCATTGCTGGGGGCGGTGGCTCTGCTGAGCACCGTCCCCGCTTTTTCCGCCGCGAAGAAGGCGTCGCCCAACGTCCCACGCAAACGGCAAAGTGCCACCACCGACACGCAAGATTCATCGAGCCCCAAGAAGAAACGAAAGCACGGGGCGAAGAAGGCCTCTTCAAAACGCGGCAAACAGCGCGGCGCCCGCGGCCAGAAAGCGCCCACGGCGGAGCGGATCGAGCAGATCCAGGCGGCCCTGGCGCGCGAGGGCATCTACCAGGGCGAGCCGACCGGCAAATGGAATGCAGCCAGCACGGAAGCCATGAAACGCTTCCAGGCCGCGCACGGCTTGACTCCCTCCGGCAAACTCGATGCCCTGAGCCTGCAGAAGCTGGGGCTGGGCTCGGAAGTCGCCGGACGTGCCGCGCCGCGTCCCCCCGCGCAACCGCTCCCCGCTACCGTCTTGAAACCACACTGATCCCCCCGGCGCGATGGGCGTGGAAGCGCGCAGGCCCGTTGCGTTGACGCTCACGGGCACGTCTGCTAGATTGGCTGAGCCACGCATTGGTTGCAGTTCAACCCGCAGTGATTGCAGTTTGGATGCACCGCAAGCCTCGGCGCGCTTCTTACCGAAGATCGAGGAGGCATCATGGCTACGGCAGTCTTCCCCAAGATTTATAAGAACTACATCCACGGCGAGTGGGTCGAGTCCCGCAGCAACACTGCCTTTGAGAACCGCAACCCGGCCAATACCCACGAGTTGATCGGCATGTTTCCCTCCTCGACCGAGGAGGACGTCAACTCCGCTGTGGAGGCCGCGAAGGAAGCATTTAAGACCTGGCGATTGGTGCCCGCGCCGAAACGCGCCGAGATCCTTTTCCGTGCCGCTGAGATGCTGGTGAGGCGTAAGGAAGACCTGGCCCGCAACATGACGCGCGAGATGGGCAAGATTCTGACGGAGACACGCGGCGACGTCCAGGAAGCCGTGGATATGACCTACTACATGGCCGGCGAGGGCCGCCGGCAGTTCGGCCAGACCACGCCCTCGGAACTCCCCGACAAGTTTGCCATGTGCGTGCGGCAACCCATCGGCGTCTGCGCCATGATCACGCCGTGGAATTTCCCCATGGCTATTCCTTCCTGGAAGATCATGCCGGCGCTGATTTGCGGCAATACCGTGGTGTTCAAGCCGGCATCCGATACGCCGCTTTCGGCCTACAACCTGGTTCAGATTCTCGTCGAGGCCGGCGTGCCGCGCGGCGCGGTGAACATCCTCACCGGCTCCGGCAGCCAGGTGGGCGCGCCGCTCATGAAGCATCCCGACGTTTCGCTCGTGAGCTTTACCGGCTCGACTGCCGTGGGCCGGACGGTCAGCGAAGCCTGCGCCCCCGGCTTCAAGCATTGCCAACTTGAGATGGGCGGGAAGAACATCATCATCGTGATGGACGACGCCAACCTTGACCTCGCCGTGGACGGCGCCATCTGGGGCGGCTTCGGCACCACCGGCCAGCGCTGCACCGCCGCCAGCCGCGTGACCGTGCACAAGAAGGTGTACAAGGAATTCGTCGAGCGGTTTACGGCGCGTGCCAAGTCCTTGAAAGTGGGCGACGGCCTCGACTCGACGACGGAGATGGGCCCGTGCGTCAATGAAGCGCAGCTCCGCACGGTGCTGGAGTATGTTCAGATCGGGCTCAACGAGGGCGCCAAGCTGGCCGCCGGCGGCCATCGGCTCGCCGGAGGTCCGCACGCGCATGGCTGGTTCCACGAGCCGACGGTGTTCACTGACTGCAGCCCGAAGATGCGCATCTGTCAGGAAGAAATCTTTGGCCCGGTGGTTTCGGTGATCCCCTCGAACGACCTCGACGAGGCACTCGAAATCGCCAACGGCGTGGTCTATGGCCTTTCCGCGTCCATTTACACGCGCGACGTCAACGAAGCCTTCCGGGCCACGCGCGATCTCCACACCGGCATCGTGTACATCAACGCCCCCACCATCGGGGCGGAGACCCACCTGCCCTTTGGCGGCACGAAACAAACCGGCAACGGCCATCGCGAGGCGGGCACGGCGGCGATGGATTTCTACTCTGAATGGAAGACGATTTACGTGGACTTCTCTGACCGGCTCCAGCGCGCGCAGATTGACACCACCGGCTTCGCCCGGCTTGGCGACTGAGCCTGGGAGAGGAATGGACCCGCGCGGTTTCCCGTCGCCCCGCCCCGCAGGGGGCTGTTGCTCGGAACCCATTGTTCATCCGGCGTGTAAGTTGACGGTCTCTCTGCCGCCGACTAGAATGGAATATGGTTTGCTATCTTCTGAGCAGAACGATGCGCAGTACAGCGCTACATGAAAAGCGCAACCATCAGATCCTGGCCGATGTGGTGCGCACCTACATCGAGACAGGGGAACCTGTCTCTTCGCGCGCCGTTTCGCACCGCTCCGCCGAGCCTCTGAGCGCGGCCACGATCCGCAACGTTATGGCCGACCTCGAAGAGGACGGCTACCTCTATCAGCCGCACACCTCGGCGGGTCGCGTGCCTACGGCCGCGGCGTACCGGTTCTTTGCCCAGCAGATCGCCGCCCAAGCCACTCTGAAGCCCGAAGACGAGCAGTGGATTCGCCGCGAGCTCGACTCCGCCCGCACGCCCGAAGAGATCACCGAGCGCGCCGGGCACGCGCTGGCGGCAATCTCGCGCGGGCTGGGGCTGATCGTTTCTCCGCCGTTGGCCAGGACCGTGCTAGAGCACGTGCGCTTCCTTCTGCTGCCTGATGAGCGCGTGCTGATCGTGCTCATCTCCTCGGGGGATGGCACGCGCGACAAAGTGATGCGCCCCGAGCGGAGCTTCACTCAGGAAGAGCTCGACCGCACGGCGGACTATTTGAACCGGTATTATGTGGGCTGGACGCTGGAAGCCATCCGCGCAGATTTGGTGGCGCACCTGGCCTCGGAGCGCGAGCGGTATGACCGCCTGGCGTCGAACGCGCTGGTGCTGTGCGATCCGGGCGTGCTTGGGGATACGCCCGGCCGGCAGCTCTACGTCGAAGGCGCCGCCCAGATCGCCGTTGCGCCCGAATTCTCCGACCAGGCGCAGTTGGGCGAGTTGCTGGCGGCGATCGAGGAAAAACACAAGCTGGTAGCCCTGCTCACCGGCTGCATCGAGGCTCCCGAGCCGGTACACGTGCAGATCGGCATCAAGGAAATGAGTGCGGCGGGTGATAACCTGGCCCTGATCAGTGCACCTTACGCCTGCCACGACCAGGTGCAGGGTTCGCTCGGAGTCCTCGGCCCCATGCGCATGCAGTACGAGCGCGCCATCACCGCTGTGGCGTACGTGGCCCAGCTCTTCAGCGAGGCCCTCAGCAGGAGTTGAGCCCCTTGTCCGAGCGCAAGCATCCGAAACAACACGACGCGAAAATGGATCCGGAGAACGGGGCCGACTCCTCGGCTTCTTTTCCCGAAGCTGCCGCGCCGTCAGCTGCTGATTCGGCGGCATGGGCCGAACGCCTGGCCAAGCTCGAAGCGGAAAAAGAGGAGCTGTTACAGACCCTGATCCGTCGCCAGGCCGATTTCGAGAACTATCGCAAGCGGCTCGAACGCGAGCGCCACGAAGCCGGCCACCGCGGAGTGGCGCGGCTCATCGAGGAGCTGCTTCCGGTGCTGGACGCGTTTGAGCGGGCTCTGGCGGTACGCGACGACCCGGCCTACGAGGAATACCGCAGAGGCTTCGAGCTGATCTACCGGCAACTGTGGGAGGCCATGGCACGCGAAGGACTGGTGCGCATCGAGGCCGACGGCAGGAAATTCGATCCGCACGTCCACCACGCCATCGAGCGCGTGGAATCGAACGAGCACGAAGACGGTACGGTCCTGGAAGTCTTACAACCCGGCTACTCTCTGCGCGGGAGAGTCCTGCGGGCGGCGACGGTGCGCGTGGCGGTCCATCCGGTGAAGAAGGCTGAAGAGAAGGAGCGCGTCAACTAAGAGCGCCATGGCGGCGGCGCAAAAACGCGACTACTACGACGTGCTCGGCGTGCCCCGCACGGCCAGCGCCGACGAGATCAAGTCCGCTTACCGCAAGGCCGCGTTGAAGTGGCACCCCGACCGCAATCCGGAGAAGAAGCACCTGGCCGAGGAGCGCTTCCGCGAAGCCACGGAGGCGTACAGTGTCCTCTCCGAGCAGCAGAAGCGCGCCGCCTACGACCGCTACGGCCACGCCGGCGTTTCCGGCGCTGGCTTTGAGACGGGCTTCAGCCGCACCATCTTCGAAGAGTTCCAGGACATCTTCGGCGACTTCTTCGGGTTCGAAGATGTTTTCGGGGGTGGGCGCCGAAGCCGCACGCGGGCGCAGCGTGGCGCCGATCTGCGCTACGACATGACTCTGACATTCGAAGAAGCGGCCACCGGCGTAAGCACAAAAATCAAGGTGCCGCGCCAGGAATTCTGCGAAGCCTGCAACGGCACCGGCGCGAAGGCGGGCACCGGTGCGGTCGCGTGCCAGTCCTGCGGAGGCCGGGGCCAATTGCATTACCAGCAGGGATTCTTCGCCATCTCGCGCACGTGTCCCGCTTGCCAGGGCGCGGGGCAAGTGGTGCGCGAGCGGTGTCCCGAGTGCCGCGGCCAGGGACGCATTGAACGCGAACGCACCATCGAGCTGCGCATCCCGCCCGGCGTGGATTCCGGAACGCGCTTGCGTGTCCCCGGCGAAGGCGAGCCGGGAGTCAACGGCGGGCCGCCGGGCGATCTCTACGTTGTGCTGGAGGTCAAGGAGCACCCCTTCTTCGAGCGGCGCGGTGCCGATTTGTATTGCACCATTCCCGTCAGCATTGCCCAGGCCGCCCTGGGCACGGAAGTGCTCGTGCCCGGCCTGAACGGCGACGAGCGACTGAAAATCCCCGAAGGAGCACAAACCGGATCCATCTTCCGTCTCAAAGGCAAGGGCCTGCCCGATCCCCACGGCGGCGGCAAGGGCGACCTCTACGTCAACGTGCGCGTGATCACTCCGACCAAACTCAGCCGCGAGCAGCGGAGTCTGCTGCAACAGCTCGGCGAAACTCTCGCAGTTGAAAACCGTCCCGCCGAGCGCAATTCCTCCTTCTTCGAAAAGGTGAAAGACATCTTCGGCTAGCCCGGATCCGAAAACAGGACCGATTGGAAGGCTAGGGTGTAGCTGTGCGCGCCGCCGTGGTGAATGCACTGAAGAACATCTTTTTGAAAAGCGCGGCGTTTGCATCCAAAGCTACCTGCGCGTTTGGCGGGCGCCCGGGTGCTTCCGCGGTTCTTCCTTCTTCAGGCGCGCGTTGTCGCACCTCAACAGGTAGAGCTTGCGTGGTGACCACCCCTCGCTCGACCAGAGCGACCGCCGCCAGCGGGTCCCACGCGCTGTAGATCCCCTGCGCGATGAATTTGCGGTCAGTCTCGAGAATTTGCGCTACGACCTTTCCGAGTCGCGTCTGCGTGGCTGACTCGTACTCACGCAAAAAGGCCAGATCGATAGGGACCTTGTTGGTGGCATCGAGCGGAATCAACCGGATGCGGGCGCCCGAGTCAAACACAATTTCAGCGGCCAGCGGGTCCACGTACATGTTCCACTCGGCCGTCCTGTTGTCAGTCTTGAAGTAGCCGCCATCGCCCAAATTGCCCGGGACGCGGACCGCCCCGCCCATGATCACAAGCTCGCGGATGGCCTGCACGCTCGCGGGGTCTCGCCGGAGCACTTCGCCCAGGTTGGTCAGCGGGCCCAGCGCAAGGATCCGCATGGGGTGGCGATGGTCGCGCAGGCGCCTGGCCAGGAAATCCGCTGCGCTCTGCGAGCGTGGAGCGTGCGTCGTGCGCGGCAACTCAACGCCGGGGAGAGTATCCGAGAGCGTGCGCCATTCTTCGGGGAACGCGGCGGTGCCCCGCAGCGGCGTTTCGCGCCCGATGTAAACCGGGATACCCGATTTTCCAGCGAGCTGGAGCAGGCGAAGCAAGTTCGCAGCGCCGGCGCGGACGTGGGCGAGGCCGTTGGCGACCGTAATGGCCTCGATGCGGACATCGCCGCGCGACAACAGAAAGGCGATGGCCATCAGGTCGTCGCTGCCGGCGTCCGTATCCACAATGACGGTGCGTCGCGGCTCGGGGGCAGCGACCCGTGAGGCGCCGCCGTTGGCACCCAGGAGGAGAATGGCTGCGCCGAGAAGGATCCTGCGCATGTTTAAACCAAAAAGTCCGCGCATTCTGCTGCGCACCGGGTCGCGGCTGGTATAACATTTGGCCGGAGTCGAACGCAAGGCGATGCGGCGTCGTTTCTTTGTCGAACGGTTTGATGGCGACCGGGCGGTATTGCGTGGCCAAGCGGCGCACCATCTTGGCCGCGTGCTGCGCGCCAGGCCCGGTCAGTTCTACGAATTGAGTGACGGCCAGACCGTGCGCCTCGCCCGCACCGAGCGGGTGAGTGCGGCCGCCGTGGAGTTCGCCCTTCTCGAGTCGTTGCCCGTGCGCCAGCCGCGGCTGCATACGACTCTGTTGCTCGCCATCGTGAAATTTGACCGCTTGGAATGGAGCCTCGAAAAGGCCACGGAGCTGGACGTGAACGAAATCGTGCCTCTCGCTGCTGCGCGCAGCGAAAAGGCGCTGGTCGCGGCCGCGGCAAAGCGAGCCGAGCGGTGGCGGAAGATCCTGGTGGACTCGGCGCAACAGTCGCGCCGGTTGCGGCCGGCCGTCCTCCGCGAGGCGTCGCGTGCCGCAGTTCGCCCGGCGGACGCGTTCTGCGGGGAGAGGGCCGCAATCAGGATTGTGCTTTCTGAGCGGCCCGAGGCGCCTGCCTTGCGGGTAGTGCTCGCAGGGAAGCAGGCGACCTCGGCGGCATTGGCGATCGGCCCGGAAGGGGGCTGGACGGACGAGGAGTTGGCCTCGGCCCGTGCGGCAGGGTTTGAAGAAGCCTCGCTGGGCGCGAACATCCTGCGCACCGAAACGGCTGTGGTGGCCGCGCTGGCCATCCTCAACTCTGTCCTTGGCGAATGACCGAGGTTGCCTGAGACCTTGGATTTTCCGCCGCGACGCCGGCGGTGGCGCACTGGAACGTCCAGGACGCGCAGGCCGGCCCGTCGACTCCATAGGGCCGGCGGAACGGAGAATTGGCCGTTGGCGTGAGGCCTCCGAGCGTGGTATAACCAAGTTCGTTCGGAGCGCGATGCAACAATCGACCAATCTGAACTCAACCTCGCCAACTGAGGCCCCGTCCTCTTCCTCGTTGCGCCGCGAGCTGCGTAGCTGGACGCGTGACCTTCTGCTCGCGCTCGGGCTGGCGACGGTGATCATCGTCTTTCTCTACCAGCCGGTGAAGGTCGAAGGGACCAGCATGGCGCCGCTGCTCTCTGACCAGGAACGCATCTTCATCAACAAGCTCGTCTATCGCTTTGAGCCCATCGAGCGCGGCGACGTGGTGGTGTTCTGGTATCCACTGGACCGCTCGAAGTCCTTCATCAAGCGCGTCGTGGGCCTGCCGGGCGAGACGGTGGAGATGCGGCAAGGGCGCGTCTATGTGGACGGCAAGCCGCTGGAGGAGCCTTATGTGCCGCCGAAGTACGCTGATGCGAGCACTTACGGTCCCATCCGCGTACCGCCGGACGAATATTTCGTCATGGGCGACCACCGGGTAAGCTCAAATGACTCGCGCGTCTTTGGCCCCGTTGCCAGCCGCTTCATCTACGGCAAGGCCGTCTTCGCCTACTGGCCGGTGGAGCGGTTCGGCTCGATTCCCCCTTCTGCTGAGCAACTGAAATGAACGCGCCGGGAGGAAACCCTGACCGAGGCACCCGTACGGCCTGCGGTTCTCGCGCTCGAGGACGGGCGCACATTTAAAGGACGCGCGGCGGGTGCGCGCACCCGCCGCGGCGGCGAAGTCGTTTTCAATACCAGCCTCACCGGCTACCAGGAAGTCTTCACCGATCCCAGCTACGTCGGGCAAATCGTCTGCTTTACCTATCCGCACATCGGCAACGTGGGCGCGAATCTGGACGACGAGGAATCTTCGCGGCCGTACATCGAGGCGTTAATCGTCCGCGAGTTCTCCTCGCTGGCTTCGAACTGGCGCTCGAGCGAAAGCGTGGAAGTGTATCTCGCCCGGCACAACATCCCGGTGATCTGGGATATTGACACCCGCGCGCTGGTGCGCCATATCCGCAGGGTCGGCGCGCTGCGCGGCGTGGTGGCCACGGACGGCACTCCGGCGGAGCAGCTCGTTGCTGAGGCGCGCGCTTTGCCGGCAATGGCGGGACTCGAACTCGCCAGCCGCGTGACCTGCGCGAAACCGTACTCGTGGCGCAAAAGCTCGATTGAGCTGACCGCTTCCCCCTGGCGCGAGGAAATGGGCGAAGCCACGTCCGAGGCGGAGGCCCAGCGCTTCCGCGTGGTGGCCTACGATTTCGGCATCAAGCAAAACATTGTCCGGCTTCTCGTGGACCACAATTGCGACGTCACCGTCGTGCCCGCGCAAACTTCAGCTGAGGACGCTCTTTCGCTCAAGCCCGACGGCGCCTTTCTCTCGAACGGCCCCGGCGACCCCGAACCGGTGACGTATGCGGTTGAGAATATCCGCAAATTGCTTGGGCGCGTGCCCATCTTTGGTATCTGCCTGGGGCACCAGCTCTGCGGCCTGGCGCTCGGCGGGCGCACGTTCAAACTCAAATTCGGCCACCATGGCGCGAATCACCCGGTCAAGAATTTGCTGACGGATAGGGTGGAAATCACCGCACAAAACCACGGCTTTGCTGTGGACCCGGACTCGCTGCCGGCCAGTGAAGTCGAGATCACGCACGTGAACCTGAACGATCACACCAACGAGGGCATGCGCCACCGCTCGCTGCCCCTGTTCAGCGTGCAGTACCACCCGGAGGCGTCGCCCGGGCCGCACGACTCCCACTATCTGTTCCGGCGATTCATCGAACTGATGAAGGAAGCCAAATTCGGCGACGCCCTTCGCCGTGGCCAGGGCGAGCCATGAGGCAACTCGCGCGGGGGACTTGGCCGCATTCCAAGTCATCCCCAACGGAGCGAGGGATCCGCTGCGATGGCAGATCCCCCGCCCGCCAATTTGGGCTCGAGAGCACATGCGAGAAGGTTAGGGCCGCCTAATGCCGAAGCGGACCGACATCCACAAGATCCTGATTATCGGCTCGGGGCCAATTGTCATCGGCCAGGCGTGCGAGTTCGACTACTCGGGCACGCAGGCGTGCAAGGCGTTGCGCGCGGATGGTTACCAGATTGTCCTGGTGAATTCGAACCCGGCGACGATCATGACCGACCCGGAGGTCGCCGACCGCACCTACGTCGAGCCGCTCACGTCCGAATATGTCGAGCAAATCATCGCCCAGGAGCGTCCCGACGCGCTGCTGCCCACCGTGGGCGGTCAGACTGGCCTCAACCTGGCCGTCGAGCTGGCCGATGGCGGCGTCTTGGAGAAGTATGGCGTCCAGCTCATCGGTGCATCGCTGCGCGCCATCAAGATGGCCGAAGACCGCCTGTGGTTCAAGGACGCCTGCCGCAAGGTCGGTCTGGATGTTCCCGCCTCGGCGCTGATGAACAACGTCCAGGACGCGCTGCATCTTGCCGACCAGTTGGGCTACCCCGTGGTGATTCGCCCGTCATTCACCCTAGGCGGGGCCGGTGGCTCGATCGCCTACAACCGCGAGGAGTTTGCCGAGGCCATCGCCCACGCGCTCGACACCAGCCCGGTTCACGAGGCGCTGGTCGAGGAATCGGTGCTGGGCTGGAAGGAATTCGAGCTCGAGGTGATGCGCGACTTCCGCGACAACTTCGTGGTGGTCTGCTCGATTGAGAATGTCGACCCCATGGGCATCCACACCGGCGATTCCATCACGGTGGCTCCCGCCCAGACGCTGACCGATAAGGAATACCAGCGCATGCGCGATGCCGCCGCGGCGGTGATCCGCGAAGTAGGTGTGGAGACCGGCGGGTCGAACATCCAGTTTGCCGTTGAGCCGCGCACCGGCCGCATGGTGATGATTGAAATGAACCCGCGGGTCTCGCGCAGCTCCGCGCTGGCGTCCAAGGCCACGGGATTCCCCATCGCCAAGATTGCCGCGCGGCTGGCCGTGGGGATGACCCTCGACGAAATCCCCAACGACATCACCCGCAAGACGCCCTCGTGTTTCGAGCCGACGATTGATTATGTCGTCGTGAAAATCCCGAAATGGCAGTTTGAGAAGTTCCCCGGCGCGGATACGACGCTCGGCACACAGATGAAGTCGGTGGGGGAGGTGATGGCCATCGGCCGGACGTTCAAGGAAGCGTTGCAGAAAGGCATGCGTTCGCTTGAACCGCACTCGCCCTGGCGCGCCCCGGCTGATGCGCCCGCGTCGCTGCTGCGCGAGAAGCTAGCCACGCCGCGACCGGACCGCATCCACTGGCTACTGGTGGCGCTCGAGCGCGGCCTGCCTGCGGCAGAGATTTGCGCGCTGACGAAAATCGATCCATGGTTCGTCCGCCAGATGGAGGAAATCGCCGCGCTCAGCCGTCGCCTGGCTGGCGTCACGCTGGAAACGGTCTCGCCGGAATTACTGCGCGGAGCCAAGCGCCATGGCGCGAGCGACGAGCAACTCGCGCAGCTCTGGGGCACCACGCCGGCGGCCGTGCGGCACCAGCGGGCGAAGCACTGCATTGCGCCCGTCTTCAAGCGCGTGGATACCTGCGCAGCGGAGTTCGAGTCCTACACGCCCTACCTCTACTCCACCTACGAGGAAGAGGACGAAGCCGACGTGGTTGCTCGGCCGAAGATTGCCATCCTCGGCAGCGGGCCCAACCGCATCGGGCAGGGAATCGAGTTCGACTATTGCTGCTGCCACGCCTCGTTCGCGCTGCACGAAGACGGCTTCGAGACGGTGATGATCAATTGCAACCCGGAAACCGTCTCGACCGATTACGACACCTCCGACCGGCTCTACTTCGAGCCGCTCACGCTCGAAGACGTCCTGGCGGTAATCGAGCGCGAGAAACCGCAGGGAGTCATCGTGCAGTTCGGCGGGCAGACGCCACTCAATCTGGCGCTCGAGCTCAAGCGCAACGGCGTGCCCATCATCGGCACCGCGCCGGAGTCCATTGACCTGGCCGAGGACCGGCGGCGCTTTGGCCGGCTGCTCGAGGAGCTGGGCATCCCGCAGCCGCGGAATGGCACCGCGCTGGTGCCCGAAGAAGCCGCGCGGGTGGCGGGCCAGGTCGGCTTGCCAGTGCTTGTGCGGCCCAGCTACGTGCTCGGCGGGCGCGCGATGGTGATCGCCTATGATTTGAACACGGTGCAGGAGTACGTCGCGCAGGCCGCGCTGATGGGGCCCGCGCGCCCCGTGCTGATTGATCAGTTCCTCGAAGAGGCCACCGAAGTGGACGTGGACGCACTGGCGGACGGCACCGATGTCGTCATTGGCGGCATTATGGAGCACATCGAGGAGGCTGGGGTGCATTCGGGCGACTCCTCCTGCGTGTTGCCGCCCGTGTCGCTCTCCGCGGGCGTGCTCGGACGCATCCGCGACTACACGCGGCTGCTCGCACAAGCGCTCCAGGTGGTCGGGCTGATGAACGTGCAGTACGCCATCCAGCGCGACACCGTGTATGTGCTCGAGGTGAACCCACGCGCCTCACGCACGGTGCCGTACGTGAGCAAGGCCACGGGCGTGCCGCTCGCCAAGGTGGCCGCGCGGCTGATGACCGGCCGGAAGCTCGCGGAGATGAATCTTCCGGTGGTGCAGACCAACGGGGTAGCCGAGCTCGCCGTGCGCGATTACCACGCGGTAAAGTCGCCGGTGTTCCCGTTTAACAAATTCCGCGGTGTGGACACCATCCTGGGGCCGGAGATGCGCTCGACGGGCGAGGTCATGGGCATCGCCAAGAGCTTTGGGCAGGCGTTCGCCAAGGCGCAGCTCGCCGCCGGGCAGCGCCTCCCCCGCAAGGGCACGCTCTTCATCAGCGTCAGCGACCACGACAAACGGCACGTCGCACCACTCGGGCGTGAGCTCGCCGCGCTGGGCTTCAAGCTGATCGCCACCCGCGGCACGGCTGCTGCGCTGCGGGCCGCGGGCATTGAGGCCGGACCGGTCTATAAGGTGAACGAAGGCCGGCCGAACATCGTGGACCTGGTGAAGACGGGCAAAGTAGACCTGATCATCAATACGCCGCTCGGCCGCGAATCATTCTACGACGAAAAGTCTATCCGCCGCGCCGCGATCCGCTACAACGTGCCCTGCATCACCACGATCTCGGCCGCTAACGCCGCCGCTCGCGGCCTGCGCGCCATGCTGGAGCACGCCTTCGAGGTCTCCGCTCTGCAGGACCTACACGCTCTAAAGGCGGCCGCACAGCGCCTGCGTTCCCAGGCCGACTGACCACCTCGCCGGGGTCTGGGACGGAAAGTGCGATAGAATCGGGCCATGAAACTCCACGGCATTTTCCCGCCACTCACGACGCCGTTTACAAACGAGGGCGACCTAGCGCTCGACCGGCTGCGCAGGAACGTGACGCAGTACAACCGCACGCGGCTGGCCGGGTACGTGGTCGTCGGCTCGACGGGCGAGTCGGTGCTGCTCAGCCGCGATGAAGTCGAGCGCGTGTGGGCCGCAGCTCGTGAGGCCGCTGCGGCGGAAAAACTTCTCATCGCAGGCACCGGTGTGGATTCTACTTCGGAGACGATTGAGCGCACGAGCTGCGCGGCGGCCTTGGGCTATCAGGCCGCCCTCGTGAAAACCCCGTATTATTACAAACCGCAGATGACCCCGCAGGTCGAGCTCGAGCATTTTCTCCGCGTGGCCGAAGCTGCGCGGATTCCGGTGCTCATCTATTCTGTGCCGCAGTTCACCGGGCTCGCCGTCGAAGCCAGTTTGGTGGCTCGGCTAGCTGAGCACCCGAACATCATCGGCATCAAGGAAAGCTCGGGGAATGTTCAGCGAGTTGCGGAGATCATCCACGCGACACCGCCCACTTTTCAAACGCTGGTGGGCTCGGCCACGACGCTCTATCCTTCGCTGGTCTTGGGCGCGGTTGGCGGCGTGCTGGCGATTGCCTGCGCGCTGCCGGAGCTTTGCGTCGAGCTGTATGATGCCGCGCGCGCCGGCGACGCAGATCGCGCGCGGACTCTGCAGCATCGCTTGCTCGCGCCGACACTCAAGGTTCTCGGCGAGCATGGCATCCCCGGATTGAAGTACGCGATGGATCGTCTGGGATACTACGGCGGGGCCTCGCGGCGACCCTTCTTGCCGCTCACGGATGCGCAGAAGTGCGAAATGGATGCGGTTCTTGCCTCGGTTGCCGTGGCGGCTGCGCCAGGAGACTAGGAGAGGCCGGCTAGCTGCTGTTGGGAAACAGCTTGTCCAGCGGGATACTGACGGATCCGATCGAGCCCGAAGTGGCGTCGCGGACGATCACGCGAAGCTTTGCGGCACCCGCAGCGATGGGCAGATTACGGCTCAGAGTCACTCCCTGGTTCAGAACTACTTCATAGGTTGGGCGCAACAGGTGCAGATTCAAAGTTTTCGCTTCGCCGGTCACACTATTCCCATCGGACCCAAGCTGGACGAAGAGCAAATCGATAGCCCCGATCCAGCGATCCCCTTCGGGATCCAGCGTGACGTCGCGCGCAGGAATCTGCAGCTCCATCTTCAGCGTTCTGGCCCCGGGGACGTCCACAGGTGTGACGCGAACGCTCAGGCCGAGGCTCGTGGCGTCGAGCGGGCTGCCGACGGCCTCGCGCATGAACGCTTGACGCTGCCTGGGGTCCAGCGGCACATCGGGCAGCGCGAAGTAGCCGCCGCGGTAGCGCAGGCGGACCCCGGGGCGTTTCACCTGCACCTTGATCTCGCGGAACTTGCCGTCCCACTGCCCGTGCGCGGGATAGTAACCCAGCACGTAGGTCACGCGGGAATCCTCGATGGCTCGGCGGACGGAGCCGAGAATGTCGTTCGTGTTGTAAAAGGCGCGGCCGCCCGTGCGGTCGGCGAGGATGTTCATTGTGTCGAAGTTCGCCCGATTTGGCGAAAGTGTGATCGTGGAGGGAACGCCGCGGCGCCCGGGCATTCCTCCGCGGGTTGCGCTCAGCGGTGAATTGCGGAAAGCTGGGCCCATCAGCCCGCGCGCATCCACCGGATAGACGGCTAGGTTTGCATTGTTGAGTGCCCGGGCGGCGCGTTCGACCTCGGGGCTGAACGTGCGCCGCTCCTGCGTTGAGCCCGGGGTCATCGGCGCATCCAGGCCGACGTAAAATGGGAAGCTGCCGGAGACCCAGATTAGGTTCTTTCGCCCGGGCAGCCGCGCCAAGTGGTTGGCGATGTCCTCGAGAGCGCCGGCAGTCCGCTGCACCCGGTTTGTCGTATAGAAGTCGGCCATGCGCTGGTTGGCGTCATTCAAAAACTGGTCAATCTGATCGTTTCCCGTACTGACCTCTTCCGACTCAGAAGCCTCGAGCTCAGCCGGGGCGTGCCCTTTGTATCGCTGGATGGCGCGCAGCAGCGACGTGGCGTCGGTGGTGAAGTCGTGGAGCACCTTCAGGCTGGTGGTCAGTGTGTAAACCGCCACGCGGTCCTGCGGCTGGAGCTGGCTCAGGAACTTGATGATCTGTTGGCGCGCATAGGACAAATCTTCGAAGCGCGTGTTGAGCCCATCGAGCAGGATCACGGTCACGCTAGTGGGCGTGCCCTCCTTTTGCTCCAGGCGATTGGAGTAAAGGTTCGCGGGCTGAGGCTGCGCTGGTGCCGGCAGCATGCCGAGGGATTCGACAGAAAACGAGCTGATCTCCTGCGGCTTCCCCTGGTCGAGCAGGACGAAATCGTCCCGCTTCAGGTCTGCGACGGGCTCGCCTTTCTTGTCCTGCACGATCACGTTCACCTGCACGAGGTGCGTCGTGACGCGTAGCGGGGGCGCTTGTGCCTGGGCTTGAGCCGGCGCTAGCGCAGGAGCGGTCGCGGGCACCTGAGCCAGGAACGGCGCAGCGAGCAGAACGGCACAAAACCAGGCGAGTAGCCCCTTCAGGATGCCCCGCGATCCCACTACCTTCGGCAGGCTCCCTCTGGACACGTCGAGGCATTGGCGCATCGCGACAGTTTACGCCTGAATGAGCATGGAAAGAGAGTTTGTATCCCAGGCACCGCGTGGCACATCTATTGATACAACCCGGCGCGATTGCCCGAGTAGCGCGCGGCATGTATGATGGCGGTTCCCATGGAGTGTCACTGTCTTCGACCGGCCGAGCTGCCGCATGTAACGCGCCTGTTCGCCACGTTCCTCGATGATTTCGGGCCACTGGCCGAGTTTTACGTTCACCCACCGACTGAGGAAGGCATCCTCACGGCCGCGCACGAAGTCCGGCTCGATGCCGGAACGCGCCGTCTGGTCGTCGAGGTGCTGCGCGAGCAGAATCAGCGGCTGGGGGCCGACGGCACGACCTCGAAGAGCCTCGACCGGCTCGCCGCGGGCGCTGTGGCCGTGGTTACCGGCCAGCAGGTGGGGCTCTTCAGCGGCCCGAGCTACAGCATTTACAAAGCGCTCTCCGCAATCCGCATCGCGCGGCAGTTGACCGAGCGCGGCACCGATGCGGTGCCCGTGTTCTGGCTGGCCACCGAAGACCACGACCTCGCTGAGATCAATCATTGTTACTGGCCGGGCCGCAGCGGCCTCGAGCGAATGGAAGTGGCGGCCCAGGGGTTCGGCCGGCGCGTGGGTGAAGTTCGGCTGGGCGAATCTATGGTTCCGGCGGTGGCACGAGCGCAGGCGCTGCTCGAGGGGCCGTCGGCGGAGGAAGCGGGCCGCTTTCTCGCGGAGTCGTACCGCCCGCAGGAGACGTTTGGCTCGGCCTTCGGGAAACTGATGGCGCGACTCTTCGCGGAGAGGGGAATCATCCTGCTCGACCCGCTCGACGCGCGGTTGCATCGGCTGGTGGCTCCGGTCTATCGGCGGGCGCTGGAGGAGACCACAACTCTCACGGGCGAATTGCTGGCGCGGAGCAGGAAACTGGACCGCGCCGGCTATCACGCGCAGGTGAAGGTCACCGAGCGGAGCACGCTGCTATTCCTCAACGTGGATGGACAGCGGCAGCCGGTCCGCCAGCGCGGGGAAGGCTTCGTCGCCGGGCGCGGGAGCTTCTCCGCGGCCGATCTGCTGGACGCGATCGAGCGCACGCCTGAAGCGTTCAGCGCGAATGTCCTGCTCCGGCCGGTGGTGCAGGACGCCCTGCTGCCCACGGCCGCCTACGTTGGCGGGCCCGCCGAGGTCGCTTACTTCGCGCAGGCCGAAGTGGTGTATCGGCGACTGCTGGGGCGCATGCCGGCGGTGGTGTCGCGCGCGAGCTTCACGCTAATCGAGCCGCACGTCGCTCGCCTGCTTAAGAAATACGAGCTCGAGTTGTGCGACGTCCTGCGCGGCCACCAGCACCTCCGCAACAGGCTGGAGCGGAGGTTCCTTTCGAAGGTACTTGCGAAGCGATTTGACGCGGGCGAAAAGACCATCCGCCGGTTGCTGGCCGGCCTGCGCCAGCCCTTGAGCAAGCTCGATACGACGCTGCTGGGTGCGTTGGACACCACCGAGCGGAAAATGCTCTACCAGTTTCTCCGCCTGCGCAGGAAGGTGGGTCGAGCGCAGAATTTCCGTACCGGCGTGCTCGACGCGCACGAGCGGCAACTCACCGAGGCGCTCTATCCCCACCACGATCTGCAAGAGCGCACCGTATGTTTTCTCCCACTGCTGGCCCGGCATGGACCGGCATTGCTGGATGAACTGGCGGAGCGCGCTGGAATTGGCGTGAATCAGCATCAGGTCCTGTTCCTCTAAGCGCGGCGGCCGTGCGGCCGGGGACGCAGCTTCCGTCCGTGTTAGAATTGGGAAAATGGCGCTCTCATCTGCAATCTTTTCTTGGAGGCTGGTTGATGAAAATCACCCCGGGGAAGCGAAAAGGTTTGGAGGCGGTCTCCGATCAGCGCGGCGTGATTGCCGCGGCGGCGATGGACCAGCGCGGCTCGCTCCGAAGCGCCATCGCCAAAGAAAGAGGGATTGACAAGAAAGCCGTCACGCGCGAGATGATGGCGGAGTTCAAGGAAGCGGTTGTGCGGGTCCTCACACCGTACGCCAGCGCCATCCTGCTCGATCCGGAGTACGGTCTTTCTGCTGCGAAGCAGCGCGCCAAGAACGCCGGTCTGCTGCTCGCCTACGAGAAGAGCGGCTACGACAATACGCGCCCCGGGCGTCTGCCCGACCTGCTGGACCATTATTCGGTCCGGCGTCTCGTGGCTGCGGGCGCGGATTGCATCAAGATCCTGCTCTATTACACGCCGTTCGATCCGCGGGAGATTAATGAGACCAAGCACGCCTGGGTGGAGCGCATCGGAGCCGAATGCGCCGCGGCCGACGTCCCTTTCTTCCTTGAGCTTGTCGGTTATGAGGAGGGGGTGGACGAAAAGGGCATCGAGTTCGCCCGCAAGAAGCCCGAATGCGTGATCGAGAGCATGCGTGAGTTCTCCAAGCCCGAGTACGGCGTGGACGTGTTGAAGGTCGAGGTGCCGGTGAACATGGCCTTTGTCAAGGGCGCGCGCCCGTGCAAGGGTGAATCTGTCTATACGCGCGAAGAGGCCAAAGAACATTTCCGCAGGGCCGCTGGCGTCGCCAGGAAACCCTTTATCTATCTTTCGGCTGGCGTGAGCAACGAAACCTTTAGCGATACACTCGACCTGGCCGCTGAATCGGGGGTCAATTTCTCCGGCGTGCTCTGCGGCCGCGCCACGTGGAAAGACGCTATACCCGTCTACGCCAAGAGAGGCATCCAGGCGCTCGAAGACTGGCTGGCCGACCAGGGCGTCAAGAACATCAAGAACGTCAACGGCCGCCTGACCGCGGCGAAACCCTGGTTCACGTTCTATGGCGCTGCGTCTGCGGCGGCCCTGAGCTAGCCCCTTGAACACTCAAGGCCTGCAAATAGGTAAGCCGAAGACGTGAATTCCAGCGGCAGCCCGGCGAAGCAATCCGCTCGCGAGTTACTCCGCGTCGTTGATCTCAAGACCGCGCGAAGGACTCAGTTGCTGGACATCACCACTGCAGTGGCCAAACTGGTTGCCGCGTCCGGTGTGCGGCACGGCACCTGCCACCTCTATGTGCCGCATACCACCGCCGGGCTCGCCATCAACGAAAACGACGACCCGGAGGTAGCCCGCGACATCGAGGGCGCGCTCGATCGCCTGGTGCCCCAGGGCGGCACGTACCAGCACGGGGAAGGCAACGCCGATTCGCACATCAAGTCCACGCTGACGGGTGTATCGCAGACGGTTCCGATTGCAGACGGGCGGCTCGCGCTGGGCCGCTGGCAAGGCATTTTCTTCTGCGAATTCGATGGCCCGCGCGAGCGACAGGTCCGCGTCAAGATTGTTCCCGACCCGGACAGATAACCTCTGCGCCCTGGGCGCCTCTGCGGTATGCTCACGGATGTCATGAGCCTCGGCATTTACATCCAGGTGCCCTTCTGCCAGACCAAGTGCACCTACTGCAATTTCCACACGGGCGTCTTTACAAAAAACCTCTACGCGCCGTACGTCCACGCGGTCTGCCGCGAATTGGCCGAGCACGCGAAGCTATACAGTGGCGCGGGGATCGGCTGGACGCCGGGACTCCCCTCCGCTACGGTGGATACGGTTTACGTCGGCGGGGGAACGCCCAGCCTGCTCGACCCCGCCGCGCTCGCGCGGATGCTGGAAACCGTGCGCGCCGCCTTCTCCTGCCAGCTCGAAGAGGTCACGTTGGAAGCCGACCCGGAAACCATTACGGCAGAGAAGGCCGCCGCCTGGCGCGCCGCGGGCCTCAGTCGCATCAGCCTCGGAGTTCAATCGTCCAACGACACCGAGCTCAGGGCTGCGGGTCGCCTGCACTGCACCAAAGACGTTTTCGAGGCGACGCGCCTCCTGCGTGCAGCCGGCTTCGACAACCTCAGCTTCGACCTGATTGTTGGTCTTCCCCATCAGACGGCAGCGAGTTGGGGAGACTCCTTGGGGATCCTCTTGCGCCTCCGGCCGGAGCACGTCTCGATTTACCTCCTGGAAATTGACGAGGGCAGCCGGCTGGGAAGGGAAGTGCTCGCTGGCGGGCCCCGCTACAGCGCTGACGCTTTGCCGGATGACGATGCAATGGCCGCGTTCTACGAGCTTGCCTGCGCCCGCCTGGCGCGCGAGGGCTATGAACATTATGAAATCTCGAATTGGGCCCTGTCGGGCTTTCGCTCGCGCCATAACCTGAAATACTGGCGACGGGCGCCTTACCTAGGCTTTGGCGCCGGCGCGCACTCGTTTAGCGGCCGCGAACGATGGGCCAACGTTCACGACCCGGCAAGCTACGCGGCAACCATCGAAAAAGGCATTCTTCCGGCCGAGCAGGTCCAGCACGTGACGCTGCAACAGGCGCTCGAGGAGGAATTCTTCCTCGGGCTGCGCCAACTGGAGGGGGTGGACCTCGGGCGCATCGAGAAGCAGTACAATGCGAGCTTCCAGGATCGCATCGAGGGACTCCTCGCCAGCGGCCTGGTGGAGCTCGATGGCACGCGGCTCCGCTTGGCGCCGGCGCGCCTGACCGTGGCGAACGAGGTGTTCGTCGAACTGCTCGGTTAAAGGGGCGGCCATGCCGGGAGTTTCTGCAACGAAACCAGCGAGTCAGAAACGCGCGCCGGCAAAGACCGCAGCCGTCGTGGATCTCCGCAGCGATACCGTCACCAAGCCAACCTCGGAGATGCGCCGGGCCATGGCCGAAGCCGAGGTTGGCGACGACGTTTACGGCGAGGACCCCACCGTCAACCAGCTCCAGGCCCGAGCGGCGGAAATCTTCGCGCGCGAGGCGGCGCTGTTTGTTCCTTCCGGCTCGATGGGCAACCTCATTGCCATCAAGGTATGGACGCACCACGGCAACGAAGTGATCTGCGAGGAGCGCGCCCACATCAACCAGTACGAACTGGCCTCGATGTCGGCCATTGCGGGATGCATGCCGCGGACGACGACCGCGCCCGACGGGATCCTTGACTGGCAACTGATCGAGCCGCTGATCCGGCCGAAGATCTACTATCGCGCGCAGACCGGGCTTGTGGCGCTCGAGAACACGCACAACATGGCCGGCGGCACCACCTATCCTCCCGAAGTGGCTGAGGAGATCTGTGACCGCGCGCATGACGCCGGGCTGCCCGCTCATCTGGACGGCGCGCGCATCTTCAACGCTGCGGTGGCGCTCGAGCGCAGCGTGGTGGAACTCACTCATAAGTTCGATTCAGTGATGTTCTGCCTCTCGAAGGGGCTGGGAGCGCCCGTCGGCTCGATGTTGGTCGGCTCGCGCGAGTTCATCGAAAAGGCGCACATTTACCGGAAACTGTTTGGCGGCGGGATGCGGCAGGTGGGCGTGCTCGCTGCGGCGGGTCTGGTGGCGCTCGAAAAATCGCCGGCCAAGCTCGAGCGCGACCACCAAAACGCGCGCTACCTCGCCGAAGGACTCGCAAAGATTCCAGGAATCAGTGTGGACCCGAAGAAGGTCCATACGAACATCGTGATCTTCGACGTCCGCGCCACGGGCCGCACGGCGGAGGAGATTTGCGCCGAACTCGGTAAACGCAGAGTTCTAGCCGGGCCCAGGGACAAATACACCATCCGCATGGTCACTCATTACGACGCGGACCGCCCGGGAATCGAGCGGGCGCTGGCTGCACTTCGCGAAATCGCTCGGCGCTGACCCAAGACCCGGGGCCAAGGAAATCGGGCGCTCCCATAGGGGAATCGGGGGTGCTTATGCTTCATCAGTTGCTTCGCCGTCGTTTCTTTGCCACAGCGGTTGTGATGGTGTTGGTGTTTTCTGCCGTTACGGTGGCGGCGCAAACATCGCCGGCCGCGCTAAAAAGGAAAGCCGCCTCCGCCAGGGTAACGGTGGCGGAGGCTCGGGCGTTTGTGGACGCTGCTGAAAAACGCCTGCTCGACATTTGGATCAAGGACTATCGCGCCCAGTGGCTCCAGCAGACCTTCATCACCGACGACACCGAGCGCATCGCCGCAGACGCCGATCAAGCGGCCAACGCCGCCACCACGGAACTCGCGACGCAGGCCACACGCTTTGACAAGCTCAAGCTGCCACAGGACGTTGCCCGCAAACTGACGCTGCTGAGGTTGTCTCTCGACTTGCCCGCGCCGCGCAACGCGGCCGAACAGGCCGAGCTGGCGCGGCTCGCCGCCTCCTTACAAAGCGACTACGGCAAAGGACAGTGGTGCCCGGAAGGCGAGAAGTGCCTCGCACTGGGAGATATGGAGCGCATCCTAGCCGAGAGCCGCGATCCGAATGAGTTGCTGCGCGTGTGGAAAGGTTGGCACGCGGTCGGGGCGCCGATGCGGAAGAGATACGTGCGGCTAGCCGAACTCGGCAACAAAGGCGCCCGGGAACTGGGTTTCGCCGACCTGGGGGCGCTGTGGCGCTCGCGCTACGACATGCCGCCGGAGGCCTTCAGCCGTGAACGCGACCGCCTCTGGGAACAGGTCAGACCGTTTTACCTCGCGCTGCACGCCTACATCCGCGGGCGCCTGGCCGAGCACTACGGCAAAGACCTGGTGCCCGAGGACGGCCCCATCCCAGGGCACCTGCTCGGCAACATGTGGGCCCAGACCTGGCTGAACGTTTATCCGCTGGTGGCCCCGCCGCAGGGCGATCCGGGTTTCAACCTCACCGACCTGCTGAGGGCAAAAAGGATTGAGCCGTTGGGCATGGTTCATTACGGCGAGCGATTTTTCCTCTCTCTTGGCTTCGCGCCCCTGCCGGAAACTTTCTGGAAGCGTTCGCTGTTCACCAAGCCGCGCGACCGTGATGTCGTCTGCCATGCCAGCGCCTGGAGCATTGATTACATGGATGACCTGCGGCTGAAGATGTGCATCGAGATCAACGATGAGGACTTCGCCACCATCCATCATGAGCTCGGACACAACTTTTATCAGCGTGCCTACAATCACCAGCCGCCGCTGTTTCAGAATGGTGCCAACGAAGGCTTCCACGAGGCCATCGGCGATACCATCGCTCTCTCCATCACGCCTGAATACCTCCACGCGATCGGCTTGCTGGACCAGGTGCCGCCGCCTTCGGGCGACTTGGGCCTGCTGATGAAGCGCGCGCTCACCAAGATCGCCTTCCTGCCGTTCGGCCTTGTCGTGGACCAGTGGCGCTGGAAAGTGTTCTCCGGCGAGGTCCAGCCGGGCGAGTACAACAAAGCCTGGTGGGAACTGCGGAGGAAATATCAGGGCGTCTCGCCGCCAGCTCCGCGGACCGAGGCCGATTTCGACCCGGGGGCGAAATTCCACGTCGCGGCCAATGTTCCTTACACGCGCTATTTCCTGGCGATGATCCTTCAGTTCCAGTTCCACCGCGCGCTCTGCCGTGAAGCGGGCTTCACCGGGCCGCTCTATCGCTGCTCGATCTACGACAACAAGGCGGCCGGGGCGAGATTGAAAAAGATGCTCGAAATGGGACAGAGGCATCCCTGGCCGGAAGCGCTTGAGGTCCTCACAGGCGAGCGGGAGATGGATGCCACGGCAATTCTGGATTATTTTGCGCCGCTCAAGGCGTGGCTTGACGAGCAGAACAGAAAGTACAACTACAAAATCGGCTGGTAGCGACGCGCAGCGGTGCCTGCGTTCGAGATGCCGCCTGGCGCAGCATCACGCAACCCGTCGCCGCACGATCCTGGCCCGGAACGGCAACCAGGCATCCGTATGAGAAGACGAAATCAGGAAATGGTTAAAGGTGCTCCCGCCTCGCTGAAGATCCCGCACTTCGTCTGCATCGCCTCTTGCGCTTTCCACCGGCGAACCGGCCTTTTTGGCCAGCGCCCTCCCTGTGATATAAAGGATCGTTCGCTTGCAAGGCGCTCTCGCGCGTGGTTGCTAAAGGAGCCGAGCCAAACCCACCGTGGATTTTTCCCTGACCGACGAACAGCAACAACTGCGCCGCGCGGTCCGTGAATTTGCCGAGTCGGAAATCGCTCCGCACGTGATGGAGTGGGACGAAGCCTCCCGCTTTCCCTCTGAAATCATCCCCAAGCTCGCGGAGATGAGCTTGCTCGGCGTCATTTTCCCCGAGCAGTGCGGCGGCGCGGGGCTGGGTTACCTCGAATACGTCATCGCCATCGAGGAACTGGCGCGCGTGGATGGGTCGGTGGGCTTGATCGTCGCCGCACACAATTCGCTCTGCACCAACCATATCTACAAGTTCGGAACCGAGGAGCAGCGGCGGAAATATGTCGCGCCGTTGGCCCAGGGAAAGAAGCTGGGCTGCTGGTCGCTCACCGAGCCCGAAGCAGGCTCGGACGCCGGCGGCACCCGGACCGTTGCCGAGCGCAGAGACGCCGGCTGGGCGCTGAACGGGGCCAAGACCTTTACGACGAACGGCCACCACGCCGACGTCTGCGTGGCCATGGCGGTCACCGACCGCTCGAAGGGCGCCCACGGCATTTCAGCATTCATCCTGGAGAAGGGCATGCCCGGCTTTACCCTCGGGAAAAAGGAGAACAAGTTGGGCATGCGCGCGAGCGATACTTCCGAGGTGGTTTTCAGTGATTGCCGCGTCAGCGCCGAACATCTCCTCGGCCGGGAAGGAGAAGGCTTCATCAACAGCCTCCAGGTGCTCGACGGCGGCCGCATCTCGATTGCCGCGCTGGCCCTGGGCATGGCCCAAGGGGCCTTCCAGGCCTCGCTGAAGTACGCGCGACACCGCAAGCAGTTCGGCAAGGCCATCAGCGAGTTTCAGGCCATTCAGTTCAAGCTGGCCGACATGGCCACGCAGATCGAGGCCGCGCAGATGCTGGTTTATCGCGCGGCTTGGCTGGCGGATCAGAAGGACGTGCGCTTTACCAGGGAATCGAGCATGGCCAAGCTGTACGCCAGCGAGGCGGCTGTCCGGGTGGCCAATGAGGCAGTGCAGATTTTCGGCGGCTACGGCTTCATCAAGGATTATCCGGCCGAGAAGTACTATCGCGATGTCAAGCTGTGTACCATTGGCGAAGGAACCAGCGAAATCCAGCGGTTGGTCATCGCCCGGCAGCTTCTCGGGAAAAGATACGGTTGAATTCTTTCCGCAATCGGTCTTAATTCTTGGTTTCTATTCTGCATTCATCGGCGTTCATCTGTAGTTGAAGGCTGGTCCTTGATGTCTGTTGCGGTGGACAACTGGGCCGAGCAGGTTCGCGCGGGCGACGTGCGCGCCATTTCGCGCGCCATCACCGCAATCGAGAACCGCGACGCGGAAGCGGAGGGGCTGTTGCGCAGCCTGTTTCCGTCCACCGGCCAGGCGTACCTGATCGGCGTGACGGGCGCGCCGGGGACAGGCAAGAGCACGCTGGTGGACCGCCTGGCGGCTCACTATCGCCGCCAGCAGCAAACCGTGGGGATTATCGCGGTGGATCCCACGAGCGCCTTTACCGGCGGCGCGATTCTGGGCGACCGCATCCGCATGCAGGGCCACGCCACGGACGCCGGGATCTACATTCGCTCGATGGCCACGCGCGGCTTCCTCGGGGGGCTCGCGCGCGCGACCGGCGATGTCGCTCTCTTGCTCGATGCCGCAGGGAAGCAGGTGGTGCTGATCGAAACGGTCGGCGTCGGCCAGGACGAAATTGATATTGTGCGGCTGGCGGACTGCACGCTCGTGGTGCTGGTGCCCGGGCTCGGTGACGACGTGCAAAGCATGAAGGCGGGCCTGATGGAAATCGGCGATCTCTTTGTGCTCAATAAGTCCGACCGCGAGGGCGCCGATCGGCTCGAGCAGCAGATCCAGGCTATGCTGCACCTAATGCCTGAGCGCGAAGGGTGGAAGCCGCCCGTCGCGCGTACCGTGGCCACCGAGGACAAGGGCACCGATGCGGTGGCTACTGCGATTGCAGACTTCCGCGCGCGGTCGGAGCTGAGCCGCGAGCGTCGAGCAAAAAAAATCCAGCACTGGAAGCGGCGCCTGCTCGACCTGCTCGAGACGCGCTTGCTCGAGCGCGTTCTGGGCGACGCGCGCGGCGAACAGGCGCTGGAAGCGCTTGCGGCGGAAGTCGCGGAGCGCAAGAAGGACCCCTATGGCGCCGTGAACGAGCTCCTGGTCCGAGCCGATCTGGTGTAGCGCCGGCCTCTGGTCGGCGCCTTTGAAGAGCCAGCGAGAGGGGAAAGGCGAGAATGGCAACAAAGAAGCAACCGCGACGTGCGGGCCCCGAGGAAAAGGTGAGTATCGGCATCATCGGCGGCAGCGGTCTTTACGCCATGCCGGGCCTGACCGGCGCACGCGAGGTGCGCGTCCAGACGCCCTTCGGCGAGCCCTCCGACGTCTGTGTGGTGGGTACGCTCGAAGACTGCCGCGTCGTGTTTCTTGCCCGCCACGGGCGCGGCCACCGCCTGCTCCCCTCCGAAATCAACTACCGGGCCAACATTTATGCGATGAAGCTTCTCGGGGTCGAGCGCATCCTTTCGGTCAGTGCCGTCGGGTCGCTCAAGGAAGAGTTGCAGCCGCTCGAGTTCCTCATCCCCGATCAGTTCTACGACCGCACGCGGTTGCGCCTTGCCACGTTTTTCGGGGGCGGCATCGTGGCGCACGTCACGTTCGACAAACCGACTTGCTGGCAGCTCTCAGGCGTGCTCGCCGGCGCTTGTGACCGCGCCGGCGTCAAGGTGCACCGCGGCGGTACCTACGTTTGCATGGAAGGGCCGCAGTTCTCCACCCTGGCCGAGGCGCACGTGCACCGGCAGTTGCGCTTCGACGTGATCGGGATGACCAATTTGACGGAAGCGAAGCTCGCGCGCGAAGCGGAAATCTGTTACGCCACCGTGGCCATGATCACCGATTACGATTGCTGGCACCCGCAGCACCATTCGGTGACCGTCACCGAAATCATCAACAACCTGAACCGCAACGCCGAGAACGCGCAGAACGTCATCCGCGAGGCGGTCCGCGCCATGCCGGCCCAGCGCGCCTGCCGCTGCGGCTCGGCGCTGGCCCACGCCATCATCACCCAAGCGTCGCTGATTCCTGCCGCCGCGCGAAAGCGTCTGGCGGCCATCGTTGGCAAGTATCTCTCCTAGGGAGCACCCATGTCCCTGCTGGTAGTTGGCTCGGTGGCGTTTGATGCGCTGGAAACCCCCTTCGGGAAGGTCGAACGGACGCTCGGCGGCGCGGCCACCTACTTCTCCATCGCCGCCAGCTTTTTTACCCGCGTCAATCTGGTGGGCGTGGTGGGCGAGGATTTCACACCAGGCGATGCGGCCATCTTTCGCGGCCGGGGCATTGACGTCGCCGGACTCGAGCACGCGCCGGGTAAGACGTTCTTCTGGGCGGGCCGGTACAGCGACCATCTGAACGACCGCATCACGCTGGCCACCGAGTTGAACGTCTTCGCCAAATTCAATCCGAAGCTTCCGGCGGCATACCGCGACTCAGCCTACATCTTTCTGGCTAACATCGACCCGACGCTCCAGCGTGCGGTGCTCGCGCAGGTGCGTCGCCGGCCGCGGCTGGTGGCGCTGGACACCATGAACTACTGGATCGAGCGCACGCCGGTCGAACTTCGGCAGACGCTGAAGCATGCGCAGGTCCTGATGATCAACGACACGGAGACCCGCCAGCTCTCGAGCGAGCACAACTTGCTCCGCGCCGCGCGGCACATCTTCCGGCTCGGCCCCCGCACCCTGGTGATCAAGCGCGGCGAGCATGGCGCGATGATGGTGCACCGGGATTCGGTCTTCTGCGTTCCCGCATTCCCGCTTGAGGAAGTGCACGACCCCACCGGCGCAGGCGATAGCTTTGCTGGCGGCTTCATGGGTTATCTGGCCAAGGCGGGGCGCGTCAACGATGCGACGCTGCGCCAGGCTATGGTCTACGGCTCAGTGATGGGCAGCTTCGCCGTCGAGCGCTTCGGGCTGGACCGCCTGCGCGCGCTTACGCGCCGGGAGATTGCCGCCCGCGCGCGGCATTTCCACCGACTCACGCAGTTCCAACTCTAGTTCCTTCGGCCATCCTGTGCCCGCCCGGTGTAGTAGAATCGCCAAATCTCTGGACTGGGGGCGCGATGCAAACCGACCTGACTTGGACCATCATCGTCCGCCTGTTGCTGGCTGCTGCGCTGGGAGGAGTGGTCGGGCTGGAGCGTCAACTGCGCCGCAAGCCCGCCGGCCTGCGCACGAACATGTTCATCTGCATGGGCTCCGCGCTGTTCACCCTGCTTTCGGCCGAGATCGCACGGCGGTTCGGCGACCCGAGCCCCACCCGCATCGTCTCCAACCTGATCCCTGGCATCGGCTTCATTGGTGCGGGCGCGATTATCCGCGAGCGCGGCTCGGTGGTCGGCCTGACGACCGCGGCGACGGTATTCGTCGTCGCGAGCGTGGGGATGGCGGTTGGTGCGGGGCTCTACATGACCTCCGTGTTTGCCGGACTCCTGATCCTGGTGGCGCTGAGTGCGCTCGGCTGGATCGAAGATCGCTTCAGCCTGAAGACTCGGCTGATGACCTTCCGCGTCACTACGCCGCACATGGAGGAGGTGATGGCCCGCACCCATCAGCTTCTGGCGGAAATGAAAGTCTCCATGCAGCACTTTCAGGTGTTTCGCGTGGGACAGGACTTCGTTCTGGAGTTTGATGTCGAAGTCAGCCACACGCAGCAGCATGAAATCATCGGGAAGCTCAGCGGGCTCGATGTGCGTTGCGAGGTGGTCCCGCTGGATACGCAGAGAGAATAGCGGCAGGGCACTGTCCGTGACGTTTCCGCTGCATGGGTTTGTAAGGTAACTGGGAGTGTGCAGGCGGCAGCCGGGGAGCGCGCCGGGCCGCGGGCCCAGTGTATACTCATCCGCGCTGGCCAGATGCGTGTACCCCTCAAGCCTCCCGCACTTCGATCAGGCGCACAAATCTACGTGGCCTCGCCCGCCAGCCCGGCCGACCCCGGGCGCCTGGAGCGCGGAATGAAAGAGCTGGCGCGCCTGGGTTTTCTGCCTGCTGGCCATCGCAACGCCTCGAGCACCGATCGCTATTTTGCCGGGCCACTCGATGAACGGGTCGAGGAGTTCGAAACGGCACTGACCCGGCCCGAATGGCAAGCGATTTTCTGCCTGCGCGGGGGTTACGGTGCGACCCACCTGCTTGATCGGCTCGACCCGCGCCGCTGGCCGTCGCCGAAAATCGTGCTCGGCTGCAGCGACATCACCTCACTTCAGGTTTTCCTCTGGCAAAAACGCGGCTGGGTGACATTCTATGGGCCGATGGTGGCCGCCGGGTTTGACGCCGGCGCAAATGTCGCCGCAGGATACGACGCGGAATCCTTCTGCCGCGCGACCACCGAGACGCGCAGCGGCTGGCCACTCGATTTGCAGGGTGCGACACTGGTTGCCGGAGAGGCCGAAGGGGTTTTGCTGGGCGGTTGCCTGACGCTGGTCGAAGCCACGCTGGCCACGCCGTGGGAGCTCGACACCGATGGTGCCATCCTCCTGCTCGAAGACCGCGGCATGAAGCCCTATCAGGTGGACCGTGCGTTGACGCATTTAAAGCAGGCGCGCAAGTTCCAGCGCGTCCGAGGGATCATACTCGGCGAGTTTCCTGAGTGTGACCCGCCCTCGGGCAGCAACGTCGCTATCGAGGACGTTTTTCAACGCGTGCTCGGCGACCTCGGCGTGCCGTTGACCTGGCGTGCGCCGGTGGGTCACACCACCCGGCCGATGTTGACCGTGCCGCTTGGTGTCCGCGCGCGGCTGCGGGTGGCCGACTCTTCCCACCTCGACATTCTGGAGCCCGCCGTCATCTCGTGAGCCTCATTGAACACATCCACTTGATTGGAATCGGCGGCGCAGCGATGACTCCGCTGGCCGGGATGCTCAGGGAGCGCGGCTACCACGTCACCGGCTCGGACGCAGGCGTCTATCCGCCCGCTTCTGTGTTGCTCGGGACCCTGGGTATCCCGTGGAAAGAGGGGTTCAGCGAAGAGAACCTGAAGCCGCAGCCGGACCTGGTGGTGATCGGCAACGCGCTTTCGCGCGGCAATCCTGAAGTGGAATACGTCCTCGACCACAAGATCCCGTACTGTTCGCTGCCCGAGATGCTGAAAGAGTTCTTCCTGCCGGGCCACACGTCCGTCGTGGTGGCCGGCACGCATGGCAAGACCACCACCACCGCGATGCTCGCCTGGATCTTTCAGGTCGCCGGCCGGCGCCCTAACTTCCTGGTTGGGGGTGAGGCGCGCAACTTCGGCCGCAGCTACGCCCTGGGCGGAGGAGAGGAGTTCATCCTCGAGGGGGATGAATACGATTCCGCGTTTTTCGACAAGGGGCCAAAGTTCCTTCATTACCGGCCGGATGAGTTGATCCTCACCTCACTCGAATTCGACCACGCCGATATCTACCCCGATCTCGCCGCGATCGAGCTCCAATTCCAGCGCCTAGTCAATCTGGTGCCGCGCCGCGGGCGCATCGTCGCCTGGGGAGAAAGCGCCGCGGTCGCGAAATGCGCAGAGAGCGCGTTTTGCCCAGTGGAAACCTACGGCCTGGGAGGCGACACGGACTGGGTTGCCGGAGACCTGCAATTCGTCGAAGACGCCACGCACTTTCGCGTCGCCCGCCGCGGCCAGGAAATCGCCTGCGTGCGGCTGCCGCTGGCCGGCCGGCACAACGTGCTCAACGCGCTGGCAGCCATCGCGTTGGCGAGCGGCCGCGGCATCCCGCGGGGAGCCATCGAGCAGGCACTCGAGACGTTCCACGGCGTCCGCCGGCGGCTCGAGGTCAAAGGTGAGGCAGGTGGTGTGACCATCGTGGACGATTTCGCTCATCATCCCACGGCCATTCGCGCAACCCTCGATGCCGCGCGCGCTCGGTGGCCCGGGCGCAGGCTTTGGGCCGCCTTGGAGCCGCGGTCGAACACCATGCGGCGGAATGTGTTTGAATCCGAGCTCGTCGAAACCCTGGCCGGGGCCGACGCCGTCGTGCTGGGCCCGGTGAACCGGCCACACTTGTTGGCCGAGGGCGAGCGCCTTTCGCCCGCGCGGGTTGTCGCAGCCTTGCGCGCGCGCGGCCGGCAGGCACAGGCGTCTGATTCGGCCGTCGAGATTGCCGCACTCCTCGCAAAGGAGCTCCGGCCCGGAGATGTTGTGCTGGTGATGTCGAACGGCAGCTTTGACGGTTTGTGCGAGAAGCTGCTGGAGCGTCTGGAGGAGCCGCGACGCTCGGAGCAGGGGACGAAACGATGAGGCGGTCCTCGCGACGGGCCGCGGCTCGGCGGTGCGGCTGGCTGCTCGTCAGTGTCCTGACCGCACTCCCCGCGCAGGCCACCATTGGCTACGCCGTCTCGGTGACCCAGGCCGAACAGCACCTCTTCCGCGTGACGATGACCATCCCCGCCGTGCGCGAGCACGTCGTCATACAACTCCCCGCCTGGAATGCCCTCTACCAGATCCGCGATTTTGCTGCGCACGTGCTCGACGTCAGCGCCACCGATGAGGCCGCGAGGCCACTCGCCATCGTCAAGCTCGATAAGCAGACCTGGCGGATTGCCGGCCACGGCACGATCACAGTCCACTACGCGGCGTACTGGGATGAGCCCGGGCCGTTCAGCGCGCAACTAAATTCGACTCACGCCTTCGTGAATCTGGCCACCATTCTCTTCTACGTGCCCGATCTCCGCGGCGAGGACGCGCGCATCATCTTCGATGACCTTCCGGCTGCCTGGGGGGTGGCCATTGCGCTGCGGCCGGGCGAAGCGGCCGCGGGTCGCCGCAACGGGGCCTACGTGGCCGCGAACTACGACGCCCTGGTGGACGCGCCGGTCGAGATGGGCGAGTTCGAGGAATTCTCGCTCGGGGAACCGGGACCGCCGATCCGCATCGTCGTCCACGGCGACGGATGGAGCCGCGAACAACTCACCGAGAGTGTTCGCCGCATTGTGGCTTATGAAACGCAATTGATGCGCGGGGCGCCGTTCGACGAGTACCTTTTCGTCTATCACGTCGGCTCTGCGGCGGGCAGTGCCACCGGCGGGATGGAGCACGCCAACTCGACGGCCATCTTCGCGGAGTCGGCTGCGCAGCTCCCCAGCCTCACGGCGCACGAGTTTTTTCACCTCTGGAATGTCAAGCGCATCCGCCCGCAGTCGCTCGAGCCGGTGGACTACACCAGCGAGCAGTGGACGCGCGCCCTGTGGTTCGCCGAAGGAGTCACGAACACCTACGGCGCCTACACCCTGGTTCGCTCCGGCCTATGGGGGCGCAAACAGTTTTACGACGACTTGGCGGCGCAGATCACTGAGCTGGAGTTCCGCTCTGCACGGCACTGGAAAAGTGCCGAGGAGGCGAGTCTCGACGCTTGGCTCGAGAAGTCTGCCCTGTACCGTCGCCCGGAGATCAGCATCTCGTACTACAACAAGGGCTACATTCTCGGCGCGCTGCTCGACATCCTGATCCGGGACTCGACTGACAACCGTGCGAGTCTCGATGACGTGCTGCGCGCGCTCAACGAAGACTTCGCGCGCCGCGGCCGCTTCTACCACGATAGCGCGGACATCCGCGCAGCCGCCGAACGGGTCGCCGGCCGCAGCCTCGAGGAATTCTTCTCGCGTTACGTCGCCGGCACCGATGAACTGCCCTGCGCGGACTCCCTCGCCCGCGCTGGTCTGGTCTTGAAGGCGCGTGGGCGCTCGCGGGCGGAGTTCGGTTTCTGGCCCGCGTGGGGGCCTGACGGACTCACCGTCGCCACGCGTATCGAGCCTGGTGGTGCCGCCCAGCGGGCCGGGCTGCGTGAGGACGACGTGTTGGTGGAACTCAACGGCTCGCCCTTTCCTCGCATTGCCGTGCGCTGGCTGCGGGAGCATCACGCGGGAGAAGTAGTTCGCGTGCGCCTGCGGCGAAATTCCGAGGAAAGGGAAGTCTCCTTTACGCTCGGGGAGAGCCAGGAGCGCGCTTACGAGATCGAGGAAGCGAGAGGTGCCACGGACAAGCAGCGACGCATCCGCGAGGGTCTGCTGCGCGGCACGGTCGACGCGCCGCACCCGTAGTATGATTCGCACCGCTATCGTCAGCGTCTTCCTGACGCTTTACACCCTGCTATTGGGCCCGCCACTCATCGTTTATTCGCTGCTGACCGGCTCCGGGGATTTGCTCTACCGCATTGGTCTGGGCGGTGTTCTGCTCGCCACGCGGCTGGTGGGCGTGCGCTTCCGCGTCGAGGGCTTACAGAATGTTCCGCCGGGCGTGTGCATCTTTGTCGCGAACCACACCAGCAACGCCGATCCGCCGGCAATCGTGGCAGCCATTCCCCGACGCATCTCCATCTTGGCGAAGGATTCGCTGTTTCGCATTCCGATTGTCTCGCGGGCGTTTCGCCTGGCGGGTTTTGTTCCGGTGGACCGCAGCCACCGCGTAGCGGCGATCGCCAGCGTGGAGAAGGTCATCGAGCATCTGAGACAGGGCGCCTCGTTCCTGGTTTATCCCGAGGGGACGCGCAGCCTGGATGGACGCCTGCATCCCTTCAAGAAGGGTTCGTTTGCGATGGCCATCAAGGCAGGAGTGCCCGTCGTGCCGGTGGCTTGCGCGGGAGCGCACCGCGTGATGCGCAAAGGCGAGCTGCGCATTCACCCTGGAGAAATCGTGGTGCGTTTTCAACCGGCCGTGGATGCCTCATCCTACACGCTCGAACAAAGAGACGAACTCGCGGCCCGCGTCCATGCCGCCATCGCCTCAGCCCTGCCGCCCGAGCAGCAGCCAGCGGGCGCACTGAAGTCCGAACTGTAAACCTCAGGGACGTGTTTTTTGCCGGCGCCCCTTGCGCTTTCGCGATTGGCCCCGGATTGTGAGACCTCCCACCCGGGCCTGTAGCCCGCGCACTTCCCGGAGGAGATCCGGCAGACGATTGAGGGCGGCCATATTCTTTCGCCATTGTTTGTTCTCGATCGAGGGATAGCCGGAATAAATCGCTCTGGAGGGCACATCGTTGGGTACGCCGCTCTGTGACGTGATCACCGCGCCATCGCCGATGGTCAGATGTCCTGCGGCGCCCACCTGACCGGCGAGGATGCAGCGGTTGCCCACGACCGTCGAGCCGGCCAGGCCCACCTGGCCGCAGAGCAGAGTATCCTCGCCCACCCTTGAAGCGTGGCCGACCAGGACCAGATCGTCCAGCTTGGCGCCGCGGCGGATGCGTGTTTCGCCGATCGTGGCGCGGTCCACGCAGGCATTGGACTGAATCTCCACGTCGTCCTCGATCACCGCGGGGCCGGACTGCTGCATCTTGTGCCATCGTCCGTCGGCCTGCCGGGCAAAGCCAAAGCCGTCGCCCCCGATGACGACACCGTTTTGCAGGATGACGCGATTGCCGATCCGGCAGCCCTCGCGCACCACCGCGTGGGCGTGGGCAAAGAAGTCCTCGCCGATGCGCGCCCCGCGATAAATGGCGACGAAGCTGTGCAGCACGGCGCGGCGGCCGATTTGGACGTCTTCGTCCACAAAGCAGTAGGGCCCGATGTGCGCGCCTTCGCCGATCCGCGCCGAGGTAGCCACCACCGCGCTGGGATGAAGGCCCGGCAAATAGCGCGGCGGTTGGCAGAAGAATTCGATGGCCCGAGCGAAATCAAGATAGGGATTCTCGGAGCGGAGCGCGGCAAGGGCGGGCATTCCGGGGCGAAGCTCGAGCGGGTCGTTTTTGCCGATCAGGATGGCCGAGGCACGCGTCTTCCGCGCGGCGCGGCGGTATCGCGGGTTGGTGAGAAACGTCAACTGGCCCGGCTCAGCGGCCTCAATGCCGGCGACGCCGGTGATCTCGGTTGCCGGGTCGCCTTCCAGTCGGCAGTTCAGCCGCTGCGCAATGTCTCCGAGTTTCATTGTCGTGGCTCCTTCTTTGCGGGTGCGTGACGCCGCAGTGACCTCGGCGATCAGAAAGCGTAACTGTACACCAATCGCACCCGCGCGCCAGAAGCGAGATGGAAGGGCCTCGAGCTATTCGGTGAAGAGTTTCGGCTGCGCGGCGGCGGGGGCAACAGGCTTGCGCCGTGCGATTCCCACCACGCCGAGGACCGTCATCTCGGCGAGAGCCGTGCGCGGGATGAAGATGCGCAGAGTCGTGCCGTGCAGGTCGGGGGGCGTGATTTGCACGCCGTGATCGAGCAGGCCGAGCAGGTCGTTGGGCACCACGCCCTCGATGGTTTCGTTGTCGCGGAACTTCAGGCGTACCCACAGACCTTCGAGCTTCGGGCGGCTGAGGAAGGCCTTGCGCTCCGGCTCGAAATCGTCGGTGAACTCGCGAACAAAATAGACGCTGCGCACGTCCTTGAGCGGCACGGCCTGGTGTTCGCCCTCGGGAGTCAGCAGGTCGAGGATGTCGTGATCGGTCAGCAGGGCTGGGTTCAGGTAACCGCGCAGGGCGCTGCGGTCGAGGAGCAAAACCACAACTTTCTTGTGGGTAGAGGCTGGGGCTCGATTTTTCACAAAGCGAGGATCCGGAGTACAGCTATTGCCAAACCCTGGCCACCTATGCTATGTTGAGCGCCACCTTGCTGTCAAGTGTTTGTTTTTCAGAGGCTTAGGCCGGGGGCTCCCGACCCTTGACCGAAAAGAAACAGATCCTCAAGTCCGCCTCGATTATTACTTTGGTTACGGTGGCAAGCCGGATTCTGGGCTACGTCCGGGACCAGCGCCTCACCTTGCTGCTGGGCACCACCCTGTCGGCGGATTCCTTTGTACTGGCTTACCGCATCCCCAACCTGCTCCGCCGGCTGGTGGGGGAAGGTTCCATGACCGCCTCCTTCATCCCGGTCTTCACCGGTTATATGGCACAGAAATCGCGTGAGGAGGTCTGGGAGTTCGCCCACCGGCTGTTCTGGACTCTGGCCGTGTTGTTGGCCGTCCTGACCGTGCTGGGCATGGTCTTTTCTCCCGTCGTGATTCATCTGTTCACATTCTTTGGCAAGGGGCAAATGCGCTGGGAAGAGGCCATCTACCTGAACCGCATCATCTTCCCGTATATCTTCTTCATTGGCCTGGCTGCACTCTCCATGGCCATTCTGAATTGCTTTCACATCTTCGGCCTGCCCGCCTCGACCCCGATCTTGCTGAACGTCTCCATCATCATCTTCTCGATTGGCGTCGTGTGGCGACACTTCCGCGACCCGGCGATCTCGCTTGCGGTGGGAGTCGTGGTGGGCGGGGTGCTGCAATTCCTGGTGCAGGTGCCGTCGCTGGTGCGGCACGGCATGCGGTTCAACTTCGGGATCTCGTTCTCGCATCCGGGTGTGCGCTCGGTTGCGCGGCTGATGGTGCCGGGGTTTTTCGGCATCGGCATTTCGCAAGTGAATTTCTTCGTGGACACCATCTTCTGTACCTCGAGCAAGATGCCCGGCGGCAGCCTGACCGCGCTCTACGTTGCCGATCGCGTGATGGAGCTGGTCCTGGGCGGCTACGCCATTGCCGTTGCCACCGCCATTCTTCCGATGATGTCGCACCAGGCGGCCGCGCGCGATTACGAAGCATTGAAAAAGACGTTCGGGTTCTCACTGCGCATCGTTTCATTCATCACCGTGCCGGCGGCGGTGGGGCTGATCATCCTGCGCGAGCCCATCATCCGGGTGTTGTTCGAGCACGGCCGGTTCGTCGCCGCCTCCACGCGGCTGACGGCCCGGGCGCTCTTGTATTACGCCATGGGACTGCCCGCGTTTGCCGCCGTCAAGCTGATCGTGCCCGCGTTCTATTCCACGCAGGATACGCGCACGCCGGTGCGCGTCGCGGCTTATGCTTTGGTGCTCAACCTGGCTTTGAATACGATATTCCTGGCTTATTTCTTCAAGCGGCTCCAGAACGGCGGCCCGGCGCTGGCTACTTCGATGGCGGGCTACCTGAATTTCCTGATGTTGTTTCTGATTTTTCGGCTGCGGTTCGGGCGGCTGGGCACGTTTGATTTGCTGGGCTCGCTTTCGAAGATCCTGGTTTGCTCCGGCCTGATGGGAGTTCTGTGCTGGGTGGGGCTGAAGTTCTCGCACTTTGCCGAGTACAGGCACTTCCTCCCGGAGCTTGCGATCTTCCTGGCCCTGATTGGGGGCGCCACCGCGGTTTATCTCGCTCTCGCCTGGCTACTGCGTTGCCCGGAGATCGAAGAAGTGTACGGGATTGCCTTGCGCCGCGAGGCCGGGCCGCCAGCGATGATGGAATAGGTCCGATGGAAAGTACGATCAACGCTTTTTTGAATTATCTGAAGGTGGAGAAGGGCCTGGCCGCAAACACGATCTCGGCCTACGGCCGAGACCTCAAGAAGTTTGCGGGCTTCATGGGGAAGCGCCGCGCAGGGCTCGAGACCATCCACCGCGATGACATCGTGGACTTCCTGCGCAGCCTCTATCACCAGAAGCTCGACAGCCGCTCGGTGGCGCGGCACCTGGTGACCTTGCGGAATTTCTTCCGCTTTGCCTTGAGCGAAGGGGCCGTAAAGGGAGATCCCACGCTGAACCTGGAATCCCCGAAGATTCGCAGAAGCCTGCCAAGCTATCTGCGCGTGGAAGAAGTCGAGCGCTTGATGGAGCAGCCCGACGTGCGCACCACGCCCGGACTGCGCGACAAAGCCTTGATCGAGCTGCTGTATTCCACCGGGCTGCGCGTCTCCGAACTGGTGGCCCTGCGCGTCGGCGACCTGGATATGCAAACGGGCTGCGTGCGCTGCATCGGGAAGGGCAATAAGGAGCGCCTGGTGCCGGTGGGCCGGCGGGCGATCGCGGCGGTGGAGCAATACCTGCGGGACGCCCGGCCGGAACTCCTGCGGGCACACCGCCCGGCTGGCGCGATGCCGTTTTTGTTCGTCAACCGCCACGGCGGCCGGCTCAGCCGCGTAGGCGTCTGGAAGATTCTGGCGGCGTACGGACGCCGCGCCGGTCTGCGGGCCAAGCTCTCGCCGCACAAGCTGCGGCACAGCTTCGCTACCCACCTGCTCGAGCGCGGCGCCGATCTGCGCTCAGTGCAGTTGATGCTCGGCCACGCGGACATCTCCACGACTCAGATTTACACCCACGTGGTCGAGGAGCGACTGAAGCACGTTTATAAGGCGCACCACCCGCGCGCCTAAGCCTGTGGGCGGAAGGCACGCGTGCGGCCCGGACCATTCGGCCGCAGGGCCCCAACGACTGCTAATGAACGGGAGAGCGAATGCCTGACTACATGTACTTGCTTGAAAGCCGGCTTTCGGCTGAGCAGCGTGCTGCGGTGATGCGTGTGCAGGAGCTGGCCGCTGCGGAGGAGGCCAACGTCTACCTGGTCGGCGGCGCGGTGCGCGACTTGATCTCCGGCATGCCCATCCGCGACCTGGACTTCGTCATCGAGGGCAATCCTTTCCGCATCGCGCGGGAGCTCGAGAAGGGCGGGGCGCGCATCCTCTCCGACGACGACCGACTGCGCCACGCCGAACTGATTTTCGCCGGAGACGTGGACGGGAGTATCGCCGCGGCGCGAGACGACGTCTACCACCGCCCCGGCACCAAGCCGGAAATCCGCTGGTCCACGGTGATGGAGGACCTCCGCCGGCGCGATTTCTCTCTCAACGCCATTGCCATCTCGTTGAACCGGGCGTCGCGAGGCTTGCTGCTCGATCCAACCAACGGCCTGGCGGACCTTGAAAAACGCGAGGTGCGCGCCCTTTCCATCCACAGCTTCACGAATCAACCGGTGCGACTGCTGCGCGTCCTGCGCTATTGCGCGCGCATGGGCTTCAAGATGGAGACGCGCACGGCCGAGTGGTTTTCCCTGGCCATGGAGCGCGGACTGCACGAGACCCTCCTGCCCGAAGATGTGGGCAAGGAAGTTCGCCAGCTCGCGAGAGAAGAAAAGCCGGCGGCCATCCTGAAGTCGTGGGAGGCGCATGGGCTGATCGGCGCGATCCACCCCCAGCTTGCCCGCCGCCACCCGCACTACGACGCGGTGAGTTGGCTCGTGCGCGTGCGCGACCACATGACCACGGCGGGCTACCGGCCGCGCCTGCTTGCCCCGGTCACGCTGGCGGTGCTAGGGCGGCTGAAGTCTCGCGAACGCAGCGCCGCGCTCGCGCGCATGGAGTTTCGCCCGGCCGAGCGGGATGCCGTGCTGCACCTTGAAGTCGCATCGAAGACACTGGCGAAGATGCTGAGCAGCCGCAAGACCGCGACACCGCGAGAGGCCTACAGCTTTCTGGAAAAGGTCCCGCTCGACTTGCTCGCGTACACGCTGGCGGAATCCTCGAATGCCAAGGCCATCGGGAAGATCCGCCACTTCCTTTACAAATGGCGGCCGCTGCGCCAGGGGCTGCCTTTGGTGGTCGCGGAGCTCGAAGCGCTGGGGCTGCCGCGCGGCCCGAAATTTGACAGGGTCATCGAAGATCTGTTCCAACTGCAACTGCTCGGCAGGGGCCGGACTTCGGAAGAGCGCACGCGACTCCTGCGGAAACTGGCCGGGATCAAGGAGCCCCCAAAGAAGAAGGTCAAGGAGGAAAAGAAGAAGGCTCCGACGAAAGGGGCAGGGAAGGAAGCGAAGCAGAAGGCAGGAAAGGAAAAAGCAGAGGTTCGGCCAAAAGGTGTCGAAGTCGGCGCGACTCAGCCGGGCGAGGCCGCTACTGGGATCAAGCCTTCTCCTGCGGCTGCCGAGCAAGCTGCGGCCGCCCAAGGCGCCAAGGGGCAAGCCGCGCCAGTTCCGAAGTCTCCTCCCGCTGGGGTTGCAGGGCGGCCCGCGCCAAGCGCGCGCTCGAGGGCAAAAACAGCCCCGCCAGAGAAGCGCGGTCGGGAAGTGAAGCGGGGTCGCGCAAAAACTCTGCCGGCGCGCCATCGCCGCGCGCGGCCGAGGCCACATCGCAAGGCCAGGCACAGATAGGAGAGATCATTCGATTCTGCGCGGCCTGCGATGCGCCTGCACAGGCGGCTTTCAAATTCTGCTCCCGCAGTTTAGAATAGCCCGGCATGGGGCCACCGCGTTTCATTCATCTGCACCTTCACACTGATTTCAGTCTCCTGGACGGCGCTTGCGAAATCTCTGAACTGGTGAAGGAGACGGCGCGGCGCGGTATGCCCGCTGTGGCGGTGACCGACCACGGCAATCTGTTCGCCGCCGCGAATTTCTACCACGAGGCAATCACCCGCGGGGTCAAGCCGCTGATCGGCTGCGAAGTCTATGTCGCGCGCGGCAGCCGGCACGACCGCGGAACCGCCAGCCCCGGGGCCGACGTCGGGGCTCGAACGCCCGGTGCGGAGGCCGGGCGCAGCACCAACCACCTGCTGCTTCTCTGTGAGACCACCGAGGGCTACCGCAACCTCATCCAGTTGGTTTCCGCCGGCTTTCTCGAAGGCTTCTATTATAGGCCGCGCATCGATTACGACCTGCTGGCCCAGCACAGCCGCGGGCTGCTGGCGCTCTCCGCTTGCCTGCGCGGCGCGGTTGCGGATGCGCTGCTCGAGGAGCGCTACGACGAAGCGCGCGAATCCGCGTACCGCCTGCGCGATATCTTCGGCAAGGGCAATTTCTTTCTCGAGGTCCAGGACCAGGGGATTGAAGTCGAGAAGCGCGTCAATCAGGATCTGGTGCGCCTCTCCCGCGAGACGGGCATTCCGCTGGTGGCTACAAACGATTGCCACTATCTGACGCAAGCGGATGCGCGCGCCCAGGAAGTTCTGCTGTGCATCCAGACCGGCAAGACGATCAGCGACCCGCAGCGAATGAAGTTCGCCACCGACCAGTTCTACTTCAAGACCGCTGCCGAGATGGCTCAGGTGTTCCGCGAGCTGCCCGACGCCGTCGAGCGCACCGCCACCATCGCCGAACGGTGCAACGTCAAGATCGAGCGCGTCGCCAACCCGTTCCCTGAATTCCGCCTGCCGGCTGGCCACACGCTCGACACCTACTTCGAGCAGGTCGTCCGCGAGGGTTTCGCGGCGCGGGTTCCGCACCTCGAGGCGCTTGCGAAGAACGATCGGCTGCGGCATCCGCTCGCGGACTACGAGCGGCGTCTCTCCGAAGAAATCCAGACGATCAAGAAGATGCGTTTTGCCAGTTACTTCCTGATCGTCTGGGATTTCATCCGTTATGCACGCGCGCAGAGCGTGCCGGTGGGGCCGGGTCGCGGGTCGGCCGCCGGCAGCCTGGTGAGCTACGCGCTGCGGATCACCGACGTGGATCCGTTGCAATATGGACTGCTGTTTGAACGCTTCCTCAACCCCGAACGCGTCTCCCTGCCGGACATTGACATTGACTTCTGCATGCGGCGCCGCGGCGAAGTAATTGACTACGTCACCCGCACCTACGGCCGGGACAACGTTGCGCAGATCATCACCTTCGGGACCATGGCCGCCAAGGCTGCCATCAAGGACGTCGGCCGCGCGCTGGACATGCCCTACGGCGAGGTGGATCGCCTAGCCAAACTCGTGCCCAATCAGCTCAACATCACGCTCGACGATGCGCTCAGGCAATCTCCGCAGCTCCGCTCGCAAGTCGAGCGCGACGAGCGACTCCACGAATTAATGGAAGTGGCGCAGCGCCTGGAGGGCTTGGCCCGCCACGCCTCCACCCACGCCGCGGGCGTGGTGATCTCCCCGCAGCCTCTCACGGAAATCGTTCCGCTTTACAAGACCAGCCGCGACGAAATCACCACGCAGTACGACATGAACGCGCTCGAACGCATCGGCCTGTTGAAGATGGATTTCCTCGGGCTGACCACGCTCACCGTACTGGACGACACCGTCAAGCTCGTGGCGGAGAGCCAGGGTGTCCAACTCGACCTTGACGATTTGCCGCTCGACGACGCGGAAGCCTACAAGCTGTTTGCGCGCGGTGAGACCACCGCCATTTTCCAGTTCGAATCGCGCGGCATGCGCGACATCCTTCGCCGCTACGAACCGTCACGGCTCGAGGACCTGACCGCGCTCAACGCCCTCTACCGCCCCGGCCCGATCCAGGGCGGCATGATCGACGACTTCATCAACCGCAAGCAGGGCCGCACGCGCGTCAGTTATGAGCTACCCGAGCTCCAGGAAATACTCGAAGAAACCTACGGAGTGATCCTCTACCAGGAGCAGGTGATGCAGATCGCCAACCGCCTGGCGGGCTTTTCCCTGGGGGAAGCCGACATCCTGCGCCGGGCGATGGGCAAGAAGAAGCGGGAGGAGATGGCCTCGCAGCGCCAAAAGTTTGTGGCCGGGTGCCGCGCGAACAAAACTCCGGCAAAGAAGGCGGAGCGTATCTTCGACCTGATGGCCGAGTTCGCCGGCTACGGCTTCAACAAATCCCACTCCTGCGCGTACGCGCTGCTGGCCTACCAGACGGCCTACCTGAAGACGCACTATCCGGTCGAATTCATATCTGCGCTGCTCACTTCCGAAACCGGAAATACCGAGAAGGTGGTGAGGTACACCCATGAGGCCCACGGCATGGGCATCACCGTCCTGCCTCCCGACGTGAACTCCAGCGCGCTGCATTTCACTCCGGTCGGGGGAGCCATCCGCTTTGGTCTGGCCGCCATCAAAAATGTCGGGGAGAACACGGCGCGGGGCATCCTTGAGGCCCGCACACAGCGCGGCCGATTCAACACGACGTACGAATTCTGCGAAGCCTTGGATTCCCGGCTGCTTAATCGGCGCGTGCTCGAAAGCCTGATCAAATCGGGCGCGATGGATTCGTTCGGTTCCCCGCGCGCACGGCTCTGGGCCGCGATTGACGACGCTATGGCCTACGGCCAGCGCGCCGGGCACCTGAGGTCGGTGGGCCAGCACGGCCTGTTCGGCGCGCGGCAGGTGTCCCTCGAAGTTGCATCCAACGAACTGCCTGAGGTCGAGGAGTGGCCCGAGGAACAGCGCCTCGCGGGCGAATATGCCACCCTGGGCTTTTATCTCTCGGGGCACCCGCTGGCGAAGTACACTGGACAGCTGAAGGAACTGGGCGCGGTCGAGCTGGGGGCAATCGAGGGGAAGCGTTCGGGCGAAGAGATTACCGTGGCCGGCATTGTGGTGAACGTGCGGCCGATGCGCTCACGCAAGGGCGACCGCTGGGCCATTTTCAGCCTCCAGGATATGACCGGCATGATCGAGGGGCTCGCCTTTCCAGAAGCATTCGCGCGCGTGGAGGGAATCCTCCGTACGGGGTCGCCGGTGCTGGTGAAGGGCCGCGTCAACCTCGAGGAGGTGGGCACACGGGTCGTGGTGCTGGAGGCGCGCCCGCTGGAGGATGTCGCCGAGTCTGGACCGACCCTGCTGCGCGTAAGAGTGGATCGCAACACCCTCGACGAATTCACCATGGATTGCCTGCAGGGCCTGTTCAATTTGAATCGCGGGAGTTGCCCCGTGGAGTTTGAGCTGGTCTCGCCGGATGGGACGCTGGCTCGAGTGCTGACTGACCGCAGAGTGCGCGTGGACAAGGCGCTCCTCGAGAAAGTGCGCGAGATGTGCGGGTCCGATGCCGTCGAAATCGTGCATTGAGGCGACATGGATCTCCGAAGGCGCAAACGCAAGATTGAGCACCTCGAGCACGAGGTCGAAGAGCTTCGCCGGCTCGAGCCGTCGAAGGTTCCGGACGCGGACCTGGAGCGCCTGCGCCGGGAGATCACTGAGCTCAAGCGTGACTTCTACGCCCATCTGGGCGCCTGGCAGCGCACGCAGCTCTCGCGCCACGCGCAGCGGCCCTATACGCTCGACTATGTGCGCCTCCTCTTCCAGGACTTCAGCGAACTGCACGGAGACCGCACCTTCAGTGACGACCCGGCCATCGTGGCGGGCCTGGCGCGTTTTCACGGACGGCACGTGGCGGTGATCGGCCACCAGAAAGGACGCGATACCAAACAGAAACTCGCGCGCAACTTCGGCATGCCCAAACCCGAGGGCTACCGCAAGGCGCTGCGCGTCATGCAGCTCGCCGCCAAATTCGGCCGGCCCGTGTTCACCCTCATAGATACGCCAGGCGCGTATCCGGGGATTGACGCGGAGGAGCGCGGCCAGGCGGAGGCCATCGCGCGGAACCTGCGAGAGATGGCGCGGCTGCCCGTGCCCATCATCGTCACGGTAACCGGGGAGGGCGGCTCGGGCGGAGCGCTGGCCATTGCCGTGGGCGACAAGGTGAACATCCTCGAGAACGCCATCTATTCGGTGATTTCGCCCGAGGGTTGTGCCTCGATCATGTGGCGCGACGCCGCCAAGGCTGAGCTGGCGGCCAAGGCCCTGAAGATCACTGCGAGCGATCTGCGCGAGCTCGGCCTAGTGGACGAAATCGTGCCGGAGCCGGAGGGCGGCGCGCACCTGGACCACGAGGCCGCCGCGCGCCTCCTGGAGCCCGTGCTGGAGCGCTCGCTCGTGGAGCTGCTGCGGCTACCGGTTCCTGAGCTGCTCGAACGCCGCTACGAGAAGTTTCGCCGCATGGGCCAGTTCTTTCAGGTCAGCGCAGCCAAATGAGCCGGGGAGTCCCGCGAAGCTGTTGCTCTGGCTAACGGAACTTCTTCGGCCGCTGGGACGTACTCAGGAATGGGACAGGCGTCGGAGGTAAGTGATGTTCTGCGACCGGTGCGGAGCGGAACTGCAGGCTGCACAAAGATTCTGCGGTTCGTGCGGCAAGCCGGCGGGTGTAGCAATGGTACCGGCGTCAGCGGAGGGTCGCGTCGCTCGCCACCTGCAAACCCTGGCGATCCTCTGGTTCGCTGCCTCGGCGCTCAATCTGATCGGGGCGGTCGTGTTGCTCATCCTGGGGAACACGCTTTTCGCACACCACATGGAGCGGATCCACACGCCGTGGGTCTTTCCCGGTTTTCTCCAGGCGCTCTTCACCTGCCTCGGATTCATGGTTCTGATTAAGGCACTGGCGGGGTTCGCGGCCGGCTGGGGACTGCTCGAGCGGCAGTCGTGGGCGCGCCCACTCACGTTGGTCCTGGCCTTCGTCAGCCTGATCAACATTCCTCTGGGCACCGCCTTAGGCATCTATTCGCTGTGGGTCCTGCTCGCGCGGGGCGCTGACGAGGAGTATCGCCGGCTCGCGCCTGCCGCCTAGTCCCTCTGGTTGCCATGGGAGCGTGAGTTTTTCTGTTTCTGGGGCCCGGCGTGGCCCTTGTTAGTTGATTCGCTATCACCTCTTCGCAGTTCCGTTGTAGCACCTGCCATTCTGGGTTAGCCTCTTCTGGCAACTTCCGCTTCCGCAAAATCGAGGCCAACAAAATTCATGTCCGAGCCGTTTCGTCCCTTCGAGCGTCTGGTCGAGATCAGCATCCTGGGCAAGAAATTCAAAGTACCCGAGAAGAATTCCGTGCTCCGCTGCTTCCAGTACATCAGTCCGGAAACCATTCCGTATGGCCGCTTCTGCTGGAACCAAGATTGCCAGTATTGCCGCATCCAGTGCCAGTTGCCCGATGACGACCAGCCGCGCGAAATGTTGAGCTGCAAATTCCTGGTCATGGATGGAATGGCCATCACCGAGTTGAGCCCGGAACTGCGGTTCTGCCTCCGGTCGAAACTCCGCCACTAACGGGGTCTCGCCTCCTGGCATACCCGTGCTGCCGCAACTTTTCCTGAGCTAACGGGCTCAATGAAGCCCAGCCGGATAACTGCCGCTTTCTGAGCTTGCCACGCGGTTGGGCGCCACCTACCAGCACGGAACCCTCCCAAGGCGTCCAACCGAGGCAAAGAAGGACGTTCCAGATTCCCCTTGATACGGAACGCCCTTCCATTCTTTTCTGGCATTGCCATCTTCCCAGACTTGCTCTGACCCATTGCCCAACCCGTGGTGTTGAATTACGATTCAGCGGTCTGCGAGCTGGAAGCGAGGCCCGTCTGAGCGGGGCGGACCCTTCATGAAGCGGCGCGCAGCAGTATGGTAGAATCCTTGCTTTAAGCGTGGATTCACGTGGGGGCGAAGGGCCGTGAACAATCGGGCAAAGTTTGGCGTCGGCGCCGGGATCATCGTCGTCACGCTCTCCTGGCTGGGGTGGATCGGAGCGCGGGAAAGCAAGACTTACTATCACACCATCGTCGAGCTCGCCAGCTTGAATCCTTCCCAGTTGCGTCAGCGGATGCGCGTGGCTGGCGACGTTCAGCCCGGCTCGATTGCGCGCCTGCCCGGGCGAGTGGATTTCGTCCTCCGGGCAGAGGGCAGGAGCCTGCCTGTGAGCTACGTCGGGAGCGACCCGCTCCCGGATACGTTTGTGGACGGCGCACAAGCTTTGGTTGAAGGCCGCCGGATGCCGGACGGCCGCTTCGTTGCGGAAAAAGTGCAGGCCAAGTGCGCATCGAAATATGAGCCTGCGCCCGGCCAGTCACAGCCGGGCTATGGCAGTTCGGTGAATCCCAACAAGAAGAGTTAGACGCCCCGCGGAGCTTCTTTGGACCTGTTTGGATCTTTTGCCCTGATCCTGGCGTTTGTCTGCGCCGCGTACGCCGTGGCGGCAGGCATCGGAGCCATCCTCACCCGTCGCCCGCTGCTCATCAAAAGCGCCCGCAACGCCGGCATGGCCGTGTGCATTCTGGTTACGCTGGGCATGGCCAGCCTGGTCTATCTGTTCGTCACCGACAATTTCTCGATGGCCTATGTGGTCGCGCACAGCAACCGCGACCTGCCCACGTTCTACAAGTTCGCGGCGCTCTGGTCCGGGCAGGAAGGCTCGCTGCTGTTCTGGAGCTCGCTGCTTTCGCTCTATGTCTTCTCGGTGTTATTCGCTTACCGCGGCAAGCACCCGGAGTTGATGCCTTACGTCGGCGTAGTTCTGGCTGGCGTGCAACTCTTCTTTTTGATCCTGAATAATTTCGTGGCTAGCCCGTTCCAGGTGCTGAGCACGATGGGCCCGGACGGTGCGATGCAGATGGTCGCGCAGGCGGACGGCCGGGGCCTGAACCCGCTGCTGCAATATCCCGAAATGGTGATCCACCCGCCGATGCTGTATTCGGGCTACACGGGTTTCACTATTCCCTTTGCCTTTGCACTGGCCGCCCTCCTGGGCCGCTATCCGGGCGAGAAGTGGATCCACCTGACGCGCCGTTGGACCATGATTGCCTGGTGTTTCCAGAGCGCCGGCATCCTGCTCGGCGCGCATTGGGCTTACGCGGTGCTCGGCTGGGGCGGCTACTGGGCCTGGGACCCGGTCGAGAATGCCTCGCTGATGCCCTGGCTGACCGGCACCGCCTTCCTGCACTCAGTGATGATGCAGGAAAAGCGGGGCATGTTGAAGGTGTGGAACGTCTGGCTGGTCTTCACCACCTTTCTGCTGTGCATCCTGGGGACCTTCCTCACGCGCAGCGGCGTGGTCAGCTCCGTACACGCCTTTGCGCAGTCCTCGATCGGCCCCTGGTTTGTCGCCTTCCTCGCGCTGACGCTGGGCGTGTGCCTGTGGGCCTATCTGAAAAACCGCGACTACTTGCGCAGCGATAACCAGCTCGACTCGATGGTGTCGCGCGAATCGAGCTTCCTGTTCAACAATCTGATTCTGCTGGTGGCCGGTGTGGCGGTGCTTTCCGGCACGCTCTTCCCGGTTCTTTCCGAGGCCGTGCAGGGCAGCAAGATCAGCGTCGGCCCGCCCTTCTTCAACAAGGTGAATATCCCCATCGGCCTGTTCCTGCTCTTCCTGACCGGCGTGGGCCCGCTGCTGGCATGGCGGCGGACGTCGCTCGAGAGCCTGAAGCGCAACTTCGGCGGGCCGCTTCTGGGCGGCCTGGCGGCGGGAGCGGTGGCGTATCCGCTGGGCTTCCGCGACTTCTATGCGCTCGTGTGCGTGATTCTCTCCGTGTTTGTCGCGCTGACGATCGCGAGCGAGTTCCTCCGCGGGGCGCGGGTGATCCGCGCGCGCGCCGGCGTGAATCTCTTTTCGGGCATCGCCCAGCTGACCATGCGCAACACGCGCCGCTACGGCGGCTACGTGGTTCATTTCGGGATGGTGCTGGTTTTTATCGGACTTTCCGGCGCCGCCTTCAACCAGGATAAGCAGATGGAGATGCCGCCGGGCTCGCGGATGCAGCTCGGGCCCTACACGTTGGTTTGCCAGACGTTCACCTCGCGCCCGGAGCAAAACTACACCGCTGAGCGGGCAACCATCGAAGCAGTCCGCGGCGGCAAGCAGGTGATGATGCTCTATCCCGAGCGGCGCTTCTATCAGGCCAGCGAAGAGGCCGGCACGATGGTGGCTATCTACTCGACGCTCAAAGAAGACCTCTACGTGGTCTATGCCGGGCGCAGCCCGGAGAACGAGCAGCCTGTGATCCACGCGTATCTGAATCCCCTGGTGAAGTGCATCTGGCTGGGCGGGATTATCGTTGTGCTGGGTACGGGGCTGGCCTTGTTGCCGAATCGCCAGGCGGTGCTGGTCGTGCGGGGCGCGGCCGAGCGCGCTGCCGCAGGGCCGGCGCCGCAGCCGGTCGGAGCCACGGTGCGAAGCTATGAAAGCAGCGATTAAATTCGCTTTCAGCGCGCTGACGGTTCTTCTGGCGCTCGCGTTGGTTCACATCGCTTGGTTGCCGGCGTATGGCCAGCAGACTGACCGCGCTAAAGCGCTTGGCAAACGCTTGATGTGCATGTGCGGCTGCAACCAGGTCCTCACATCGTGCAACCACGTCGGTTGCACGATGTCCGCGGCCATGCTGAAGCAACTCGACCAGGTGGTCGCTCGGAACGAGCCGGATGACCTCACGCTGCAGTCGTTCGTGCAGGAGTACGGCGAACGCGTGCTCGCGGAGCCGCCGGCCAGGGGTTTCAACCGGATCGCCTGGTTTATTCCGGGCGCAGCATTCGGGCTGGGCTTCGTGATTGTCCTGGTCGTGATCTCGCACTGGCGCCGCCGCGCGGCCGCGGTTCCCGCGGCTCCTCAGGCCCCGCCCGAGGTTCTGGCCAGGGCGCGGGAGCAGATTGATCGGGAGACGGAAGACTAGAATGTTTGCGCCGGGCCAGATTCCCGTGGCGGTCTCGAGCGGCCTCCTCGGCACCGATGCAGCGATTCTGCTGGCATGCCTGGCTCTGGCCGCGGCCACGTGGCTCTTTATCTTCTACATCGAACCGGACGCGGCCGATTCGGCGCCGCACCGCTCGCGGCTGGACCAGTGGATCGACCGTCGCGAGGCCATCTACGAGAATCTCCGCGATCTCAAGTTCGAGCACCGTGCCGGGAAATTCTCCGAACAGGATTACGAGGAAACAAGAAGGGCGTTAGAAGCCGAAGCGACTTTGGTCCTGGCCGAAATTGAGAGCGTCACGGGCGGTCAGGCCCGCCGCCCGCCGCGGCGGCAGGCGCCGGGTGCGGGCACACAGGTACCCAGCGCAAGGAAGTCGCTCTCATGAAACGCGTCATAGTGCGATCCGTCCTTGCGAGTTTGCTGGCCGTGTTTGCAGCGAATTCCGCTGCCGCCGGCACGCTCACCGGAGTCGTGCGCAATGGCACCACGGGAATACCCGTCGCGAACGTGGACGTCGTTCTGATCCAGTTGCAGGGCGGCATGGAGACCGTGGGGAACACCAAGACCGATGCGCAGGGCCACTACCGCCTGGAGCACCCGGGGATCGGCCGGCAGCCCATGCTCGTGCGGGTGAACTATCGCGGCATCAATTTCCATCAGAGCCTCCCGCCGGGCCGCGAGACGGCCGACGTGGAGGTTTTTGAGCCCACTACGGACGCCGCAGTGGTGCAGGTGTCCTCGCGGCTGATTGCGGTGCAGCCCAATGGCTCGGTTCTTCTGGTGGGCGAAGAATACGGCGTCCGGAACAACTCCAATCCGCCCAAAGCCTATTACAAGGCCGATGGCAGCTTTGAGTTTCAGCTCCCCGAAGGTGGGGAGCTGGCGCAGGTTTCGGCCTGGGGCCCTGCGGGCATGCCGGTGGTGCAGGGCACGATGGACCGGGGCAACCGAGGCTATGCGATTGCCTTCGCGTTTCGCCCGGGAGAGAACGGAGTCCGGCTCTCCTATCACATCCCCTACAGCTCAAACCAGGTTGTGCTCCGCGTTCCTTCGCCCTATGCGGCGCGGCGCGTGATGGTGATCGCGCCGCCGAGCATGCAGATTTCGAGTCCCGGCTTCCAGCCAACGGGCAACGAGCAAGGTTGGAGCGTTTATGCTCGTGACGCCGTGCCGGCCGGCGAGGTCTTGAATATATCCATTTCCGGCACCGCGCCCCCACCTTCCGAGCAGCAGGGTCAACCGGACGCGCGGGGACGCGACTCGGGCCGCTCGGAGGGAACCATCCAAGCCATGCCGGCGCGGCTGGACAGCTTGAAATGGGTCTTGATCGGCGGGTTCGCGGCGCTGTTCTTCCTGGGCGCGATCTTTCTGTGGCGCCGGCCCACCGGGACCCTGGCAGCGGCGGGCGCCGCGCCTCCGAGCGCGACTCGGAGCAATCGCAACCACCCGCGAGCGACCGATTCTGCGCCCGCCACCCCGGCTGCTGCGGAAGTGGAGCGCGAAGTCAGCCGCAGCCTCGATGAGCTGAAGGACATGCTCTTTCGGCTCGAGCTGCGCCGCCAGGCGGGCACCATTTCCGAAGACGAGTACGCGCGCGAGCGCAGCCGCGCTGAGAAGGTCTTGCGCGATCTGGTCAAGGGCTGAGCCAACCTCGTGGCGACCTCCCAGAGCAATCGAGGGCTCGGCATTGAATTCCAGAAGGTCGAGAAACGTTACGGCTCTCTCTTCGCGCTCCGCGGGGTCTCGCTGGTGATCGCGCCGGGCGAGTTCGTTGCCCTACTCGGTGCCAACGGCTCAGGGAAGACGACCCTGTTGAAGGTGGCGGCACTTCTGGTGCGCCCGAGCGCCGGGCGGGTGGTGTTTGACGGCGCGACGAACGCAAATCCGCTGGTCGTCAGGAGCCGTATCGGGATGGTGGCGCACAATACGCTGCTCTACGACGAGTTGACCGCCGAAGAGAACCTCACTCTGTTCGCGCGGTTGTACGGAGTCGCAGGCGTGGGCGAGCGCGTCGAGCATTCGCTCGATTCCGTGGGACTCGCGCGGCGCCGCAAGGATTTGGTCAGGACCTTCTCGCGTGGCATGCGACAGCGCCTTACGCTCGCCCGCGCCCTGCTGGCTGAGCCCAGCTTGCTTCTGCTCGACGAGCCCGCTGCGGGACTTGATCGCGAAGGAATGGGCTGGCTCACCGACGCGTTGCGCCGGCTGCACGCCGCCGGGTGCACGGTGTTGATGAGCACGCACGGGCGGAACGAAACGCTGAATCTCGTCTCTCGCGCGATTTGCCTCGAAGAAGGCGCGGTGGCGCGCGATGCCGGTGCAGGCGGCGACCTCCGCGCGGCGTTGGCCCGGGTCGGGGCCGAGGCGTAAATGAGCATTGGGCGCGCGACAACGATTATCCTGGCCAAAGAGCTTCGCGCCGAGTTCCGCACGCGCGAGCTGCTCAACACCACGATCGTCTTCGTGCTCATGGTGGTAGTGCTGTTTAGCTTCACGTTTGATCCGACAGCTTCGGAGTCACGCCGCTTCGCGCCCGGGCTGCTGTGGCTGGCGTTCCTGTTTGCCGGTTCGCTGATGCTCCATCCCTCCTTCACTCGCGAGCAGGCGAACGATACCCTCGCGGCGCTGCGGCTGGCACCGATTGAGCCGATTGCCATCCTGCTCGGCAAGGTACTGGCCAATTTCCTGTTCCTGATGTTGGCGGAGATTCTGCTGTTGCCCATCTTTGCCGTGCTCTACGACGTGCACGTCCTTCCCGCGCTCGGGCGTCTGCTGCTGGTTTTCCTGCTGGGCACGTTGGGGCTAACGACCACCGGGACAGTTTTCTCGGCGGTGGCTTCGCAGGCGCGCATGCGGGAGTTGCTCCTACCCTTGCTGCTTCTGCCCATTCTAACGCCCGTCCTGATTGCCAGCACCGAAGCGACTGCGGGCCTGCTGGCCGATCCCCCGGAGCTGTCGTCAACGTGGGTAAGCTTACTGGCTGCTTTCGATATCGTCTTTTTGACCGCGACGTGGCTTTTCGGCGAATATTTGCTGGAGGAGTAGGGCTTCACGCTGCCTGCTGAGAACGGAGATGAGCGAGAAGGCTCGAATGAATTGGCTGCCCACGCTGGGCGTGGCCGCGCTCCTGGCTGTGGCCGGTTATGCGGCGCTGTTTGTAGCGCCCACCGAGCGCACCATGGGCCTCATCCAGCGGATCTTCTACTTCCACGTGCCGAGCGCCTGGACGGCGTTCGTGGCTTTTTTTGTAGCCTTCGTGGCCAACATCGCCTACCTGTTGCGGCGCGCGCCGAAGTGGGATTGGCTGGGCGTTTCGGCTGCGGAGGTCGGCTTGGCGTTCTGCACGGTGGTTCTGGTGACGGGACCCATCTGGGCCAGGCCCGTCTGGGGCATCTGGTGGACCTGGGATGCGCGGTTGACTTCAACCTTCGTGCTCTGGGTGTTGTACGTTTCCTACCTTTTGCTGCGCACGCTGATCAGTGAGCCGGAGCGCCGTGCGGTTGCCTCAGCCGTCTTTGGCATTTTTGCCTTTCTTGATGTGCCACTGGTGTACATGTCCATCCGACTGTGGCGCACGCAGCATCCGCAGCCGGTGATCGCCGGCGGCAGGGGCTCGGGCCTCGACCCGCGGATGTGGCAGGTGTTCCTGACGTGTTGGGCGGCGTTGCTGGCCCTGATGGTGCTGCTGCTGGTCCAGCGGTACCGCTTGGAAGCGCTGCGCCGCGAAGTGGAAGAGATGGCAATCGAAGGGGAAAGGAGAAATACGCGGGCATCCTGACCCAGACTAGGCCGGTCGGGATGGCTGCGGAAGATCCGATGAAGAACCTGGGAAGCCTGATGGCAGCCTACCTGGCTGTATGGGCAATCTTTTTCGCTTTCCACATCACGGTGGCGCAGCGACTGGCGCATCTCCAGTCCGAGGTCGAGCGGCTGAAGGAGACCCTGCGGCAGACAAGGCAGTAACAGGGCAGGGAAGTTGCTGTCCGGCGCCCGCGGCGTCGAAGGAACCCGAGGCAGCAGGAAGAAAAGGCGCATGGGTGAACGCAAAGGAATTGCCGTTGTTCTGTTTCAGTTGGGGGGACCCGATTCGCCCGACGCCATCGAACCGTTTCTGTACAATCTCTTCTGCGATCCTGACATCATCCCGCTGGGCCCGCTGGGCGGAGTCCTGCGCAAGCCGCTGGCGCGATGGATTGCCCGGCGGCGCGTCAAGGTTGTCTCCGAGCATTACGCGGCGATCGGAGGGCAATCGCCGATTCGCCGGCTGACCGAGCGACAGGCCGCAAAGCTCGAGGCGGCGCTTCGGCCGCACATCGAGCCTCGCGTCGTGATCGCCATGCGCTACTGGCACCCGCTTACCGCCGAGGCTGTCCGGCAGCTCGACGGGGCGCCGCTCGACGCGCTGGTTCTTTTGCCGCTCTACCCACACTACTCGCTGGCCACCACCGGGAGCAGCTTGAAAGAGTGGGGCCGGCATTATCGGCCGGCGCAACCCCCGCTGCCGTTACACGTCATCGAGCAGTATTACAACCACCCTGCCTATGTCGAAGCGCTGGTGGAGAAGATCCAGGTCGGCCTGGCGCACTTCGACTGCCCGGAGGAGGTTCATTTGGTGTTCAGCGCGCACGGTCTGCCGCTGGCCCTGATCAAGCGCGGAGATCCTTACCAGCGGCAAGTGCAGGCGACCGTGCGGCTGGTGCTCGAGCGGGGCGGCTGGCCCAACCCGCACGCGCTCTGCTACCAGAGCAAGGTCGGCCGGCAGAAGTGGCTCAAGCCTTCGCTTACCGAAACGATCGAAAAGCTCGCCCGCGCGGGCACCAAGCGGATGCTCGTCATCCCCATCGCCTTTGTCACCGAGCACATCGAGACGCTGCACGAGATCAACATCGAGGCCCGCAGAGAAGCGGAACGACTCGGCGTCGAGCAGTTTGAGATGATGCCGGCGGTGGGGGATTCCCCACGATTCATTGCTGCGCTTGTCGACTTGGTCCTTCGCGCTGTCGGCGTGAACGCCCCGCTCGCGGCCCCTGTGGAGTGATTTCCGGCGATTCTCTTGCCTTGCGCCCCTGCTCACCATCGGCTGTGCTCGTTCAGATTGATTGGTGACACTGGGAATCGGCCATTTGGGGCCTCTTTGGTAAGTCCCCGATATGTAGGGGCTTGGACTTTCCCCCTCATGGTTCTTAAACAGGGCCTTTTTCCTAGGTCTTGGAGGGTTCTACCGCAGAAATCCGCACAGGCGTAGGCGAAGGGCCCATGACCAGCAGAACCTGGTCAAGGCAGAAAGTGTCACCAATCATGTGGACGAGTACATCGGCTTGACACCGTGTGGCGCGCAGCATATAAAAGAGTGTTTGGGCGTTGCCTTTACTTCATACATTTCATCTCCGGGGTAGCGCACCTGATGACGGAGCAAAGTGCCACGGTCTCACCCGTAGCCACTGCTGGGGCAGGGGAAAAGACCTCAGCGAAACCCCAGGCAGAGACCAAAACACCTATTCCCCCCGACAAGATGCGGCGACGCATCATCTGGACCTGCATTTGGGGCTATCTCGGCGTCAATTTCCTCATGTTTTTGCGGTTTTTCTTTCCGCGGACGCTGTTCGAGCCCGAGACGGTTTTTTCCATAGGCTATCCTGCTGATTTCAGCCTGGGCGTGGAGACCAAATTCCAGAGGCAATACCGCGTCTGGCCGGTGAAGGAACCGGACAAGATGTTCGTGATTTACGCCCGCTGCACGCATCTGGGTTGCACACCGGACTGGAAACCCTCCGAGAACAAGTTCAAGTGCCCCTGCCACGGCAGCGGCTACACCATGGAGGGGATCAACTTCGAAGGCCCGGCGCCGCGCCCGATGGACCGTTGCCACGTCGAGCTGGACGCAACGGGCCAGATCGTTGTGGATTCCAGCCGGCTCTACGTCCGCGACCCCCGCGCGGGGCGCGACGAATTTGAAGTGCCGGGCGCGTACTTCACTGTTTAAAAGGAGCGAACCCGCTACCTAATCCGAGGGGGATTCGGATGCCGGAAGAAAACGGGGAAAAGCGCACGGGGCTCCTGGAAAAAGTCCAGGAAGACGCCAAGGCGCTCAAGGAATTCATCAAGGAGAAGGGCAAGGAAGAGCTGGAGGGGCTGAAAGAACCGGAGAAGACGCAGCTCTTCCGCTCGGTGTTTCGCGTCAAGCACGACGATACGCCGCGCAACCGCGCCCTGAGCGTCCTCACCAACGTCTTTTTCCATCTGCACCCGGCCAAGATCAACCGCGACGCCGTGCGCTACAGCTACACCTGGGGCATGGGCGGCATCACGTTTTATCTGTTCATCGTGCTGACGTTTACCGGCGTGCTGCTGATGTTCTATTACCACCCCACCAAGATCCAGGCGTTCCGCGACATCCTCTATCTGGAGAACGATGTCCCGTTCGGCAAGCTGCTGCGCAACATGCACCGCTGGGCCGCGCACCTCATGGTCATCGCTGTGTGGCTGCACATGTTCCGCGTATTCCTGACGGGGTCGTACAAACGACCGCGCGAGTTCAACTGGTGCATCGGCGTCATCCTGATGGTGCTCACGCTGCTGCTCTCCTTCACCGGTTACTTGCTGCCCGACGACCAGTTGGGCTTCTGGGCGGTGACGGTGGGCACGAACATGGCGCGAGCGACGCCGTTGTTGGGTCACGAGGGCCCCTTCGGCGCGCAGCTCGGCATGACTCCGTACAACGACGTGCGCTTCGCCCTGCTCGGCGGTTCGCTCGTGGACGCCAACGCGCTCCTGCGTGCGTACATTTGGCATTGCATCGCGATTCCCTTGATCGCCGGGGTCTTTATGGGCCTGCACTTCTGGCGGGTGCGCAAGGATGGCGGCATCTCCGGCCCGGCGCCGGTGATGCTGGAGTCGGAGATCAAGGAACAGAAGGGGCCGCGGCCGGTGATTATGCGGCCCAGCGGCACGCGAGGAGGAGTTTGACGGGGACAGGCGTTTTGCCTGTCCTCAGGGGGCCGGAGCCTTGGGCTTCTCACCTGTAAGTTGTAAGTGACGGAGGCGGCAGTCCATGTGGGGTGATTGGCGTCAGTTCTGGTGGATTGTCTCACAGCCGGACAACGTGCCGATTGTGGCGTTGCTGTTCCTGATCCCGTTTTACGTTTGGTACGCGTTCCGGCAAGCGAAGCGGACCGACCGGTTGATCGCGCAGCTTGAAACCGATCCGCAACTGGCCAAGACGCATCATCGCAAGGTGTTCCCCTACAAGTCCGGATGGGAGCGCGAGGTGCACGTCTGGCCCTATCTGATGCGAATTGAGTTTCTGGCCGCTATCATCGTGACCGCACTCCTGATGGTCTGGTCCATCACTCTGAACGCGCCGCTCGAAGAGCCATCCAACCCCAATCTCACCATGAATCCGGCCAAGGCCCCCTGGTACTTCCTCGGGTTGCAGGAAATGCTGGTGTACTTTGACCCGTGGATTGCGGGCGTGGTGATGCCCACGCTGATTATCGTCGGGCTGATGGTTGTCCCGTATATTGACGCGAACCCGTTGGGCAACGGCTACTACACCTATCGCCAGCGGCGGTTTGCAATCTGGACGTTCTTGTTTGGCTTCCTGTTCCTTTGGGTCACCATGATCATGATCGGCACGTTCATCCGCGGACCAGGCTGGATGTGGTTCTGGCCGACCCAGACTTGGGACCATAACCGGCTGGAGTTTGCGGTGAACCGCAACCTGGACCAGATCTTCGGGATTGACGGGTCGTGGATGGCTTATCTGTTGCCGAGCGACAGCTCGCGGCTCGGGCGCTTGCCGTTCATGCCCACGAAGACGCACGCGGTGATTGTCGCGCGCGCGATCTTCGGCGTCTTTCCGCTCGGGATCTACGCGATCCTGGCCGCCTATCTTATCCACCGCATCTGCACGCTGACTGAGTTCAGCCGGAAGATCTACAGACGTATGACCCTGCTGCAGATCGTGACCGTACAGGTGTTCCTGATTCTGATGCTGAGCCTGCCGGTGAAGATCCTGCTCCGGTTGCTCTTCCGCATCAAGTACATCTGGGTGACGCCGTGGTTCAGCGTCTGACCGCGCTGGAAACTTTGCAGAAGGAGGCCCTGGGTGCCTGAGACCCACTCCGACGACCCCGTCGTAGGCAGCTCGCTGAGCCTGGTCATCCTGGTTTCCGCATTTGTGCTCTTGCTGACCGTCGCCTGGTCGCTCTACGACGAGTTCTACGGCCTACGGCCCTGGCGCTCCTACCAGCGGCGTTTCGCCGCGACATACAGCCGCTACCTCGAAAAACACATCCCGAAACAACGCGCGCTGGAAAAGGAGATCAAGGCATCGCCGGAATACCAGAAGCTGGAGGCGGAGGTCCGGGCGGCCGATCAAGTGGCTACGCCGCGTCTGCGGGCCATGCAAGCGGAGTCAGACTACATTGATGCGCGTCTGGCTGCGTTGACCGACAAGTTCCAGGAAGCTCGGGGCAAAGTGACCGCGCTGGTCTACACCATGGAGCAATACCCCGTCGGCTCAGGCAACCGTAACGCGAAGTTTAAGGCTGTTGAGGACGCCAAGCGCCAGGTCTATGCCCTCGAGCTGCCCGCCCGCGACGGCAAGAGAGAACAAGTAAAGATGAATTACGACCAGCTCGACGCGGAGTTCAACAGCCTGAGAGCACGCAGGGCAGAGCTGGTCAGCGAGCAAGGAGAAGTCCTGCGCCCGGCGAAAGAGGCTCGGGAGAAGCGTGACACTTACTTCAAGGAGAAAGTGGCGGGCCTTTCTGCGGACCAGCTTGCTGATCTCTTGAATGCGGCAAAGAAACTGGACATCAGCATCCGGCAGATCAACGTGAATCCCACCGATCCGAGCATCAACAATTTCGGCTCCGGAGGGTTGGTGGACCGTTGCCAGTCGTGTCACATGGGGATGGACACGAAGCTGGTACCCCTCCAGATGACGCTGACGAAGGCCGACCTGGGCCTTGCCAACAACCATAACGCGCCCTTCACCAGCCACCCCGACCCCGAGCTGCTCAAGATCCACGACACGGAAAAATTCGGCTGCTCGCCCTGCCATGGCGGTAACGGTCGCGCGCTCGATAGCGTCGAGCGGGCCCACGGGCGCTACGAGCACTGGCTCTGGCCGTTGCGCTACCCGGAGAACTATCAGGCCGGCTGCCAGACCTGCCACATGGCCGACATGCGCACCGAGCGCGCTCCGGTGCTCAACCACGGCAAGGAACTCTTCCGCAGCCGCGGGTGCATCGGCTGCCACAAGTTCCAGGGTTTCGATGACGAAGACGACCAGCTCATTGCCGCCCGGCAAAGCATCCTCTTGCTCGAGAAGGAGAAGAACCAGGACGAGCTGGAAATCCCGCGATTGCAGAAAGCCGCCGACCAAGCTCCCGATAACGCCACCGCGGAAAAACTCAACGCCCAAGCCACCAACCTGACCGTCACCATCAGCGGTATTGACGCGCGCGTGGAGCAGCTCGAGCGGAAGACCCGCAGCCTGTTCCGCGAGGAGAAAAAGGTCGGCCCGAGCCTGAAGGAAGTGCGCATGAAACTCCGCAAGGAGTGGATCCCGTACTGGATCGGCCATACGCGCGAATATCGGGCGACCACCAAGATGCCGCAGTTCCGACTACAGCCGGAGGAAATCCAGGCCATCGCCGCGTTTATCTGGCAGTCGGGCGTGGCCGGGCCGCCGCTCGAGAAACGCAAGCCGGGAGATCCTGCGCGCGGCAAGCAGTTGCTTGAGTCGCGCGGCTGCTTGGCCTGCCACGCCGTCGGCGAAGGTAACGACGCCGTCGGCGGCGACTTTGCCGCCAATCTGACCCGCGTGGGCGAGAAAGCCAACTACGATTATCTGGCTCGCTGGGTGCACAACCCGCGCGAGCGCACCCGGCCGTACTGCCCGTTCGAGAAACGCGATCTGGGACCGGAGGACTACGCCAAGCATGGGTTGCCGTTCGTGTTCGACCTCGACCACTCACGCTGCCCGAACGATGGCCACGAGCTTCAGGTGCAGCAGCCCACGGTGATGCCCAGCTTGCGCCTGACCTGGGACGAGGCGCGCGATATCGCCAGCTACCTCGTCACTCTGAAAAAACCCGACGCCACCTACGCCCCCGCAGATTACATGGACGATCCGAAGCTGAAAGAGCGTGGCCTGGCGCTGGTAAAAAACTACGGCTGCGCCGGCTGCCATGAAATCTCGGGCTTCGAAGACGAGGCGCGCACCGGCACCGAACTCACCACCGAGGGCAGCAAGCCCATCGAGCGCCTGGACTTTGCGCTGCTCACCAAGGATGCCGAGCGCGGCATCCTCCCGGATGGCAAAAAGTCGTCGCGCGGATCCTGGTACGATCAGAAAGGGTTCATCGAGCAGAAGCTGACGGACCCGGCGGTGTATGACAAGGGCAAGTACAAGCCGAACCCACTTGAACGGCTGAGAATGCCCAAGCCCAACGTGACTCCGGAGGACATCACCGCCCTCACGACGTTCCTGCTCGGCAGCGTGGATTCCATCCTGCCGCCGGATTACATCTACAAACCGCGCGACGCCCGGCACGACATTCAGGAAGGCTGGTGGGTCGTTACGAAGTACAACTGCATGGGCTGCCACCAGATTGATATTGGCCAGCAGTCGGTGCTACAGAAGCTGCCGCAATACCAGGGCGACACCAAGGTCAACCTCCCGCCGGTACTCACCAGCGAGGGGGCCCGCGTGGACCCGAACTGGCTCCAGCGGTTCCTGGAGAATCCGTCGTTGAGCAGGACCGACGTGAACCGCAACGGCGTGCGCTCCTATCTCCAGGTGCGCATGCCTACGTTCTCCTTCTCCGAGGACGAGATTCAGAAGCTGGTGCGTTTCTTTGCGGCCATGAGCTCGCAGGCGCAGCCCTATGTGCCGCGGCCGCTCGAACCGCTGACCGACACCGAGCGCATGATGGCGCGGCAGCTCTTCACCAATCCTGCGGCGCCGTGCCTGAAATGCCACGCAACCGGCAATGCGGTGCACGACAAAGGCGCCACGGCTCCCAATTTCCTGCTCGCGCGGGAACGCTTGAAGCCGCCTTGGACGCTTCGTTGGATCCTCGACCCGGCGCGCATCGCTCCCGGCACGGCCATGCCTTCGGGCTTGTTCCGCAGGGAAGGTGACCTCTGGGTGTTCAACGGCCCGCTTCCGCCGAGCTTCAAAGGCTATGCGAAGGACCACGCCGATCTGCTGGTGCGCTACATGTTCCAGTTGACGCCGGAAGAGCAGCGCCTCCTGCTGGGCCATACGCCGTCCGGGAGGGCGCACGCGTCCGGTAGGTAGGCGAAGGCAAGAGTTCGCGGAGATTCTCTCGCGACGTGAGAACTCTTAAGTTCAGATGAATAGGAGGAAGCACTCACACATGAAAACGAAATACGTATTCTCGATTGCGTTTGCCGCCGCGCTGGCGACTGCGCTGGTAAGCTGCGGCGGTAAGAAGGAAACCACAGAAACCGCGCCGTCCGCCCCCGCGGGGCCGGCGGCCACGCCGATCGATATGTCCACGGTGGGGGCAGTAACCGGCACGGTGAAACTCGACGGCACGCCGCCCCAGCCACGGAGGATTAACATGGCAGCGGAGCCGAGCTGCGCCGCTGCGCATCCCACTCCGTCGATGGATGAGGAGGTCGTGGCAGGCACCGGCGGCGCTCTGGGAAACGTGATCGTGTATGTGAAGGAGGGTCTCGGCAACCGCACGTTCGAAACGCCCAAGACTCCGGTCACGATTGACCAAAAGGGCTGCACGTATGTTCCCCACGTGGTCGCTTTGATGGCGGGCCAGACGCTCGATGTGAAGAACAACGACAAGGTGACCCACAACATCCACCCGGTGCCAAAGGTCAACCGCGAATGGAACAAGTCGCAGCCCCCGGGGGCCGGCGACATCGAAGACACCTTCGCGCGCGAGGAAATCGCCATCCCCGTGAAGTGCAACGTCCACCCGTGGATGAAGAGCTACATCGCCGTGTTCAAGAACCCGTACTTCCAGGTCACCGGGAAGGATGGCGCCTTCGACCTGAAGAATCTGCCGCCGGGCACCTACACCATCGAAGCCTGGCACGAAAAATACGGCACCAGCGATCAGACCGTCACCATCGGGCCGAAGGAGTCGAAAACCGTCAGCTTCGTGTTCAAGGCCGCTGCTGCGGGCGATTGAGACGTGACGACGCGCGTGGGACAGGCGCTACTGGAAGCAACACGGCTGTCCCACGACGCGGCCTAGGGCAGGGAAGTCGTGAACAGGGAAGCAATGAGCAGATGAATTCTGCGTCCAATCCTGGCTTGCACCACTTTGTTGTTTTTACAGCGGGCTGCACCTTTTTTCTTCTCGTCGCCGGCGCACTGGTGACCTCGAACGACGCCGGGCTGTCCGTTCCCGATTGGCCACTTTCCTACGGCTCGCTTGCGCCGCCCATGGTGGGCGGCATCTTTTATGAGCACGGTCATCGCATGGTCGCGTCGTTCGTTGGCTTGCTGACCATCGTACTGGCTTTGTGGCTCTGGCGGCGCGAGCCGCGGCGTTGGGTGCGCCGCCTGGGCCTTATGGCTCTCGGAACGGTGATCGCCCAGGGCGTGCTGGGCGGCTTGACCGTCTTGTTCTACTTGCCGGTGCCGATTTCGGTTGCCCACGCGTGCCTGGCGCAGATCTTCTTCGGCACAGTGATCAGCCTGGCGCTTTTCACCAGTCGTTGGTGGCAAAGCGATCTGCCACGTCTTGAAGACCCTGGCACGCCGCGGGTTCGTTCGCTTGCGATTTGGAGTGTAGCCGCCATCTTTTTGCAGTTGGTTCTGGGCGCCGCGCTCCGCCACGGAGGCTTCGGCATCGCACCGCACCTGGTTGGCGCGGCCGTGGTGATGCTGCCGGTTCTCTGGACTGCGGGCGCTCTGCGGCGCCGTTATCCGAATACTCCCGTGTTGCGGCGCGGCAGCCGACTTTTGCATGTGCTGCTCGGCGTACAGCTTCTGCTTGGCGGTGCGGCCTGGTGGTCGCGCGCCGTGGCGCGGGAATTCCCGCAGCCCATCCCCGTGGCGGTCTGGCTGACCGTGGCGCATACCGTCACGGGCGCACTGGTCTTGGCCGGGGCGCTTGGCGTCACGCTGGTTTGCTGCCGCATCCTGAATCCTTCGCGCGAACGGGCGCTCGCCTCGCGTCCCGAGCAGGCGGCCCTGTGAGGTTAGGTTGATTGAGCACGCTCCGTACAGCAACGGTTCCAGCGCTGGCGCGGCCGGCAGCCTACCTGGCTCTGACCAAGCCAGACGTGTCGTTCCTGGTAGTGATCACCACGCTTGCCGGCTTCTACCTGGGCGCACGCGGCCCGCTCGATCTTTTGCGACTGGCGCACACGGTGTTTGGCACCACGCTGGTGGCCGCAGGCACCTCCGCGCTGAACCATTACTTCGAGCGAGACTCCGACGCCAGGATGCGCCGCACGGCTTCCCGGCCGCTGCCTTCCGGGCAGTTGCAACCATTCGAAGCGCTGTGGTTCGGCATGGGCCTGGTTGCTGCGGGCACAATTTATCTCTTGCTGGCGACGAACGCTCTGGCCAGTCTGCTGGGTCTGGCGACCGCGGTAAGTTATCTGGCCGCGTACACGCCGCTCAAGAAGCGCACCACGCTCGCTACGCTGGTCGGCGCGTTTCCCGGTGCAGTACCTCCGCTGATCGGCTGGGCCGCAGCGCGCGGCACGCTTTCGTCCGACGCGTGGATCCTCTACGCGGTCCTCTTCCTGTGGCAGTTCCCGCATTTCCTGGCCATCGCCTGGATGTACCGCGAGGACTATGCCCGCGCCGGGATTCGGATGCTGCCCGTGGTGGACCGCAGCGGCAGGGCCACGTTCCGCCAGATTCTTCTGACCGGGATCGCACTGATTCCGGTCAGCCTGTTGCCGGCGATTGTGGGCATGGCGGGCGTGCGGTACTTCTTCGCCGCTCTGGTGCTGGGGCTCGGATTGGTGCAGGTGTGCCAGTGGGCGGCGCGGTCCAAGGCGAATGTCCGCGCTAAGTGGCTCATGCATGCGACCGTACTTTATCTCCCGTTGTTGTTGGCCTTGCTGATGTTGGATAAGAGTGGCCGGTAGCGGCCCCCATTCGCGGAGATAGATCGAGTCAGACGGATGAGCGTTTCGCGAGGAATCTTGGGACTCGTAGCTATCTGCGCAGTGATTGCTCTGCTTTCGCTACTGGGCGTGGTCTGGGCCTTTGTCTCCGGCCTGCTCTATCCGCACATCCTGCTGGATGGCCTGTTGCTGGTTCTGATTTGCCTGATGATGGGCGGAATCTTCACGGCGATGCTGTTCGTGATTGCGAAGGACTACGGTCTGTTCGGGCATCTGCCTTTCCTGCACCAGAGGTCCGCCGGGGCCCTCGCCGACCCGAAGGATTCTCCCGGGCAAGGGAAGTAGCCACCCGTCGCACTCCACAGAAGGGTCCCAACCCATGCTCTCACACCCAGCCTTGAATGCCGTCCTGAATGCGACGAGCGCGGTTCTGCTGAGCACCGGGTACGTCATGATTCGCCGGGGACGCATTCTGGCGCATAAATCCTGCATGGGTCTGGCGTTCGCCTCTTCGACGGTTTTTCTGATTTCGTATTTACTCTATCACGCAAGAGTGGGCTCGGTACCCTTCCGCGGGCAAGGCTGGGTCCGGCCGGTTTATTTCACGCTACTCGCGTCCCACACGGTTTTGGCCGCAGCAATCGTGCCGCTCACCCTGATCACGCTCTCCCGTGCGCTGCGCGAGCAGTTCGACCGGCATAAGCGCATCGCCCGCTGGACCCTGCCGCTGTGGCTCTACGTTTCGGTAACCGGCGTCGTCGTCTACTTCCTGCTCTATCATGTTTACGCATCGTCGGGCAGATGAGAGAACGAGCCTCGCGTTGAATGCCGCGCCCAATTCCTCGAGCACGGCAGGGCCGGCCAAGCCCGAAGGGGTCCGCCGGCGGTGGCTGTACCTCATTCTGGGTGTGGCCTTCCTGTTCGTGCTGATGCCGTTTCTGTTCTGGCAGACCACCTGGTTCGGCCGGCCGCTGACCGACGCACAAATCGAGCAAAACCTGGCCGACCGCCAGCATCCGCGCAAGGCCCAGCATGCGCTCTCGCAGATCGCCGACCGCATCGTGAGCCCAAACCCCGTTGTCCGCGCCTCGGCCCGGCGATGGTATCCCCAGGTGATTGCCCTTTCGACTCAGGGCACCGATGAGCTGCGGCTCACGACGGCCTGGGTGATGGGCCAGGACAACACCGCGCCGGAGTTCCACGAGGCGCTGCTGCGCTTGCTCGCCGATCCTCACCCCATGGTGCAGCGCAACGCTGCCCTGTCGCTCGTGCGCTTCGGCGATGCCGCCGGCCGGCCGCTTATCCTCAGCATGCTCGCTCCGTACCCGATGATGCCGCCCCACCCCGGCACGCTGGCCGAGCGGCTCCATCCGGGCGATGTGGTCAATCCCGGCACCTTGCTGGCGCGCATCCAGGACGGCGCGCGCAAGGTCGAGATTCGCTCGCAGGTTCCTGGAACGCTCGACCGCTGGCTGGTCAGTGATGGTGCGAAAGTCTCCGACGGGCAGGCTGTAACACTGATTTCGCCCAGCCCGCAAATGGTGTGGGAGGCGCTCCGGGCTCTTTATTTGATCGGCCGACCGGAGGATCTGCCTGCGGTGGAACGCTACGCTCGCGGCGTGGCGGGTATGCCCGAGAGCGTGCGGCAGCAGGCGGAGTATGCCGCGCGCGCCATCCGCGCGCGGTCCACCTCATAAGCCCCGCGAGGCCGCGAGTCGCATCTGCTTGGGAGCCTGCCGGGCGCGGCAGGGAAGAAACCCAGATCAATTAATACGGGAGAGTTCCGTACTCGGCCTCGAATTCGGCCAGCGGCACCATGTCGATCGCGTCCCACGGACAGCCTTCCAGGAACGCGCCCTCGGGCCCCTTGCTGGTGCAAAGCTTGCAGCCAATGCAGAGCAGGGGATCAACCTCGATGCGTCCGAATGGCGGGTGATCGTTGTCGGCCACCCAGTACATGCAGTCCTGGACCGGGCAGTACTCCACGCAGGCCGGCGAGCCTGCGCAGCCGGTGCAGCACTCATTGATCACCGCCATGATGTGTGGCTTGCGCTTGCGTCGCGTGGTCGTGCCGTGGGAGACGGGCTCCCGCTTGACCACAGCGCCGACTTCAAACTCCGCAATCGTCGGAAAGGCCACAATTCATCCTTGGCGGAAAAACCACCACCATTGATATTCTTGCCCAGCCTCGGGGCGAAGTCAATGCTTGCTCGGATGGGTGAAATCAGAATTCTTGCTCCTGCTGTCGAATACAGAGGAGCTGCAGCAGTTCCTGTTGAGCCTCGGGCGAAACTCCGAATTGTTCGCTCCTACGATCCGGCTGAACCGCAGCAAGTAGGCGCTAGGTGTTTCCCAGAGCGGCAACGATCGCGGAGGAGAACTCCTTCGTCGTGGCGTTGCCGCCGACATCGCGGGTCAGGTGCCTACCTTCGCGATAGACTTTCCGCAACGCTTGTTCAATGCGGCGCGCCGCTGCGGCTTCGCCCAGATGGTCGAGCATCATGATTCCGCTCATCAGAATGGCGGTCGGGTTGGCGACCCCCTTGCCGGCGATGTCCGGGGCCGTGCCGTGGACGGCTTCGAAGATCGCTGCCTGCTCGCCCAGGTTTCCGCTGGGCACGACGCCCAGCCCGCCCACCAGGCCCGCGGCGAGGTCGCTCACCACGTCGCCGTACAGGTTGGGCAGAAGCAAAACGTCGAACTGCCGCGGGTTCAGCACAAGCTGCATGCACGTGTTGTCCACGATCATTTCTTTGTACTCGATAGCGGGGTAAACGGCCGCGACCTTGCGCGTGGAGGTGAGGAAGAGGCCGTCGGAGAGCTTCATGATGTTGGCCTTGTGGATGGCGTGGATTTTCTTGCGCCCCTGCCGCCGGGCGTATTCAAACGCAAACTTGGCAATGCGCGTCGAAGCCTTCTCGGTGATGATCTTCAGGCTTTCGACTACGCCAGGAACAACCGTGTGCTCAAGGCCGGCGTAGAGGTCTTCGGTGTTCTCGCGGATAATGACCACGTCCACCCCTTCGAAGGGCGACTTGACTCCCTCCAGGTTCCGCACGGGGCGCAGGTTGGCGTAAAGCGTGAGCGTTTGGCGCAAAGCCACGCTGATGCTCGGCGGCCCTTCCATGATCGGCGTGGCCATGGGCCCTTTGAGAGCCACGCGGTTCCGGCGCACGGATTCGACCACATCATCATGGCGGAATTCTCCGGCATGGGGACCCGCGGGCTCGCGTGCGGCAACCTCCTCCCAGACGATGGCCACACCGGCTGCATCAATGACGTGCCGGGCCGCCTGCGCCACTTCTGGGCCGATTCCGTCGCCAGGGATCAGCGTGACTTTGTGCGCCATGGAAGCCATTCATTCTACGGGAAATGTGCAGCTTTGTCGAAGTTGGGCTAAGCAGCGCGTTCGGGGCAAGCCCTTGGCCCTGCGCGATTTGACAGAGTTTGCTATAATTGGGATGGTTGAAGGCACCCGACCAGGTCGCGCGAGCGGCCAACAAGGAGTAAGGGGAATTAGTATGATCAACGTGACGCCAGTTGCCGCCAGCAAGGTGAAAGAGATCATGTCCCAGCAGAGCCCCGCTCCCACCGCACTTCGCGTGGCCGTGGTGGGCGGCGGCTGCTCCGGCTTCAGCTATCACATGGCCTTCGAGAGCCAGGTCAACGGGAGCGACAATGTCTACGATTTCGACGGGCTGAAAGTCCTGATTGACCAGATGAGCGAAATGTACCTCGATGGCGTGGAGATCGACTACATCGAGACGCTCGAAGGAGCCGGGTTCAAGTTCAACAACCCGAACGTCAAGAGCACCTGCGGCTGCGGCAGCTCTTTCAGCGTGTAAGCGCGGCGGCCCTCCAACGCCGCTCCGGTTTTCCAGCGCGAGCTTTCGGAGCTTATCTTTGAAGGCTCGCTTTTCTTTTTGAATCCCCCACACCCGTGATCGCTCCGGCTTCACGTTGGGACGAACGCTATCGCGCGCAAGCTTATCCCGCGGGCACCGAGCCCGCCGTGCTTCTCGAACAGCTTCTGCCGATGTTGCCGCGAGGCCGCGCCCTCGACTTGGCCACCGGCGCAGGCCGCAACGCCGTTTTTCTGGCGGCCAACGGTTATTCCGTCATCGGAGTGGACTCATCCCACGTTGCCCTCGAGAGAGCTGAAGCCCTGGCTCGGGAACGGGGCATCCCTACCGAGCGGCTTAGTTCGCTGGGGCGCGATTTCTCTCCAAAACAGCCGGGGCTCTGCCTGCTCGAAACAGACCTCGAAGTGTTGACTCTGCCTGGCGGCCAATTCGAGCTCGTCGTTTGTTTCAATTACCTTCAGCGCTCGCTCTTTCCCGCCATGGAGCGCACCCTAAGGCCCGGCGGCCGCCTGATCTACGAGACCTACACGCTCGACCAGCTCGCCTTCCCGCACGGCCCCCGCAACCCCGACTACCTTCTGCGGCCGGGCGAACTGCGGGAAGCTTTTCCGACGCTCGAAACACTTTTCTATCGCGAGTTCTGTACCGGGAAGGGAATGGCCAGTCTTCTGGGCAGCAAACATTAGCCCGCGTCCCACCCTCTAGGTCCGTGATTTCGGGAACGATTCCCGGGGGAGGCAAGCGCGTGCTAGTTCTGCATGGCCTGGAGACGACCGATAGAGCGGAGAGCGCCGAGGTGTTGCGGGTTTTCGGCTTGGGCCTTCTTGTATTCCTCGAGAGCGCGGACGAACATGCGCTTGCGTTCGTACACCCGTCCCAGATTGAAGTGAGGGAAGCAGTAGCTCTCGTACCGCGGCGCGCGGAGCGCGCGCTCAAACCACGAGATGGCCTCGTCCAGCCGGCCTTTCTCCACCAGGTAAGCGCCGATGTCGTTGTACGGGTTGCCGAACGTCGGGTCCACCTCAATAGCGCGCAGGCATTCACGGATGGCGTCGTCCCAGCGACCCTGGAAGCTGTAGGTCCAACCGAGAAAGGTATGACCCTCGGCAGTAGGGAAGATTTCGATGGAGCGCTGGTAGAGCTCGACGGCCTCATCGAGCTCGCCGCGCATTTGATGCTCGTAAGCCTCTTGGAAGAGCGTGAGGGCCTGCTCGCGCTTCAGCTTGTCGGTTTCCGACGACATGCCCGGACCCCGGAGCAAATTATACACCCACATGCCGAGCCCGCTGCCTGCGGGACGCGCCGCGTCTTGCGCGGTTGAAAAGAATCCGCCGCCCCCGTATCCTAGTGAGTCGATATGAAGATCGCCTTAGCCCAGTTCAACCCCACGGTCGGAGATTTCACTGGAAACTCGGCGCGGATCGTTCAGCTCGCCCAGCAGGCTGAACAGCGCGGCGCGCAAATCGCAGTGTTTTCCGAACTCTGCCTGTGCGGCTACCTGCCGCAAGATCTTCTGGAACGTCCCGCTTTTTTGGACCGCAATCGGACTGAGCTGGCCTGCTTGGCCAAGAAGGTGCCGCTGCCCGTCATCGTGGGCTACGCGGGTCGGGTGCACGACTCGACCGGGAAGCCCGTGGCCAATGCCGCCGCCCTGGTAGGCGACGGCCGCATCCTTTTCGAGCAGCACAAGATGTTGCTGCCCACTTATGACGTCTTCGACGAGTCGCGCTATTTCCAGCCCGCCAAATGCCAGGATGTGTTTCCGTTCTCTGGCGAGCAACTGGGCATCACCATCTGCGAGGACATCTGGAACGACAAGAATTTCTGGGCCAAACAACTTTACGAGCGCGACCCCGTCACCGAACTTGTGGGGAAGGGCAGCACTGTCCTGTTGAATATCTCCGCTTCACCTTACACCATCGACAAGCGCAACCTGCGTTTGGAAATGCTCCAATCGCTCGCTCGAACTCACCGCCGGCCCGTCGTCTACGTCAACCAGGTCGGCGGGAACGATAGTCTGGTGTTCGACGGCAGCAGCTTGGCGCTCAACGCCGATGGCCGTGTTGCCGCTCAGGCGCGTTTGTTTGAAGAGGACTTGGTCATCTTCGATTCCGCCGGAGGCACGGGCGACGTTCACCCCCAGCCGGAAGATGAACTTGAAGTGATCTACCTTGCCTTGGTCTGCGGCACGCGCGATTACGTCCGTAAGTGTGGTTTTGAGAAAGCCGTCGTCGGCCTGAGCGGGGGTATTGACTCCGCTGTGGTCGCTTCGATCGCCGCGGCCGCCCTCGGGCCCGAAAACGTGGTTGGCGTGAGCATGCCGGGCGCCTATTCCTCCGAAGGCAGCTTGCGGGATGCCCGGCAGGTCGCTGCAAATCTCGGCCTTTGCTTTCTTGTGCTGCCGATTAACGACGTCTTTCGTGCCTACCGGGCAGTCCTGCAGCCTGCGTTCGAGGGGCGGCCCGAAGATGTGACTGAGGAGAACCTTCAAGCGCGCGTCCGCGGCAATCTCTTGATGGCGCTGTCGAACAAATTGGGTTCCTTAGTGCTGAGCACCGGTAACAAATCAGAAATGGCGGTCGGCTATTGCACGCTGTACGGCGATATGGCTGGTGGGTTGGCCGTGATCTCGGATGTTCCTAAGACGATGGTCTACGAAATCGCCAAGCTCATGAATCGCGAGAGGGAAGTGATTCCCGCCGCGACACTGTCGAAGCCGCCTTCTGCCGAGCTGCGACCTAATCAGACTGACCAGGACACACTGCCCCCGTACGACGTCCTTGACCGCATTCTCAAAGCCTACATCGAAGATCTCTGGAGCCCGCAGGAAGTCGCCGACCATTACGGTCTCAGCCTCGATCTGGTGCGCGAGGTGGCGCGCCGTGTAGATCGCAACGAATACAAGCGCAAACAGGCTCCGCCGGGACTCAAGGTCACTTCGAAAGCGTTTAGCGTCGGGCGGAGGGTTCCCGTCGCACAAAGATTTGACCCGTGAGAATGTCCTTGAGAATAAGTCGCCACGTGGTGGCTTTGTTGTTGCTTTCCGCCCCGAATCTCGGAGCGCAAAGCCGTCCTGCGACATCGCCTAAAAAATCCGCCCGCCCGGCGCCTGCCACGACAGTCCCTGCCGCGGGGATCGAGCAAAAGATCGAGGCCTATCTGCGCAACATATATGCCTGGGGCCCGTCGTTCCAGGTCAAAGTCGGCCCGCTCAAGGATGCTTCGGTCGCTGGGTTCTACGAGGTGCCCGTGCAAGTCACAATGGGTGGGCAGTCGGATTCCACTGTGGTTCTTGTCAGCAAGGATGGCCGCTATCTCTTCCGCGGCGACATGCAGGACATGACCACGGACCCCCTGGCCGCAAACCGCGCGCAGATCCGTCTGGCGAACAATCCATCCAAAGGGCCGGCCGACGCCCGCGTCGTGGTTGTCGAGTATGCCGATTTCCAGTGTCCCTCCTGCCGCCAGTTATATCAGACGCTTCGTGCCATCGAACCGAACTATCCCCAAGTCCGCGTCGTCTTCAAGGACTTCCCGCTAACTCAGGTCCACCCCTGGGCGATGACCGCTGCCATCGCTTGCCGCTGCGCCTTCATGGAGAAGCCGGATGCTTTCTGGAAGCTGCACGACCTCATCTTCGATAACCAGGAGTTCATTTCGCCCGAAAACGTCTGGCAGAAAATGCTAGACCTCGCTGGGCGAGCTGGCCTAAACAGCGAGATCCTCCGCACCTGCCTGGCAAGTCAGCAGGCAACTCAGGCCGTCCTTGCCAATCTAAAAGAGGGTCAAGCCCTGAAGCTAACCAACACACCCACGGTCTTCGTTAATGGCCGCCGACTGGCGGGTGGCGACCGCACCTTTCTCGAACAATTCATTCAATATGAACTGACCACCCAACCTCTTCCTGACCACATCCCGCGCTAGCTCCGGCGCCGCCATCCCTACCCCAAAGCTCCTCTTCGCCCTAAGGGGGTAAGACCAGAGCGCTCTGCGCTTGCAAACCGCATCCACTAGCGTAGTCCCAACCAGCTCTTTCCAACCCAAGCGCGCCTCCTCCCGCCCTTATGTTAACGTAATACACCTTATGCGACACAAAGAAAAGAATCATGAAGTGAGCTGGGGCAACCCAAACGTGTCAAGAACAAAATCGAGCTGCTTGCGTCGCGCTTCCAGACGCGATATCGTTCGTCGTCGCTTTCGGCTCTGAACTTTCGATTCTCAACCGCCCCAAGAGCCACCGATGAAGACCTCTCGCATGTTGGCTGCGCTCGCTGCGGCGCTGGCACTGGCCATGGGCCTTTCTGTTCCGCTGCTCATCGCCGCGCCCGGTGAAGGTTCAGGCTATCATCTGCTCAAAAAGATTCCGCTCGGCGGCGAGGGCGGCTGGGACTATCTGACGCTCGATGCGGCCGCGCGGCGGCTCTACATCACGCGCGCGACGCACGTGGCGGTGCTTGATGCCGACACGGGCGCGACACTCGGTGAGCTCGCCGACACCCCCGGCGTGCACGGCGTGGCGCTTGCGCCGGAACTGGGCCGCGGCTTCACCAGCAACGGCCGCGTCTCGGCGGTCACCATCTTTGACCTGAAAACGCTGCGCGCGCTGGGCCAGGCGAAGACGGGCGCGAACCCCGACGCCATCGTGTACGACCCAGCCTCCAAGCGCGTTTTCACGTTCAACGGCGGCAGCGCCGACGCCACCGCGATCGACGCTGCGAGCGGTGCGGTCGCGGGCACGATTGCGCTCGGCGGACGCCCCGAGTTTGCCGCAGCCGACGGCGCGGGGCGCGTGTACGTCAACCTGGAGGACAAAAACGAGCTCGTGGCGCTCGATTCGCGCCGCCTGGTGATTGCCGCGCGCTGGCCCCTGGCTCCGTGCACGGAGCCGGCGGGCCTGGCCATGGACACGCGCCACCAGCGCCTGTTCGTTGGTTGCCACAACCAAATGATGGCGGTCGTTGACGCGGCTTCCGGGCGCATCGTGGCCACGCTGCCGATTGGCCGCGGCGTGGACGCCAACGCATTCGATCCCGACACGAGCCTGGCCTTCAGCTCGAATGGCGACGGCACGCTGACCGTCGCGCGCGAGGAATCGCCCGATAAGTACAGCGTCGTGGAAAACGTGGCCACGCAGCGCGGCGCGCGCACCATGGCGCTCGATACGAAAACGCACAACGTCTTCCTGGTGACTGCGGAGTTTGGCCCCCCGCCCGCTCCCACGCCGGAAAACCCGCGCCCGCGGCCGACGATCGTCCCCGGCTCGTTCGTCGTGCTGGTCTTCGGCAAGTAGGAGCGCAGCATCCTTCGACGGAGTTTACGCCGAGCGCAGCCAAGGGGCTCAGGACAACAGCAGCGCCCCTACGGCCCCGACGACGGCGGTGTAAACCCGCGCTACAGTCGCAGATCCTGCTGCAAGCGGAAGCGCAAGACGCTCTCGGGCGGGAACTTGATGTCGCGCTCGCCGGTGGCCATGGCGCCGATGGTGCCCGCCGCCGCGCCGATCGCGCTGCCGATGGCGGCACCCTTGCCGTGCCCCGCTATGGCGCCAATGGCCGCGCCCGCACCCGCGCCGCCGCCGATCAGCACAACGTCGCGCGTAGTCTTGCTGCCTTCTTGCTGGGTAAGGCTGGAGGTGGTGACCGTGTAGCTTCTACCGCGCGCTTTGATGCTCGTGAGCGTCAGCGACAATTCCGCGCGCTGCTTCAGCCGGCCCGACGGCACCGCGTTGACTACTTTTCCTGTGACGTCCGCGCCCTTGGGGATCACTTCCCTGCCGTCCACAACCACGGGGCTCTCGAGTGTGCCCTCCCAGATCTGGCCGGGCTGGCTTTCTTTCGAGCTGAGGTTGGTGATGGTGCGCACTTCGAGTTCCGTTTCCGCCGGCACAATCGCCGCCGCTCTCGATTCGCCCGTTGGTGCGCTCGAGGGCCGCGCGGCCTTCCGCGCAGTCTTCGCCGCTGGTGCCGGAGCTGCCCGCGGCGTCGGAGCAGGCGCGGGCTGTGCTTGCGGAGTTTGCGTGGCGGCCGGCTGCTCGGCTTCTTTCCTCCCACAACCAGCCAGGACGAACAGCATCACGACTAGGACGATAACCGGTGTCGAAATCTTCTTCATGGGCCTCTCCTGTTTGGAGCCTCGCTCCAACGCGTCTCGTTCCGCTAGCCACCGAGCCCGCCTTCAGGCTCCCTTGCCATGAGATGTCCGCGGCGCATCCCACGCTGCCTTAGCCCAACGCCATGTTGCTTATGCCGCAACGGCAGGCCCCGCGCTCAACCGCGAGTTGACACGCCCGCACGCGCGACATAAGATGCCAGGTTCCTGGGCTCCATGATCGGTCAAACGGTCTCTCACTATCGTATCAAAGAAAGACTCGGCGGCGGTGGCATGGGCGTGGTGTATCGCGCCGAAGACACGCGCCTGGGCCGCAGCGTGTCGCTGAAGTTTCTCCCTGAGGAGTTCACCAAAGACCACCAGGCGGTCGAGCGGTTCCAACGCGAGGCGCGCGCCGCCTCGGCCCTGAACCATCCCAACATCTGCACCATCTACGACATTGACGAGTATGAGGGTCGGCCGTTCATCGTCATGGAGTTGCTCGAGGGCGAAACCCTCAAGCACCACATCTCCGGCCAGGCGCTCAAGAGCGACGAAATCCTCAAACTGGGTATCGAGATTGCCGACGCGCTCGACGCCACGCACACGCGCGGCATCATTCACCGCGACATCAAGCCCGCGAACATTTTTATTACCCGCCGCGGCCAAGCCAAGATCCTGGATTTCGGCCTGGCCAAGCTGACACCGCGCCGCGAAAAAGTCGGAGAAACCATCGGCGCCTCGGTCGGCGCCACCGCCGTGGTCATCGCCACCGAACATCTGACCGACTCCGGCACCGCGGTCGGCACGACCGCGTACATGTCGCCCGAGCAAGCGCGCGGCGAGGAGATTGACGCGCGCACGGATTTGTTCTCGTTGGGCGCGGTGCTCTACGAGATGGCCACGGGCCGCCTGGCCTTCCCGGGCAACACCTCGGCGGTGATCTTTGACGCGCTCCTGAACCGCGCGCCCATCCCGCCGACGCGGCTGAATCCGCGCGTGCCGATGGAGCTCGAGCTGACCATCGGCAAGCTGCTCGAAAAGGAGCCCAACGCGCGCTACCAAACCGCGGCCTGGTTGAAGACCGACCTGCAACGGCTGAAGCGCGATTGGGATTCCAGCCGCGCCGCCGGAGCCGCGGCGCAGGCAGCGACCGCAGAAAAATCGCTCGCGGTGCTCTACTTTGAGAACCTGAGCGGCGCCAAGGAAGACGAATACTTCCGCGACGGCATGACCGAGGACGTCATCACGGAGCTATCGAAGATCAAACACCTGCGCGTCTTCCCGCGCGCCGCGGTGCTTTCTTTCCGCGACAAGGCGGTCACCGGCCCGCAGGTGGGCCAGGAGTTGAACGCCACCCACGTGCTCACCGGCACGCTGCGCCGCGCCGGGAACCGCCTGCGCATCACCGCGCAGCTTGTCGAAACCCGCGGCGGCCATTCCGTCTGGGCCGAGCGCTACGACCGCGAGCTGAAAGACGTCTTCGAGGTGCAGGACGAAATCGCCCGCAACATCACCCAGGCCCTGCGCATCACGCTTTCGCCGCAGGAAGAAAAAGCCATCGCCCACAAGCCCACCGAGAACACGCAGGCTTACGACTATTTCCTCCGCGGGCGCAGCTATGCCCGCCGCGAGACCCGCTCCGACCTCGAATTCGCGCTCCAGATGTATGAGCACGCCATCCTGCTCGACCCGGATTTTGCGCTCGCCCATGCGGGCGTGGCCAACGCCTGCTCCACGATGTACGAATGGCACGAAAAGAGTGACCGCTGGATCGAGAAAGGCCTGGCCGCCTGCGAGCGCGCGTTGAAACTCGAACCGCAACTCCCCGACGCGCTGGTGGCGCGGGCCCGGCTCCTGTACGTGCAGAAGAAGTATGACGAGGCCATCCAGCTCGCCCGGCAGGCCATCGAGCGCAAGCCGGATTGCCCAGGCACCTACAATGTAATGGGGCGTTGCTACTTTGCCTCGGACCGCTTTAAGGAGGCCGCCGCCCTGGTCGAACGTGCCGTGGAAGCCAATGGGGACGACTACAATATGTACATTCCTCTGATGCTGTCTCTGGACCGTTTGGGGCAGGAGGAAGCGGCGCGCAGTCTCCGCCAACGCCACATGCGCGTCCTGGAGCAGCAACTGGAGCTGGTCCCCGAAGACGTGCGCGCAAGGATCTTGCTCGCCTGCCTACACGCCTTCTTCAAGGATGAAGCCGCGGGGATCCGCGAACTGCAAGTGGCCGTGGCGCTGCGCCCGAACGATTCCAACGTCCTCTACAACGCCGCCTGCGTGTACGGACTTTTTGAGAGGAAGCGCGAGGCGCTCGAGACGATAGAGAAGGCCATCGCCGCCGGCTACTCCAACATGGATTGGCTGGCCCGAGACCCCGACCTAGCCTGCCTCCGCGACGACCCCGAATTCCAGCGTCTGCTCGCCGAAGGCCGCGCCACAGCTTAACCCTCGCCCTCGCCTTTGCAATCTTGTCATCCTGAACAAAGTTCGTGCGACCGCCCCGTCGTTCGCCTTGTATAGCGCCGCCCTCCGACCGGCCTTGGAGTGCGACGCCTTTACCGCCGCTTTGCCTAGCGCAGCCAGGAGTGGCTGTGCTACGACCACCGCAACGGCTTAGTAGAGGGTGATGCAGAAATATTGTTTGATTTCGAGGCTCACAGGCTCATACTGAGGTAGTTCGTGGGGGGGCCTCCGCAGTTCATGCAATGCCCGGTTTGCCAGGCAGATAATCCGCCCAGCGCTGCCGCTTGCGAGAAGTGCAGCACTCCGTTCCCGCTCTCTGACGCGACGATTTCTCCGACAGAACATGGTCAGTCAGCGGGATGGTCGGCGGCCGTGACTCCTGTGCGCCCGTCGAGGGTGGGCGCGGCAACGGGACAGCTCGCGCCGGGGAGCGTGCTCGGCGACCGCTACGAAATCCTTCAATTGCTCGGTCAAGGCGGGATGGGGGCCGTTTACAAGGCACGAGACCTCGAACTGGAGCGCCTGGTTGCACTGAAGGTGATTCGTCCCGACCTCGCCAGCCATCCGGAAATCCTGCGGCGCTTCAAACAGGAACTCATCCTGGCGCGGGAAGTTACCCACCGCAACGTCGTCCGCATTTTCGATCTAGGACAAGCGAGCGGAGTCCGGTACATCACCATGCAGTACGTGGAGGGGCGAGATCTACGCGCCCTTCTGCATGAGAAAGGGAAATTGACTCCGGAAGAGGCCGTTCCCATATTCCTGCAGATTGCGGCGGCGCTGGAAGCGGCGCATCACGCGGGAGTGGTGCATCGTGACCTGAAGCCGCAAAACGTCATGGTGGACAAGGACGGGCGCGTTTACGTGATGGATTTCGGGTTGGCGCGATCGCTGGAAACGCCCGGGATGACGCAGACCGGGGCGCTGATGGGCACACCGGAGTACATGTCGCCGGAGCAGGCCAAGGGCATGAAAGTGGACGCCCGCTCGGATCTGTTTTCGCTGGGAATCATTTTTTACGAAATGCTGAGCGGCGTCTCGCCTTTCAAAGCCGACACGGCGATGGCCACGATGTTCAAACGCACGCAAGAACGCGCTGTTCCGCTGGCGCAGGCGGGGAGCGGCGTGCCGGTGTTCTTGAGCGACATCGTTTCAAAGTGCCTGGAGATCGAGCCCGAGGAGCGATTCGCGAGTGCCCGGGAATTGGCGCAACAATTGGAAATATGGCTGGGGCCTTCCGCGGGAAGCTCCACGACCATTCTGCCCGCGCCGCGAACTGCAGCCTACTGGAAGTGGGCCTCGGCGGCCCTGGCCGTGTTGCTGACCGTGGCCGTGATTGCGTTTCGACTGAAAAATCCGGCCAGGCCGAATGCGGCTCACGCCCCAGTGAGCGTTCTTGTGGCAGACTTCACGAACCATACGGGCGATCCCATCTTCGACGATACTTTGGAACCGATGTTTAACTTCGCCCTGGAAGGAGCCAGCTTCATTAATGCCTTCAACCGCGGAAATGCCCGCAAGCTTGCTGGGCAACTTCCGCACCCCACCGACAAGCTCGATGAACAGTCGGCTCGGTTGATCGCAATGAGCCAAGGCATCGGCGACATTGTTACCGGCTCGCTTAGTCGCCGCGGCGACGGCTACAAGCTTTCGGTAGAGGCAATGGACAGTATAAGCGGCAACACAATCTCGAGTGCCGATGTCACTGCCGCCAACAAGGACGAACTCTTGCTCGCGGTACCCAAGCTCGCCGCCCCGATCCGCAAGGCGCTCGGCGACTCTACGCCGGAATCGGTCCAGCTCACCGCGGCCGGAGGAGCTTTCCAAGCTGCATCGCTCGAGGCTGCCCATCAGTACGGCATTGCGATGGAACAGCAATTCGCGGGGAATATGGAGGGCGCTTTGCGGTCATTTTCTAAAGCCGCGGAGCTGGACCCGAACTTCGGCCGTGCTTATGCCGGGATGGCCGCTGTGGCTGGGAACCTCGGTCAACTCCAGGACGCCGAGAAGTACGTCAAACTGGCGATGGAGCACGTTGACCGCATGACCGAACGCGAACGGTACCGCATCCGCGGCTTGTATTACGCCAGGATCGGTAACTGGCAAAAATGTGTCGACGAGTTCAGCGAACTGGTGAAGCAGTACCCCGCCGATAACATTGGGCACAATAATCTCGCCAATTGCTTCAGCTACCTGAGAAACATGCCCAAAGCTGTCGAGGAGGCACGGCGAGCGGTCGAAGTCTCCCCGAAGACCGCGGGTAGCCGGATGAATCTTTCTCTGTTTTCATCTTATGGTGGCGCGTTTGAGTCAGGGGAGCGCGAAGCGCGAGCGGCGCTACAACTTAACCCGTCCTACCCAAAAGCCTATCTTGCGTTGGCATTTGCGCAGGTGGGACAGGGTCAGTTGCCTCAAGCCGCCGAAACCTACCAAAAGCTGGAGAAGGTCAGCACGCTGGGCTCTTCCATTGCCGTGGCTGGGCTCGCCGATTTAGCTTTGTATGAAGGCCGCTTCCGAGAGGCCGTGCGGAAGCTTCAAAAGGGTGTGGCCGCGGACGTGGAGTCGAAGCGGTCAGATGCAGCGGCCGACAAGTTAGCCGCGCTCGCTTATGCGCAGCTTTGGATGCAAGAGAAGCGGCTGGCAGCTAGTGCGGCGGAGGACGCTTTGGCCAACAGCAAGTCCGCGAAAATACGCTTACTCGCTGCTCGAATCTTTGTCGCGACAGGCCAAATAGTCAAAGCACGGAAGTTGGCCGCCAGCCTCGCCTCGGAGTTGCGGTCCGAGCCGCAGGCCTTTGCCAAGTTGATCGAGGGGGAAGCCGCCCTGGAGGCCAAGAATCCGAGAGCGGCGGTAGAATCGTTCACAGAAGCCAACGCTCTTTCAGACACTTGGATTGGGCGCTTCGACCTGGGGCGGGCCTATCTAGACGCTGGCGCCTTCGCGGAAGCCGACTCCGAGTTCGACCGCTGCATTAAGCGGCGGGGGGAGGCCCTGGCGCTCTTTCTCGATGAAGTGCCCACCTACGCCTATTTCCCGCCGATCTATTACTATCAGGGTCGTGTCCGTGAAGGGTTAAAAAGTTCCGGCGCCGCCGATTCCTACCGGACCTACGTAAGCATCCGCGGAAAAGCCGGAGAAGACCCCTTACTTCCCGAAATCCGCCGCCTCGGCCAGTGAGGCATGCCCTAGAAAAAGGGACGGGCGATCTCGTCGCCCGTCGTAGCCTTTCACCGTCAATTGTTTTTCTGTCCGTCCCAAGCACGCAGCGGACCGCCCGCCAGGCGGACCACTGCCTTGAGACGCTCCTCAGAATACAAATATGGTTGCCGGGGCCGACGCATCGCTCTGGGCCCCCTGCTTGTTCGCATCCGTAACGAAGTACGTGTACGTCGTCTTGCTCTGGACCTTGGGGTCGGTGAACGTCGTCAACGGCGGCGTCCCATCGACGCTGCCAATCTTTTTGAACAGTGCGTGGTTCGCAACCACGCTCGCCGGCGTGGTGAAGGAGCCCTCGGCGCGCCAGACAAAATAGTGGCGTATCTGACCGAAGCCAGGCGCCCTCCAGTTCAGGACGACAGTACTAGGATGGCCGCCCTGTACTGCTGACAGCCCCGTCGGCGCATCGGCGGTGGAGTTGGCCGTATCCACGTCCTGCTCGGTGCCGCCACCGAAAAGGTCGCCGCCACCGAAAAGGTCGCCGCCACCGAAAAGGTCGCCGCCACCAAAAAGGTCGCCGCCACCAAAAAGGTCGCCGCCACCAAAAAGGTCGCCGCCACCAAAAAGGTCGCCGCCACCAAAAAGGTCGCCGCCGCCGGAAAATCCAAACGCATTGGCTCGGGAACCTACTTGACGCAGGTCGACATTTATCCAGTCATTGAATCCTTGGAACGGGGAATCAACCGGGCTGCTGGCACCGGCAGGCGGCGTGCCGTTGAAGTTCACATCCTGCGGACTGATCGTCCCGGTCTCAATGGTGTTGTCATTGTTCCAATCAATGGGAGCGGAGAAGGTGTTGCCGTCAACCCGGACCATCTGCGCTCCGTCCGTGATCGGCGAACCATCGCAGTGAAGGGTAGCGAACCGCCCGCCCGTGGTGTTCTGCAGTTGCGTGTCGAGCGCATTGGGCGGCGCATACCACCGGGTGAAATGCGCGGCCAGATGATTGGTAAACAGGTCCGAGCCTATCCCGGACTGCTCGTTGAGCGCTGCTTCAGACAGATTCGGCAGCGTCTGCCCGGAATAATCAATTCCCCCATCGGGGAAACCCCGAATCTGGAATAGATAATTCATCGAGCTGAGGAAGCCGGGGTTGCAGTTCAAGCCAAAGCTCGGCACATCCGGTGGATTGTTGCCCTGCTGCCCCGCGAGAGGGCCGCTGATGACAGCGCCATGGGGAAAGAACGTGCCGCCGTGCGTGAGGAAAAACGTATGCCCCAGTTCATGCAGCAACGTCCCAGCCTCCGCCGTGATGGTCCCCACCTGATTCGTGCAATACGTTTGGCCTGGCGCTAGCGTCACCGAAGGATCTGCCTGGCAGCCAGGAACGTCGTCCGCTGGCCACAACCCAAACATCACCGCTGAGTCTCCGCCACCGAGGTCAGAGTGCCCGGAGGCACTCGTCGGTCCTCCGTACGTCAGCCCCAGTTGCGGCTCGCTGAAAAAGTCGTAAGTTCCGTCCGCCACACCAGCAGTCTGGATGGTGAACGTTGTCGTGAACATGTTGGTAGTGCTGTTAAACGTTGACGATGGAGGACTGAGGAACTTATAGGTTGCGTTCAGAGCCGCGTTCTGGAGCTGGAGCGCTCCTCCCACAGTGACACGGTCGCAATTGGCATCGCTGCACGCAACATCCCCGGGCTTCAGGAGCAACGGAGGGGTCGTGAGCGTTACCATTCCCACGTGGCTGCCAACAACGTTGCTGCTAACAACAATGGAGACCAACGTAGCGATGCCGCTGCCCGTCAAGTTTGGCGCCTTACCCGCAGTGCTCCAGAATGACCTTGGTTCTCCCAATGCGTGGCCGAAAAGCACGTAATGGTAACTATCTTTCCGTCCGGACTGAAAATTCCCCAAAGGTAGGGTGGTGTTGTGCAGGGTTACGGTCGCATTGTTCTTGACGAATAGAAATCCTCCCTTCCATCCGACCGCTGGCGTACCTGGAAATGCGCAAAGTGTTGGGGAACTTGCATCGTTGCACAGCGATACGCTTTCAGAAATTACGTTGCCGCCCGCGCCGGCGGGCGGAGGCAATGTATTCGGCGGAAGCGGGTTCGGAAGCGGGACCGGATACGTGATCACATACGGGTCACCTTGGTAGATGCCTGGGCCGAGATCGAAATGTACATTGACGTGTTGCGCCGCGAACGCATTGCCCACCATGTCCAGAGCCGCCTGCCTGGGCAGATGGGAATGTAGATAGGTACCAGCGGAGCCATCGAGATTGCTCAGGTAATCGATCTCCACAAAGATGTCTTTTACATTCTTGTTTGCCCCGGGCAGCGCGACCCACGGGCTGTTACCCCTGGCATCTACGGTACTCACATCCGTGTAGCCCTGGTTCTCCTCCCACACATCGAGCAGACCGTCGCCGTCGCTGTCCTGAACCGTGGTGCTGAAGATGACTGCGCCCCAGTCCACGCAGCCGGAGCCGCTGCCATTTGGCGCGACAGAGGTCATTTCCAAAGCATCGTTGGCCTGCACTGCAGTACCGACAGGTGGATAGGCATTCGGGAACCAGGTCGGATTGTCCCAGGAGCCGCCACCCTGGAGCGAGATAGTGTTCTGGTTATAGACGCCAGGGAAGGGCGGTTCGCCCGGGTAGAGAGAGGGAAGGTTCACGGTGTTTAGAAATACGCTTTCGGACTTATTCGGCTGGCCATCGCCCACGATGTGGGTGATCTTGGCTACCGGGGTCGTTGAGACAGCAGCCTGATAGAAACCGACAATCTGCTGGCTCATGGTTGACAAACTGTTGCTCGGGGCAACGGCGCCGTCGTAAAGGACGATCGAATTCAGTGGAACCAGAGGTGATTGGACCCTGTATATGATTACAAGAGAAGCGCCCAAGGTGAGAGGAGTTCCGCCGCCATTGCTTCCGCTATCGGCCAGCTTCACTTCATAAGAGCCGTTAACCTGGATCTTTCCGTTCAAATCCAGCTTCAGAAGATAGGGACGGACGTCCGCGCGGTAAGTCACAATAGTCTTTGCCCCCTGCGATGAACCCGAACAGCCGCCGGCACTCCAGGATGTGGGAGCGTTTGGGTTGCCCAGGATCGCTCCGGTGATGGCGTGACTATTGAAAAATCCGTTTTGTCCAGGATGCGGCGGCAACTGCGACGTTGATTCGACGGTTTCCCAGTAGAGGAAGGCCCCCACGATATCGGCGCCGGGAGGCACGCCCGTAGCAGGGACGGAATTCTGATCGGGAATGTTGATGGTTCCGGTGGCGAGGTTGGTGGTCGCGTTCCCCGTCCCCCGCAAGCCGACACCGCCAACGACATAGTCGCCGGTGACAAAATAGTTCTTGAATAAATTCAATTGGTTAGTTGCATTTTGCGCTGACCCTGTTTGCGCAAAAACCGTCAGTACCGTCAATGCGGGGAGCAGGATTCCAAGATAAATCTTTCGCATAAGCTGGGTCCTCCTCAAGAAGTTGCACGTGCGCATGGGATTTCGTGGGCGCTGCGATCGGCCCGAGACACGTGCTCGGCGGGGAAAGGGTTCAGCGGACTTGCGGCTAGAACCTGCGAGGCCAAAGAGTCTGGTTTGATTTCCCAAAGTCCAGGGCGCTTCGCGGGCCGGGTACAAGAGCACACTAACACAGCCGGAAACGATACACGGAATGGGATGAGCGGTCAAGATACACAACTACTTGGGCACTGTCCAGGATTTCTGTTGAAAGGCGGGTTCCCTATCCCGGTTGCGGGTTGCCAAAGCGGTCAATCACGCGCTCCATGGAGAAACGGATGGGCCGCCGGAAGGTCTGCGGCTTCACCGGCTCGGCGAGGCGAAACAAGATGGTATTCCCAGGAGTCTGCTTCGGCTCGTCGCCTGGCACGGCCGCGGCCGTCGCGCCGGCCAAAAGCAAGGACAAGCTGACAGCCAGAGTCTCTCTGCGGAAACACAAGTGTCGCATGGTTGCCTCGCGAGCGGGAATCCTCCCAAGCCGATTGGCTCCCGCAGCCCAAGTCAATCACGCGACGGCCTCGGAGGTCGTCGAGCGATGCTCGGCTGGCGCAAGTCAACCGCACGCTGCCCTTCCCCGCCGCGGCCGTCCGCCTTTTGCAAAGCTGCCGGATTGCGACTGCCTTGTGCTCGTTCAGATTGATTGGTGACACTGGGAATCGGCCATTTGGGGCCTCTTTGGTAAGTCCCCGATATGTAGGGGCTTGGACTTTCCCCCTCATGGTTCTTAAACAGGGCCTTTTTCCTAGGTCTTGGAGGGTTCTACCGCAGAAATCCGCACAGGCGTAGGCGAAGGGCCCATGACCAGCAGAGCCTGGTCAAGGCAGAAAGTGTCACCAATCATGTGGACGAGTACATGCCTTTGACTTGGCGGGCGCCGGCGGCCTACGATACGCAGCGGCATTTCCAAGACTCATTCAGGAGGTGAGCGATGAAGCTGCGGTGGATTGCTGTGGGCCTGGTTTTGGTGTTGCTGGCGGGCGCGGCGGGTGCGGCGGCGCAAGCGGACAAGAAAGCGCCGGCCAAAGCGCCGGCGAAATCTGCTTACGATTTCCACGCGCTCATGCAAAAGATCTTTGAGGCGTGGTCGAGCACCGACGCGTCGGGCGTCGCGCCGTACTACGCGCAGGAGCCGGGTCACGTCTTCTACGACATCACGCCCATGAAATACAACGGCTGGGCCGACTACGCCGCCGGTTACAAGAAAGTCGTGGCCGACTACTCGTCGGTGAAATTCGCGCTGGGCCCGGACGCGGAGGCGCACCAGCGCGGGAACATGGCCTGGGCCATCGGCACCTGGCGCGGCGAGCTGGTGAAGAATGACGGCAGCAAAGAAACGCTCGAAGGCCGCTGGACCGCCATCTTCGAGAAACGCGGCGAGAAGTGGATCATCGTGCACGACCATTTCTCGGTGCCGCTGCCACCGCCGCCCGCGCCGGCAAAGCAGTAGCCGCCCGGCGTCGCGCCGGTTTCTCCGGTCATCCTGAAGGCCGAGGAATCAGCCCTCAGAGTAGACAACGCAAGCTTTGCACCTGTTTCGCTTGGCGCCGGGCGCGCCGCGCGTTGACTTCGCCGCGCTGGCGACTTAACATGCGGGTCGACGAGGCTCAGTCCTTCCCCCATGATCGGCGAGACAATTTCTCATTACCGCGTCTTGGAAAAGCTAGGTGGCGGCGGCATGGGCGTGGTGTACATGGCCGAAGACACCAAGCTCGGCCGGCGCGTGGCGCTGAAATTCCTGCCTCAGGAGCTGGCGAGCGACCCCAGCGCGCTCGAACGCTTCCAGCGCGAAGCGCGCGCCGCCTCCGCGCTCAATCACCCGCACATCTGCACGATCTACGAAATTGACGAATACCACGGCGCGCACTTCATCGCCATGGAGTTTCTGGACGGGCAGACGCTCAAGCACCGCATCGCCGAGAAGCGCATCACGCTCGATCAGATGCTCGACTGGGGCGCGCAGATGGGCGACGCGCTTGACGCCGCGCACGCCGCGGGGATCATCCATCGCGACCTGAAGCCCGCCAACCTGTTCGTCACCCGACGGGGGCACGTCAAGATCCTGGATTTCGGCCTGGCCAAGCTGGCGCCCGAGCACAGCGCCGGGCAGGGCGTTTCGGCGCTGCCGACGCTCGGCACAGCCGCGGACCATCTCACCAGCCCCGGCGTGGCGCTGGGCACGGTGGCCTACATGTCGCCCGAGCAGGCGCTCGGCGAAGAACTCGACGCGCGCACCGACCTCTTCAGCTTCGGCGTGGTGCTCTACGAGATGGCTACGGGCCGGCTGCCGTTCACGGGCACGACTTCAGCCGCGGTCTTCGACGCCATCCTGCATAAGGCGCCGACGGCGCCGGTGCGCATCAACCCCGATCTGCCCGCGGAGCTCGAGCGCATCATCAACAAGTCACTCGAAAAAAACCGCGCCATGCGCTACCAGACCGCCGCCGACCTGCGCGCCGACCTGCAACGCCTGAAGCGCGATTCCGACTCCGGCCGCTCGGCCGTGATCCCAGCGGCGCCCGAACCCGCAGCGGCGCCTGCCTCCGGCGCAACGCCTGCGGTCGGCAGAGGCGGGTTGACGACCCCCGCAGGGACGGGGCTTGCCCCGCCCGTGGGCGCAGCAAGCAGCGCCCCTACATCCGTTGCGAGCGCCCTCGCCAAGCGCTGGAAATTGTATGCCGCCGCCGGCGTCGCGGCAGCCCTGATTGTGTTCACGGCCGTCTGGTTCTTCCAATCGCACCGCGCGCAAGCGCTGACTGAGCGCGACACCATCCTGCTCTCGGACTTCGTCAACACCACTGGCGAGCCGGTCTTCGACGGCACGCTCAAGCAGGCGCTGGCGGTCAATCTCGGCCAATCGCCATTCCTCAACATCTTCCCCGAGCAGCGCGTCCGCGCGACGCTGCGCCTGATGGGCCGCCCGGCCGACGCGCGCGTGATTGACGCAGTGGCGCGCGAGATCTGCCAGCGCGAAGGCATCAAGGCGCTGCTCTCCGGCTCGATTGCCAGCTTGGGCAGCCAGTACGTCATCACGCTGGAGGCCTCGAACTGCCGCACCGGCGACTCGCTTGCGCGCGAGCAGGCTGAGGCCGACAGCAAAGAGCACGTACTTCAGGCGCTCGGCAAGGCGGCCACGGACCTTCGCGGGAAGCTGGGCGAGTCGCTCGCCTCGATCAAAAAATTTGACGTGCCGCTTGAAGAGGCCACCACGTCGTCGCTCGAGGCGCTCAAGGCCTTTACGCTCGCCGAGTCCCAGCGCAACCGCGTGGGCGATGAGGCGGCCATTTCCCTCTACCAGCGCGCCGTCGAGCTCGACCCCAACTTTGCCCTGGCCTATGCCCGGCTCGGACAGGTGTACTCGAACCTGGGCGAGGAAGAATCGGCGACGCGCTACAGGACGAAGGCGTATGAGCTGCGCGACCGCGCCAGCGAGCGCGAGAAATTCTACATCACCGCGCATTACTACGACGAGACCGGCGAGGCCGAGAAGCGCACCCTGACCTGGGAACTGTACAAGCAAACCTACCCGCGGGACACTATGCCGCTCGACAACCTGGCTGCCTACTACAATGCGCGCGGAGAGTATGAAAAGAGCCTCGAGAATGCCCGCGGGGAAGTGCGCTTGGACCCCGATAGCTATTTCGGCTATGAAAAGGTGGCGGAGGCCTATCTCGGCCTGAACCGGTTGCCAGAAGCCAAGGCCGTCCTGAAAGAAGCCCTCGCCAGGAAGATTGACGCCGAGAACATTCACTTCGGGCTTTACCTTGTGGCCGCGGCAGAGGGCGACGAGGCGGGAATGAAGCAGCAATTGGATTGGACGCAGGGGAAGCCGGGGGCAGAACTTGAGCTTCTGTGGCCGGAAACATTCCTGGCGGAATCCCGAGGCCAGTTTCGCCGGGCGCGCGAACTGACGGCGCGGCAGACGGCGCTCGCGCGGCAACTCGATCGGAAAGATGCGGAGGCGACACCTCTCGCGTCTCTGGCTGACGCGGAGGCCCTGTGGGGCTATCCGCGCCAGGTGGAAGCCGATGCCGCCGCTGCGCTCGGCATCTCGCGCAGCCGCGGGACTCTGATCACAGCGGCCTACGCCCTGGCCGAAGCCGGAGCCGACAGCAAAGCACAAGCCCTGGCTGGCGACCTGGCCAAACGCTTCCCCGCCGACACCGAGATCCACACGATCGATTTGCCGGCCCTGCAAGCCATCACACAGTTGCGCCACGGCGAGGCAGAGAAAGCGCTTCATTCGCTGGAATCCGTTCGCCCGATCGGTTTCAGCAGACTAAGCGTGCCCTATCTGCGGGGGAACGCTTATTTGCGGCTCGGGAAAGGCCGCGAGGCCGCGCAGGCGTTCGAGAATGCTCTGAACCTACGCCCCCTTTTCCCCGTCAGTCCACTGTACTCGCTGGCGCGGCTGGGGCTCGCGCGCGCCTATGCCCTCGAAGGCAATGTGGCCGAAAGCCGCAAAGCCTACCAAGATTTCTTTGCCCTCCTGAAAGACGCCGACCCCGACGTGCCCCTCCTCCAGCAAGCCAAAGCCGAATACGCCAAACTGAAGTAACCCGAAGCGTCATCCCGGCAAGGGCGCCGCCACACAGGCAGAGTCATCACCTTAGCTTCGTTTCGAGGTCCTTGAAGGCGAATTTGGTCTCGACCGAGGTATACGGCTTGCCGTCGAGCTCCACGTACGGATAGATGAAGTAGTTGAGCGGGTCGCCCTGCTCGGGCGGCACCAGGCGGATATCGCGCCCGAAGGTGAACAGCACGCGGTTCACGTCGTGCGCGCCGAAGAAGTAGTCATGCTTGGCGGGATTCTGCCGCGCCTCGGACGCGTCCACCGGGATCCAGCCGTAGGGCTCGAGGTAAAACTCTGCCCAGCAGTGGTAGCCGGAGATGTCCCCCTCGAGCTTATTCTCGGGCAGAGGAAAACCCATTTCAAACCGCGCGGGGATGCCCACCGAGCGCAGCATGCCGATAAACAGCGAATGAAAATCGGTGCAATTGCCGTGCTTGGCGGTGCAGGCGTAGATGGCGTCGCCGCGGCCCCAGCCGGTGCCGGACTTGTCGTAGCGCAACGTCGAGACGACGTATTCATAAATGGCGCGCGCTTTTTCGAGCGGAGTCGTGGCGCCCTGCGTGGCCTGCCGGGCCAGCGCGGCGATCAGTCCGCTGGTGGGCACCAGGCGGTCCGGCTCGAGCCACCGCGCCAGCGTCGCCGGGGCTTCCTTTCTTGGCGTGGCCGGCCGCGCGGTCAGGCTGACGCGATGCTCGCGACGCATCGCGCGGAACGCGATCTCCAACTCGAACGGCTGGCGGAGCTGCGCGGGCTTCGCCTCGAGGTAAAGATACTCGTTGCCGTACACCGGCTCGCGGCGCTCGGTGAACTTCACTGGAGATTGGATTTTCAGGTCGCTGATGCTCTGGTAGCGGTCGGGACGCGGCAGCGGGATCCACACGCGCACCGTCTTAGCGTTGGCGGGGATCTGCGGGATGCGCGCACGGTAGGTGAACTGAAACTCGCGCACCGCTGGTGCCATCGGGCGCGAGGACGAAAGGACAACGGTGGCCAACAGCGTAATCACAATCGCGCTGGCCAGAAAGATTCGCCGGCGGAAAGTCATGGTCCACACTCCTCCTTCGCAAGGGATAGAGGCGTACGGCTCGGGGATTGGATGCTCATAGCTGTGGGAAGATTCTCCCCAGGTGACCCGCGGCCGGTCTACGTGAAGTCCGGCGGATGCCTGGGCATGCCGCGCAAAATAGCACAGCCTGCGTGCCCAGGCAAGCATGGCCACGGTAGCCTGGGGGCGCTGCAGGGTACGGGAGCTTGCTCCCACTCTTACAGAGCGGCGGCTCTCGACCCGCCGCGGCGGGCTCGGCACAAGCAAGCCGCCGCTCTCCAAGGCCGGCTGGTGCGGGTTATCCTTTTCGCAAACGGCGACCCAAAGATTCCGTGTGTTGCCGGCCGAGTCGGGTAACATCGGGGGCGTTACGTCTGCCGCGCCAGTCCCGGCTGACAGGGAGCCACTTTGAAGGCTGCCTTAAAGCTTTCGTTGCTTGGCTTGACGAACTCTTTTACACCGGCCGCTGCGCTTGGCGTCACTTTCCTCCCCTCATCGAAAGAAAAACAGAATGTGATCACGGACGACGCACCTGGTGTAGGATATCTTCAGAAGCCGGTGGACCTCGAGAAGTTCCACGAGAGCGTCCAGCCACGGCTCGTGTACTTCCTCCGGATCAAGCGGACCCCGCCCGCGCTTCCCTCACCGGCACAGAAAGGCAGGACGTCATGAACGAGGAAGGAACAACCCCGCGGCCAGTCCGCCGGCGGCCCCTGCGCGTGCTATTGCTTGGAGACAACCCCGCCGACGCGGATCTCTGCCTGCACGAGTTGCGCAAGGGCGGCATCGAATTCCGCGCCGACGCTGTGGCCACGCCGGAAGCGTTCGAACAGTGGCTGCGCAACAAGCCCTGCGACGTCATCCTGGCCGACTACCAGTTGCCCGGCTGGACGGCGATGGACGCGCTCGCGCTGCTCCAGGAGTGCGGCAAGCACATCCCCTTCATCCTGGTCACCGGAAAACTCGGCGAAGAGTTTGCCGTGGAGTGCCTGCACAAAGGCGTCGCCGATTACATCCTGAAGGACCACCTCCCGCGCCTGCCGGTGGCCGTCTGCCACGCGCTCGAGGAAAAGTATCTGCACGAGGAGCGTACGAACGCCGAAGCGGCCCTGCGGGAAAGCGAATCCGCGTTCCGCACGCTGGCCGACACGATTGCCTCGGCCGTGTTCATCTACCAGGGCACGGACTGCGGCTACGTCAACCACGCCGCCCAGGCCATCACCGGCTACACGCGCGATGAACTCCTGGCCATGAGCTCCTGGGATCTGGTGCATCCGGATTCCCGCAGCGTGGTGATCGAAAAGGGGCTGGCGCGCCTGGCAGGGGATCCCTCCCCTACGCGCTACGAGATGAAGATCCTCACCAAACCGGGCGAGGCGCGCTGGCTCGACGTCACCGTCGGCAAGATCGCCTTCCAGGGCAAGCCGGCCGGGCTCATGACCGCGTTCGACATCACCGAGCACAAGCAGGCCGAAGAGCGCATCGCGCATCTGGTGGCCAGCGACCCGCTCACCGGCCTGGCCAACTACCGCCGGCTGATTGACGCGTTCGATACCGAAACCAAGCGCTCGCGGCGCACCGGGCGCTCGTTCGCCCTGCTGCTGCTCGATCTCGACGGGCTCAAGAGAACCAACGACGTGCACGGCTATCTGGTCGGCAGCCGCGCCCTGTGCCGGCTGGGCTACGTCCTGCGCGTGCACTGCCGCGGCATTGATACCGCCGCGCGGCACGGCGGCGACGAGTTCGCCATGCTGCTGCCGGAAACGCGCGCGGAAGGCGCGCGCATCCTCGCCAGCCGTGTCCGCGACCGCCTGGCCAACGACGGCGAGCAGCCGCCGCTTTCGGTCAGCATCGGCGCAGCCGTCTATCCCGACGACGGCGATACGCTCGAAAAGCTGCTCAAGACCGCCGAAGCCGCACTCTATATGATGAAAGGCCAGATAAGCGAGCCATCAACCGCGCCCGAGCGCCCCGCGCGCCGCAAGGCGCACGACCCCGGCCGTACGATGTAGCGCGCTTTTGTGGGGAGCGCTGCTCTTGCCCTAAGCCCGCCCTGGCGGGCCGAAGGGCGCCCGCCCGCGACTGTAACGGAGGGTTTACCCCGCCACCGCGGCACACAAAGCCGCTCCGATTCCTACGGACCCCACGACGGTTTTCTCTGATCTGAGGTACTACCTCCCAGTACATCTGTACTGTTGGAGGCCGCAACATCCAACGGTAGTCTAGTGTTTCAAAGCAAGACAGTTGGCACGGAATGAAACGCCGAACCAATTCGTTCTTTGCTGGGGCCACTGGACTTGGGACTCCGGTCGGAATTGCAAAAGGCTCTTTTTCGACTTCGTTTTGCTTCTTCTCCGTTTCCATTTCGGTCTTCTGTCTTCTTTTCTCCAGCTTTGCCCTGCTGACCTTCCTCCGCCCTATTCCCCGCGCCCTGCGCGTGGACCAAAGGAACACCCCGCGTTGACTTCATCGGGGGTGAGACTTAAGATGCGCCCTGGGCGCGTCCCTCCTTCATGATCGGCGAGACCATTTCCCACTATCACATCCTGGAAAAACTCGGCGGCGGGGGCATGGGCGTGGTGTACAAGGCCGAAGACACGCGGCTCGGCCGCCTGGTGGCGCTGAAATTCCTGCCCGAAAAAACGGTGCGCGACCGCCAGGCGCTCGAACGGTTTGAGCGCGAGGCACGCGCCGCTTCGGCGCTCGACCACCCCAACATCTGCACGATTTACGAAGTCGGCGAGCACCAGGGTCAACCTTTTCTCTCCATGCAGTTCCTCGAAGGGCAGACGCTGAAACACCGTATTGCCGGCAAGCTGCTCGGGACCGAGGAGCTGCTTGACCTGGGCATCCAGGTTGCCGACGCGCTCGACGCCGCCCACGCGAAAGGCATCATCCACCGCGACATCAAGCCGGCGAACATATTTGTCACCGCGCGCGGCCAGGCGAAGATCCTCGACTTCGGCCTGGCCAAGCTGGCGCCAGAACCGCGCCGCGCCAAAGAATCAGCGAGCGTCTCCGCGCTGCCGACGCTTGCGACCTCGGAGCAGGACCTGACCAGCCCGGGCACGGCCGTTGGCACGGCGGCCTATATGTCGCCCGAACAGGCGCGCGGCGAAGAGCTGGACGCGCGCTCCGACCTGTTCAGCTTTGGCGCCGTGCTCTACGAGATGGCCACCGGGCGGCTAGCTTTTGGCGGGAACACGACTGCGGTCATCCACGACGCTATTCTGAACCGCGCGCCCGTCCCGCCGCTGCGGCTGAATCCGGACCTGCCACCCAAGCTCGAGGAAATCATCGACAAGGCGCTGGAGAAAGACCGCAAGCTGCGCTACCAGAATGCCGCCGACCTCCGCGCCGACTTGCAGCGGCTGAAGCGCGACACCGATACGAGCCGCACCGCCGCAGTAAGCGGCGCCTATATGGCGCAGGCGCGTCCGTGGTGGCGCAGCAAAGCGGCGCTGGCGGCCGGCGGAGTTGCCCTTGCAGCGCTGCTGGCGGTTGGCGGGTACCTGCTTCGGGGTCGTGGGCAAACGATTGATTCGGTGGCCGTGCTGCCCTTCGCCAACGCCAGCGCCGACCCCAACACCGAATACCTGAGCGACGGCATCACTGAAGGCGTTATCAACAGCCTCTCGCGCCTGCCGCAGCTTCGCGTCATGGCGCGCACCACGGTCTTCCGCTACAAGGGCCGCGAAGACGACCCACAGAAGATCGGCCGCGACCTGGGTGTCGGGGCCGTGCTCGTCGGGCGCATCCAGCCGCGCGGCGATTTGCTGACGGTCCAAACGGAACTCGTGGACGTAGCTAACGGCTCGCAACTCTGGGGCGAGCAGTACAACCGCAAACTCTCGGACCTGCTGGCCGTGCAGGAAGACATCTCGCGGGAAATTTCCGAAAGGCTGCGGCTGCGTTTGACCGGCGAGGAAAAGACGCGCGTGGCCAAACGGCCCACCGAAAACATCGAAGCCTACCAGCTCTATCTGAAAGGTCGCTACTACTGGAACAAGCGAACCGAGGAGGGCTTCCACAAAGCCATCGAATACTTTAGCGAAGCCACCGAAAAGGACCGCAACTACGGGCTGGCCCACGCGGGCTTGGCCGATAGCTACATCCTTCTGGGGGAGTATGGTCTGCTTCCGGCCAAGGAAGCCTACGCCAAAGCACGAGAAGCGGCTACGAAGGCTCTGGAACTGGATGATACGCTGGCCGAAGCGCACAACGCGCTCGCCACGGTGAAAGGGGATTATGACTGGGACTGGCCCGGTGCCGAGCGAGAATTCCGCCGCGCGACCGAGCTAAACCCCGGCTATGCGACCGCGCACCAATGGTATGGCGAACTCTTATCCGAACTGGGCCGGAACGAGGAAGCCCTGGCCGAGATCAAACAGGCCCAACAGTTCGACCCACTTTCGCTCATCATCAACACGGTCAGTGGAGCGATTCTCCAGCGGGCGGGACGAGTCGATTTGGGGGTCGAGCAACTGCGGAAGACGCTCGAGATCGATCCCAATTTTGCTCAAGCGCACTGGGACCTGGGAGACGCGTATATGCGAAAGGGAGCGTTTGCAGAAGCGATTGCCGAATTTCAGAGGGCGATAACCCTCTCTCCAAACATCACCTGGTACAAGGGCGCGCTCGGACACGCTTACGCGCGCGCAGGCAAAAGCGCCGAAGCGCGTAAGCTGCTCTCCGAACTGAAGGAGCACTCAAGACGAAACTATGTCTCCTGGTGGGACTTCGCAGCCATCTATGCGGGACTGGGGGAAAAGGATCAGGCCTTCGCCTCCCTGGAAAGGGCCTATGAGCAGCGCGACAACCGGATGGTTGAATTGAAAGTGGACCCCTTGCTCGACCCGCTGCGCTCGGACCCACGCTTCCAAGACTTGCTGCGCCGCGTCGGCCTGCCCTGAGGGCGCAGGCCGACCGAAGGGTTTGCCTGCGGTCGCCGCGCCGCAGCAAAGGGATCGCTCTAACGCCCGCCCGTGGCCAATCATTCAGTCCTCCGTAGGACAACCCGTCGCGTAACCACTTGCATCTCAGGGCGTAAGCGGTGGTCACGGGGGTTTGGACACATGCAGGAGAGAATTGGGATGAAACACACGACGGCTCTTCCGACGGTGCTGGCAATCGCCCTGTCTTTCGGCGCGCTGCCTGCGCTGGCGTTTCGTCCTATTCCCCCGGGGAAACCCGCTTCTCTCTCCCAGCCCGGGATTCTCTGTTGTCATTCTTAGCGCAGGCTTGACTTCCTGAGCGTAGCGAAGGACCTCGCCGTGGCATACTCCTCAGCGAGATTCCTCGCGCGTCCCGCAAGGCGGACGGGCAAGGGACGACAGCTTGCGGCGCGGCAACGCGCGAATTGGCCTGGCCACAGACAGAGAAAGGAGAAAAGTCTCGATGCATTGGACCACGCGAATTATTTTTACCTTGCTGCTGGCGATGATGCTTCCCACACTCGCCGGCTCATTAGCCGCCCAGACCATCCCCTCGGGCGCAGCTCCGGGCGAAGAGAAGAAGCAAGAGAAGGGTCTCACCTGGCACGAGAGCTTTGAAGGCAGCTCGAGCACCGACGGCCAGGTGATGGACCTGAATACCTCGTTCGGTTACAACTTGAACAAATTCTTCGGCTGGGATGTGGGCGTGCCGGTGTTCTTTCTTCGTCAGTCTTCCCGCACCACCGGAACGGGAACGAACTCGGTGAACGGCATCGGCAACGTGTACACGGACCTGCGACTCAACGCGCCCAACCCGCTACTGAACTACAGCTCCAGCATCACCGTCTCGGCTCCCACCGGCGATACCACCAAGGGCCTCAGCACCGGCCGCGTCACCGTGGACTGGGATAACCGCGTGGACCGCAGCCTTGGCCGGCTTACACCGTTTTTCGACGCCGGCGTGGGCAACAGCATCTCAGACACGCGTTTCTTCCGACGGCCGTTCATGACGCTGGGCCCCGTGGCCCATTTCGAGGGCGGCGTGGACATCGACATCCTGAAAATGCTCACGTTCACCGCGTCCGCCTACGATATTCAGCCATGGAGCACGCAACGAGTCTTCAGCCGCGTCCAGACAACCAGCACAACGACCACCCGCGGGCGCGTCTTTGAGACAGCGCGAGAAACCCGCGGCACCGCCGACCTGACGCGCGACCACGGTTTTTCTGGAGGCCTGAGCCTCGACATATTCAAGTACGTGGTCCTCGACGCAGGCTATACGCGCAGTATTCGCTTCGGGCTCGATACGGTTTCCTTCGGCGTTGGCGTGAACCTGAGCCCGCTGCTCCACCCCCGCGGCTCGTAGTACGGGCAGCCTTGCCTGCGCGCTTCTGCCCTTGCACCGGCGTAGCTCCCGCCACGCCGGACTCGGAGTGATATAGCCGGCCAGAGGCCAGGGCTACAGGACAGAGCCAGCGTCTCGCTGGCTCTGTCACAACTTGCCCGTCAGATACGGCAGTTGTGCTGAGCAAAGGCAAACCCCGTGCGGATGACCTCAGGCGCCGAAGCCCTCTCTCCTTTCCACCGCGATTGTCAGGGGCTAAAACCCTGCCCCCCTATAGTCCTTGAAAGGTCGGACTTTCAGGTCCGACAATCCGGCAGCCATCAGCAGGAAGGGTTTTGGCCCCTGAGCCGAGCTTCCCCGCGGGGTTTACGCATTGGTCTGCAGGGTGGCAAGATTGCTGGCCGCCGCGCCGGGACGCGTCTATCGTGGAACCGCACGCGAGAACCATCGGACGGGAGACCTTGAGCCGCATCTGGGAAGCGCTGAAGAAAGCGCAACACCAAAATGCTGCGCGCGGCGCCGAGCGCCGGCGCAGCCCGCGCCTGACGCTCGACGTGCCGCTCTTCGTTTACGGGCACACCGCCGCCCAGGAACCCTTCTACGAGGAAACCAAAATGGTATAGGTGAGCGCGCATGGGGGATTGCTGCTGCTCGCGGCCCAGGTGAGCCCCGGACAGAAACTCCTTCTAACAAACAAGCTCACGCAGAAAAAACTCGAATGCTGGGTGGTTTACCTCGGCCCGGCGCACCCTCATAAGAGCGACGTCGGCATCGCGTTCGCCGGCCCCACACCCGATTTCTGGCACATCATGCCGTAGCACAGGATTCTTACCTGTGCGCCCTTGGCCTGCGCCGGCACAGCCGGAAGTGGCTGTGCCATAGGAAAGGGCTTGACACGGGAGCCACAACGCAGGAGGATTCGTCACCGGAATAATCTACAACATCCGCCACTACCAGCCGCAAGGCCGGAAACGCGAATCGCCCCTTCCGTCGCCCGGAGCGAAATGCTTTTTTCTCCGGCAGGAGGCGCCATGAAAGCGAGCGCTGGGTGTTTCTGCTTGGCGACGGGGCTAGTCTGCGCGATCTTGTTTGTTTCCCCCCTGCGGATGCTTGCAGGCGGCGACAAGTCTTCGCTCAAGCACAAAACGAAAGCCGCGCTGAAGACGGCCCTGCTCGACCAGCCCACCGCGGTGGTTCCCGCCGGCCATTGGGCACCGATCGACGTGGACGCCGAAGTGCCCGGGGTCGCGCCCGGTGTGCCGTGCCCGCTGCAGGACGTGTTGTCCTCGACCAGCAAGCGCGTGGAGGAGCTGGTGACGAACCTTCAGCAGTTCACCGCTACCGAGCGCCTCAGCCACATGGAAATTGACGGCAAGGGCAAGGCCCACGGCAAGCAGACCCGCTCGTTCGCGTACGTGGTGGCCATCAACGAGCCGCGATTGGGCACATTGAACGTCGAGGAGTATCGCAACGGCGACGCCTCGCTCGACGTCTTCCCCGCGAACCTGGCCACGACGGGCCTGCCCGCCTTCGCCCTGATCTTCCACCCCTACCTCCTCGGGGATTTCCAGATGAGCTGCGAGGGCTTGGGCACCTGGCGCGGCCAGCCGGCCTGGCAGATTCATTTCCGGCAGCGCGCTGACAAGATCAGCCGCATCCGTAGCTATCGCGTGCGCGGAACGCTGTTCCCGGTGAACCTGAAAGGACGCGCGTGGATTGCCGCCGATTCGTTTCAGGTCGTTCGGCTGGAGACCGATTTGACGGCGCCGATCCGCGCCATCCCGCTCGAACTCGAACACCTGGTGATCGAATACGAGCCAGTGCAGTTCCAGAAGCGACACGCCGAGCTCTGGCTGCCCGAAAGCGCCGAATTGTTTCTCTACTACCACAAGCACCGCTACCACCGCTGGCACACCTTCAGCAACTTTCAACTGTTCTCCGTGGACGTACATGAGCGCATCCAGGAACCCAGGGAACCCGACCCCTAGCCCGCGAAGCGGGCGCGGTACTGTTCCCAGTGGCGGCGCACTTCATCCATGATGTGCTGGTAATCGGCGTCGCCGCGGAGCTTCCGGAAATTTTTGTCGCGCTGGAACCAGGGATAGTTGTGGTTGCCCAGCTCGACGGCGCGGCGCAGCCAGAACAGCGCCTGCGGTTTATCGCCGAGCATGCAGTAAATGCCTGCCACCCAGTAAGCGCCGTCGCCATCAATTATTTCGGCCGGCTGCAATTTGAAAATCTGCGGTTCAATCTTATTCCGCTCGCCGCGCGAGGCGTAGAGGAACCCGGCGAGGAAGAGAGGCGTATTGTCGCCGGTCCTGGGGTCAAGTTCGACGGCCCGGGCGAGGACCCGCTCCGCTTCGGCGTACTTTCCCTCGTAGTACAGAATCTCGCCGAAATAGGCCATGGCCTTGAACTGGTCGGGATTGGCCGCCAGCAACTGGCGTAGTTCCTGTTCGCCCTCGGGTTCGCGTCCGAGGTAAAGCAGCATGCGCGCGTGCATCCAATGGCGTTGCAGCGCGGCGGGGTTCAATTCGATAGTGCGGCGATAGGCCTGCTCGGCCTGGTCAAGCAGACCGGTGTAATGGTAGACGTAGCCCAGCCAGCTGTAGATCGGCTCGAGGTTGGGAGCCAAGCGCTGGGCCTTCCGGAGGGTTTCAATGGCCTCCACATTGCGACCTTCTTCCGCGTAGACGTTGCCCATCGCAGCGTAGGCGTCGGCCAGGTTCGGATCGAGCCGCAAGGCCTGGGCAGCCGCGCGTTCCCCTCGCGCCAGGTTCTCCCGGGCATTCGGCTCAAAGTTTGCGCTTTCGGTCACGTAGAACGGGCTGAGCAGGGCGTATGCCTCAGCGAAGCTCGGGTCTTTCTGGATGGCCTCTTCGAGGAGACGCTGGCCCTGGTGGATACTTTCCAGGCGCGAGTGCATGAAATACTCGTTCCAGTAATACCGCGCCTGTAGATAAAGGTTGTAGGCTTCGGGCGAGCGCGTTGCGGGCGCGGCCATGGACTTGTGCTCGGCTTCCGAGACCTGCACACTCAACCCTTCGACCACTTTCTGCGCCACTTCATCCTGAAACTTGAGCATGTCGGCAGCGCTCAGGTCGTAGCGGCCGGCCCAGCGCGTCGCACGCGTTTGCGGGTCAATGAGCTGCACGGAGACGCGAATCGAGCTGCCCGCGCGTTGGAAGGTGCCATCGAGCACCGAGCTGACTTCGAGTTCCCGCGCCACCTGCAAGGGGTCGGCTGAAGTGTTCGCATATTTCAAGACCGCGCTCGTGGGCCGCACAGCCAGGTTCTGCAGCGACGCCAAGCGGCTGATGATGGCGTCGGTCATGCCGATGCCCCAGGACTCGTTGCCGGCAGGGCCGGATAGATTGCGGAACGGCAGCACGGCGAGCGTCCGCACGGCCGCCTGCGAGGCAGCAGGAGGCGCCGACGAAGCCGGCTGCGGAAGATTCGAGCGCGCGTACCAAACCCACGAGGCAACCAGCACGACCGCCAGCGCCGCAGCCGCCGCTCCGATCATCGCCGGCGAAGCGCGCCGCGCCGGCGCCTGCCGCGACGGAACGTCTTCGAGCGCAGCCGCGCGGCCCGACTCAGTGTCGCGCTTCAGCCGCTTCAAGTCGGCGCGCAGCTCTGCGGCGCTCTGGTAGCGCAGATCGCGGTCTTTTTCGAGCGCCTTGTGGGTGATTTCCTCGAGCTTGAGCGGCAGCTCGGGATTGAATCGCACTGGCGCCGCCGGAGTCTTGTGCAGGATAGCGTCGAAGATCACCGCGGAGGTGTTGCCGGAAAAGGCTTGCCGGCCCGTGGCCATTTCGTAGAGCACCGCGCCGAAGCTGAACAAATCCGTGCGGGGGTCGAGCTCCTCGCCGCGCGCTTGCTCGGGCGACATGTACGCCACGGTGCCCACGGCTGTTCCGGGGCTGGTCAGAAACTGCTCGCCGGTGGCTGCGGTGGGTTGCGCCGAAACTCCCACCGCTTCGCCCACGCGACGCCCCGCCGGGGCCACCTTGGCGAGGCCGAAGTCGAGCACCTTGGCCTGGCCGCGCGTCGTCACGAAGATGTTCGCCGGCTTGATGTCGCGATGCACGATCCCCTTGGCATGCGCGGCGTCGAGCGCATCGGCAATCTGAATCGCAAGATCCACCAGCGTGTCCGTGCTAAAAGGCCTGCTCTCGATGCGGTGCTTGAGCGTCTGGCCCTCGAGCAACTGCATGACGATGAACGGCCGCCCTTCGTGCTCGCCGATCTCGTGGATGGTGCAAATATTGGGATGATCAAGCGCGGAGGCCGCGCGGGCTTCGCGCTCAAACCGCTCGAGCGCCAGCGGGCCCCTGGCCAATTCCTCGGGCAGGAATTTCAGCGCGACATGCCGGCCGAGTCGCGTGTCCTCCGCCTTATACACGACGCCCATGCCGCCGCCGCCCAACTTCTCCAGGATGCGATAGTGGGAGATCGTTTGGCCGATCATGGAAGAGGAAGCCGCCCCTCAGCAGGTCATCTTAAGCGGTGTCCCCACGCAGGTCAACGCGGGCGCACCCTCCGGCGGAGTTTACCTCGGGGCCAGCCGAGGGGCTCAGGGCAGCGAGAGGCCCGCCCCCACAGCAAACCCCGCGGCCGCCGGAAAGGCTCCGCGCTCAAAAAACCTGGCCGGGCGATTGCCTATTGCCGGGGTTGGGTGTATCTTTTCGCTCGGCCGAGAGGTGAAAACCGAAATTCCGGCCTTCTCCAGTTGCGCGGCCCGACCCACCATGTCACAACGGGGCGCGTAAAATGCCGGGGACAACCCCACAAGGGAGGACACACATGAAAAAACTCTTGTTCGTTCTGCTGTTAATGCCCCTGTCTGTGTGGGGGCAGACTGCATTTGACGGGACCTGGCGCGTGGACCTGAGCAAGGCGCAGTTGCCGAAGAAACCCGACAAATATTTGTTACAGAACGGGACGTACAAGTGCGAAAGTTGCGCGCCAGCGTATCAGTTTAAGGCCGATGGGCAAGACCATAAGGTCACCGGCCATCCCTATTTCGATACCCTGAGCGTTCGTGTGGTGAACGATAAGACCGTGGAGCTCACCCAGAAAAAGAACGGCGAGATTGTAGGCACCGACAAGGCGACAGTCAGCGACGATGGCAATCAGCTAGTCGACGAGTTTACGTGGCAGCCGGAAGCAAGTAACAAGCCACAAAGCGGAAAAGCGGCTTCCACTCGCGTCGCGAAGGGGCCCGCAGACTCGCACGCCATTTCCGGCTCCTGGCGGGGTGAGAAGCTGCAGGATTTCTCGCAAGACGCCCTGATTGTGACCTACAAGAGCACCGGCGACGGTCTGTCAATGAAAGCCGGCACGGGAGAGTCCTATGACGCGAAGTTCGACGGCAAGGACTATCCGTTCAAGGGAGACCCGGGCGTCACGAGCGTGTCACTGAAGAAAATCAACGCAAATACCATAGAAGAAACCGACAAGCGCAATGGGAAAGTCATCGTTGTCAGCCGCATCACAATCTCGCCCGACGGCAAAACCATGAAGATCGACGTCGACGACAAGCTGCACGGCACGACCTCGAGCTTTGTGGCGTCAAAGCCATAACGTGTCGCACAATCGGCGACGAAAAAGCGGACGGAGGGGTTTTGAACGGGGCTAGCCACCATTCTTAGCGAAGGGTTTCAACCTCAGAATACTGAAGTTCGACGACGAAGGCTTCCGTTAGAGGGAGAAAGTAGAAGCCGAGATTAGGTGTCGCCCGTTGGCGAACTGCTTCTTTCAGGCGGCCAGCCGCTCCCGTGGCACGATTTCCGACAATCGAGGATGCCATGAAACTTTGTCTAATTATGTGCCTCTCTGCTCTGATGTTGATGCCGATAGCCGCCACTCCCCAACAACCAACGAGCCAACCGCCGAAGGAACATGCAACCCGGACAAGGGTAGTGCTCCTCGGCACGGGTACGCCCGTTCCCGATCCTGACCGTTCCGGTCCTGCGACCGCTATCGTCGTGGACGGCAGCGCCTATCTTGTCGATTTCGGACCGGGTGTTGTGCGTCGCGCCAAGGCCGCTGTTCTCGACAGAGGAATCACGGCACTTGAGCCTTCCAATCTGAAGGTAGCTTTTGTGACCCACCTCCATTCCGACCACACGGCTGGCTATTCCGACCTCATCTTAACCGGGTGGACGGCAGGCCGGCGCGCACCGCTCGAAGTGTACGGTCCAAGTGGACTGCGGTCTATGACCGCGCACATTCTGGAGGCATACCGGATTGATATCGAGACACGTACAAATCCAGAGGGAAACCAGCGCGTCATCTCTGAGGGCTGGAAGGTGAACGCCCATGAAATCAAGTCCGGAGTAATCTATAAAGACGCAAACGTCACGGTCACTGCCTTCCCGACAAAGCATGCCATGGAGAGCTACGGATATCGGTTCGATACCCCAGACCGCAGCATCGTCATCTCAGGCGACACGAACCCAACGGAGGAGACGATCAAGGCTTGTAATGGCTGCGATGTTCTAATCCACGAGGGCCGAACACTGGAGCAATTCGCAAAGCTGCCCCAAGGACCCCACTCATTCGTGGCGAAGTACCATACGACGACCGAACAGCTCGCAGTACTCGCGACCAAAGCCAGGCCGCGGTTGCTGATTGTCTATCACAGCTCAATTGCCTGGCGGCCAGGAGTCGTCGCGCCCTCAGGCAATGAGCTGATCAGCGCTGGCGCGTTCCTCTCGTCCCCCGACGTGCTCGAGAAAGAGATCGGCTCGCGATATTCGGGAACGTTCGTCATCGGGCGGGACCTCGACGTGTACTGAGCCGATCCGGCCGCTGGGAGAAGCAGTAAGTGGCAACGCCAAGGCAAACACCGCTCGCCGGCCCGGCGTGGATCATCGTGGACGATTTCTCCTTCCCCGCAGGCTGGAGGAACCCGGCTGAAAGCGAAGACCGCGCGCGCGGGTATTGCGCCGAACTCGAAGCCGGACAAATCCTGTTCTTCGCCGCGCCGCCATTTGAGTTGCCGGAAGACGACCGGCAATTCCTGCTCGGGCAGCGCTGGCCGGAGAAGAAGCTGCACAAGAACGTCTCCTACCGCCCCGCGCCGGACGTGCTGCGCGGGTTTGCGGGCGACCCGTCGGCCCAGCTTCGCCTGCACAACGTGATGAGGAATTATTCGGCGCAGGTGTTTCGTTTTCTGACGCGCTTCCTGCTGCCGTATGCGGGCCGCTGGACGCCCGACACGGCCAGCTTCCGCCCGCTCGAGGAAGAAGGTCGCGCGCTGCCACTGCACAAGCGCAACGATCTGCTCCACGTGGACGCTTTTCCCAGCCGGCCGACGCACGGCCGGCGCATCCTGCGCGTGTTCACCAACCTCAACCCGACGCGCCCGCGCGTCTGGCTGACGGCCGAGCGCTTCGCCGAGCTCGCCGCGCGCTACGCGCTCGACGCCGGGCTGCGCGAAATCGCCGCGGACTCTTTTTTGCGCCGGCAACTGGCGCGCGTGGGGCGCGCGCTCAGCCTGCCCGGCGCCGAGCGCTCGGCCTACGACCGCTTCATGCTGCGCTTTCACGACTGGCTGAAGGAGAACGCCGCGTTCCAGGCGGGTTGCGCGAAGACGCGGCTCGAGTTCCCTCCCCTGGCCACGTGGGTGGTGATGACCGATGCGGTGCCGCACGCCGCGCTGTCGGGCCAATTCGCGCTCGAATACACGGCCCTGGTGCCGACCAGCGCGTGGGTCGCGCCCGAGTGCGCGCCCATCCGCGTGCTCGAGTCCCTCTGCGGCCGCCCGCTGGCGCGGTGAACCGCACCCACAGATGTAGGGGCGCTGCTCTTCTCCTGAGCTGCGCTCGGGGTAAACTCCGCCGAAGAGGCTATGCTGCCTGCCCGCTCCGGCGGACAATCTGAGAAGGGCAGCATGATTCCGATGACTCATCCGGGGGTACAATCCTGTCGTGCGCCGACACACGCTGGGGTTGCTGATCGTCCTGCTACTGCTCGCCTTCGGGCGCCCCATTCTGTGTCGCGGCGGAGGTCGGGGATCGTCCGCGGCGGCGCCGGCGCAGCTTCGCGGCAGCGTGGTGGACGAAAACGGCGTGCCTGTCGCGCGCGCTGAAGTCACCGTCCGCACGCCCAACGCGCAAACGCTCACGAGCTACACCGACGAAGCGGGCCGGTTCGAGTTCCCTTCTCTCCCCGCGGGCCCAGTCCGCCTCAGCCTGAGCAAGGGCGGCTTCTTCCGCCTGGACGACCGTCCGCTCGAACTCAAGGAAGGCGTGAACGAAGTTTCCTTCACGCTGGATCACGAAGCGGAGATCCACGAGAAAGTCGAAGTCTTCTCGTCGTCCAACCGCATCGAGCCGCAGCAGACGGCGCATCAGGAGACACTGGTCGCGCACGAGATTCTGGACATCCCCGTGCCCAGCACGCACGACCTCAAGAGCAGCCTGCCCGCGCTGCCGGGCGTCGTGCGCGACAACGACGCCGAGCTGCACATCGCCGGGTCGCGCCACGGCGAGACCCAGTTCCAACTCGACGGCTTCGAGGTTGGCGACCCGGCCACCGGCGAGCTGACCACGCGCGTGAACGTGGATAGCGTGCGCGCGGCGGAAGTCGAAACTGGACGCTTCGGCGCGGAGTACGCGCACGCCGGCGCCGCCGTGCTCGCGCTCGACACCGCCGTCGGCGACGACCGCTGGCGATTCGGCACGACGAACTTCATCCCCGGACTCAACCTCGAGCGCGGCACGCATCTCGGCCGGTGGTTTCCGCGGATGACGTTTTCGGGGCCGCTGCGCAAGGGCCACGCGTGGTTTTCCGACGGCGCGAGCATCCAGCACAACCTCAACCTGGTGAAGGAGCAACCGCCGGGCGCCGATACGAGGACGCAATGGTTGGGCGACAACCTGCTGCGTTTTCAGATGAACCTGACGCCGGCGCACGTCCTCCAGGCCAGCTTCCTCTACAACCAGTCGAGCACGTCGAACGTCGGCCTCGGGCCGTTCTCGCCGCTTTCGACTACGACCGACAACGACGCGCGCCGCTACTTCGCCTCACTGAAAGACCAGATCTGGCTCGGGAGGACGCTCGTCGAGTTCGGCGTTGCCGGCGACACCGGCCGCAGCGAGCAACTGCCGCAGGGCTCGGCGCCCTACATCATCTTGCCGAGCGCCACTGCCGGAAATTTCTTTGAGACGCTGCGGCAGCGCGCGCGCCGCTTGCAATTCATCGGCAACGTCGTGGCGGCGTCGCGCCAGTGGCACGGCTCGCACGAGCTGTCGGCCGGCGTGAACGCGGCGTCGGTCGAGCTCACAAGCGCCGCGCTGCGCAACACCATCCAGGCCGAGCGCGCGGACACAACGCTGTCGCAGCTCACGACGTTCTCCGGCCCCGCCGACTTCCACATCTCCAACACGCAGGTCGGCGGCTACGCGCAGGACTCCTGGCGGATCGTGCGGCCGCTACTCCTGCAGATCGGCGTGCGCACCGATTGGGACCGCATCTTCCAGCACGCGCTAGCCGAGCCGCGCGCCGCCATGAATATCCTGCCGTTCCGCAACGACCGCGCGAAACTCTCCTTCGCCTGGGGCATCTACGACCAGGCGGCGCCACTCGCGCTCCTCGGCCAGGCGCTCGACGAGCAGCGGGGCGATACCTTCTTCGACCCCACCGGAAAGATCGCCGTGCTCGGGCCCGCGGTGAGCCGCTTTGCGCTCCCGTCCGACGGACTCAAGCAGCCGCGGTTCAATACGACCAGCGTCGAATGGGTCGAGAGAATCGGCGCGGGGACGCTCGCTGGCGTCCACTTCATCGCCCGCGATGAGCACGCGGGCCTCGCTTACGAAGACCTTGTGCCCGCTCAGCCCGGCGGCACATTTCTCTTGCAGAACAATCGCCGCGACCGCTACCGCGCCGTGGACATCTCTTTGCGTCATTCCTTCCGCGGCAGCGCGGAGGTCTTCGGCGACTACACCCGCTCGCGCGCCCGCTCGAACGAAGTGCTCGACCCGACGTTGGGCGCCCTGTTCTTCGCCGCGCAGGCGCCCGGGCCGCTCGTCTGGGACGCGCCCAATCGCGTGCTCTCCTGGGGCTGGACGCCGGTACGGCTCTGGCACCTGTGGCTGAGCTACTTCCTCGAGTACCGCACCGGCTTCCCCTTCAGCGTGATCAATCAGCAGCAACAACTTGTCGGCGCACCCAACCGGCTGCACTTCCCCGATTACGTCAGCCTGAACCTCGGCATCGAAAAACGCTTCCGCCTGGCCAGTTACCTGTGGGCCGCGCGGCTCACCGTCGTCAACATCACCGACCACAGCAACCCCGAGTCTGTGATCAACAATATTGCCGCACCAGATTTCCTCACCTTCGCCGGGGGCCAGCACCGCGCATTGAGCGGGCGCCTGCGCTTCCTCGGCCGGAAATAGCTGACGGGTGGTGGTGAAGTGAAGAGTTACGTCATCGAGGATGCGAACGCAGAGCGATGATCCGTTTCTTGAAGACGGCGTTTCCCGAGTTTCGGGGGCGTGGCGAAGGCCCTGCCGAACTTCGGAGGTACACTTATGGAAGCACGCGGAGTTTCCGGAATACCGCTCGACCGTGTCGGCGAGCTGTACCGTGAACGCCGGCTCTCTGAAGTTAGCGATCGCGAACTGTTCCGCGCCTGTATCCCCCTGCTGGCCGAGCCCAAGCAGGAGACTACCGGCTTCACCCTGCACGCACCTCTGGAGGTGATGGCTCGTTATCGGATGCTCCCGCTCCTCGCGCCTGCGGATCGCGACCTGGCCCGCATGCAGATGTTGGCTATGGTGGCCAGATATCAAGCGAGCGGCGAAAGCATTCCGCCGCCTCAGACGATTGCTTTAAATGCGGACCAAGCGGAAGCGGAGTTGCGTAAGGCCGCATCAGAGGGTGATGTCGAGCGCGCCGACGCGATCTGTACCGGGCTAGCCGATGAGTACGGCGTGAAGGTGTTGCTCCGCTCCATCGCCGATCTGGCCTTGGAAACGCTCACCGCCGCCACGCACACGCATATCGGGCTGATGCACATTGCGCGCATCTGGGGCGAGGCTGGCCCTGTAGCTGCGCAGCTGGCCCGGACAGGGCTGCGGGCCATGGCGCAGGAGCCTGTCGCCAGGCTGAAGCCGGTGAGCAAGCACCGCGTATTGAAAGATCCGCAAAGCGATCTGGAATTCATCCTCAGCCAAGTTCCCGCTCAGCCACCGAGCGTAAAAGGCATTCGCCCGCTCCTCGAGGATGCCGAAAAGGCTGGGTTGTTTGAAGAACTGCTGGGCGACGCGCTGTTGAGCAGCCGCGATCCAGGGATGTGCAAGGCCGCGTCTCGTGCCGCCTGCCGGATTGCGGCGCTCTCCATGCTGGGAGATTCGACCGAGTTCCCCGCCAGTCTTTCCACTTTTCCCTGCCAAGCAGCCAAATTCATCTGGACGCATTGCCTCACCATGCCGCAGGCAGCATGGATGCTGACGCAGTTTGTGCCGCAACCTCAATTCGCGGCGCAGGCGACGCACGTCGGCGCCGCATGGGTAATCGGCTTGAGGTACTGCTACGGCAACGGCGCACTGGAGCTGCAACCGAGCTTTGAGTCGCCCCGGACCGATTTCGCTGCGGCACTGGCTGAATCGCCTCGCGCAGCGGCGGCGACAGCGTGGGCTGCGGGTCCCGAAGACCGTCCGGAGCTCGTGCGCATCATGGCCACAGAAAGCACAATCCGCAGCGATGCTCACCTCGTCAAATACGTCCGGGCCTGCTTGGATGCCGTCGAGCAATCGCCTGCCGACGAGCGGCTGTTTCACGCGTCGGCGGCGTACCTTTGTTCGATCTGGTGTCGTGAGCAGTCTCGGGAAAAAGTGCGGCAAGAACTAGGGGCGGCTTAGCTAAAGCCGAATCACCGGTATTTGTGCAGCGATGGAACGTTCCGGCGCACAGTGTCTCGGCAGAACGCGAATGGGAGAGGTGAGCGCAAATGATCCCAATTGAAGGTCTCTTTGAAGCGCACATCACCGTTCGTGATGTCGAGCGGTCGATCGCCTTCTACCGCGATGTCGTTGGGCTGGAGGTGGGAATTGTGCAACCGAAACGCCCGGCGGCCTTCTTCTGGGTCGGCGGGCGTGGCCGGTCAATGATGGGCATTCTCGGCGTGGGATCCGGCCCTCTTCCAAAGCAACATCATGTGGCCTTCCAAGTGAAACTGGAGGACGTTCTTGCGGCTCCCCAAAGACTTCGATCTGCAGGAATCATTCCTCTCGGAGGGCGGAGAGAGCCGATTGACGAGCCCATCGTCTTTGCTTGGATGCCCGCGGCATCCGTATTCTTCGACGACCCCGATGGAAACGTCTTGGAGTACATCGCGATGCTTCCTGATCCGCCACAGCCTGAGGGAACGGAATATGGGCGGGGAGTGCTCTCATGGAGCGAATGGCAAAGGCTCCACGAGAATCCCGGCCATTGAGCTCCGGCTGCTTACACTCCCAGGCTTTCTCACTCGATGTGCAGCTCCCGATTACTTGACGCGGCTGAGCTTTTCTTCCATCATCGCGTTCCACTTCCCGTCATCGCCTTGCATCTCGAACTGCATCATTGCTGTGTCCGGAGGAATTTCTTTATAAGTGCCGCGCCAATGGACGACCTTGCCCTTGATCTTCGATTCGCTGTGCCATGTCCAGGTATCGCCTTGGACGGCGCCTTTGGCAGATCCCGTTTCTCCCCAATTGCTGATCCTATACCAGACGTAAGCCTTCTGTTCTCGGTTGTAGCTGAAGATGATCAACGCTTTTTCCTCGCCCATGGCGCCGACGCTAAAATCAGCGTGGCAAACGACGTGAAAGCCCCCGGCGAACCACTCGCAGCTCTGCTTGCCGGTCACCTTGCCGCCAGGACCGAATGCAGTGGGCTTCATGTCCGCTTCCGAGCGCCACTTTCCGACATAGTAGCCGAGGCGCTTGTCTTCCGGTCCCGGTTGCGGTGGGCCCGCTGGCTCCTGCGCCAGAACGATGGGCGAAAACGCCAGGAGAACCATCAGGACCAGGGCCGACCTCTTATTCATCGCTGCCTCCTTTTCCTAAGATTTGCGAACCAGCATTGTCTCAACCTAGTTTATGCAGAGGTCTTTAGAACAGCGAGCCCAGGGCCCAGGCGAAGGTGGCGCGGCGGTCGGGCGCGCGGAACGCGGTGCCGTCGGGCAGGACGAGCGCGCGGGCCAGGCGCAGGGGATTGGCGGCGTAATCAAAGCGCAGCGTCCGGTTCACAACGGGCAACGTGAACCGCGCTTCAACGCCGGTCGAAGCGCGCAGGACGCCGTTCGTGCCGCGCAGCACAGCGGGCTTGTTCGCGCCGAGCCAGTTCGGCACCAGCCACCCACTGCCAGTATCGAAGAACCCGGCGGCCTGGAAGCGCCGGTCGAGCGGCACACGGTATTCGCCGTTGAATGCGGCAATGAGGTCGGCGCCCGCGGGTCGCGCCACGAACGCGGGCCGGCCTGCGGCATTCTGCGTCTCCACCAGCGCGTACGGGCCTAGTTCGCCGGTGCCAAAGCCGCGCAGCACTTGCCGCCCGGCAAACAGGCGGTCTTGCAGCGGGAGTTGCCGGCCGCCGTAGGCGGAAACGCCCTCGACGTGTCCGCGCAGCGCCCAGGAATTGCGCGAGTCGCTCAGCGGGTCGGGCAGCACGCGCGAGGAATCGAGCGACGCGCCGACGAGCCTCTCGTCGCCGCCGAGCGCTCCACCTGAGACGGACGACGCCGCATCGAAGCGCGCCGCGGCATCGCCGTGTGTCCATTCGAGCCGCACCGTGCGCGCCGATTCGCGCGCGCCCGGCCGAGCGGCGGGGAGTCCGGCAATCGGCTGCGGCAGCGCGCCGAGGCTCGCGCGCGTCGCAGTTTGGGAGAGGTCGTACTTCGCGCCCAGCGTGTCGCGCGGCGTGAGCGGATAGTCCCACGCGAGCCCGAGTCCCGAGCTGCTGGAGGTGAACAGCCGCTGGCGACCCGTCCGGGTCTCGATGCGCGGGCGGATGACGTTGCGGTAGAGGCTCAGCCCCAGCGAGGCGCGCGTGCCGAACACGGCTTCCTTGGCCACGCCGAGCAGCAGGTCCAGGCTTTCGAGGCCGCCTTCGAGGTGCGTTGTCAGCAACTCTTCGCCGCCGAACAGGTCAAACACGTTGTACACAAGCCCGAGGGCATTGACCTGGCCGCTCGCTCCGCCCACCAGCGAGATGCGCTGCCGGCCGATTTCGTCGAAGCGAATGGTGATATCGGCGGCGCGGGCGGCTTCATCGAGGTTCACGCGAACGTCGCGGGCGGTCGGAGGCTTGACAAACCCGCTGCGCGCCAGGCGCTCGAGCCCCTGCTCGAGCTTTTGCGGATCAAACGGCTCGCCCTCCTTGAGGGCGATGCGGCGGCGATAGTAGCGGTCGCTGAAGCGATGGTCTCCCGCGAACTCGATACGCCGGACGGTGTAGACATCGCTCTCGCGCACGCGCAGCGTGGCCCGCGCGATGCCCGCGGCGCGATCGAACTGCGGCAGGAGTTCCACCGCAGGTCGCGCTCCCTGCCCCGGCGCAGCTTGGCGCGCCGCCAGCCGCGCCAATTCCTCGCGTGCGCGCTCGAGTTTTTCCTGCGAGTACGGCGCCGGCGGCGCGAGCCTGCGCAGCGCCGGGGCGAATGCCGCGCGCGTCTCCGGCGTCACCCCGGCGATCTCTACGCCCGCCAGGCGATAGAATGGGCCTTCTTCCACCGGGATGAGGACCTCGAAGGCTCCCGGCTCGACCTCTTCCACGCGCGGCGCGCCGATGCGAGCCTCCGCGTAGCCATGGTTACGGTAGAAGTTTTGCAACCGGTCGAGGTCTTCGGAGAGACGTTCCGGCGTGTAAACGGTTTTGTGGCGCAAGCCGGCAAAGACCGCGCCGGGAACGATGTGCCTCATCTGCCGACGCAGCGCGCGATCTGAAACCCCGCGGTTGCCAGTGAACGCCACGCGCGCGACGCGGATGCGCGGGCCATCGTCAATTTCAAACCGCGCACGCATCGCCCCGCCCGGCGCTTCCTCGAGGCGCAGGCGGACGTGGGCGCGCGGATGGCCGAGCTCGGCGAGTTCCTCCTCGATGGCGTGCGCCCCGCGCCGGAGTTCGGCGCGATTGGCCGGCGCGGCCGTCTTGAGCTTGATGCCTTTCGCGGCCAGCAACGCCGCGATGCTCTCCTGCGAGAGCACGCGCGCGCCGCGGAATTCGGCCTCGGCCAGGAACGGCCGCTCGGCAAGTCGGAAGATGAGCCGCAGGCTCTCTCCGTCGGCGGAAACCGGCTGAGCCTCGACGGCGATGGAATCGAACCAGCCGAGCCGGTCGAGCGCGCGAACGTCTCGCTCGATGCGCGCGGGATCGAGCGGGTCGCCTGCGCGCGAGCCGATCTGCGCGCGCAATGCTGCGGGCGAAATGCGCCGCAAGCCGTGAAATTCAATTCGCTCGATGATGCCGGCGGGGAGAGAGGCGTCCGCTTGCGCGAGCGACGCTCGCGCCGAGAAGGGCAAGGCCAGCAAAACCGCCGCAAACAGCCGCAGCCTCATCAACCGCCCCAGTTGTTCCGACAGATGTCGAGCGCCCAGCGCGGGTTGCCTTGCGAGACCCGTGGCACAGGCACGCTTGCTTGTGGGCCTTCTGTTGTGCGTTACGCGTGCGCAGCTGGCGCCAGGGCACGCAAACGTGCTAGAAGGAGGCCACGAACGTCGCGTGGAGGTGCCCCGACATGTTCGCTCCGCAAAGCCGCCGCTCGAGCTTTCTTGTGGTCGCTGTTGTGGTGATGGCCGCGGTCTTCGCGCTCGCGCGCCTCGTGCCACGGCAGCATTCGACGCGCCTGGCCTACGCCCTACCATCCGCCGAGCCCTGGACGCCCGCGCAGGTCGTCGAGCCCGCCGATCTCGCCAAACAGCTCGCCGACGCGAAAGCCAGGAAGCCGCTCATCCTTTGCGTGGGATTCTCTTCGCTCTACAACAGCTCGCGAATTCCCGGCGCGGTGTTCCACGGGACGCCGTCGAGCGCGTCCGGGCTCGATGAGCTGAAGAAGTGGGCACAGGGCATCGGGCGCGAACAGCCGATGGTGATTTATTGTGGCTGCTGCCCGCTCAGCCGCTGCCCGAACGTCCGCCCGGCCTTCAAGGCCCTGCGCGAGTTGGGCTTCACCCGCCTGACGCTGCTCGACCTTTTGACCGACTTCGCAACCGACTGGGTGCAGAAAGGCTTTCCCGTCGAGAGGAGTAAATAGCCGCGCCCTTACGCCGCTATTTGTGACGGGATACGGAGTGCCGGAGTTTGGTCACGCCTGTAAAGCGGCCGCAGGCCGCCGCACTCCAGAGCCCGTCCCGAAGCTTGGGGGGCGGGCGCGACGCCACATCCGGCGGCGTTACTTTGCTCCGCAGATCTGTTGCTTGAGTCGCGCGCCGTCGGCGGCGAGTTCCGCGCGGCGCGACACCGGCACCATCGCCGAGCCCTTCAGGTTGGCCGGCACGAGTTCCACGACGAGCACTTTCGCCGGGCCTTTGCCCGTGTTGGTCGCACGGATATCCACGTCGCCGGTTTCGTAGAAATAGTCGCCCGCGCGCACGATTTTCTTTTGTCCGGTATCCGCGTAAGTCAGCGTGAGTTCGCCGGCGAGCATCGTCCGGATCCCCGGCCCGAAGTGGAAGTGGTCCTTCACGCCGCCACCGGGCTCGAGTTCGATTTCGGTGGCGCGCATGTCAATCTTGCCGTTGAGCGGCGTCATGAAGCCCTCCACCGGAGATTGCAGCTTCATCACAGGCTTCATCCCTTTCATTTCTACGGTCGAGACGCCGGACATTTGCCCGTAGAGCACTGCGGCGGCCGCGGCCAGACACACCACGGCCCCCAGGGTCCAAAGCGTGCGTTTCATGGTTGCCTCCTCGCTGAGATGGCTTCTGGGGTCGGGAAATCGGCGTGAAGATAGTCCTAGCCGCTGCGGTTGTCAATGAACGGGGATTCCCGGCATTGTCCAGCAATTCTGTTGAAAGTTGAGTTGAGGGGTCTCCGGGTCATGGGAACTCTCCTTAGCGATGTCCGCCATGGGCGGACTCAGCCGCGAGCAGGAAGCACCCGAGCACCTGCTCGCTGTGGTCGGCGTTGCGACAGCCGGGGAAGCGGCT